>Ga0315912_10001183_pt1 | contig 34181 bp, 21 predicted proteins | sample VfabasoilMG_FD_204469 | JGI IMG/M metagenome (GOLD analysis project Ga0315912, IMG submission 204469) | Garden soil microbial communities collected in Santa Monica, California, United States - V. faba soil | ecosystem: Environmental > Terrestrial > Soil > Garden | place: USA: California... | reverse complement strand
TCCGCGCGAGCGAGGGGCGGAGGCTCGCCCGCAAATCCGAGTCTACGGCAGTGGCTCGTCCGGCACGGGCGCGCGTCGCGGTGGCGGCAACCAGAACGATGCCGCCTGGAGCAGCCGCAACTACTCCAACACCTACGGCACGCCGCGCGTGCGCAACTACGATGGGCCGTCGCGAGACGGACCCGAGGACGTGTCCCCGGGCGTGCGCCGCCCGAGCGGGCCGTCGAACGTGCGCCGGCCGAACCCGGCGACCCGCCCCATCGATGCGGGACAACAACGGCAGTGGCGCTCGAGCGGCGCAGCGGGCAGCGGACAGGGGCGCAGCCGGCAGGCGCAGGGTGAGGCGCGCCCGGCTCGGGCGGCGCAGCCGCTGCCGGCCAGCGGAAGCGCTCGAAATGTCCGCCGCACGGCCATGTCGGAGCGCGCTTCCACGCCGGCTCGCGGCGTCGCAACGGGCCAGCTGCAAGCCGAGTCGTCCTACGGCCAGCAGCGCAGCTACGGCGCAGAGCCCGCCGCACGCGGCTACACCCGCTCGGGCGGCCAGCAGCGCAGCTACGGCGCCGAGCCGGCCGCGCGCAGCTACGCCCGCTCGGGCGGCCAGCAGCGCAGCTACGGTGCCGAGCCGGCCGCACGCAGCTACGCCCGCTCGGGCGGCCAGCAGCGCGCCACGCGCCGCGCCGCCTCGGCGGGCGACGCGCCGTCGCACGGGTGGAGCTACGCTCGGTCCTCTTCCCGGTCCTATCGATGACTCGCTGGCAGCTGCTGGCCCTCTCGGCTGTGCTGGCGGCCTGTGCCGAGTCCGAGCGCGCTGCCGGCCTCTCTGAGCCGGAGCCCGAGGTGGCGGAGCTCTCGATCGACGCGAGCCGCGGGGTGGCGCTGGACCCCGGCGCCGGCGTGGGCGTGGCGGTCGAGTACCAGGGGGAGGGCCGCTGGCAGATCGTGGCCGCCTGCGATACCAACCTGAGCGGCAGCGTCTGCCGGTTTGCCGTGCTCGCCAGCAGCGCGGACAACTCCAGCGAGTTCGGCCAGCTCGAGCGCATCGGGCTCGAGGCGGAGGACGAGCTCTCGCTGCTGGATCCGTTCGCGGTAGAAATGGCCTGGATCACCGCGGAGGATCTCGACGCCGCGGCGTTCACGACGAGTCCGGGCGCGAGCGTGCGTGTGTCCGTCTTGCTCTACGACCCGGTCCCCGACTCGGACTCCGATTGGACGAATGATCCGCGTCTGCTCAGCTGGGTCGGCAGCGGCACCCTGTATGCGGGCGCGCCCACCAATCCGGTCGATCTGACGCCCACGTCCCTCTGAGGCTAGCGCCCTCGGAGCACAGCGCCGTCGATCGGAAACCCACGTAAGCACTTACACTTGCCCTCGCTGCACGGCGCGCAGCGGACGTGGGCGCGCGCGGCAGAGGGCAAACCGGCCACGACCTCGCGCCACAAACCCACTCGGACCGATGCCCCCAAGGTTCTCTTCCGGGCGGGGCTCAATCTGCTATCGTGGACCATAAAAGCGCCCGGCGGGGCTGAGGTAACCGTCGGTTGAGACCGAAAGGATCTTCATGAGCGATGCTTCGCACGGCCCCGAGAAATCTCTGACACAGACTGGGGACTCCGGCGGCAGCCGGATCCAACAGATCGCCAGGCTACACAATTCCGAGCTGTATCGCGATCTGTCCTGGGAGGGCAGCTTCGAGGACTACCTCGATATCGTGCGCAAGCGGCCGGAGACCACGCGCAGCGCGTTCCAGCGCTTGTACGACATGGTCATGTCCTACGGGACCGAAGAGTACGTCGACAACAAGAAGAAGCTGATCCGCTATAACTTCTTCCGCGACGAGCGGGACGGCGGGCGCGACGCGGTGTTCGGGCTCGATATTCCGCTGATGCGCCTGATGAAGGTGCTCAAGGCGGCCTCTCAAGGCTACGGCCCAGAGAAGCGCGTGATCTTGCTGCACGGCCCCGTCGGCTCCAGCAAATCCACGATCGCGCGCCTGCTCAAGAAGGGGCTCGAATCGTATTCGGCCTCGCCCGAAGGCGCACTGTACACCTTCAAGTGGGTGAACCTACTGGGCACCGGCCTGGTCAGCAGCGCAGAAGGGGACACCTTCGAGTCCCCGATGCACGACGAACCGTTGCGCTTGATCCCGCAGGCGTGGCGCACGCGCGCCATCGCTCAGCTCGAGCTCTCGCAGCCGCACTTCCGCGTCCAGGTCGAGGGAGATCTGGATCCGGCGAGCCGCTTCGTGTTCCGCGGCTTGATGACGAAGTACCAGGGCGATTGGGCCAAGGTCGTGGAAAACCACGTGCGCGTGCACCGCCTGGTGCTGAGCGAGAAGGACCGCATCGGCATCGGTACCTTCCAGCCCAAGGACGAGAAGAACCAGGACTCCACCGAGCTCACTGGCGACATCAACTATCGCAAGATCGCCGAGTACGGGTCCGACTCCGATCCGCGTGCCTTCAACTTCGACGGCGAGTTCAACATTGCCAACCGCGGCATCGTCGAGTTCGTCGAGATGCTCAAGCTGGACGTGGCCTTCCTCTACGATCTGCTCGGCGCCTCGCAGGAGCACAAGATCAAGCCAAAGAAGTTCGCTCAGACGGACATCGATGAAGTGATCATCGGCCACACCAACGAGGCCGAGTATCGCCGGCTCTTGAACAACGAGTTCATGGAGGCGTTGCGGGATCGAACGATCAAGATCGACATCCCGTACATCACGCGCCTCTCCGATGAGATTCGCATCTACGACAAAGAGTTCAACGTGCAGCGCGTGCAGGGCCGCCACATCGCCCCGCATACGCTGGAAGTGGCCGCCATGTGGGCGGTCTTGACCCGGCTCGAAGAGCCCAAGAAGCAGAACCTGCAGCTGCTCCAGAAGATGAAGCTGTACGACGGCAAGGTCTTGCCGGGCTACACGCAAGACACGGTCAAGGAGCTGCGCAAGGAGAGCAAGCGCGAGGGCATGGAAGGCATCAGCCCGCGCTACGTCCAGGACAAGATCTCCAACGCGCTGGTCAGTGAAGTGGGCGAGGGCACGATCAACCCCTTCATGGTGATGAACGAGCTCGAGAAGGGCCTGCTACATCACTCGCTGATCACGAACGACGACCAGAAGAAGAAGTATCGCGACCTCATCGGTGTGGTGAAGCGCGAGTACGAAGAGATCGTCAAAAATGAGGTGCAGCGCGCCATCAGTGCCGATGAGGAGGCGATCAGCAAGCTGGCTGCCAACTACATCGACAACATCAAGGCCTACACGCTCAAGGAGAAGGTCAAGAACTCCTACACCGGGCAGAATGAGGAGCCCGACGAGCGCCTGATGCGGGCGATCGAAGAGAAGATCGAGATCCCGGAGAATCGCAAAGACGACTTCCGGCGCGAGATCATGAACTTCATCGGCGCCAAGGCGATCGAAGGCAAGCGCTTCGATTGGCAGACCAACGATCGTTTGCGGCGCGCGCTGGAGCTGAAGTTGTTCGAGGATCAGAAGGACAGCATCAAGCTCAAGACGCTCGTTTCGGCTGTCGTGGACAAAGAGACGCAAGAGAAGATCGACGTGATCAAGAGCCGGCTCATGCGCTACTTCGGCTACAGCGAAGTGAGCGCGACCGACGTGCTGAATTACGTGGCCTCGATCTTCGCTCGCGGTGACGCCAAGCAGTAACGCCAGGCGCTAGGCCGGGGGAGGGCCCCCGGCGCGCCGCCAGTGCTCACCCGCGCGGGTTGCCCATGCGCCGGCGCGTGTGACGCTCTGGGCGCGCCTCTGCGCGCTGCCGGCGGACGCCTGCGCGCGCCTCGCTGGCGAGCTGGGACTGGCACGCAGCCCGTACGTGTGGCGTCGGCGTGCCGTACCCACCTACCCGCACGCACGTGCGCGCGGGGCAGCGTACGGCTGGCTCCCGCGGCCGTGCAGCCTTTCGGCGCTCTCGGATGGTCGCACGGCTGCGACATTTTTCCGGACTCACCCGCGCAGGCGAGTGCCTTGTTCCTGGCGCCCCGTGTGCTCTTTGTGAGCTGTGCGCCAGCGTCGCGAAAGGTGCGGGCGCCCGGGCGGCGCGCGCGGCGTGCCGGGCTACGGCCGGCGCGCCCAGGAGTCCGGTCTCCCGTGGCAGCGTGGCAATCTGGTGCAGCAGGGTCAGGTGCCCACATTTCCCGGAACACTTGTGTTTCACGGTGGAGCGATCCGGCGTGGTGTACCGACCTACTCAGACCGCCCACGACCTAGCGCGATCCGCCGAGTGGACGTTGTGCTGACAGTGCAGGCTCTAGGGAGCGCGTGACGTGCGCAGGCATACGAGACCACGCCCGACAGGGCGCGGAATACAGCCCTTAGACCGCGAAATTTGGCCGCAATCCGCGGGCCCGGGTCACCCCGCGCTTTGCTTAAAGTTAGACCAGCCACGACCGTTCCCGCTTACAGTGGCTCGGGATAGTTCAGTCAATTCTCGGATCAAGTTTCGAACGCTTGCCGCCTGCGCGCTCGCTCTCGCGTTGCCGCTCGTCTCCGGCGTCGCCGGCGCGGACGAGGGAGCAGACCCGGAAGCGGAGCCCGCGCAGCCCGCGGAGGCGCCCAAGCCCGAGCAGAGCGGTCTCGGCTCGGCAGGCGCTCGCGGAGCACGCTGGCAACAGGGGTCCGTCAGCGTGAACGTCGAGCCCTCCGTGGATCAGCTCGGCGGAGGCGCTTTTGACGCCGTCGTGCAGGCGGCCACCACCTGGCAGAACGCGCCCGGCATCCTGCCGACCTTGATCGTGGAGCGCGGCGCGGAAGACACCGTTGGCTATCGCCGCAGCGGCAGGAACCACAACACCGTCCACTTCTCGGCCGATGGCGATCCGTTGGCCAACGGCGCGCTGGCGATCACGGTGATTACCTTCGACGCCCACGCCAAGCAGATCCTGGACGCGGACGTGGTGCTCAACGGCGAGCACGGTTTTGACTTCTACGATCACGACGCGCGCAACGAGGGCATGGCGACCTACGACCTGCAGAACGTGCTGACGCACGAGTTCGGTCACCTGCTGGGCCTCGGTGAAGACTTCGTCGATGAGGACGCGACGATGTTTGCGTATTCGCAGCCCGGTGAGACCGGCAAGCGCGATCTGGAGACGGTCGACAAGGATCAGATCGCGGCGCTCTACGACCGCGAGTTTGACCCCACCGTGCAGGGCGGCTGCGGCGGCGCCACCATCGCCGGCTACCAGGGTGAAAACTGGATCTGGGCTGCGCTCGGCCTGGGCGGGCTCGGCTTTCTGATGCGCCGCCGCTCGCTGCGCGGCCGCGCGCTGCTCGTGACGGCCCTCGGTACCTTGCTGGTGGGCGTGGGCGCCTCGGACTCGACACCGCTGCCGGCTGCGACGGCGGCGCTGCACAGCGGCCAGGACGCGAGCGTGGCGATGACCGTGACCAGCTCTGTCTCCGATTGGGAGGAGGGTCTGATCGTGACGCACCTGAGCCTGCGCGCTCCGGACGCGCGCCAGATCAACGTACGCGCGCTGGGCGGACGGGTCGGCGACCTAGTGCAGGTGGTGGATCATGCTCTGCCGCCTCAGCTGGGGGACGCCGTGCGCATCAAGCTGAGCTCTCTCGATGGGGAGGCCACCTGGCTCGCCCCGATGCTTTCCCGAGACTGATCGAAGAAGGGGCTAGTCATGTTGAACAACGCCGGTCCGCGCAGCGAAGCCGAATTTACCAAGAACGCGTCCCTCCCTGCCGACGCGGCCGGCGCAGCTCGCGAGAAGCCAGCGCGGCGCGAGCATGATCGGTTCATGGTCGAGCTCGACGTGACGGTGACCAGCGAGCACAATTTCTACGCCGGCTTCGTCGAGAACATGTCGGCGGGTGGCATCTTCATCGCCACCCACCAGCTCAAGCCCGCAGGCTCACGGCTCGAGTTCTCGGTGAACCTGCCCGGTCGCGAGAAGCCGATCCGCGGCGTGGGTATCGTGCGCTGGGTGCGGGTCTACTCCGAGACCAGCAATACTCCGCCCGGCATGGGCATCAAGTTCGACGAGATCGACGCCGAGTCGATCCAGGCGATCGAGGCCTTTCTCGCGCAGCGCGAGCCGCTGTTCTACGACGAGGACTGAGCCGCCGCGCCGCCGGCCGCAGCGCGCAGCAGCTTTTCCTCCGCCCCGAGCTTCTTGACCTCGTCCAGGCAGCGCTCGGCCAGGCGCGCGTAGAGGCGCGGAGAGGCAGGCTCCGCCAGCAGGTCCCCGAAGTCGATCGGGTTGCCGAAAACGCTGTGGATCGGGATGCCGCTGCCGTCGAAGTTGCTCCAGACCTGCCGCGGCAGGTTGTTCGGCAAGAGCCCATTGGTGAAGACCGGCACGACCGGCACGCCCCGCGCCGCGTGGATCAAGCGCCCGACGCCGCTCTTGGCGGGCAGGAGCTGGTACGGGTCGTCGCCCGGGTTGCGCCGCCCTTCGGGATGAATGCCCACCAGCGTTTCCCCGGCGCGCAGCAGGCTCGCCAGTTCGTCGAGGCCGAGCGCGTTGAGCAGGGTCAGCCGCTTGTCACGAAAGAGCGGCGGGTACATCGCAAAGAAGCTCATCACGCCGTTGACGAAAAAGCCGGCGGGAGTGTCGTAGAAGAAGTTCGCCCGCACCGGGAAGACGATGCGGTGGCGCAGCTTCCAGCGCAACAGCGCGGCCGTGAGCACGTACAGATCGAAGAAGCTGCGGTGGTTGCAGACCAGGATGAAGCTGCGATGGGGCGCCAGCGGCTCGAGCCGCTCGAGGTGATGAATGCGGTGCAGGTTGTAGGTGGCGAGCGTGATCCAGGACTGGCCGATGGTGCGCTGGCACCAGCGCAGCGCGTCGTCCAGCAGCCCGGGCTGCAAGGTGCGCCGGATCGCGCGCATCTGCAGGTGCTCGAGTCGGCCGACCTTGCCCTCTGCTGCGCGCAAGAGCTCGTTGTCGCCAGCTTTGACCCGGGGCAGGGCGGAGGAATCCTGGCTCACCTGCGGAAGCCCCTCGCGGCGACTAGGTCCCGGCCTCTGGCCTCGGCAGCTCCGAGCGCGCTCATGTGTCGGCTCTTATCAGCTGGCTGGGGGCACGTGAAGCTCCAGGGCGTGCGGGTCGGCTTGCGCGCTCGGGGCGCCCGTGCGAAGGAAAGGGGGTTGTCCGGGATCAACCCGATCGAACCCCAAGGCCCCGAAAAGCCTGAAGACAGGGGTAGACTGTCCCCGGAGCGTGCCGTTCGCTTCGCCATGCCGGTCGCGCGGGCACTTTCGTCGGTGGCGGGGCTGTTCCGGCCCCGTTCACGCCGGGTCGCGGTGGGCAGCTCCCGCGCCCACGTGGAGTTCCGGATGCTTCGGCCCGAGCAGCTGGAGGCGCTCGGCGTCGCCATGCGCCGGATTGGGGCGTCGCTGGGGCGCCTGCACTGGGTCGACGTCAACGCCGATACCCAGCGCGTCGTTTTTGCGTTCGAGCGAGGCGCCTACGGCGCCGACGAGCTGTGCGCGGCGGTAGAGGCCGCCGAACGGGAAGCGGGGCTGCGCAGCGAGCGCTTCTCGGAAGAGCGGCGCTGGCACCCCGCCGACGAGGTCGAGCAGCTGCGCCACCTGGTGGAGCTGTTGGCCGATGGCGCGGCCTTCTTGTTCGGGCTCGGCTTGCGCCTGTCGCCACTGCCGTCCCTGCCGTTCGGCGGCAACCTCGTCGCGCTGTTGTCGATCGTGCAATCGGTGCCGCGGCTGCGGCGCGGGCTGGAGGAGCGCCTGGGTCGGGAACGCGCCGACTTCGTGCTGAACCTGGTCACGTCGCTGGCCCAGGGCGTGGCGCAGCGGCCGTTCAACTCGTTCGTGGACGCGCTGCACAAGCTGGCGGCGCTGGGCGAGGTGCGCTCGCAGCGCGAGCTGTGGCAGCGGCGCGAGGCGGAGCTGTGCAAGGCTCCGGAGCTGGTCCCGGCCGGCGCCCGGCAAGACTGGGCTCGGCCGGTGCCGCTGCCGCGCGGACCGATCGAGGAGTATGCCGACCGCGCGGTCTTCGTCTCGCTCGGCGGGGCTGCGCTCAGCTTCCTCACCACGCGCAGCTTTCAGCGCGCCAGCGCCGCTTTGTTTGGTGGCCTGCCCCGGCCGGCGCGGCTCGGGCGCGAGGTGTTCGCGTCGCGCCTCGCGCAGGCGCTGGCGGCGCGCGGGGTGCTGGTGCTGGACCAGCGCGTGCTGCGGCGCCTCGATCGCATCGACTGCCTGGTGCTGCACGGCGATCTGCTCGGCCGGCGGCAGTTCGTGGTCGGCGCGGTGTTGAGCGAGGATCCGGAGGACATCCAGGAGGCCCGGCAGCACGCCGAGCAGCTGTTCAACGCCAAGCGCCCGCTGGAGCTGCAGACCGACGGGCTCTGGCAGCTCGGGCCGTTCGGGCGCTCCGACGCCACCAGTGACGTCGCGCTGCGCGAGCACGCCCGCGCGCGCGGCAAGCAGGGCGGGTTTGTCCTGAGCCTGGAGCGCGCGGGCCGCGTGGTGGCGGTGGTGGAGATCGAGATCCTCGCCCAGACCGGCGTAGAGGAGCTGATCGATGCGGCGCACGACGCGGAGATGCGCGTGGTGATCGCCTCGGCCAGCGCAGAGGTCCTGCAGGATCTGAACGCGGACGAGGTGATCCCGGAGAGCGAGGGGCTGCTCGCCGGAGTGCGGCGCCTGCAGCGCGAGGGCAAGGCGGTCTGCCTGGTGGCGCCGCGCGGCGCCGCGGAGCTCGCGGCCGCCGATTGCGCGGTGGGCCTGTGCAGCGCCGAGCAGCCGACGCCCTGGAGCGCCGATCTGCTGGTCGGCAACGATCTGACCGACGTCCACTTCGTGATTCAAGCCTGCGCCTGGTCGCGCCGGCTCTCCAAGCGGGCCGTCAAGATCGCGCTGAGCGCGGCCACGCTCGGCACCGTGGCGTCCGCGGGCGGCCTGCTCTCGTTCACCCACCGTCGCGTCATGTTCGTGGTCAACAGCGCCACCCTGGTGGCCATGTTCAACAGCGTGCGCGCCTCGCGTGCGCTGCGGCTCGAGGCGCTGCCGGCGCCGCGCGACCCCACCCCGTGGCATGCGCTGGAAGCCGACGGCGTGCTCGTGCGCCTCGGCACGAGTGAGCACGGCCTCGGTCCCGACGAGGTGGAGCGTCGGCGCACCAAGCTCGAGCCGCACGGGTCGGTGCGCGGCCTGATGGGGCTGGGGGAGGCGATCAGCGACGAGCTGTTCAATCCGCTGGCGCCTCTGCTCGCTGCGGGTGCGGCGCTCTCCGCCATGGTGGGCTCTCTGTCCGACGCGCTGGTGCTGAGCGGCGTGGTCGGCTCGAGCGCGGTGGCCGGCGGCGTCCAGCGCTTCCGCACGGAGCGGCGCATTCGCCGGCTCTCGCGCAGCGCGCCCGTCCGGGCCCTGGTGCGTCGGCACGGCTCGGAGCGCGTGGTGGAAGAGCGCGAGCTGGTGATGGGCGACGTGGTCGTGCTCAACCCGGGCGACATCGTGCCCGCCGACTGCCGCGTGATCGAGGCCAGCGCGCTCGAGGTGGACGCGAGCAGCCTGACCGGCGAGTCGCTGCCGGTCGCCAAGCAAGCGGCGCCCTCCTTCGAGCTGCAGATCGCCGATCGAACCTCGATGCTGTACGCCGGTACGGTGATCGCGGCGGGCCGCGCTCTCGGTGTGGTGGTGGCGACGGGGGAGGCCACCGTAGCGCGCTACGGAGCCAGCGGCGCGCGCGCGGTGCGCGGCCAGGGCGGCGTGGAAAAGCGCCTGCGAGATCTGATGGATCTGACCGGACCGGTGGCGCTGGCGGCCTGCGTCGGCGTGGTCGGCGGCGGTCTCTTGCGCGGGCGCAAGCTCGAGGATCTGGTGGGCACGGGCGTCAGCCTGGCGGTCGCGTCGGTGCCCGAGGGCCTGCCGCTGCTGGCCACGGCCGCGCAGCTGTCGGCCGCGGAGCGCTTGAGTGCGCGCCAGGCGCTGGTGCGCAACCCGCGCTCGATCGAGGCGCTCGGCCGCATCAACGTGATCTGTTTCGACAAGACCGGCACGGTGACGCGCGGCCAGCTGGAGCTGTCGTCAGTCTACGGCGGCGGGCGTTTCCTGCCCGTGGCCGAGTGTGGTCCGCCGCAGCTCGCCGCCGTCGCGGTGGGCGCGCGCGCCACGGCCGCCGAGCAGCGCAGCCTCGGTGCTGCGGATCCGACCGACGATGCGCTGCGGCGCGCCGGCGCGCTGTTTGCGGTCGGGGCAGAAACGGGCGCGTTCGGCTGGCGCCGCGTGAGCGAGGTCAACTTCGCGCCGGGGCGCAACTACCACGCGACCCTGGCGGAGACGAGCCAGGGCCCGCTGCTCAGCGTGAAGGGCGCGCCGGAGGTGATCCTGCCCTTGTGCGAGCGGGTGCGGGGCAGCCAGGGTCTGCTGTCCGAGTCGGCGCGGCAGGCGCTCGCGGACGAGGTGGAGCGCCTGGCGCGGCAAGGCTTGCGCGTGCTGGCGGTGGCCGAGCGCGCCTACCCGAGCGTGGAGGCGCTGGAGCCGCGGCACGTCACGGCGCTGGAATTCGTGGGCTTTCTGGCGTTCAGCGATCCGCTGCGGCCGTCGGCCAAGCGCGCCATCGCCGGCATCCGGCGCGCGGGCGTGCAGACCCTGATGGTCACGGGCGACCATCCCAGCACGGCGCGGGCGATCGCCGACGCGCTCGGCTTGCTCGAGGGCCGGCGCGTGCTGACCGGTGCTGAACTCGCCCATCACAGCGACGAGGAACTCGACCAGCTGCTGCGCTCGCAGGCGGTGGCGGTGTTCGCCCGCGTCACCCCCTCGCAGAAGGTGCGGGTGGTGCGCGCCCTGCAACGCATCGGGCGCGTCGTCGGCATGGTGGGAGACGGCACCAACGATGCACCCGCGATTCGCCTGGCCGACTGCGGCATCGCGATCGGGGAGCACGGGACCGCGGCGGCGCGGGGCGCGGCCGACGTGGTGTTGATGGACGGCCGCGTCGAAACGCTGGTCGACGCCATCATCGAGGGGCGCGCCATGTGGGCCAGCGTGCGAGACGCCGTTTCCATCCTCTTGGGCGGCAATCTCGGGGAGATCGGCTTCACGCTGGGCGTGGGTCTGATCGAGGGCCGCCCGCCGCTGAACGCCCGCCAGCTCTTGCTGGTGAACCTGCTCACCGACGTGGCTCCCGCGATGGCCATCGCGCTGCGCCCACCCTCGCGCGATACGCTGGAGGTATTGGCCACGCTGACGCCGGAGGAGACGCTCGGGCGGCCGCTGAACCGTCAGATCGCCTTCCGCGCCCTGGCGACCGCACTCGGCGCGACGGGCGCGTATGCCGTCGCGCGGATCACCGGTACGTCGTCCCGCGCGCGCACGGTCGCGCTGGCCGCGCTCGTGGGGTCACAGCTCGGCCAGACGCTGCGCTCGGGAGGGCTCAGTACGCCGGTGGTGACCACCAGCCTGCTCTCCGCGGCGGCCCTGGTCACGGTGATCCAGACGCCGGGGCTGAGCCACTTTTTCGGTTGCCGCCCGCTCGGCCCCTTTGGCTGGGGCACGGCCGTGGTGGCGTCGATCGCCGCCACGCGCTTCGCCTCCACGGCGGCCCGAGTGATGCAGCGGGACGTCTTCACGCCGCTGGTTCTGGCGCAGAAGTGGAGTGAAGCCCCCACCGACGAGCCTGCCTGGGCGGGCAGCAGTGGTCCAGCGTCGAGCCGCGACGTGGGCGCCGCGGTCCGCCCGGTGATGCAAGGCGTGCTGCTCGACCCACCCGAGGGTTGACCCTGCCCGGCTGCGCGTCAGTAGTGCCCGCGCTGGGCGTCGATGCTGATCGGGCCTGCGCCGAAGTAGGCGAGCAGCAGGGCTCCACCCAGGATGGACAGGTTCTTCATGAACATGACCATCTGCATGCGCGCTAGCTCGGTCGTCGGCACCGCCCAGAAGGCGTGCATCGTCAGCGTCACCGGGACGAGAAACAGGATCAGGAGCAGCGCGCCGATGCGCGCACGAAAGCCGAAGGCCACGCTCAGGCCGCCCACCAACGCCAGGATGCCGGAGAGCGGCACCAATACGTTGGCCAGCGGTACGCCGGCCTGGGCGGCATAGGCGATGCCCTGCGACGTGAAGTGCATCGGCACGGCCTGCAGAAAGATCAGCGCAAACAACAGCCTCCCGAGTGGCACGAGATAGGTCGCCGCGCGCGTCGTGCTGACGTGGTCGGCCGGCTCCACATGGCGCTGACTGGAAGGCATTACATCGGTGGACATGATTTTTCTCCTTCTCCGTCTGGGTGTCTCCGTCTCCGGCGGTCGCCGCTGGAGGCTGAAGGGATCGGACAGCACGTCTGCCGACGCGCGAGAGTGGGCAGAGAGTGGGCAGAACGCTCAGCTGGCGCCGGCACTGCTCGCCGCGCGTTTGCGGGCGGCGCGGCTGGCAGGACCTCGTGAGCGGCGCCGGCGAGCGGCGACGCTCTTGGCTTGTCGTGACAGGGCGGCGGAAGACGCCGCTTGCTTGGGCTCGCGCTTCAGGGCGCCGAGCGCGGCGCGGCTGCGCTTGCGAGAAGGAACTGTACGCCGACCCTGCCCGGTCTCCAAGTCCCGCTGCGCGGCGCGCCGCGAGGACTGTGACGTTTTGCCTCGTTTGGGCGCCGGCAACGGGACGCCGGCACGACGCGCTTTGGACAGCCCGATCGCGATGGCCTGCTGGGTGGAGCGAGCGCCGTGTTTGCCCTGGCGAACGTGCTCGATCTCTTCTTTGACGAACTCACCGGCGGCGGTCGATGGGCTCTTGCCCTGCCGGAGATCGCGTTTGGCATTTTCCAAGGTCTTCTTTTCGGGCATGGAACGCCTCCTTTCGTTGCGGCGGCGAAGGGAGAAGCAAACCGCATTCCAGAGCAGGTCGCGGGGCAGCCGCCTCTGGTTTGTCAGCCGAACTGCAGCCCGTTGGGTTGTTCGAGGTGCGTCGATCTGTCACACCAGTAGTGCGATGCGTCTTGCCCCACTGCGTGCTGCTTTGCACCGTCCTGCCTTTGTCCGTTCCGCAACGCTCTCTCTCCAGCTAGCCCTCGTGGGCGCCAGCTTCGGGCTCGGCGTCTCGGCGGGGCAGCGCGAGACGCACGGCCCTGCAGCGCCGCCGTCCGCGCCCGACGCCTGTACGTCCAAGCTGGATGAGCGGCAGCCCGTCGCCGGCGCGGTAGAGGCAGCGGCCGTGCTCCCGCGCGGGGATGAAGCACCACCGGCGCCCGCCCTGTCCTCGCCGAAGGGCGCGAAGAAAGCTCGCGAACCCGTGCTGCCCTCGTGGTCGAGTGTCGCCGGGCGCGCGCAGAGCTGGACGGCCGCGATCCGCGCCGACCAGAACTACGGCGCGGGGGTGGTCGTCGACCGGAGCGGCCTCGTGCTTACCAATCTGCACGTGATCGACGCCACGCATTCCATCACCGTAACGCCGTTTGGCGGTGAGCCCGTGGTGGCGCGCCTCGTCGACAGCGACGCCGCTCTCGATCTCGCGCTGCTCGCGTTGCCCGGCCCGGCAAAGCACGCAGCGGCGCTCGGCAGCGCCAGCTCGCTCGCTGCCGGAGATGAGGTGCTCGCCGTCGGCTCCCCGCGCAAGATGTACTTCTCCGTGAGCCGGGGGCTCGTCTCGTTCCCCAGCCGCTCGCTCGACGGGGTCGACTACATCCAGACCGATCTGCCGATCAACGTCGGTAACTCCGGCGGGCCGCTGGTCGATCGCGAGGGCCGGGTCGTTGGCGTGGTGTCCTTCATTCTCAAGGACAGCCAGGGCCTCTCGTTTGCCCTCCCGATCGACCGCGCCGTGCGCCGCTTCGCCAAATACCTGGGCGAAGCAGGTCCTGCAGCTCCTGCGCTGGCGGGCTCTGCAGCTCCTGCGCCTGCCGCTCAGGGCTCACGCCCTGCCCCGCTCTGAGAGGCCTCAGCCTTTGCTGGGAGCCGCGCTCGGCTGAGCAGGAGGTGGGCTGCTCGGCGCAGCGGGAGGCGGGACGGGCGCGCGCGGATTCGGCTCACTGTCCACCCCCGACACCGGCGTGCGTACGTCCCCGTCGAGGCCGAGCGTAGTCGCCAGCTGTTTGGTGATCTGCCCCTGAATGATCAGGCGCTGATTCATCGCGTACTGTTCGGCCAGCATCGCCGTCAGACCCGAGCGAGTCTTGGGCCCCACGACGCCGTCGACCGGGCCGCGGTAGTGCCCGCGCTCCAGCAAGGTCTGCTGCAGGTGCTTGACCTGTTCTTTGCTGAGCGACTTCAGATCGATCAAGGTCGCATCCATGCCGAAGACTTTCTGCACGTCTGCCGAGTTGATCGGTTGCAGGATGCCCATGGACCCGTGCGGATCGGAGCTGGTAGTGGGCGTGCTCGGTACCTCGGCGGTGGGCTCCGGTGCCATCGGGGCGCGCTGCTCGCCGGGTAGCGTGCCCGTATGTGGCGGGTCGGCGGCAAAGGCGAGTGCCGGCGCCAACGTCAGCGCGGCCGCCGTGAGTATGAAGCTGCTTTGGATCTGAGATTTGAACATGGTATTTTTCCCTTTCGTCATGAGCCTGGCTAAGTAAGTGCTGCGCGGTCGCGCGCTGCGGTCGTCCAGCGCTGGTGCCGCGGTCGTGCTGCGCTGTGCAGCGGCCATGCCAAGCCCTGGTGGCAGCGTCGGAAAGCGAAGCATCCCGGGCTCTTGTGCACGCACGGCGCGACCGTTGGAGCGCCGGCGCGCGCGCGCACGCCTTGGCAGACCGCCTCGATGAGGCGATCTTGCGGTGCGGTTCGAGCGTTCGAACGAGCGGGGGAGCGCTGCTTTTTGCGGCAAGCACCTGCGAACGTTCCGAGACGGCGGAAGGGCTGCGAGCATGCCCAGGCAAATCAAACGCAGAACCTAACCTAGCGTCCCAGGCCAGAGTCCAAACTCAGCTCCAGCAGGGGTTCTACCCTGACGTTCCATCCCGACGGCGCATCCGTCGCTGGCGCTCCAAAGGAGGTCCTGTGACCACGCACAGTCTCGACTATCCTCGGCATTCACCCTGGCGCGGGCGCGCCGGGGGTGGCAAGCAACCCCGCGGTGTGAGCTCGTCGGCGGGCGTCAGCCTCGGCAGGATCTTCGGCGTAGAGGTCTGCATCGACTGGAGCTTGGCCGTGATCTTTGCGGTCATCGTCTTCAATCTGGGTGGCCAGCTCTTGCCGAGCTGGCATCCCGATTGGTCCGGCGCGCTGCGCTGGGCAACGGCGTTCGGCGCGGCGCTGCTCTTCTTTGCTTCGGTCTTGCTGCACGAGCTGTCGCACGCGCTCGTGGCGAAGCGCCGCGGTCTGCCGGTGGTGCGCATCACGCTGTTCGTGTTCGGTGGCGCTGCCCAGCTGGATCAGGAGCCCGACTCGCCGATGTCGGAGTTTCTGATCGCCAGCGTCGGGCCGCTCACGAGTTTGCTGCTCGGTCTGGGCGCGCTCTCGCTCGGCACGTATCTGGCGGGCGTCGAGCTCGCCATCGCTACCGCGCTGAAGGACCCGGCGCTGCTGCGCGCGGCGCTCGAGCAGGTGAGCCCCTGGTCGACGCTCACGCTCTGGCTCGGACCGGTCAACATCATGCTGGCCCTGTTCAATACCATTCCCGGCTTTCCGCTGGATGGCGGGCGCGTACTGCGCTCCATCCTGTGGGGTGTCAGCGGCGATCTGAGGCGCGCCACGCGTTGGGCTTCGGCGGCAGGTCAAGCCTTTGGCTGGCTGCTGATGGCCTTTGGCACCTTCGAGGTGCTCGGGGGCGGGTTGGGTTCGGGCCTGTGGCTGCTCCTGATCGGATGGTTCTTGAACCACGCGGCCCGCAGCAGCTACCAGACGCTGCTCGTGCAGCAGCTGCTGTCGCACATGACGGTGCGCGACCTGATGCGCCGAGAGCCTGCGCGCGTGCCGCCGGACATGTTGCTGAGGGAGTTTGTGCGCAGCCATCTGCTCGCCAGTGACCAGCGGGTCTTTCCCGTGGAGCGGGACGGGCAGCTGCGCGGGTTCGTCTGCTTTGACGACGTGCGGGCTCTGCCAGAATCGGACTGGTCGAAGGTCAGGCTACGCGAGCTGATGACGCCACCCGGGGAGTTTACGATGCTGGACGCGGACGTGCCCGCGGTGCAGGCGCTCCAGCAACTCACGCAACGCCGGCGCGAGCAGCTGCCGGTCGGCGACGGGCGCAGCGTGATCGGCCTGTTGGTACGCGGAGACGTGCTGCGCTGGCTGGCGCTGCGCGGCACCGTCGGGACCGACGAGTCGGCACCGAGGAGTTGGGCGGACGTCAGGTGATCAGTCGCGGTGCGGCTCGCTCGAGTCGCCCTCCGGCGCAGCGCTGTCCGCCCTCGGGCGATCGCTCTCCGACGCCTCGCTGCCCGCGACGGCGGGCGCGGCTTCCAAGAGCTGGATCAGGCCCGCTTCATCGAGCACGGTCAGGCCCAGCTCGACGGCTTTCTCGAGCTTGGAGCCCGCCTCCTCGCCGGCCACCACGTAGTCCGTCTTCTTGGATACCGAGCCGCTCACCTTGCCCCCGGCGCGCTTGATCCGTTCGGCGGCAACGTTGCGCTTGAGCGTCGGCAACGTGCCGGTGAGCACGAAGCTCTTGCCGGCCACGCCCGCCACGGCGGCGCGCCGCACGCTGGTCGCCTCGAGCGAGACGCCCGCGCCGGCCAGGCCGAGGAACACGGCCCGCACTGCGTCCGAATTTAGCTCCGCGAAGATGCTGCTGGCGCTCTTGCGCGCCAGGCCCTCGATGGCGCCCGAGCCCTTGTCCGGAGACAGTAGCTGGACCGCCTCGGGCTCTTCGCTCGCGTAGCGCTGAGCAAAGGCCAACAGGGCGTCCGCGCTCCCGAAGTAGCGGGCCAGGTCTTCCGCCATGGTTTCTCCCACATGGCGAATCGCCAGGCCCGTCAGCACGCGCGAGAGCCCGCGGCGCTTGGCGCGCTCCAGGGCGGCCACGACGTTCTCCGCGCTCTTCTTGCCCATGCGCTCGAGATTCGAGAGCTTTTCCGCGGTCAGATCGAACAGCTGCTCGGGCGAGCGCACGCCGAGCTGGGCCGTCACCTGTTCGATCAGGGCCGGCCCCATGCCGTCGATGTCCATGGCACGCCGGCTGGAGAAGTGCTCCAGCCGCTCGCGCACCTGCGCCGGGCAGGCCGGGTTGGGGCAATACAGGAAGATCTCCTCGGCGAGCACGGCCGTGCCGCAGCTCGGGCAGCGTTCGGGGCGGGCCAGGGGCAAGGTGCCCTCCGGCCGTTGCTCGAGCTCGACGCCCACCACCTGGGGAATGATTTCCCCGGCCTTCTCCACCCAGACACGATCGCCGATGCGCACGTCCTTGCGCTCGAGCTCGGGGAAGTTGTGCAGCGAGGCCCGCGATACCAGCGTGCCTGCGACGAAGACCGGCTCGAGCTCCGCCACCGGCGTGAGCTTGCCCGACTTGCCCACCTGCACCTGTACGCCGAGCAATGTCGTCGATTTGCGCTCCGGGGGGAACTTGTAGGCGATGCCCCAGTGCGGATGATGACCGGTGGAGCCCAGCCGGTCGTAGGCGGCGAGGTCTTCGACCTTGATCACCATGCCGTCGATGTCGAAGTCGAGCCCGTCGCGGCGGCGCTCGTAGTGTTCGCAATACTCGAGGATGGCCGGCAACGAATCACTGGTGAAGATCTCGCTCAGGTAGACCGGCGCGCCCGCGTCCGCGAGCCAGGCGAGCACCTGGGATTGGCGCCGGGGTAGCGCTGCCTGGGGCGCCCACGCGACCTGGTACAGAAAGGCCTTCACGCCCAGTTCCCCGAGACCGGTCGGATCTTTGCGCTTCATCAGGCCGGCGCAGCCGTTGCGCGGATTGACGATCAGGCGCTCGCCGGCCGCGCGCAGCTTCTCGTTGTAGGCGTCGAACGCGGGCTGCGGCCAGTAGAGTTCGCCGCGCAGCTCGAGCTCGCCGCTCACGCCGCGCAGCCGTTGCGGTACGGCGCCGGATTCCAGCACCTGGCGCGTGATGTCGTCGCCGCGCTGGCCGTCGCCGCGCGTGACCGCGCGCCGCAGCTGGCCTTGCGGATAGGAGAGCGAGACGCTGATGCCGTCGATCTTGGGCTCGACGATCAGCGCCAGCGGGCTGCTGTCGCCCAGCTCCAGGTCTTTGCGCCGCCGGTCGTACCAGGCGCGCAGCTGCTCGGAAACGGGCAGCGCGGCGCCCTTGTTGTCGCGCCGGGCCGGGCTCAGCTTCTCCAGCGATAGCATCGGAAAGCGATGCTCCACGGTCTGAAAGCCCTCGGTGTGGTCAGCGCCGGGCCGGGCATTCACCCGTTCTTCCGCCGGTACGCCCAGCTGAGCCGCCAGAGCTTCGTACCGCTCCACGAGATCGTCAAAGGCGGCGTCCGGCAACTCTGGCGCCCCGTCGCGGTACGCGCGTTCGTGGTAGCCGATCTGCTCGGCCAGCAGGGCAAGCTCGTCACGTTCGCGCGACATGCGCCTGGCGGCGTACCAAATCCGTCTCGCTCCGGGGAGAGCGTTCGCTTGCAGCGGAATGAATCGGTCGGGCGCCGAGCTCTCGCGCACGGGGTACTCGGGCTGGAATTGCTAAAATCTCGACCCACGATCCGTGGCGATTTGAGCCGTGCTGCATCGGGCCCTCGCATCTTGACTTTCGTGAGCGGAGACTGATGTAGGCCAAGCGGGGGTGGGTTTCGCCCCCAGCCGTGCCGGCGACATTCACTCGGAGGGTCACATGCAACCATCGGTGAACCAAAACTCGGGTTCGGACTCGGCTTCTCCCGGGGCCGCGGAGGCCGGCGCGGAGCAGCTGGAGAGCTTCACTCCCGTGGTGGGCGCGTGGAGCGAGGCGGCGCCGTGGAACGACACGTCGCTGAGGTCGCGGCGCGTGAGCATCATGGCCGGCGTCGGGCTCGGCTTCTTGACGGTGCTGGCCGTCGGCGGGGCGCTGCTCCGCCAGATGGGGGGTTCCGGGCTGAGCTGCACGGACGCAGCCGAGTGCAATCGCCTCGGTGTACTCCATTCTCGCGGCGCGTCGTCTCCGGTCACGGCGCCTCCGGCCAGCTCCGGTTCAGAGCTGGGGTCGGCGGCGGTCGCTCAGGATTTCCCGCAGGCGGCGCGGCTCTTTCAGCGGGCGTGTGACCTCGGGAACGCGGGCGGCTGCAACAACCTCGGCCTGGCGTTTTCGAGCGGCCAGGGCGTGCCTCAGGACTACGAGCGGGCCTTCACGCTCTTCGAACAGGCCTGCAGCGGCGGCTTTGCCGAGGGGTGCAACAACCAGGGCGCGCTGTACGAGCACGGTCAGGGCGTGCCGGTGAACCTCGGGGATGCCCTGCGGCTGTACGCCCAGGCCTGCAACCATGGGTCCGCGCTCGGCTGCTCCAATCTGGGCGTCCTGTATGCGGAGGGTCGAGGCGTGAGGCCAGACCCGGCCGAAGCGGTGCAGCTCTTCACGGAGGCCTGCAGCGCCGGCAGTTCGGTGGGCTGCAACAACCTGTTCGAAGCCCAGCACCGGGCTCCCCCCGCCAACTGAGGTCCTAGCAGCTCGTCGTTCGCCGCAGGGCTGTGGCGCTGCCGCAGGGCTGTGGCGCTGCCGCAGGGCTGTGGCGCTGCCGCAGGGGCTTTCCGAGGGCGGCCGCGCGAGGCTACGCTCGGGCCGTGCGGTCACGAAGCCTCGAGCCTTGCCGGCGGATCTCGGGTCACACGCCGTCGCTGTGGCTGGCGGCGTCGCTGGCCGGCGCCGGGCTGATGAGCTGTATCGGACGCGCTCCTGCCCCGCAGAGCCCGCGGCCCGCGCCGGGCAGTGTCGCGCCCGCGCCGGCGCCGGCAGGGGCGGGCCTGGATCGCTTTGGCGTGCGCATGCTCTGGCCGACGCGGCCGGGAGGTCTCGAGTGGCATGCGCGCTGGGATGCGCTGCCGCGTCGTTTCGACGGACAGGACCCGAGCGACGCCTGGTTTGATGCCGACCACGGCGACGCCAGCTACACGATCACCGGGGATGGCACGCTGCGCATCTCGGGCAGCGTGCCGCGCATGTACGTGCGCGATCCAGCGCTCGTGCGCCAGTGGCGCAACGTGGAGATCACGATGTACTTTCGCCGCGTCCAGGATCGCTCCGTGCCCTGGGCAGGGATGGTCTCGGTGGCGCGCACCAATCACGGCACCACCGGCGATGAAAATCATCACAAGTGCGACACGCGCGGCATCGGCGCGCGCATGCGCTACGACGGTGCGATCGACTTCGAGAAAGAGACGAACCACCCCGAATCTCGAGCGGCAGCGAGCCGGGCGTACTTCAAGGGTGGCCTGCCGTTCGCGCGCTGGATCGGTTACAAGCATCTCGTCTACGACCTGCCGCACGGTGCGGTCCGGCAGGAGTTGTGGATCGACGAGAGCGACGGCCAGGGCGGCGGGCAGTGGGTGCTGCTCAATGCGCTGGAGGATGACGGCTCTCGCTTCGGCGCCGGCGGGCCCGCGTGTGGTCGCGATGTCCGTGCGACGTTGCCGCTCCGCGGCGCAGCCACGCGCGCGGGCTCCGAGAGCGGCAAGCCCAACATCAGCGTCTACTTTCGTAGCGACGGAGTGGGGGAGCACGGGCTCTGGTACAAGTGGGGCAGCGTCCGCGAGATTGAGCCGCTGCCCCCGGCCCCGGGCTGATCGGCGGCGCCCCCTGGCACGCCGCCCGTGGCACAAGCTGACACACCCGAATCGCGACGGGGCCCAGGGATTTCGCCCCGTTGGGAGCCGAGTGGGCCTTGGCACGCGGAATGCTGATAGCTCCCCTCATGACACAGACACGACGCCTGGGGCTGGCCGGCATTCTGGGATTGATCGCCGCATCGACGAGCTGTTCCAGCTCGGACGACACGGCGACGTCGGCCGACAACGGCATCGGGGACGGCGAGATGGCAGGCCCGAGGAGCGAGACCAATTCGAGTGCGCCCCCCGGGGCGCCCGCGGGCGTAGCCTACGACTCCTCGGTGAGCGCGGAGGCGCCCGCTCTCGGCCTCAGCGACCCGGGCAGCGGCGCCAGCGGCGGCGAAACCAGCGCGGGGGCGGCGCTGTCGCCGCCCGATAGCGACGGCGTCGCTCTGGAGCCCGCCCCGTCCGTGCCGCGGCCCGAGCAGCTCGCGCCCGGGACGCTGACCGTCGGCGCGTGGGACGACAACCGCAATCTGGAGCGCTTTCTCAGCTACCGGGACGAGCTGCATCGCGGGCAGCTGGCGGGCTTGCTCGACTTCACCCCCCAAGCGCACGAGCTCGCGCACGAAGCGCAGGCGGAGCTGCGGCCGCACACCACGCTCGACGTCTCGCTGGTGATCGACACCACCGGCAGCATGGGGGACGAGCTGCGCTATCTGCAGACGGAGTTCCTGGCGCTCTCGGCCTCGATCGAAGCCAAGTACCCGGACGCGGAGCAGCGCTGGTCGCTGGTCGTGTACAAAGATCAGGGCGATGAATACATCTCGCGCTGGTTCGACTTCCGCGAGGATCCCCAGGAGTTCCGCGACAACCTGGCCGCGCAGTCCGCGGGCGGCGGCGGCGACATCCCGGAGGCGCCCGAGGCGGCGTTTGAAGCCATGAATCAGCTCGCCTGGCGCAGCGGGGACGCCACCGCAAAGCTGGCCTTCTGGGTCGCGGATGCGCCGCACCACACCGAGCGGGCCCCCCGCATGAAGGCAGCCATCGAGGCGGCCGAGAGCCAGGGCGTGCACATCTATCCCGTGGCCTCCAGCGGCATCGATGAACCGACCGAGCTGTTGATGCGCTCGGCGGCGCAGCTCACCGGCGGGCGCTATCTGTTCTTGACGGACGACTCGGGCGTGGGTGGCGCGCACAAGGAGCCCTCCATCCCTTGCTACTTCGTGACCAAGCTCGATGTGGCCATCCTGCGCATGGTCGACATCGAAATGACGGGCGAGTATCGCGAGCCGCGCGGGGAGGACGTGCTACGCGCGGGCGGCGACCCTCAGAATGGCGCCTGCCTCCTGGAATCGGGGCAGTCCGTCTTCGTGTTCTGAGGGCGGCCGGGCGCGGACCGGCTGGGGCGCGGCCGGCGCCGCGCGCACGGCGCGTTTACTCGAAATCGAGGCGCCAACGCAGGTCGGCGCCGAGATTGCCGAGCGTGGAACTGGAGACGTCGTTCACGTTGTCGTACGAGCCCTCGATGCTCAGCTTGGGGTTGAGCTTGATCTCGACGTTCGAACGCACATCCCCGGATTCATTGAGCCCGCTGGTGATGAAGGCACGGATGCGGTCGCTCAGGCGCTTGCCGATCGTGATCGAGGGCTCGGTGCGGCCCGCGCGCGACGCGTAGCTGCCCAGCCGGAACTCGTCGATCACCGGGATGGCCTCGGTGACGGCCTGGTCGGCTCCGGTCAACGTTCCGAGCGCTTCGAGGGCCACGCTCTCGCCCACGCTCGACGATTGCAGCTGGTCGAGCTCCGCCCGGGTCAGCCCCAGCGTCAAGAGCAGGAAGATATCGTCCTGAGAGAGCGGGGGTTGGCTGGTCAGATCGATGCGCAGCGTTTCGGCGTCCCCGTGAGCGCGCATGCTCACGCGCCAGTCGCCGGTGCCGGACGTCGTCGCTTGCTTGGCGGAGGTGTTGACGTCCGTGCTGGTGCCGCCGTAGCGCCGAAACTCGGTGACTGCCGTCACGTCGACCAGGGGAGCGATGCGCGTCGGGTCGTCAAAGCGGACGCGCCCCTGTTGGATCTCGAACTCGTTGCGCGTGAGCCGGACGTGACCGCCCGGCGCCAGGCGCAGTGCCCCACGGATGCCGAAGCGCTGGTTGGTGCCGGCGAGCTGCAGCACGTCGTCCTCGATGCTCAGGCTGGCATCGATCAGGTTGTTCTCGAGGCGCAGGGGCTTGGTGGCGCGCACGTTGAGGTCGAAGCTCACGACGTCGCCTTCGGGCTGGTAGGAGTCGAACTCCGTGCGCCTGCCGCGCTGGGCGAGATCGCTGATGTTGACCGCCATCTTGACCGGTCGCGAGTAGTTGAAGGAGTTGAGCACGACGTTGCCTACCAGTTGAGGTAACGCGCGTTTGTCTCCCTGTGCGCCGCCGGGTTGCCAGCGGGCGCGCAGGTCTGCATCGACGTTGGCGTGCACCCCCGAGGCGAGCGGCAGCGCCACGTTGCGTGCGGTGATGAAGGTGTGCAACTCGCCCAGCCGAAAGCCCGTCAGCGGCGCGTTGCCGCGCAGCTGCACCCGACCACCACCGATGGAAAACGCGCCCTGTTCGATGATCAGCTCGCCCGGCACCACGCCGAGCTTCAGGTCGAGCTCGGTGAGCGCCTGTGGTGAGCCGCGCAGGTGGATGGCGCCGTTCGTGAGTTCGAAGCCGCCGCGGTACACCGGCGCCTGCAGGGGCCCGGTGATGGCGATCTGCCCACCGAGTCGACCGCGGGCGCGTTCCGCGCCGGGGATCAACCCGACGAAGCCGTCGAGTTCGGTGGGTTCGAGCGACACACGCAGATCGATCTTCGGCGTGGTGCCGAGCCCGGTGAGTTGCCCGCCGACGGTAAAGCCCGTGGTCGGTCCACTTTCGGCCTTGGCGCGCAGCGTGAAGCCCGGCACGTTCAACGTGCCGGAGCTGAGGCGGAGCTCGGTGGGTGCGGCCGAGGTGATCTCCGTTCCGGCCGCCTTCAGGGACAGACGCGACAGCGCAAAGGAGCCGCTGGCCAGCGCTGGATGCTCGAGTGCGAGCTCGGTCAGCTCGAGTTTTCCATCGAGCACTGCCTTGAAATCCGTGTCGAGCACGCTCAGCTCGGGCCGCATGCCGCTCAACGCCACGAGATCGAGGTTCGAGAACTCGACGCGGCCGCGCACGTGCTTGGCGCGCTGGCGAGTGATCTCGAAGTCGTTCAGCCGCACCTGCCCGCCGAACAAGGCAGCGCTGATCTGAAATACGCCTGCGGGGCGGTCGGCGTCGTACTCGCTGCGATCGAACTTGCTGCCGAGCGGTGCGCCGCAGGCGGTCAGGCCCGTGTGCGTGGGCGCCGGGGCGACGGGCACGAGGGAGACGGAGATGTTCGAGGCGGGCAGCTCGGAGCGGCCGATACGGACGGGGCTGACGCGCGCCTGGATGCGCGCCGCCATCGCGTCCAGCGTGCCGCTCACCTCGGCCTGGGCGCTCACCGTCCCGACCGCTTGCCGGCCGATGGGGCCGAGCCCCTGCACGCGCGAGAGCGGCACCTGGGTGGCAATCAGCTCGCCGCCCACGCGCCCGCCCGGCGATACGCGGATCGAGCCGAGCAGGCTGCCGTTACCCTTGCGCACGACCAGGCTGGGCACCTCGAGCGTCATGCCGAGGTAGCTGGCATCGATGTCGAACCAGTTGAAGTCGAAGCTGCTGGAGGCGTTCTCGTAGTTTTCATCGAACAGGTTGAGCTCGGCCAGATCGAGGTTGCCGCGCACGCGCAGGTTCCCCGATTTGCATTTGTCGGTCTTGCCGCCGAGCACGTACGACAGTTGGCCCCGGACCTTGCCCCGCCCGGAGATGCTCTCCCAGCGCGGGTCTTCGTCGAAGTGCCACATCTCGAAGAAGTCTTTGAGATCCAGGCGTGGACTCTGAACCGACGCGGACACGGCGATGGTGGCATCGGTGTCAAAGTCGAAGCGGGCTTTGCGCAGCTCGTACTCGGTCTTGCCCTTGGTCACGTGGGCGCTTTCGACGTCGATCGCCAGCGGCGCAAAATGCAGGCTCTGCGTGCTCAGATCGCCGATCGGAAAACCGGCAAACCACAGGTTCGTCACGCCGAGCGAGCCGGTGAGCACCGGGTCACCCAGCTTACCCACCATCTTCACCACCAGGCGCGCCTCGCCCGCCATCGGAATGTCCACCAGCGGGCTCGTGTCGGCGAGATCGAGCACGGAGCCTTCCGGCACGACCAGCGAGATGGTGTTGTCGAAGCCGATGCCGACGCTGGTCAACATCACGCTCTTGCCGAATTGCAGGCGCATGTTGTCGAAGCGCACCGAGTCTTGATGCACGCCAAAGACGCCGCTGACCTGAGCGCGATGGATGCCGATCATGTGGCGCCGGGTCGCGTCGTGCACCGAGCGATCGAAGACCTCGAAATTGCGGGTCTCCGCGTTCAGCCGCCCCTCCATCTTCGCAGGTACGATCGTGCCCTGAAAGTCGTCGATCGTGACCTTGTCCATGTCCAGGTTGACCCAGGTGTTGGGCGTGACATCGACATCGCGCATCAGCCCGGGCAGCGTGAGCCCGGTGGCGACCGTGCGCCGCACGCGCAGGGGGATGCCCGGGGCGGCCAGATCGATGTTGATGTCCTCGAGCAGTACGTCGCCGTCGGCGTAGCCGGCGCGAAATGTGTTCACCACCAGGCGGTCGCCGATCAAGTGCAGCTCGGCCTCGGAATGCGCCACGAGCGTGTACGCCTTCAGGGTGATGGGTCCGCTGCGCACCTTGCCGTGGAACTCCGGGAAGCGGTGACGCGGGCTCAGATCCAGCTCGCCGCTCACCTGCACCCAGCCGCTCACCGGCGTGCTGCCCAGGTAACGGCCCGACACGTCGAGCGGCACCTGGAGCAGCACGTGGCCGCCGATCTGCCGGTTGTCACTGAACGGATCTTCGATGCGCACGCCCGACAGCCGCATCAACACGCGCCCCGGATCGCCGCGGATCCCTTCGAGCTCGCAGCGCGGCGCCGTGCCCGGCGCCGGGTTCTTGTCGATGCTGCCCAGGAGCGAGAGGCGGCGCACCAGGATCCGCTCGGGCTCCAGCCGCACCCGGGCATCGAGCTGGCACAACACGTCCTCGTCCAGCGCCGGCGGGCCACCTGGGACGGCGCGCTCCTGAACGACCGAGCTCGTGGTGGCGCGCAGCGCGATCTCGAAGACCTTGGACGTCTCCGCAAACACATCCAGGTCGATGGCGTCGCTCTCGAAGCGCACGCCCTCGATCTCCGCTTTCAGCCGCGCGTCGGTGATGGCGAGCGACGCGAGCGGTAGCTGCTTGCTCGGACCGGAGCTGGTGGGCAGCGTGAGATTCTGCACGGCGCCATTTTTGATGACGATGCGGATCTCCGGTTGTTCGATGGCAATCTGGCCCGCGTCGACTCGACCTGCGAGCAGGGAGAAGAGGCGCGGCCGGATCGTGAGCCGCGGGGTCACCAGCACCGGCGGGCCGCCGTCGTTCGAGGCCAGGCTGACCTCGCTCAGCTCGAGGCTCAGCGGCCAGAGCGAGACGGCGACCTTGTAGCGAGCGTGGAGTCCGACCTGCTCGCTCAAGATCCGCCCCGTTTCGCGGGCAGCCCAGTCTTGCAGGGGCTGCCAGCGCGTCAGCGCTCCCAGCGCCGGCGGGATCAGCCCGATCAGGGCAAACAGCACGCACAAAACCCGGGCGATCCAGCGCCCCGGATCACGGGGGCGGTGCAGGGCGGAGGGTGGCAGGCCGGGGTGGACGAGAGACACGGAGACCCACCAAGCCTATCGTGGGAAGTAGGCGGAGGCCCATTTGTTCTGAACCGGGCCCCTAGAGACCCGGCCGGGTCGTCAGAGCGGTGTCACGAATCTGGTCCGGCCGTGCGCGGTCCGGGCGCCGAGGAGCGGGCCGCCAGGTTGCGCAGCATCATCTTGGAGGCCAGCGGCGCGGCCACCCCCGGTAGTCCCCGCTCCGGCTCGAGCTGCCCCACCAGGCCAAACAAGAGCGCCAGGGTTCGCTCGAGATAGAAGTATCCGTCCGGGTACTCGACGCTGCGCATGACTTCCCGCAGCCGCCCGCGCACCTGCTCGTAGCCCGAGAGCTTGTGCAGGGCGCCGCGGTCGATGCTCGAAAAATCCGTGACGCGCAGCGTGGCGAGCGCCTTCAGGTAGGCTCTACCGACCTCGCGCAGGAGCTCCCGATCTCCACCGGGAGCGACAAACCCCATCTGCTCGGCCCCCTCCAGCACCTGCTCTGCGTTGCGGGTGAGCGCGCCCAGGATCACCGTCTTCAGGCCCCGCACCAGCGGTGCGGTCACATCTTCCACCGCGCCGTAGTCGAGGATGACCAAGCGTGGCCCGGGACGCACCAGAAAGTTACCCGGATGTGGATCGGCGTGCAGCACGCGATGCTCGAACAGCATCGTGAAGTAACAATCGGTGATCAGACGAGCGATCTCCCGCGGTGCGATCGCGGGCGGGTCCTGGCGCAGGATGTCGCTGATGCGCAGTCCCTCCTCGAAGCTCATCGAGAGCACGCCGGCGCGCGTGAGCTCCGCCACCACGACCGGAATGATGACGTCCTCGTTGTTCTCAAAAATGCCACGCATGCGCTCGATGTTGCGCCATTCGTTGGCGTAGTCCGTCTCGCGCGTCAGCATGGCGGACAGTTGAGCCAGCACGCGATCGAAGCGCACGATGGGAAATACGCGCTGGATGATCGGCAGAAACAGCCGCAGCACGAACAGGTCGCGCACGATCAAGCGCTCGATGCCCGGGTACAACACCTTGACCGCCAGGACACGGCCGTCCGCGAGGCTCGCCTTGTGCACCTGTGCCAGCGATGCCGCGGCGATGGGCTCGCGGTCGAAGTGGGCAAAGCGCTCGAGCGCGCTCGGTCCGAAGGCTTCGACGAGCCGCAGCTCGACCTCGCTGAAGGGCCGTGCCGGCACCTGGTCTTGCAGCTGCTGCAGGGCCTCGCGGTAGCTGGGCGGCAGGAATCCGCCGAGCACGCTGATCACCTGTCCGAGCTTGATGAACACGCCCCGTAGCTCGGCAAATCCGTGCGCGAGCCGCCGCGCGTTGCGCAGGTGCACCTGTCCCCAGCGCTCGCCGAAGCCGCGGCGCAACGTCGCTCGCACCAGTAGCCACTGCCAGCCGTACGATGCGAGCACGCTCGCGATCAGGAAGAATGCTCGGACCGAACGTACCATGTCAGGGCCGCCTCGCGGATCCCGGCCGCCCGGAAGCGCGACGAGTCTAGTGCACGCCAGAGCGTTCGGCTACACATCCCGGCCCGTTCCTTGGGCCGGCCGCGAGCCGCAGGCGCAGCGAGCATCAGCGGCGCGCGAGGGCTGCGGCGTCGACGGCGTGTGGTGCAGTGTCCATCTCGTCGAGTGTTCGCGTCCGCACGAGCAGCCGCGTCGGCCGTGCCGGGACGACCACGACGACGCGCGGCAGGCCGGCCTCCGTCGCGGCTGGCGGCGTTGCAGCGAGCGCAGCCGAGGCGTCGCCGCGCAGCGTCGCCTCCGGCTCGAAAGATACGTCGTAGGCGCCCGCCGGTAGCGCAAGGCTGAGGGCGTACTCGGCGCCGCTCGGCAGCGGTACGCGGCGCTGCACGTCGACATCGATGCCGCGCAGCTGCAGCTGGCCCCGCAGGGGCTCGGTGGGTGCCGGCGTACTCTCGGGTGCGACACGGACTTCGAGGCGGCCGTAGCGGACGCTCTGTGCTGGGGATGAACCGGAATCGCTGCAGGCGATCAGGGTTGCCAGGCTCGCCGTGAACGTCACGGCCATGAAGTTTCTATAGGACATGAGCACGCTCTCCTCCGATTCGATGCAACGCCAGCTGCAACTGCAACGAGAGCGGCTGCAACGACAGCCGCGGCGGCGCATCACGAATCGAGTCTGCTCAGTGCAACGCGCGTGCCGCGCGGTTCGGGGGGCCAGGACGGGCGCTCCCGCCGTCCGCCGCGCGCTTTTGCGACAGCTGTCCGCCGTGCATCGGACAGCTCGTCGGGACAGCTGTCCGCTCCGTCCCGCGGCGGCGCGCAGGGTCGGCCGCTGCCGCCGGGCAGATCATGCCGGCGCCTATTGAAGAGCGAGCGACGAATCTAGAGATCTCGCGCGAGAAACGTTCCAGGACACGGCGCCGTGACGGGGCAGCGCGTCCGGATCTGCTAAGCTAGCCCGAAGACCTGCAAGGTCGGGGCTCCGGGGCTCGGGCTCGTTGTAGGCTAAAGGCGCCGTAGGCTAAGGCGCAGAGCGAAGGAGAGAGCATGTCGGAGGGCATCAAGACTGCCGCGGTGATTGGTTCGGGGGTCATGGGCAACGCCATCGCCGCCCAGTTTGCCGGCGCCGGCATTCGCACTCATTTGCTCGACGTGGTGCCGCGCGACCTGCCACCGGGCAGTGAAACGGACGCTCGCGCGCGAAATCGACTGGGGCTGGAGGCGGTTGCCCGCGCGCTGAAGACCAAGCCCGCGCCCTTCTACCTGCCGGAGCTGGCTGACCTGATCACGGTCGGCAATCTGGAGGACCACACGGGTCGCCTCGCCAGCTGTGATCTCGTGATCGAGGCGGTCGTCGAGAACCTCGAAATCAAGCAGCAGCTGTTCAAGAAGATTGCGCCGCTCTTGTCGGAGTCCGCGCTGCTCGCCTCCAACACCAGCGGCCTGTCGATCGCGAAGATGAGCGAGAGCTTGCCGCCGGAGCTGGCGCGCCGCTTTCTCGTCATGCACTTCTTCAACCCGGTGCGCTACATGCACCTGCTCGAGATCGCTGCGGGCCCGCATACCGATCCCGCGGCCTTGGCGCGGGCCGCGCGCTTCGGTGAATTTCTCGGCAAAGGCATCGTCTACACCAAAGACACGCCGAACTTCGTCGCCAACCGCATCGGCGTCTACGGCATGATGCAGACGCTGCATTCGATGCTCGAGTCCGAGCTGGGCGTCGAGGCCATCGACATCATCACGGGCAAGCCGATGGCGCGCTCCAGCGGGGCGACCTTCAAGACCGCCGACATCGTCGGTCTCGACACGCTCGTACACGTGGCGAACAACTGCTACGAGCGGCTGACGTCCGACCCGGAGCGCGAGGTGTATCGCATCCCGGCGCTGGTGAGCGGGCTCGTTCAGCAGGGCCGCCTGGGTCGCAAGAGCGGCGCGGGCTTTTACAAGAAGGTCGGCGAGGACATCCTCGTGCTCGACCACAAGACGGGCGAGTACCACCCCGCAAAGAAGCCTCGCTTTGACTCGATCGGAGCGGTGCGCAACATCGAGGACCCCAAGGCTCGCCTGGCGAAGCTCGTGGCGGGGGACGACCCGGCGGCGCGCTTTGCCTGGCGTTTGCTCTCGCGCACACTGGCCTACAGCGCGGCGCTGGTCGGGGAGATCACCGATGATCTGGTGAGCATCGATCGCGCGATGCGCTGGGGCTTCAACTGGGAGCTCGGCCCGTTCGAGTCCTGGGACGCGATCGGCGTGGCGGCGGGCGCGGAACGCATGCAGAAGGACGGCCTGCGCGTGCCCAGCTGGGTGAGCGAGGGCGTGCTGCGCGGGTCGGGGAGCTTCTACACGGGCAGCGCAGCGGCGCCCGCCTATTTCGACCTCGGGACGCGCCGCGAGCGCGCGATCGCACAGGACCCGCGCGAGCTGCGCCTCGAGGCGCTCAAGAGCGATCCCAAGCGCGTCGTGAAAAAGAACCTGGGTGCCTCGCTGGTCGATCTCGGCGATGGGGTGTTGTGTGTCGAAGTGCACACCAAGATGAACACGATCGACGGTGACGTGATCGCCATGCTCGGGGCCGGCGTGAGCGAGGCCGAGAAGAACTTCGAGGCGTTGGTGATCGCCAATGACGGTCCCCATTTCGGCGCGGGCGCCAACCTGTTCATGATTTTTGCCGCCGCCCAGCAGAAGCAATGGGATCAAGTCGGCGGCGTGATCCGCAGCTTGCAGGCGGCCTTGCAGGGGCTGCGCTATGCGCGCGTGCCGGTGGTCGCCGCGCCCTTCCAGTACACGCTCGGCGGCGGCGCCGAGCTCGCCATGGCAGCCGACGTTTGCCAGGCCCACGCCGAGACCTACATGGGGCTGGTCGAGCTCGGGGTCGGGCTGATCCCCGCGGGCGGCGGTTGCCTGCGCATGGTGGAGCGGCACACGAGCCACGTGGCGGGGGTCGAAAATGCCGATCTGCTGCCGCTGATCGGGCAGGCCTCGATGACGGTGGCGATGGCCCGCGTATCCACGTCTGCCGATGAGGCCAAGCAGCTGCGCCTGCTCCAGCCCCAAGACGGCATCTCGCTCCACCGCAGCCAGCAGCTGTATCACGCCAAGCAGCGCGCGCTCGGCCTGGCCCGGGCCGGGTACCGCCCGCCGCGCCCGCGCACGCTGATCGCGGCCGGTTGGGATGCTGCCCAGACGCTGGCTGCGCGCATCTGGGGCCTGGTGGAGGGGGGCCGGGCCAGCGCGTATGACGGCGTTTTGGCCAACAAGCTGGCGCAGGTGCTGTGTGGTGGCCAGGTGGGCGCAGGCACGCCGCGCAGCGAGCAGGACTATCTGGATCTCGAGTACGAGGCCTTTCTGTCCCTGTGTGGGCAGGAGAAGACCCTGGCCCGCATCGAGGCGATGCTCAAAACCAACAAACCTCTCCGCAATTAGTTTCGCGGGGGTCTGAGGCAGCCCCCCGCCCCCAAAGGGGGCCCCACCCCCGCCTCCGCTCGCGGACTCGCGCTGCGCGCGGGGCCCCAACCCCGCTTGCTTCTGCCGGTTGAAGTTCCGTCTCCCGCTCCCGCTCCCTGTGTGCCGTCGGAACCCCGCTTGCCGTAGCTCCGCCAGGCCCCATATTTAGAGGTAAGTCATATGAGTTTTCCGCTGAACGTGATCGTGGCGAGCGCTTTGCGCACGCCGGTGGGTAGGGGCGTCAAGGGCACCCTCAAGGACACGCGCCCGGACGACCTGGCGGGTTGGATCTTGCAGGCGGCCGTGCGCAGCGTGCCGGGGCTCGACGCCAAGGATATCGACGATGTGGTGCTCGGCTGCGCCATGCCGGAGGCCGAGCAGGGGCTGAACATCGCGCGCAACGCGGTGTTCCTGGCGGGCTTTCCCAATACGGCGAGCGCGCAGACGATCAATCGTTTCTGCTCCAGCGGACTGCAGGCGATCGCGTTGGGCGGGCTGGCGGTGCAGGCCGGGCTGCAGCAAGTGGTGCTGGCGGGCGGCGTGGAGTCGATGTCGATGGTGCCGATGAGCGGCAACAAGGTCAGCTTGAATCCCACGCTGATGGAGCGCTACCCCGAAGCGTACATCGCCATGGGGCACACCGCCGAGCGCGTCGCCAAGCGTTTTGCGGTCAGTCGCGAGGCGCAGGATGCCTTCGCCGTCCGCTCGCACGAGCGCGCGCTCGCGGCGCTGGGCGCCGGGCGGCTGAACGACGAAACGGTCAGCGTTCCGGCCCGTATTTTCGAGGCTGGGCAGGTGCTGACCCGAGAGTTTAGTCGGGACGAGTGCCCGCGTGCCGGCACCACCGCTCAGGTGCTCGGCAAGCTGCCGCCCGCGTTCAGCCAGGGGGGCACGGTCACCGCCGGCAACAGCTCGCCGCTCAGCGACGGGGCGGCGGCGACGGTGCTGCTATCGGAGCAAAAGGCCAAAGAGCTCTCGCTGCAGCCCCTCGGGCGCCTGCTCGGGTTTGCGGTGGCGGGCGTCGATCCAGACATCATGGGCATTGGGCCCGTGCCTGCCATCCAGAAGCTGCTCAAGCAGACGGGCCTGAGCATCGGGGATATCGATCTGTTCGAGATCAACGAGGCCTTTGCTGCCCAGGCGGTCTACTGCCAGCGCGAGCTGGGCATCGCGGACGACAAGCTCAACGTCAACGGGGGTGCCATCGCCCTCGGGCATCCGCTCGGCTGCACGGGCGCCAAGCTCACGGCCACGCTGCTGCACGAGCTGAAGCGCCGCGGGGGGCGCTACGGCATCGTTTCCATGTGCATCGGTGGCGGCATGGGCGCCGCCGGGTTGTTCGCTTCCTAGCTCGTGCGATCTCTCGCGCCTTTCGGGAATCTGCACCGAAATGCGCTTCGGTCTCGCACGAGCTAGTCTACCTGCGTCGCTGAAGTGGTGCGCGCCCGCGGTGAAGTTGCACCGAAATGCGCTTCGGTCTCGCACGAGCTGGTTCTGCGTTGGTGGGGATCCAGGCTAGCGTGGGGGCATGCAGAGCGCTCCGAGGGATGCGTTGGTCGTGGGGGCGGGCATTGGGGGGCTGGCGGCTGCGCTGGCGCTCCGACAGAGCGGGCGTAACGTTCGCGTGTTCGAGCGGGCGCAGGATGCGCGCCAGCTCGGATTTGCTTTGTTGCTCGCCCCCAACGCGATGGCGGCGCTGCGCGAGTTGGGTGTTGCGGACGAGGTACGGGCGGCGGGCCACGTGATCCTGCGCGGGGAAATGCGGCGTCCGAGCGGCCAGGTGCTGCGCCGGTTTGACGCCGCGAAGGTCAGCGCAGCCCTCGGGGAGGATAGTGTGTGTGTGCTGCGGCCCGTCCTGCATGGCGTGCTCGCGAGAGCCCTGGGCAGCGAGGCGCTGGTGCTCGGCGCGAGAGTGGTCGACTTTCGTGTCCTGCCGGCGGGGGTCAGCCTGGAGTTCGCCCACGGCGAGCCGGTATCGGGTGAGCTGCTGGTCGGGGCGGACGGCGTGGGGTCCACGATCCGCAAAGCCCTGCATTCGGAGGAGGGCCCGCCGCGCCGTGCGGGGCTGCTCGCCGTGCGAGGGGTGGCGCGCAACGCCGTGCAACACCTGGGCGACGTGAGCGGCGTGCAATACTTTGGTCGCGGTATCGAGGCGGGCGCCAGTCGTGCCAGCGCGGCCGACGTGTATTGGTTCCTGTGCGTCGTCCGCCCGGCGCCGCCCGCGCCCAGCCTCGATCCGCGCTCGGTCCTCGACCCCTATCTGGCCGCGTTTCACGCTCCTTTTCGGGCGCTGGTGGCCGCCACCCTGGACGCCGATCTGCGCATCGACGACCTGTACGATCGAGAGCCGCTCGCCGCCTGGGGGCGCGCGGCGGTCAGCCTGCTCGGCGATGCCGCGCATCCGATGCTGCCGCACGCCGGGCAGGGGGCGGCCCAGGCGCTCGAAGATGCCGTGAGCCTCGGCCGGGCTCTGCGCGCCGTCACGGGCGTCGACGCGGCGTTGCGGAGCTACGAACAGCTCCGTATCCCCCGGACGCGCGCCGTCAGCCAACTGTCCCGGCGCAACGCCAAAATGGGTTCGTTGCGCCACCCCCTGGGCTGCTGGTTGCGCGATCTGGCCGTGAAGTACGTGCCGGAGCGAGCGCTGCTGCGCTCGCTGATCGATCTCGGTAAACCCCCCTCCGGCGTTGCCTCCGAGCTCTAGGCTGCTCGTTGGCGGTCCCCCTCGAGCGCTCGCTGGGGCGAGCTCCGCAAGAAACGTCCGGAAGATGCTCCGGACGAAACTTCGGACCGTACTAGGGGGTGTCCCTAGATCGGGGCACCGGATTGTTGGATCAAATCGATCACTTGCACAGATGGATTGCGTCGCAGCGTCGCGCATGATCAAAAATCGCCGTGCATCGACACGCGCTGACCGAGGA
>Ga0315912_10001182_pt1 | contig 34230 bp, 30 predicted proteins | sample VfabasoilMG_FD_204469 | JGI IMG/M metagenome (GOLD analysis project Ga0315912, IMG submission 204469) | Garden soil microbial communities collected in Santa Monica, California, United States - V. faba soil | ecosystem: Environmental > Terrestrial > Soil > Garden | place: USA: California... | reverse complement strand
TTACTCACCCGTCCGCCACTCGTCGCCAGGGTTGCCCCCGCGTTACCGTTCGACTTGCATGTGTTAGGCATGCCGCCAGCGTTCAATCTGAGCCAGAATCAAACTCTTCACTTCAATACACGAAATAACAAGACATAAAAGCTGTGAGCTTTTTCGAGCCTAAACCAATGGGTGCAAGCACCCGTTGGCGTAGGCTCTGGCACTATTGCTCTTGCGAGCGCCCACACAAGTTGCTTGAGACAGATTGTTAAAGAGCGATGCCTTACCGACGCGGCAGGCAGACCTGGAATTGTAGCTCCAGACCCGCGCGCTATCCAAGCCCTCAAAAGAGGATCTGCGATATCGGAAAGGCAGGGCGCGCATTATAGGCGGTGACTGCCGGCATGCAAGCCCCACGCAACAATTATTTGCTAGGCCTTCGACAGGGCCGAGGGATCGCGCCTCGATGGCCAGCGTTTTGACCGCCGCAAACGCCAAAAGCTACAGTACCCGGGTCCCGGGGGCTCGTGTTTGAAACCAAGGCCGAGTGGCATTCGCCACGACTACAAAGACGCTTTCGTAGTTGCGCCGAAGCGAAATCGCTGGGCGCTATTTGCGCTCGGCTTGAGCCTTCCGCTCGTTGGCACGGGGCTCGTCCTGCTCGGGACGCCGCGGCAACCCATTCCGATACGCCCCGCTGAAGCGGTCGTCGAGCCGTCGTCGACGGTGACGGCGCCCGCCGAGTCGTTCGCTGCATTCGACGTGAGCGTGCCGGTCGAGCTCACGATCCCAGCGGCGGTCGTGCCCCCTGAAGTCCCGGGCACCGTGTTGGACTTGCTCGTGAAGCGCGGCGACACGCTCGAAATCTTGTTCAGGCGCAACGGGCTCAGCCTCACGGACCTTGCTGCGATGGTTTCGCTGCCGGATGCCGGCAACGCGTTGAAGCTGCTGAAACCCGGCGATCGACTCGAGATTGCGCATCGCGACGGAGAGGTGCTGTCGCTGCGCCGAGAGCTCGACGACATCAAGCTCCTGTCGATCTCGCGAGGAGAATCGGGCTTCGCTGCGAGCACGATCGAGCGCGAAGTCGACATCCGAGTCACGAGCGCCCACGGCGAAATCACGAGCTCGCTGTTCGAAGCCGGAACCGCGGCCGGAATCGCCGATCGCACGACGATGGACATGGCGGGCATCTTCGAGTGGGACATCGACTTCATTCAGGACGTCCGCGACGGCGACACGTTCACCGTCGTGTATGAAGAGCTGTGGCGAGACGGAATCAAATTGCGCGACGGCGACATCGTCGCGGCGGAGTTCGTCAACCAAGGCAAGTCGTTTCGCGCCGCGCGTTTTCGCGACGAGTCGGGTCGCAACGGCTACTACACGCCCGAAGGGCGCAGCGTGCGAAAAGCGTTCATCCGCGCGCCGCTGAATTTCACGCGCATCAGCTCGAATTTCAATCCGAGCCGCCGGCATCCGGTTCTCAACACGATCCGCGCGCATCGCGGCGTCGACTACGCGGCCCCGACCGGCACACAGGTTCGAGCCGCAGGCGACGGCAAGGTTCTCTTCCGCGGCACGCAAGGCGGATACGGCAACACGGTGATACTGCAGCACGGCAGCAACATCACGACGTTGTATGGCCACCTTTCGCGCTTCGGCAATGCGCGCGTCGGCGCGCGCGTGAGCCAAGGCGACGTCATCGGCTACGTCGGAAGCAGCGGGCTCGCGACCGGTCCGCACTTGCACTACGAATACCGAGTCAACGGCGCGCACCGCAACCCGCGCACCGTCTCCCTGCCGCCCGCCGACCCCATCGCCGCAGAGCAGCAAGCGGCGTTTAGCGCGGCTACGGAGCCGTTATGGCGCCAGCTGGACAGCTATGGCCAGCCGGCGTCGGCGCCGGCTCCCGTGCCCATATTCGACGCCATCGAGACGCTGCCAGCGTCGACGGACGAGGCGGCCGAGGCCGTCCCTCATTGATCGTGTGACGAACGCCCGGGCCGGCGCACGAAAGGCAGGCGTATACTTGAGTACGGCGCGTTTACCGTTCTGAAACATTGCGCCGCTCTTTGTGGACGCGCTAAATCTCAAGCTTCCGGACTACTACATCAACCGCGAGTTGTCGCTGCTCGCGTTCAATGTTCGCGTGCTCAAGCAAGCGCGGGACGCGAGCGTGCCGCTGCTCGAGCGGCTGAAGTTCCTCTGTATCTCGTCGACGAACCTCGATGAGTTTTTCGAGATTCGCGTTTCCGGCTTGAAGCACCGCCTCGCCGTCAATGCGGCTGCAGCCGGCCCCGACAATTTGAGCTCGAGCGACGTGCTGCGCACCGTGACCGACGAAGCCAACGCGCTCGTGACGGAGCAGTACCGCGTCCTAAACGACGAGTTGATTCCGGAGCTGCGCGTGGCGGGCATCCGATTCGTGCGGCGCGACGATTGGTCGCCCGCGCAACGGAGTTGGCTCGAGCAATACTTCCGCACGGAGATCGTGCCGCTGCTGAGCCCGACGACGCTCGATCCGACTCGGCCGTTTCCGCGGATCTTGAACAAGAGCCTGAATTTCATCGTGAGCCTCGACGGCCGCGACGCGTTCGGCAGGCCGTGCCATCGCGCGATCGTTCAAGCGCCGCGCTCGCTGCCGCGCTTGATACCGTTGCCGACCGCGCTCGAGCGCACGGGCACGTCCGACTTCGTTTTCCTGTCGTCGGTCATTCACGCGTTCGTGGACCAGCTGTTCGCGGGCATGGAGATCGACGGTTGCTATCAGTTCCGCGTGACGCGCAACAGCGATCTCTTCATCGACGATGAAGACGTCGACGACTTGATGACGGCGCTCGAGGGCGAGCTGTTCGAAAGCCGCTACGGCGCGGCGACGCGTCTCGAAACGGCGCACGATTGTCCCGTCGAGCTCGCGGAGTATTTGCTCGAGCACTTCCGGCTCACGCGCTCGGATCTCTACCAGGTGCCGGGGCCCGTCAATCTGAATCGGCTGCTCGCCGTCTACGATCTCGTCGATCGGCCCGAGCACAAGTACGCGCCGTTCACGCCGGGCGTTCCGAAGGCGCTCGTCAAGACGAACATTTTCGAAGCGATCGCGAAGCAGGACATTCTTCTGCACCATCCGTTCGAGTCGTTCGCGCCCGTCATCGACTTCGTCTATCGCGCGGCGACGGATCCCGACGTGCTCGCGATCAAGCAAACGTTGTATCGCACGACGCCGGATTCGCCGCTCGTCGAAAGCTTGGTGTCGGCCGCGAAGGCCGGCAAAGAAGTCACGGTGCTGATCGAGTTGCGCGCGCGCTTCGACGAGGCCGCGAACATCGAGCTCGCGAGCAAGCTCCAGGAAGCCGGCGCGCACGTCGTGTACGGCGTCGTCGGCTATAAAACTCACTGCAAGATGGCGCTCGTCGTGCGCAGAGAAGGCGGCCGGTTGCGCCGCTACGTGCACTTAGGCACCGGCAACTACCACCCGCGAACGGCGCGGGCCTACACGGACTACGGCTTGCTGTCGGCCAACGAAGCGCTCGGCGAAGACGTGCACCAGGTGTTCATGCAGCTGACGAGCTTAATGCGCACGCCCGACTTGAACCTGCTGTCGCAGTCGCCGTTCAATCTGCACGACCGCCTGCTCGGCCTCATTCGGCGCGAGACGCGCAACGCGGCGCAAGGCGGCACGGGGCACATCATCGCGAAGTTGAACGCGCTCGTAGAGCCGGAAGTCATCCGCGCGCTGTACGAGGCCTCCGGCGCCGGCGTCTACGTCGACCTGATCGTGCGTGGAATTTGCTGCTTGCGTCCGGGCATTCCGGGCGTGTCGGAAAACATTCGCGTGCGCTCGATCGTGGGGCGCTTCCTGGAGCACAGCCGCGTCTACTACTTCCACAACGGCGGCAACGAAGAGCTGTACTGCGCGAGCGCCGATTGGATGGAACGCAACTTCTTCCGCCGCATCGAGCTCATGTTCCCGATCATGGACGGCGCGCTCAAGGCGCGCGTGATGGCCGACCTCGACACGTACTTGGCCGACAACGTCCAGGCTTGGGAGCTGCGCAAGGACGGACGCTACGAGCAGCTGCGGCCCGCCGGCGACCGCGACGCGACTCCGGCGCAGATAAAGCTGCTGCGGCAGCTCGCCGAGGCGTCCTAGCCGCGTCTCGCGTTCGCGAGCTTAAGCTCGAAACCGCGCGCGCGCAGCCAGTCCGTCTCTTGCTCCACGTCGGCCGCGGTCAGCGGATTGTCGTCGAGCCACCCCTGCGGAAATTTCAGCTCGAGGGAGTCTTTGCCCGTCGACAGCGCGATCGGCGGCAAATCAGTTGGGCTGCGGCTGCGATGGAGCAGCGTCGCGAGCCGCAACAATACGACGAGCTTGAACATCGGCGCTCGCCACGAGCTCGGCAACTCGTCGAGAAACGGATCGTCCAGCTTGCGGCGATGCAGAGTTACGAGGCTTGCGATCAACTGCTGCTCGAGCTTCACGAACCCGGGCAAGTCCGAGTTCTCGATCAAATAGCCGCCGTGGTGGTGATAGCGCGCGTGCGCGATGTCGAGCCCGACCTCGTGCAAGCGCGCAGCCCACACGAGCAATTGCTTCAAGCGCTTGTCCGAAAGCTGCCATGCGCGGGCGACCTGCTCGAGTAGCGCGGCTGCGGTTGTCTCGACGCGGGCGGCTTGCTCGACGTCGACGTGATAGCGCCGTTGCATCGCGCGAATCGAGCGCTCGCGCGCGTCCTCGTCCTGCAGCCGGCCCAGCATGTCGTACAGCAAGCCTTCGCGAAGCGCGCCGCTGCTGATGTCGAGCGCATCGACCTTGAGCGTGCTCATGACCTCGGCCAAGACCGCCATGCCGCCCGCGAACACGGGAACGCGATCCTCGCTCAAGCCGGGAAGCGATACGTCCTCGAGGCGCCGCGCTTTGACGAGCTCCTCGATGATCGCCTCGACGGCCGCGAGGCTCACACCGGTGTCGCAAAGCCGCATGGCGAGTGCAACGTCGCGCGCCGCGCGAACGGTACCCGACGAGCCTATCGCACGCTTCCACCCGCGCCGCCGAAACGTCGCCGCCACGGGGCGAAGCTCGAGCCGCACGGCGAGCCGCGCCCGCTCGAACCTCTTCGGGCTCAACTTGCCGTCATCGAAATGCGCGCGGCTGATGCCGACGCAGCCGACGTAGAGGCTTTCGAGCTGCTGCGGCTCATGACCCTCGCCGATGATGAGCTCGGTACTGCCGCCGCCGATGTCGATGACGAGATTCGCTCCGTCGGAGGAGTCCGTGTAGTGGGACACGCCGAGATAGATCAGGCGCGCTTCCTCGATACCCGAGATGACCTCGACGGGATGGCCTAGCGCTTCCTCGGCTTTCGCGAGAAACGCTTCCGAGTTTTGCGCCTTGCGCAGCGTGTTCGTGCCGACGACACGCACTTGATGCGCTTGCATGTCGCGCAGCCGCTGCCCAAAGCGGCGAAGACAGGTGAGCGCACGCTCTTGGCTCGCGTCGTCGAGACGGCCGTCGTCCTGTAAGCCCGAAGCGAGCCGCACCATCTCGCGCAAACGGTCGACGATCGACGGCACGCCGTGCTGCGCGCGCGCCACGACCATGTGAAAGCTGTTGGAGCCCAAGTCGACCGCGGCCATGACGGGAGCCGGGTCGCCGGCGAGGCGAGATTGCGGGTCGGGGGTCGCCACGGCCCGAAGACGGGGAAGCTAGACGGAGAACGACGATCCGCAACCACACGTCGTGGCTGCGTTCGGGTTGCGAATGATGAACTGCGCTCCCGACAAGTCCTCGCGGTAGTCGATTTCCGCGCCCATCAGGTACTGGACGCTCATGGGGTCAACGAGCAACGTGACGCCGCCGTTCGCGATTTCGGTGTCGCCCTCTTGGATTTCCTCGTCGAACGTGAAGCCGTACTGGAATCCGGAGCAGCCGCCGCCTTGGATATAGACGCGCAGCTTCAGGGCAGCATTGCCTTCCTGCTCGATGAGCTGCCCGACCTTATGGGCGGCAGCATCCGTGAAATGTAGGGGCGGCGATTCGGCCACCGAAAAAACCTCTGTCATTCCTCACTCTCCGGCGTTGACGGGCCGCGACGTGTCGACCTGGGGACGGCTGACGGCTTTCGCTGCGGCCGCGCCCTCGCTCTCATGGATCAGCTTACCGTTAACCTCTGCGCCGATCGACATCTCGATGAGCTTGTACTGCACATTGCCGATCACGCGCGCCTTGGGCCCGAGCTCGACGCGCTCCGTCGCGCGCACGTCTCCTTTCACGGTCCCGTTCAACACGACATGGGGCACCACCACGGAACCTTCAATACACCCGCGCTCGCTGATGCTGAGCACGGAGCGGTCGTCCTTCGTCGCGCGGACGTTGCCTTTGACGTAACCGTCGACGTGAAAGCCGCCCGTGAACTCGATGTCGCCGTGGACACGAGTCTCGGCCCCGACCAGCGTCCCGATCGGCGCTTGGTTACGCGATTTCCTACCTAGCATGCATGCTCCGTTTTCAACCGGAAATCGCCGGCCACTCGAAGGTTTGGTTGATACGCTCGGCCCGGGCCTCGTTCGGCCAGATCTCGACCGTCATGCGCTGCGGCTCGAAGCCCGAGGGCAACGCCAGTTCCGTCTCAAGACCCTGAAAATAGCGAAATTCGTAGTCCATATCATAAGCCTCGCCCGGCACGACGAGCTCCGCCGCGTCGAACGACGCCATTTGACCGTCTTGGATGCCTTCCAGTTGCAGCTTGACGGCGCCCGACACGCGGCGGTTGTGCACGATAGCCTGGACCAGCAGCAGCCGCACGAGATAACGGCCCTCGCCGTCGCTCGGCAGCGCCTCCAAGCTTTGAATGCGCAAACCCGCGACGCGATCCTGCGGCGACACGATGCCGCGGTAGAACACGAGCTCCTCTTCCTGCGCCTGAATCTTCGCCTGAAGGTCGCCGAGCTCGGTCTTCACCTGCGCGTACGTGGCTTCGTCTATCTCGCTGGCCGTTTGCTGGATCGCAAGTTGCCGGCGCAAATCGTCGCTGACGCCCTGCTCCTCGGCCACCTTCGCGGCGAGGTCTGCGTGATCGCGGCGATGATCGAGAATCGAGTAACCGCTGCGGTACCGCCCGAGCTCGAACGCGAGATAGAGAGAGCCGACGGCCGCCAGCACCGCAGGCACGAAGATCCACAACGGCCGGCTCGTGTTCTTCGGCACGCTAACTGGCCCGTTCGCGCAGAGCGCGGTGCCAACGCCGAGGCCACCACGACGGCGGCGGCGGCGGGCCGTCGTTCGGAAACGCGAGCGGCCCGAGCTCTTGCAAGGCACGCACGTAGACGGGCCGCTTGAAATAGACGACCTCTTTGACGGGTCGCCAGTAGTCGACCCAACGGCAGCGGTCGAACTCGGGCTCCGGGGAGAGATCGAAGCGCACTTGGCTCTGGTCGGACTTCAACTGCAACAAGAACCACCGCTGTTTCTGCCCAATACAAAGAGGCGTGCGCTCGCGCCGGATGTAGCGGTCGGGCAGACGATACCGAAGCCACCCTTCCGTCGACCCGACCACCTCGACGTCGGCCGGGACGAGACCGACCTCCTCGCGAAGCTCGCGGAACATGGCCGCCTCGGTCGATTCCTCGGGCTGGATGCCCCCTTGGGGGAACTGCCACCCGCCGCGCCCGCGCCGGCCGGCGATCAAAACACGGCCGCCGCCGTCGGTCAGAATGATGCCGACGTTGGCACGGAAGCCCTGTTCGTCGATGAAGTCCATGGTCCCCGGGATTCTTTCATATCCCCCGGGTCGTTCCCAAACGGGGCATTCGAAGTTGTGACTCACTTAGCTGTTGGCCGCCTGGGCCACGGCATTCCGCCCCCCCGCCTTGGCCTCATACAGCGCTACGTCGGCGAGGGCCAGGAGGCGCTCGCCGGCAGCCTTGAAGTCGCGATCCTCGGGCGCGGGCGCGTGCTCGGCCACGCCGATCGAGACGGTGACCGGTAGCCGGGCGCCGGGCGTGAGCTCGAACGGCTCGGCCGCGACCGCGGCTCGAATGCGCTCGGCGAGCAAATAGCCGGCGGACATCGGGGTGCCCGGCAGCAGCACGACGAACTCCTCGCCGCCGTAGCGAGCCGAGACGTCGCTGCCGCGGACCTCGGCGCTGATGCAATGCGCGAGCTGCCGCAACACCGCGTCGCCGGCCAGATGCCCGAAACGGTCGTTGACCGACTTGAAGTGGTCGACGTCGATCATGAGGCACGTTAGCGGCGTTCGCTCGCGACGGCACCGCGCGAGCTCCTCGTGCAAACGCGACAGCAGATAGCGGCGGTTGTGCCAGCCCGTGAGCACGTCCGTGAAACCGCTGCGCACGAGCCGCGCGCGGTTCACGGCGCTCTCGAGCGAGAACGCCGCGATGACAGCCAGGTGATGCAGAAAGTCCGTTCCGAGCACGGATAGAAAACGCTCGCGCTCGCGGCTGCCGAAGCTCAAGCAGCCGATCAGCCGTTCCTGCCGCGTGAGCGGTAGGAGCGCTACGCTCTCGAGCGCCTTCGGTGCGGAGAACAGATGCGCGTGCTCCGAGCGGCTGAACGTGCCAAGCCATGGCCGGCGACCTGCTGCCAAGGCCGGCGCAACGCCCTGCACCGTGTCGACGAACACGACGTCGCCGTGCTGCCCGCGAGGCCGGCCTTGCGAGGCGAGCAACCGGCGAATCTCGTGGTCGGGGTCGGCGATGACCAGCGTGGCGGCTTCGAGCCGATAGCTCTCGCGCAGGCCTGCCGTGAGGCGCTCGAGCAGCGCGTCGAGCGTGTCGGCCTCGAGCAGCTGCATCTCGCGCGCTTGCGCGCGCCGCCATGCGTCGTCGTTCTTGCGCGCTTCCTCTGTCAACGCCGCGAGGCGACGTCGAAGCTGGGTCAGCTCACGGTCGTGGTCGTCCTTGTCCACTGCTCAACCTCCGGTCGATCCGTCAGACCTGGTTCTCGAGATAACGGCGCCCCGCCGCCATCAGCTCGACGAAGCCCGCCTCGTCACGGGCTTGCACGAGCCGCTCGATGCGCTCCGTTGCAGCGCGTAGCGCTTGGAGCGACGCCGCCCCGTAGTCGTTCAACGTTTGGATGTCGAAATACAGATACGGATTGTCGCGCGCGACGAGCGTCGCGACCTTGAGCTGCGCGTCGAACGTCGTGCTCGACATGCGCTGCAGCCGCGGCACGAGCTCGTCGCTCGCAGCGAGCGCAGTGAAGAACGCCAAGTTCAGCGCATGCGACAGACCGAGAACATAGGCCATGAGCCGATCGTGATCGTCGACGCTCATCTCGATCTGCTCGGCCATCGTCGAAGCGAATAGCGCGCGCACGGCGCGCGTGGCTTCGGGTACGCCTACATCGCAAAAGACGATGTGGCGCCCGGACAAGAGCCGGGTATCGGGGCCGAACATCGGATGGATCGAAGTAACCTTGCAGCCGACGGCCGCGAGCCGCTCGAGCCCGCCGCGCAACGGGCTCTTCAGCGAGCCGATGTCCACGACGACGCCGCGCGGGCGTCGTGCGGCGAGCTCGGTCAACACCTCGCCCGCTACTTTCATCGGCGTGGCGACGACGATCAGGTCGTGATCGAGCGCATTCTCGCGCCAATCTGCGATGCGGGGGAAAGCGCCCGGCGTAGGGCTCGGGTCCGCGATCTCGATCGCGTAGCCTTGCGAGCTCAAGAAGTGAGCGAACCACGCCCCCATCTTGCCGGCGCCGCCGATGATCAGCACACGCTTGCCGGCGCCCGTCGTGCCCGCGGCAACGCGTCGCTGCTCTTGATGCGTCAGCGATGCGCGGATCAAGAGCTGCATGATCCCTTCCGCGAGCTCCGGCTCGAGACCGAGAGAGCGTGCGGTCGCCGAAGCGCCTTTCAACACTTCGCGCTCCCGCTCATAATCGCGCGTCGGCACCGCGTTCTGGATCTTGTGGGCTCCGATCTCGGCAACTATTTTTTGCCTCGCAGCCACGAGCCCGATCAGCTCGCGATCGACTTCGGAGAGACGTTTACGTAATTCTTCGAGCGTCATGCATACCTCGTGAGGCCGGTTTGTAGCGCCCCTGAGGTCCAGGCGCAAGGTCGCCGAGCGCTAGCTAACGACTGAGGGAAAGGGAATGAGCAAGCCGTCCATCGAACGCGTCAGCGAATCGCGTTGCTTCGAGGGCCGCCAGATCGTTTACAAGCACGCGTCGGAAGCCTGCGCGTGCACGATGCGGTTCGCCGTGTTTCTCCCGCCGGCCGCGGAACGCGGCCCGGTGCCCGCACTCTACTGGCTGTCGGGCCTGACTTGCACGGAAGAGAATTTCAGCGTGAAGGCCGGGGCGCAGCGCTACGCCGCGGAGCTCGGCCTCGCTTTGATCATTCCCGATACGAGCCCGCGCGGGGTCAATATCCCTGGCGAGGATGCGCAAATGGACGTCGGCACGGGCGCCGGCTTCTACGTCAACGCAACGCAGGCGCCCTGGGCGGCGCACTACCGCATGTACGACTACATTCGCGACGAGCTGCCGGCCGTCGTGAACGCGAACCTTCCCGTCGACCCGCAGCGCAAATCGATCAGCGGCCACTCGATGGGCGGGCATGGAGCGATCATCCTCGGCATCGGCAACGCGCAGAGCTACCGCTCGGTCTCGGCGTTCGCGCCGATCGCGTCGGCGAGTCACTCCGCTTGGGGTCAACACGCGCTGACCGCGTACTTCGGCGCCGACCGCGAACGGTGGCGCGCCTACGATGCCGCCGAGGTCATTCGAGCGAGACCGAGCCGCCACGAGCTGCTCGTCGACCAGGGCATGTCCGACCCGTACCTCGAGCAGCTGCGCCCCGACTTGCTGAAGGACGCGTGCAGCGCCTCGGGTCAGCGCCTGACGTACCGCGAGCGCCCCGGCTACGACCACGGCTACTATTTCGTCGGCACGTTCATCGCCGAGCATCTGAAGTTTCATGCCGCTGCGCTGCGCTGAGGCGCCATGGCGTCGTTGCTGATTCCTCCGCCCGACGATCCGGTGCGTGCCGCCGCGCAGTGGCTCGGCGAAGCGGAAGCGCTCGGCCGCAGAAACGCGAACGCGATGGCGCTCGCGAGCGTCGACGAGAGCGGCCAGCCCTCGGCTCGGATGGTGCTGCTGAAGGAGCTCGCGCCGCTCGGGTATGCGGTCTTCTATACGAACTACGGCTCGCGCAAGGGCGGCGAGCTTCTCTCGACGCGCAAAGCTGCCGCGGTTCTCTACTGGCACGAGCTCGGCCGGCAAGTTCGTTTCGAAGGCCCCGTCGTTCGTTCGCCGGACGCCGAGAGCGACGCCTACTTTGCGAGCCGGCCCAACCCGAGCCAAGTGAACGCGTGGAGCAGCGAGCAGAGCCGCCCGCTGCCCGACCCTGCCGCGCTCGAAGAGCGCGCGGCGAGAATCGCGGCGACGAAGCCGGCCGGGCAAGCGCTGCCAAGGCCGGACTTCTGGGGCGGCTTCCGGCTGTGGCTCGCAGCCATCGAGCTCTGGGTCGAAGGCCGCGATCGATTCCATGAGCGCGTGCGTTATGAGCGGCGGCTCGACGCACGCGACGCCCACACCTTCGAGACGGGCCGCTGGAGCTGGCAGCGGCTGCAACCCTAGCGTGATTCAGTTCGAGACGATCACCTGCCCGTACTGCTGGGAGTCCATCGAGGTCACACTCGATCTCTCGGTCGACGAGCAGCAGCAAGTCGAGGATTGCTCCGTCTGCTGCCGGCCGATCGTGGTCCGCTACACGGCGGCCGACGGCGAGCTTGCTTCGCTCGAGGTCGTCGCGGAGAACCGCGAGTGAGCCGCGCGCTCGCCTCGCTGCTACTCGTACTCGCTGCGAGTCACGCTGCCGCCGAGGAGCGCATCGCCGACATCCGCCAGGGCACGAACTTGTCCGTCGCAGCGCCGCCGGACGGCGCGACGCTCGTCGTGGGGCTGCTCGGCCAACTGTGGACCTTGCCGGCCACGGGCGGCGCGGCCGTGCCTCTGACTCCGGCCGGCGAGAACGCGCGCAACCCGCGCTTCAGCCCCGACGGCGCGCAGGTCGTTTACCAGCAGTTCGACGGCGCGCAATGGGACGTGTGGCTCCTCGATGTCGCGACGGGCGAGCTGCGAGCGCTCACGACCTCGGCGTACGACGAGCGCGAGCCGGACTTCACGCGCGACGGCCGCGTCGTGTTCGCGAGCGACCGCACGGGGCATTTCTGCCTGTGGGCGATCGCGGTCGCTACGGGCGTCGAGACTCAACTGACCGAAGAGGCCGGCGACGCGGCGTTCCCGAGCGTGTCCGAGCTCGGTCTCGTGTCGTACGTGCTCGAGCGCGGCGACGAATGGTCGATCCGCGTGCTCGGCACGGGCGGCGCGATCGAGGTCGCGCATACGAGCTCGAACCGATTGTCGGCCCCGTCCTGGCGGCCGGGCGGCGGCGTCCTCGTGTTCGGCGAGCAAGACTCGGCGGAGACGAGCCGGCTCGAGCTGTTGCTGCTCGGCGAGCCGCGCGTCCTGAAGTCCCAGAGCGGCAGCGAGGACTTGTTCGCGTCGCGCGTCGCTTGGGCATCCCCCGCCGAGTTCATCTATGCGGCCGACGGGCAGCTCTGGCGCCGCGGCATCGCGACGCCTGCGCGCGCGCCCGTGCACCTGTTCGCGGCTGCGGCAGTCGAAGTCGCAACGCCGCCGATGGACCTCGCGCCGCTCGAGAGCTCGGCCGCGACGGCGGCGTTCGGCATCAACGGACTTGGGAGATCGCGGGACGGCCGGCGCGCCGTGTTCACCGCACTCGGCGACGTGTGGCTCGCGGAGCGCGGCGAGCCGCGCCGCCTCACCGACGACGCGTTCGTCGATCTCGATCCGGCCCTTTGGCCCGACGGCGACTCCGTCGTCTTCGCGAGCGAGCGGACCGGGCAATTCGAGCTCTGGCGACTCGCGCTGCGCGAGTCGACGCCCACGCAGCTGACGTTCGGGGCGCTCCAGCCGCGGCGCCCCGTGGTTCGCCCCGACGGCGGCGCCGTCGCCTACCTCGAAAGCGCGAGCCTCGACGCCGCGGCGCCGACCGTCGTGAAAATCCTCGACGTGCAGCGCAAGACCGAGGCGACCGTAGCGACGCACGTCGTCGGCGCGACCGCCCTCGCCTGGGCCGAGGACGCCCGGACGCTCGTCGTTCGAGCGCAGTCGGCGGAGCCCGCTGCGGGGCGCGACGTCCGCGTCGACTTGGGCTCGAGCAATCCCGCCGTCGAGGCGGACGCCGCAGCCCGCCCTGTCGTGCGATGGGAGGCTCCGGCCGCGCCGCCGGACTACGTCGTCGAGGTCGGCCGCCTGTTCGATGGCGTCCGCGGCACCTACCACCGGCACGTCGACATGCACGTGCGCGGCGGGCGCATCGCGGCGATCGTCGGGCGCGGCGTATTGCCGCCGGCGGGACCGGTCATCGACGCCCGCGACGCGACCGTGATTCCAGGGCTAATCGATCTGCACGCGCATCAGAGCTCGCTCGTCGGCGAGCGGCTCGGCCGCGCCTGGCTCGCGTACGGCGTCACGACGGTACGCGAGCTCGCGGCCGACACGGGCGAAGCCGTCGAGCGCGGCGAAGCCTGGGCGAGCGGCCGAACCCCCGGACCGCGACTACTCGTCTCGCCTGCGGGCCCGACTGCGCCGGGCGCGACCTCGAGCCCCGTCGTTCGCAACTACCCCGGGATCGCCCAAGGTCTCGCGCACGGGCTGCGCCGCCAGGCGCGGGAGATAGCCGTGCCGCCATGGGATCTCGCCGCGCTTCCGCCGCGGTTTCGCGGCGTCGCCGAGACTCCGAACCTCGAGCTCGAGCTCTCGCCGGGGTTCACGGCCTATCAGGACGGATTCAGCCGGCTCATCGCCGCAGAGACGACCTTCGTGACGGGACTCGCGGCCGTCGCGGGCCTCGATGGCTGGCCGACGCCGCGTCCACGCCGCGACGGCGCGTTCGCCCTGTTCACGCCCGTCGAGCAGGCCGCCTGGGAGAGGCCCGACGCGCTGGGGCAAGTCGTGCCGGGGCTGGAACGAACGATCGCGCGCCTCGTGCGCGCCGGCGGCCGCGTCGGTGTGGGGTCGGACGCCCCGGCCGTGCCTTACGGGTTGGGCGTCCATCTCGAGCTCGCTCTGCTCGCGGAAGCCGGTATCGGGAACGATCAGGTGTTGCGCATGGCCACCGCAGGCGGAGCGCTCGCGCTCGGCTTGGAGCGCGACGTCGGAACCCTCGAGGAGGGCAAGCTCGCGGACTTCGTCGTCGTCGAGGGCGACCCGCTGACGAACATCGCGGATACGCTTCGAATCGTCGCGGTCGCGAAAGGCGGCGTCTGGCACGACCGTGCGCAGCTCGTCGCCGCGCCCTGATTGTCAGGCGCCTTTACGTTCGCGGCGCGAACGGCGGTGCGAACGGGCTCGTTGGCGCGGAAACTGCGCAGCTATGCGAAACAGCCGCTTATCGATGCACAGTTAGCCTTTACGCGAGCAACGTCGAGTAACCGCGCTGTCGACACCCTTTACAAGAACGCCCTCCATTCGTGACGCCACAGATTGGCCTGTCGCATATCTTGTTGTTTTTTCTGCTATTTTTACCCGTGGCATACGTCTTGCTTTGTATAGGTCGTCCCCACCCAGGGACGAGTGAGTGCGCAAACGAACAGAAAACGATGCGAAACCGCAAAGGGTTCTGTTAAATTTCGAAACGTTAGAGAAGAACAAGAAAGTAGAAGAACAAGAAAAAAAATTGGCTGGACAATAACAACAAGCCGCTCAGCGCCTTCGGGCGTAACGAGCAACAGCCAGGCCGCATACTTGAAACCGTAAACTCCGATAACAAAAAAGATCTGACCCGGCGTTCCCACCGCCGGGTTTTTCTTTTTTTGGGCCCTCGAAAAAAGAACGTTCCGTGATGAGTGCCCGCGTTGCTCCGCAGCGCGCATGGTTCACTACGCCACCCGTGGCCTAAGCCGTGCACCGTGCTCAAACGCCTGCGCATCGCCGTGCTGCTCTATGTGCTGCTGTTCGTCGCAGCAGCGCAGTTCCTCACGACGCGTAACGCGACGGACTGGGATGTCCCGCTCTGGGTCGACATTCATGCCGTGGCAGGCGACGACGATCAGATCACACGAAGCTTCATCGACGCGTTGAGCGAAACGGAGTTCGCGGACGCGGAAGCCTTCTTGGCGCGCGAGGCCAAGCGCTACGGCGTTCCCCTCGACCAACCGTTCAAGCTCCGAGTCGTCGGCGAGTACGAAGGCTCGCTGCCGGCGCTCGGCGCCGATGCAGGCGCGCTCGAAGTCTTGTGGTGGAGCTTGCGCATGCGCTCTCTTGCAACCGCGCTTGCGTGGCAAACAGACGGGCCGAGCGGCGACATCGTCGTCTTCGCCGTCTTTCACGAGCCGACGCAAGGCGTTGCGCTCGACCGATCGACGGCGCTCGACAAAGGCATGATCGCCGTCGCGAACCTGTTCGCGGACCGCGAAGCGCGCGCCGCCAATCAGATCGTCCTGGCGCACGAGTTGCTGCACACGCTGCGCGCGACCGACAAGTACTCGTTGGCTTCGAACGCGCCGTCGTATCCCGACGGGTATGCGGCTCCAGACGCGCGCCCGCTCTTGCCGCAGCGGAAAGCGGAGCTCATGGCCGGCCGCATCCCGCTCGACGAGCACCATGCCGAAATCCCACGCAGCTTGCGCGACGTCGTGATCGGTCCCAAGACGGCACGCGAGATCGGTTGGCAGGAGCGCGGCCAGCCGTGACACTATGGCGCTCCGTGCGGGGCGACGGGACGAGCGATGGGTCATCGGCTCAGCAAGATCTACACACGCACCGGCGACGACGGCACGACGGGGCTCGCGAACGGCGAGCGCGTCGACAAGTCCGACCTGCGAGTCGCCGCGTTCGGCGACGTCGACGAGACGAACAGCGCACTCGGCCTGCTGCTCGCGGAGCCTTCGGTTCCCCCGGCCGTCAGCGCTACTCTGACGCGCATCCAGCACGAGCTGTTCGAGATCGGCGCCGAGCTTTCGTTGCCGGGCTATCGTGCGATTCGCAGCGAGCACGTGACGCAACTCGAGCGCGACCTCGACGCCTTGAACGACGACCTTCCGCCGCTCGAGGAATTCGTCCTGCCCGGCGGCACGCGCGCCGCGGCGGTATGCCACCTCGCGCGCACGATCTGCCGGCGCGCAGAGCGCAGCGCGTGGGCGGCCGGCAAGCTGACACCGCTCTCCCCCGAGCTCACGCGCTACTTGAACCGGCTCTCCGATCTCTTGTTCGTCATGGCGCGGTGGCTCGCGCGCCAGAACGGCGGCCAGGAGACGCTGTGGCGCCGGTAAGCTAGGTCGCGCTCGCGGCCGCGAGCTCGCGCTTGAAGTGCGCCCAATCGAATGCCGGGCCGGGATCCGTCTTGCGGCCCGGCGCGATGTCGCTGTGGCCGACGACGTCGGCGGCGCGCAGCGACGGATAGCCTTTCCGCAGCGCCACCACGAGCTCGGCGAGCGCGCGATATTGCGCGCCCTCGTACGGCAGGTCGTCCGTGCCCTCGAGCTCAATTCCGATGGAGAAATCGTTGCATGCCGACCGCCCGCAATAGCTCGAGCGGCCGGCGTGCCACGCGCGACGGTCGAACGGCACGTATTGCGTCGGCGTTCCGTCGCGCGCGATCAGCACGTGCGAGGACACCGTGAGACCCACGATCGTCGCGAAGTACGGATGGGCGTCTGCCGGCAAGTCGTTGCGAAAGAGGCGGTCGATCCAGCCGTTGCCGAACTCGCCCGGCGGCAGGCTGATGCCGTGCACGACGATGAGGTCGAGATCGGCGCCGACGGGTCGCTCATCGTGGTTCGGCGACGCGACGCACCGCACACCGACGAGCCACCCCGTCTCGCGGTCGACGATCACGGAAGACACCGCAACTTGCTAAAGTGCGCCGCAGGCATGCGGGCGCCACTATAGCAGCCCGCCTCGCACCGCCCGCACCGAGCCGAGCATGGCAGCGACTACGCATCGTCACACACGACTCTACGTCGAGCGCGAGCTCGACGGTTCGGTGCTCGAGCTCGACGAGAGCGAAGCGCATTACTTGGGTCACGTCCTGCGGTTGAAGCGCGGCGACGCGCTCGTGGTCTTCAACGGCCGCGGCGCCGAACGCGACGCGAACGTCAGCTCGCTGCAACGGCGCGGCGCGACGCTCGAGCTAGGGGTCGTACGCGCCGCGCTGGCCGAGTCGCCGCTCGACCTCACGCTGATCCAGGCGCTCCCGAAGTCCGACGCGATGGACCTGATCGTGCAGAAGATCACCGAGCTCGGCGTGCGCACGCTCGTGCCCGTCTATACGGAGTTCAGCGTCGTCAAGCTCGATGCCGAGCGCAGCGAGCGCCGCGTCGATCATTGGCTGAAGATCGCGCGCAGCGCCTGCGAGCAATGCGGCCGGCACACACCGCCGCACATCGCGGCGCCGGCGCCGCTCGCGGCCGCGCTGCAGGCGCTGCCCGAAGGCCCGGACAGGCTCGCGCTCGAGCCAGCGGAGAAGACGAGCCTCTCGGAGCGGCCTGCGCCGCAGCGCGGGCTCGTCCTGGCCGTCGGTCCCGAGGGTGGATTCGCGGCGGACGATTGGCGGCGGCTCGACGCGGCGAGATTCGGGCGCGTGACGCTGGGGCCGCGCGTCTTGCGCGCCGAGACGGCCGCGCTCGCGGTTTGCGCGATCGCGCAGTCGCGTTGGGGCGATCTGCAAACCTAGCCGCGGGGCGCGCTAGAGCTTCACGTCGGCGATCATTCGCTCGAGGCGCTCGACGTCGGGAATCACCGGATACTCGTGAATCATGCGCGCGCGGCACAACGCGGGCAGACCCGCGGGCAGCGGCTGCTCCGTCTCGAGGCCCAAGACGTCGGCGTTTATGCGCACGAGCTGCGGGAAGCCCTGCGTCAGAATTCCGTAGAAACCGCCCTTGATCGCGTCCGTGATCGCATGAAAAACCACGACGCGCGTACGCGTGCGCTTGGACGTGCGCTCGTCGCCGCGCTGCCCGTCGAAAGACACTACGGGCAAGCGCCGGTTGTTCCATTCGATCGACCCGAGATACCAATCGGGCGCGGCATCGTCACGGCTCCTGGCCGCGTCCGCGAATGCAATGACTTCCGCGACACACATGCGCGGCACGAGCAGCCGCTCGGTTTGCAGCGGGATCAGCAGGCTGTACAGCTCTTTGGGTTCGGCGCTCATGCCTCAGCCGCCTTGCCGACCAACGCTTGGATGGCCGCGATGAGCTGGCTTTCCTGGTACGGCTTGCTCAGGTAATCGTTGACGCCGATCTCGATGGCCTTGGCGCGGTGTTTCTCGCCCGAGCGAGACGTGATCATGATGATCGGCAGGTGTTTCAGCTTCGCATCGTTGCGCACGTGCGTCGCAAACTGATAGCCGTCCATGCGCGGCATCTCGATGTCGAGCAGGATGATGTCGACGGTGTGCTCTTGAAGCACCGTGATCGCGTCGAGACCGTCCCGCGCCGTGAACACCTTCGCGCCGCGGCGCTCGAGCAACCGCTGCGTCACGCGCCGCATCGTGATCGAGTCGTCGACGACGAGCGCCGCGAGCTGAGTCGACGGCTTCGGCGGCGGCACGGCTTTCACGGCTTCGATCGGGCGTTGCCCGCGCACGAGCGTGCCGGGATCCAAGATCATGATCACGCGCCCGTCGCCGAGAATCGTAGCGCCCGTCACACCGGGCACGCTCGCGATGTGCGGCCCGAGCGTTTTCACGACGATCTCGCGGCTGCCTTCCAGCGAGTCCGTGAGCAGAGCCGTCGAATTGTCGCCGGCTCGGATCAGCACGAGCGACACCGCGTTCTCGTCTTCCGGCAGCGCGGACGGCGCAGCCCCGACGAGGCTGCCCAGGTGCTGGATCCGATACACGATGCCGCCGTAGTCGAGCTTCGGCTCGTCCTCGGTCAGGTGCTTCAATATCTTGTCGCGCGACAGGCGCGTGATGCCTTCGACTGTCGGCAATGGCAGCGCGAACGTCTCGTCGCCGACGTTGACGATCAGCGCGTGCGTGATCGCGAGCGTGTACGGCAAGCGAATCAGGAACCGCGTGCCCTCGCCGGTCCGCGTCTCGACGCGCATCGAGCCGCCGAGCTTCTTGACCTCGTTGTCGACGACATCCATGCCGACGCCGCGGCCCGCCGCCTGCGTGAGCTCGCTCGCGGTGCTGAAGCCCGGCTGCAGGATCAACTCGATGGCCTGCTCGTCCGTGATCTTTTGGTTCTCCGCGAGCAAACCCTTCTCGTAGGCCTTGCGGCGGATCGCGGCGAGGTCGAGCCCGCCGCCGTCGTCGCCGACCTCGACGATGACTTCGGCGCCGTCGCGGCGAACCTTGAGCAGCACGCGGCCGGCCTCGGGCTTGCCGCGCTTCACGCGCAGCTCGGGTTTCTCGATGCCGTGCGCGACCGCGTTGCGCAGCAGATGCTCGAAAGGCGGCAGCATCGACTCGAGCACCTGCCGGTCGATCTCGTTACCTTCGCCCTCAACGACGAGCTCGGCCTGCTTGCCCGTGTCGGCGCACGCTTGCCGCACGATGCGCTGCAAGCGCGAGACGTGGCGCTGGAACGGCACCATGCGCGTCTGCATGAGGCCGCTTTGCAGATCGGAGGTCACGCGCGCTTGTTGCGTGAGCAGCGTGTCGGCTTCGTTCGTGAGGCCGTGCAGGAGCTCGTTGATGCTCGCGACGTCGTTCGCGGACTCCGCGAGCGCGCGCGAGAGCTGCTGAATCGTCGAGTACCGATCGAGCTCGAGCGGGTCGAAGCCGCTCTCGACGTCGGCGTCGTCCTGATGGCGATGCAGAATCTGCGCTTCGGTCTCGGCCTCGAGCTTGCGCAACTGCTCGCGCAGACGCGACACGGTGCCGCCGAGCTCGCCCAAGTGGAACTCGATCGAGTGCAGCTGCTGGGTCAGCCGCGACTGGAAGATGTTGATCTCGCCCGCGCCGTTCAGCAGCGCATCGAGCAGCCCCGCGTCCACTCGCGCCGTGTCGGCGCGCTCGGCGCGCGCTTCGGCTCCCGCAGCCGCGGCCGGAGCCGGCGGCGCAGCGGGCGGCGCAGGCGGCGGCGTCGCGATCGGCCGCGGGACCGCTACGACAGCAATGGCGTCGGGCTTGTCCTCGACGATCGTCGCTTCCGCGCTGATCAGCGCTTCGTCGATCGCGAGCGCTTCTTCGATCGTCGGCTCCTCGGGGGGCTCGACGGCCAGTGACAACGGCTCGCCGAGCTCGATCTCCTCGAGCTCCTCGAGATCCGATTCCTTCAAATCGACCGTCGGCTCGAAACGCACTGGCGGCTCGGCAGCCCGCGGGGGCACCGGCGCAGGCGGCGGAGCGGCCGCCGCGGGGGGAGCCGACTGCACGACCGGCGGCGCAGCGGGTGCCGCGGCGGCACCGCGGTCGTCGAAGGCTTCGAGCTGCCCCGTGAGCGCACTCGCCGCGATCGGATGGCCGGCATCGACGGCATCGCGCATGTGCTGCAGCTCGTCGAGCCCGCGCTGCACGAGGTCGAGCGCGGCAGCCGTCGCAGCGCTGCGCCCTTCGGCGATTCGCTGCAGCAAGCTCTCGAGCGCGTGGCTCAAGTCGCCCATCGGCATGACGCCGGCCATGCGTGCACCGCCCTTCAGCGTGTGCAGGAACCGCTGCAGCATGCCGACGGACGGCTGATCCTGGCGCTGGCGGACGTCTTTGAGCGCGGCCTCGGAGTTCTCGAGGATCTCGGCGGCCTCTTCGGCGAAGATGGCCGCGATCTCGGGATCGAACGCGCTCGCCGGCGCCACCGGCGCGGGCGGCTCGGGTGCGGGCGCCGCAGGCGTCGCAGCAGCGGGCGGCTCGCGAAACGCGAGCGCGTCGAGCAGTCTCATCACGTCGGCGCTCGGCGAAGCCGTGCGGCCCGCGGTCAGCGCGTCGGCCATTCGTTCGACCTCGGCGGCTGCACCTTGCAGCGCGGCGAGAGCGGCGTCGTCGATGCCGACGCCCGACTCGAAATGCCGGCGCAAATTCTCTGCGAGCGGCATCGCGAGCTTCATGACGGGCTCGTACCCGGCCATGCGGGCGCTGCCGAGAAGCGTGTGGCACGCGCGATAGAGCGGTTCCTCGACTGAGTGCAATCCCGTTCCGGGACGCGCCGCAGCGAGGAACTGCCGGATCACGCCCAAGTGGCCGCGCATCTCCTTGACGAAGATGTCGGCGAGCACGGGATCCATGCCGGGCTCCGGGGCCGGAGCGGGAGCCGGCGCGGGGATGCGCAGCGAGGGGCCCGTGATGCTCGCGGCATCCGGGTCGCCGTCGGCGAACGCCTCGGCACGCTTCATGACGAGCTGCACGTCGAGCTTCGGCGGCAAACCGATCTCGAGCTGCTCGAGCAACTGAGGCAGCGCCGCAGTCGAGTCCACGACGAACGAGATCATGCTCGGCGTCGGCTCGAGCGTCTGATTGATGATCTTGTTCAGGAGGTTCTCGATGCTCCACGCGAACTCGCCGATGAGCTGCGCGCCGACCATGCGGCCGCTGCCCTTCAACGTGTGAAACGAGCGGCGCGCCGTAATCAACGCTTCGGAATTCGCGCGATCGGAAGCCCAGAGAGGAAGGTTGCGCTGAATGTTCGCAATCTCTTCCTTGGCTTCCTCGATGAACACCTCGACGAGCTCGGGATCCGAGCGATCCTCCTCGACCTGCATCACGCTCGGCGCGGGCGCCTGCTTCTTCGGCGCAGCCGGCGGCGCAGCGGCAGGCGACGGCGCCGCGGGCTGCGCCGCTCGCGCGGGCGCCGCGGCCACCGGTTTCACGACCGGCAGGCTCTCGAGCAGGTCGAGACAGCGGTCGGCATTGTCGAGCATGTACCAGGGGTCCGCGCGGCCGGCGCTGACCGTCTCGAGGTAGTACTCGACGCTGACGATGGCGTCCGCCAAGCGCTCGAGATACTCGGGCTTGAGCTTCGTACCCACGCCGAGACGCGTGCCGATCACGCCGCCGATTCGCTCGACGACGCTGACCGCTTTGGTCTTGTCGAGCATCAGGAGTCCGGCAGTGATGCCGCGCAACTGCGGCCTTGCTTGCTCGAGCGGCCGCGTGTCGGCCGGATTCTCGACGAGCTGAATCACGGCCTCCTTGACCTTCGCGAGATTGACCGTGCACTCGCCCATGACGGCTTGCGTCACCTGGCGTTGCTGCGAATCCGCGGGGGCGCCGGGCTCGGCCTTGTCGGCATCGTCGCCGGGCATGACGGCCCGAACGAGCTCGCGGTCGAGCGTATCCTCGACGTCGAGCAACGTAGCCGCGATCTTCTCGAGCACGTTCTGATCGGGCGCTTTGCCGTTCGTGACGATGGCGGCCAGCTCCTGCGTCTCGCGCTGGATCTGGCCGCGCGCTTTGTCGAGCCCGAGCACACCGAGCGTGTCGCCGATCTTCTTCAGCATGTCGAGCTGCGGGCTCAGCTTGTCCGCGCCCTGCATGCCCGTGCGAACGAAGATGTCGAGCGCATCCTTGACCGTGCCGAGATCTTCCTTGATGGCCTGCGCAACCGTGCGCATGAGCTTGACGCTCGGCCCCGCAAGCCCTTGCTGCGCTTGCTCGATCTCCGCCTGCCCCGGCAAGACCTCCGCCAAGTGGTACTGCTTGCGCAGCGCCTCGATCCGCGGGTCCTTCGACGTGGCCCTGGCAACGTAATAAAGGAGACTGTCGATGAGCTCGACGGGCGGCGCACTGACGAGCGCCGGCTCGCCGCCGTCGATGAGCCTCTTCAATTGCCGGTCGACCTGCCCGATCAGGCGTTTCAGCGTAACGCTCGCCTCGAGCCCTCCGCCGCGAACGGCCGTCAGCACGCCGGCCAAGATCGACCAGAGCTGTTTGACTTGCTCGCTCGCCGCTGCGCGCTCGAGGTTCGTGGAGACGCGCAACAGCTCGTCGAGATAGCGGGCCGCGTCCGCGCCCTTGATCCAACCGAGCAACGCCGCCTGGAATGCCGGGCGGAAGCGTTGAGCAACCTTGTCGAACCCGCGCCCGACGTCGGCGCCGCCGGTAGCGCCGGCCACCGCGCGCGACGCGAGATGCCGCTCGAACGGGCCCGAGTGCAGCAGCACGAGCGTGCCCTCGGACAGCGAAGGCTTGTCACGCGCTTGCCGCAGCTCGTTCAAGAGCGGCAACAGCGCCAGCGCGACGTCCTTGCCGCCGCCGAGCAGCCGCTCGAGGTACGCCGGCAACTGCACCATCGCGCGCGTCAGCGCCTCGATGCCGTGCTCGGACTTAGCGTCGTCCTTGGCCTCGGCAAGGCGGCGGCAGGTCTGCTCCATTTCCTCTGCGAGCAACGCCGCGCCGTGAATCTCGACGATCTTCAGCGCGCCGCGTGCCGTGTGCAGGTGCTCGGCCGTGCGCAGCAGCGCGTCTGCGCCCGCGCGGCCGTCGACGTAATCCTCGAGTTGGGAACGCGCGGCATCGAGCGTGCTCGCGAGCTCCTTGTTGACGAGCTCGAAGGCATGCGCTGCTAGATCGTTGACCGCGTGACTCGCCATACGCTCGTGTTAGCCCGACTGGCGGCGACGCTCGACGCTCTGCGAGGACGCGGCGGCCTGCGGGGGGCCCGGCTTCTGCTCGTTGCGCTCGAGGCTTGCGGCTACGCGCGCGGCGCTCAGCACTCCCGTGCCGCCGCCTGCGTCGGGCAGCGTGAACCCGGAGACGCTGCGCCGAAGCTGCGAGGCGAGCTCGGAGAGCTTGCTGATCGCGCTCGACGCTGCGGTGGTCGACTCGGTCGTCTTCGCGCTGATCTCGCGCAAGACGTGCATGTTCTTCGTGATGGCGCCGGCGACGCTCGTCTGCTCTTTCGACGAGCCCGAGATGTTCTGGACGAGGCTCGCGATCTGGTGCGACACCTGCTCGATCTCCTCGAGCGCGGCGCCCGCGTTCTCGGCGAGCAGCGCGCCGCCGACGACGTCGGTCGTGCTGCGCTCCATCGACATCACGGCTTCGTTCGTATCCGATTGGATCGTGCTGACGAGCACTTCGATCTTCTTCGTGGCCCCGGCCGAGCGTTCCGCGAGCTTTTGCACCTCGTCGGCGACGACCGCGAAGCCCCGGCTCGCCTCGCCCGCTCGCGATGCCTCGATCGACGCGTTCAGCGCGAGGATGTTCGTTTGCTCGGCGATCTCCTCGATGAGCTCGACGATGTTGCCGATCTCCTGCGAGCTCTCGCCGAGGCGCTTGATGCGCTTGCTCGTATCCTGAATCGTCTCGCGGATCGTGTTCATGCCGGCGATCGTGCGCCGCACGGCCTCGCCACCTTTGTGCGAGATCTCGACGGCGTGGCGGGCTACGTCCGAGCAGCGCTCGGCGTTGCCGGAAACCTCTTCGATCGAGATCGCCATGCGCCCCATCGATTCGGAAGCGGCCGCCGCTTGCTTCGATTGCGTCTCCGCCGAGCGCACGAGATGGCGCGCCGTGCCTTCGGTCTGCTTCGAGGCCGCGTCGACGAGGATCGACGAGTCGTTGATCGTCGTCACGAGCTCACGCAGCGCGTCGATCGCATAGTTGATCGAGTCCGCGATCGCGCCGGTGATGTCCTCGGTCACGGTCGCCTGCACGGTCAGGTCGCCGTCGGCGAGGCTCGACAACTCGTCGAGCAACCGCAGAATCGCTTGTTGGTTGCGCTCGTTTTGGTCGGCCTGGTGCTCGGATGCGCGGCGGAAGTCGCGGCCGCGGTGGTAGACGAACATCATGAGACCCGCGATGACCAACGCCGCGAACACGAGCAGCAGCGGCAGCCGGGTCGTAACACCCGCGTCGGCTGTCGCCGCGATGGAGACGTCGGTGTCGCGATAGCGCGTCAAGAGTTCGGCGGCCGCCGCATCGAACTCGCCGATCGCGGACAGAGCCCCGCTCAGCGCGTCGGCTCCCGAGCGCAGCGCCATGACGCTTTGCCGCGCTTGATCGTTGAGATCCGAGATCGTCCGCAGATCCCGCGACGAGGTGTCGCGAACGGCCACGACGCCGAGCGTCGCATCCTCGCCGCGCAGGCCGCGGACGAACTGCCCGAGATACTCTTCGGCGTCGTCGAGCCTGCGCATGGTGTCGGGGACGTCGGCCATCGGCCCGAGCGCGCGCGCCTGCTGCTGCAGCGACTGGACCGCGAGCTCGAGGCGCAATAGATAAGGTTGGTTCGCGGTCAGGTCGGCCGCTGGCAAGGCGCTCGAGACGTTACCGGCCGCCTCGAGCAGCTTCGGCGCAATCTCGCGAACGTCCGCGCGCGCTTTCTCGAGCTCGGCGAGCCGCGGCTGCGCCGCAAGCACCGCGTCGAGATTGCTCTCGATTCGTTGCCAGAGCGCGGCATCGGAGCCTAACCGGCGCGCATCGGCGCTCGCCGCTTCGTTGGCCGCCACGGCGCCGCGAAGGCTCGTGATGGCGGCGCGGCTCGCCGCGAGCGCCTCGAACGACTCCGCGTCGCCTTGGACCGCGGCGCTGACTTCGGCGCGCGCGGCCTGGGTCACGGCGATCAGCTCGCCCAACCCGCCGTCGTTGACCATCGTCGTGCCGCTGCCGCTCCACCACACGGACCCGGCAGCGCCGAGCAACGCGATCGCGAGCGCGATCCCGAGCACCGGCAACATCTTCGGCCATGGGCTCGACTTCGTCATGCCCTCACCGCCTCACCCGCCGTCAGAAACAGCGGATCCTCGAGCAACTTGAGCAGGCTGAATCGCGGCCAAAGCTCGGACCCGCGCCGATAGCTTCCTTCGAGATAGTGCTCGCAGCGAATGACGCTCGGGCTCGCTTCGTCGCGGTAGTCCTCCGCGCCGAAGCGCCGGAAACCGACGACCTCGTCGACGATGAGCCCCGTCGGCACGTCGCGGCTCGCGACGACGAGCACGCGAGCCTGGCGGTCCTGCGTCGGCGCGCCGGAGCCCAAGAACGACTTCAAATCGACGACGGTCAGAAGCTGACCGCGCAAGTTCGCAATGCCGCGCAACCACGGCTTGGCGCCGGGCACTCTCGTGACCTGATCCGGAATCGGCAGCACCTCGCGCACATCCGCACGGCTCGTCACGAATCGCTCGGCGCCGAGGCGAAAGCCGATGCCGACCCACTCGTCCGTGGACGTCGGCGCTCCTTCGCGCCCCGCAATCGCGGCGCGGGCGCGGCGCTCGAGCTCGACGAGCAGCTCGAACGGTTGTTCCGCGAGCGCTTGCAGGCTCAATCGTTGGACCCTCGCTCGAGCAATTCCTGGGCTTTGGCGACGAGAACGGCCTCCGTGACGGGCTTGACGAGGTAGTCGACGGCCCCTTGGCGCATTCCCCAGATTCGATCGGTTTCCTGATCCTTCGTCGTGATCATGACGACGGGTATCGATTTCGTTTGCGGATCGCGCGTCAGCGATCGCGTGGCCTGGTAGCCGTTGACGCGCGGCATGACGACGTCCATGAAAATGAGATCGGGCCGCACCTCACGCGCGAGGCTCAAGCACTCCGATCCGTCCGAAGCCGAAACGGTGTCGAAGCCGTGCTTCTCGAGCGCCGTCTTCAGTACGTGCACTTCGGTGGGCGAGTCGTCGACGATCATGATGAGAGCCATAAGCGACCTCTATTACTTGGCCACGTGGCTGTGGATGGCGCCGAGTAGCTCGTCCTTCGTGAACGGCTTCGTCAGATACTGCTCCGAGCCGACGAGACGCCCCCGTGCACGGTCGAACAGCCCGTCCTTGCTCGACAGCATGATGACGGGCGTGTCCTTGAATACTTTGTTGTGCTTGATCAGCGAGCACGTCTGATAGCCGTCGAGCCGCGGCATCATGATGTCGACGAAGATGATGTCGGGACGGTGATCGGCGATCTTCGAAAGCGCGTCGAATCCATCGACGGCCGTAAACACCTCGCACCCTTCCTTCGCGAGCAATGTTTCGGCTGTTCTGCGGATCGTTTTGCTGTCGTCAATGACGAGAATCTTGAGCCCTTGCAAGTCGCTTTTCGGGTTTACCGCACTGCTGCCAGACACTTCGCTTTCCTCCCGCAGGCCGCTTGCCGCGTTCGACCCGGAGCCGAGCACGACCCTCGGACTCATCGCGCCTTTTAACATATTGGCGTCAGCCCTACCATCGACTGGCGCACGCTAATTTTCAGGCCTTCGACGGCCGCGCGAGAGCGCGCTCGAGCCGACGAAACGTTCGACAGAAACGGGTTATGGTAGCGTTGCGCTTTTTCGCGAAACTGCGAACCCGCACGCAAAAAGCGAGGAATGCTGAATGAGCCAATCCCGCCGGTCGCTCGGCGTCGTGATGGACCCCATCGAGTCCATCAAGCCCAAGAAGGACTCGACCCTCGCCATGCTGCTGGCAGCCCAGCGCGCGGGCTGGGACATCGTGTATTTCCGCCAACAAGACCTCGAGGTCCGCGACGGCGCACCGCGCGGCCACGGCTCACGCCTCAAGGTACGCGACGACACGGAGCGGTGGTTCGAGATCGGGACGGCCTGGAGCGGCGGCCTCGAGACACTCGACGCCTTGCTGATGCGCAAGGACCCGCCGTTCGACATGGAATACATCTATACGACCTACATCCTCGAGCTCGCCGAGAAGCGCGGCCTGCTGGTCGTCAACAAGCCCGCAAGCCTGCGCGACATCAACGAGAAGGCATACACGTCGTGGTTCCCGCAGTGCACGCCACCGAGCCTCGTCACTCGGTCGCGCACGGCGCTGCTCGAGTTCTTGAAGACGCACGGCAAGGTCGTATTGAAGCCGTTCGACGGCATGGGCGGCCGGTCGATCTTCATCGTCACCACGGGCGATCTCAATACGAACGTGATCATCGAGACCCTGACCGACAACGGCGCGCGGTTCACGCTCGCGCAGCGGTATATCCCCGAGATCGTGAGCGGCGACAAGCGCATCCTCCTGATCGACGGCGTGCCGATCGACTACGCGCTCGCGCGCATCCCTGCGCCCGGCGAGAGCCGCGGCAACCTCGTCATGGGAGCGCGCGGCGAAGGCCGCCCGTTGACGGAGCGCGACCGGTGGCTCTGCGCGCAGGTTGGACCGACGTTGGCCGCGAAGGGCGTGCTGTTCGCGGGCCTCGACGTGATCGGCGACTACCTGACCGAGATCAACGTGACTTCTCCCACGGGAATCCGTGAACTCGATCGGCAGTTCAACATCGACATCGCTGCTAAGCTCATCGACGCCATCGACCGAAAACTGGCGGCCAAAGCCGCCTAACGCTATCGTTGCAGCGCTCATGAGCGATGAACGCCTCGGCTCTACGCTCTTTCTCGCCGCGCTGGTCCATGGCGTGATTATCCTCGGCGTGACCTTCACGGCCGCTCCGGCCGGCGACGGCAGCGCCATTCCCTCGCTGAACGTCACGCTCGTGCTCGACACGGAGCGCGAGGAGCTCGCGGCCGACACGGCCGAGCTCATAGCGAATCGCGATCAACGCGCCGCAGGCGAAGCAGCCCGCGGCTCGCGGCCGACGAGCGCCTTGTCTGCCGAGCAGCCGGCCACGCAGGTGGGCGACCCGCTCGGCACCGACGCGGTCGATGGCACTCCGCGCGACGAGGCGCCGAGCGCAGAGCAACTCGTGAGCCGCGGTGCCGGCGGCGAGCCCGTGCCGGCCCTGCCGCAGCCGACCGACGAGCCCGCGCCGACCAGGCAACGCGCCGCGGCGTTGTTTCAGCAAGCGGCGCCTCAGACGACGGCGATGGAAGTCGCGATGCGGGCAGAGCTGCCGGGCGGCCGCGACGACGCACGCACGTTGATCGCGACGCCGGCGACCCGGCAATCCGGGCTCGCAGAGTATCTAGACGGCTGGCGACGCCGCGTCGAGCGCATCGGCACCGCGAACTATCCGCAGGAGCTGCTCGGCAACATCCATGCGGGGCGCCCAACCCTCGAGGTCGTCATCGCCGCCGACGGCCGGTTGAACGACATCGTCGTGCGCCGCTCCTCGGGCGACCAGGCGCTCGACCAAGCCGCGCTGAAAATCCTGCGGCTCGCAGCGCCGTTCGCTCCGCTGCCCGAGAACATCCGCAAGGACTACGACGTGTTGCGCTTCGCTTACGAATGGGACTTCGCGGCCGGGGCCGACGGCGCGCCCTGAGCTCACACTCGATGCTACGATAGCGGCCATCGCCTTCACCGGAGCCGCCGATGCCATCGCTGCAAGATCACTTCTTGATTGCGATGCCCGCGATGGCGGATCCGAACTTCAACGAGACCGTCACCTATATCTGTAAGCACGACGCCGAGGGCGCATTCGGTCTCGTCATCACGCGGCCGAGCGAGCTGTCGCTCGGAGAGATGCTCGGTCAATTAGCCATCGAGCTCCGAGACCGCAGGCTCGCGGAGCGGCCCGTCATGCACGGGGGGCCGGTCGAGCCGGAGCGCGGCTTCGTCCTGCATCGCTCGGAGCAACCGTTCGAGGCGACGCTCGCAGTCAGCTCCGAGATCAAGCTGACGTCGTCGCCCGATGTTCTCGCAGCCATCGGCTCGGGCCGCGGGCCCGATCCCGCGCTCGTCGCGCTCGGTTACGCGGGCTGGGGCCGCGGGCAGCTCGAGGCCGAGCTCGGGTCGAACACGTGGCTGACCGTGCCGGCGAATCCCAGCATCATCTTCGAGACGCCCGTCGAGCAGCGCTGGACGGCCGCGCTCGGCCTGCCCGGTGTCGACATTCGGCGCATCACGCACTACGCCGGGCATGCCTGAGCGGAACGGAAGGCTGCGTGGCGCGCACTAGCGACCGCCACATTCTCGTTGCGTTCGACTTCGGTCTCCGTCGTATCGGCATAGCAACCGCGAACCGCGAGACGCGCACGGCATCGCCGCTGACGACGTTGCGCGTGGCCGGCGAGCCGCCTTGGCGCGAGCTCGACCGCGTCTTGGACGACTGGCGACCGGCGCAGCTCGTCGTCGGCGTGCCCGAAGGCGACGGCGTCGAAGCCGTCGCACGCCGCGCGCGCGCGTTCGCGGCGAGTCTTGCCGAACGCTACGGGCTGCCCGTCGCGACGGTCGACGAGACGCTGACGTCCGTTGCCGCAGAGTCCGAGCTCGCAGACAAGCGCCGTTCCGGGTATCTTCGCCGCCGCGTCGGCAAGGGCAGCATCGATCGCCTAGCGGCGTGCCTGATCGCAGAGCAGTGGATGAACGAGCAGTGAGACGACGGCAGTGAGCTACGAGCCAAACCGCGGCAGTGTTTTTCTCGAGGACGCGCGCATTCTCGCGCAGCGGGCCTGGCCGGGGCAGCAATTCGTGCTGCGCGTGCAGGCGCCGCGCGCCGCGCGCAACGCGCAGCCCGGCACGTTCGCTCACATCGCGTGCGACCCTTCCGTGCCGATGCGCCGGCCGCTCTCGATCATGCGGGCCAACGCGGAAGAAGGTTGGCTCGAATTCTTGTACAAGCCGAAGGGGCATGGGCTCGACATGCTCGGGCAGCGCCAACCCGGCGAGAGCCTGAGCGTGCTGGCGCCGATCGGCCACGGCTTCACGGTGGATCCTGCGCGCCCGCGGCTGCTCGCGCTCGGCGGCGGCGTCGGGATTCCGCCGATGATCTTCCTCGCGGACCAGGTGCGAGCCGACGCGCGGCTGAAGCCGCTCGTGCTGATGGGCTCCGAGGTGCCGTTCCCGTTCGAGCTCGCCGCGTCGAAGCTTCCCGTGCCCGGTGTCGGCAAGGCAGCCACTCATGCCGTCGCCCTACTCGAGCAATGGGGTGTGCCGTCGCGGCTCGCGAGCAACGCCGGCATTGCGGGCGCGCATCGCGGCTACATCACGGACCTCGCGCGCGATGCGCTGCAAGCGATGTCCGATCGCGAGCGTGCCGAGACGCAAGTGTTCACGTGCGGGCCGACGCCGATGCTGAAAGCCGTCGCGAAGCTCGCGCGCGACTTCGATCTGCCGTGCCAGGTCGCGCTCGAGGAGTACATGGCGTGCGGGATCGGCGGTTGCGCGGGCTGCACGGTGCTCGTGCAGACGCCCGACGGCCCCGCGATGAAGCGTGTCTGCGTCGACGGCCCCGTGTTCGACGCTCGCCAGGTGTACCCCTAGCGCGCCTAGCCGAAGTTGATCTTGGCCTCGAGGTTCGCGCGCGAATCGGCGTTCGAGAGCGCTTCTTCCATGCCGATGGCGCCCTTGCGATAGAGATCGAACAGAGCCTGGTCGAAGCTCTGCATCCCGGGCTCTTTCGTATCCTTGAACGCTTCCTTCACGTTGCTGATGTCGCCCTTCAGGATCAGCTCCGAGATGTGCGGCGTGTTCAGCATGATCTCGACGGCCGCGACGCGCTTGCCTTCCTTCGAGCGCACGAGCCGCTGCGAGATGATCACGCGCACGTACTGCGAAAGGTCCATCAGCACCTGCTTGTGCTGATCGTTCGGATACATGTTGATGATGCGGTCGAGAGTCTCGGGCGAGTTGTTCGCGTGCAGCGTCGCGATCGCGAGGTGGCCCGTGCCGGCCAGGTCGACCGCGGCCTGCATCGTTTCGCGGTCGCGGATCTCGCCGATCAAGATGACGTCGGGCGCTTCGCGCATCGCGCTGCGCAGTGCGCGGTGATACGACATCGTGTCGAGACCCACCTCGCGCTGGTTGACGATGGACTTCTGGTTGCTGTGCAGGAACTCGATCGGATCCTCGATCGTCACGATGTGCGACGCGGAGTTCTTGTTGCGATAGTCGATCATCGCGGCCAGCGTCGTCGACTTGCCGGAGCCGCTCGCGCCGACCATCAGGATCAAGCCGCGGCGCAGCATGATCATGTCCTTCAAGATGTCGGGCATGCCGAGCGCGTCGAGCTGCGGCAACTCCGGCGTGATGAAGCGCAGCACCATCCCGACGTTGCCGCGCTGATGGAACACGTTGACACGGAACCGGCCCAGGCCGGCCTCCGAGATCGCGAAGTCGATCTCGAGCTCTTTCGTGAAACGCTCGAGCTGGTCCTCGGTCATGAGCTCGAGCGCCGCCTGGCGAACCATCTTCGGCGTCAGCTCGACCTGATTGACGGGCATGATCTTGCCGTCGATCTTGATCATGACGGGCGCATAGGTCGTGAAGAAGAGGTCCGACGCCCTCTTGTCGACCATCAGCTTGAACAGCGGTTTGACGTTCATGCGAAGCGGCGCCGGTGCGTAGGGCCGTTAGAACCGACTTTCTTTTTCTTCGTCTTGCAGCTGCAAGCTCTCGGCATGCTCCGCCGCCGCTGCGCCTTCGCGCTTGCTCTGCAGCTTGATCTTGAGCCTGAGCTCGTTCTTCGAGTCGGCGTTACGCATCGCCTCTTCGTACGAGATGATGCCGTCCTCGTAGAGCTGGAACAGCGCCTGGTCGAACGTCTGCATGCCGAGGCGCGTCGACTTCGCCATGATGTCTTTGATCATGGCGACCTCGCCGCGGAAGATGAGGTCGCTGATGAGCGGCGACGCGAGCATGATCTCCATTGCCGCGACACGGCCCATCTTGTTCTCGCGCGGCAGCAACCGCTGCGAGATCATCGCCGTGATGTTCAGCGACAAGTCCATGAGGAGCTGGTGACGCCGCTCCTCGGGGAAGAAGTTGATGATGCGGTCGAGCGCCTGGTTCGCGCTGTTCGCGTGCAGCGTCGCGACGCACAAGTGACCGGTCTCCGCGAACTGGATCGCGTAGTTCATCGTGTCCTGATCGCGGATCTCGCCGATCATGATGACGTCGGGCGCTTGGCGCAGCGTGTTCTTGAGCGCGTTGTACCAATTGTCCGTGTCGACGCCGACCTCGCGGTGCGTGACGACGCAGCCGCGGTGCGGGTGCACGTACTCGACCGGGTCTTCGATCGTGATGATGTGGCCGCGGGTGTTCTCGTTGCGGTAGCCGATCATTGCCGCGAGCGTCGTCGACTTACCCGAACCGGTGCCGCCAACGACGAGGCATAGGCCGCGCTTCGTCATCGCGACGTCCTTGAGCTGCCCCGGCAGATCGAGGTCCTCGAACGACGGAATCTTCGTGACGATCGTGCGGACGACGGCGCCGACGTGCCCTTGCTGTACGAATGCGCTGACGCGGAAACGGCCGATGCCCTGCGGCGCGATCGCGAAGTTGCACTCTTTGGTCGCGTCGAATTCCTTGGCCTGCTTGTCGTTCATGATGGAACGAACGATCAGCGAAGCCTGCGCAGCCGTGAGCGGCCGATCCGCGAACGGCCGAATCGTGCCGTCGATCTTGATGGCTGGCGGAAAATCTGCCGTGATGAAAAGGTCGGAGCCGTTGTTCTCGACCATTTTCTTCAGCAGATTTTGCGTCAGTCGTACTGCTTGATCGCGCTCCACGACGCTCCTCTCGAAAGTGCAGGGAAAGAGCTAGGACGGCCCTAGAAGCTCTCTTTGTTGACGGCCTTGAAGCGGGCTTCCTCTTTCGTGATCAGCCCCTTCATCATCAGCTCTTGCAGATTTTGATCGAGCGTCTGCATGCCCTGGGCCTGGCCCGTCTGAATCGCCGAGTACATCTGTGCGATCTTGCCTTCGCGAATCAAGTTACGGATCGCGGGGGTGCCGATCATGATTTCGTGCGCGGCGATTCGGCCGCCGCCGACGCGCTTCAACAGCGTCTGCGAGATGACGGCGCGCAGCGACTCCGAGAGCATGCTGCGGACCATTTCCTTTTCGGCGGCCGGGAACACGTCGACGACGCGGTCGATCGTCTTGGCCGCCGAACTCGTGTGCAGCGTGCCGAACACGAGGTGGCCCGTCTCGGCCGCCGTGAGCGCCAGCCGAATCGTTTCGAGGTCGCGCATTTCGCCGACGAGGATGACGTCGGGGTCTTCGCGCAACGCCGAACGCAGCGCCTCGCTGAATCCGTGCGTGTCGCGATGCAGCTCGCGCTGATTGATCAGCGAGCGCTTGCTCTCGTGCACGAACTCGATCGGATCTTCGATCGTGATGATGTGGTCCGGCTTGTTGTCGTTGACGTAGTCGACCATCGCCGCGAGCGTCGTCGACTTACCCGAGCCCGTCGGACCGGTGACGAGCACCAAGCCGCGCGGATGCATCGAGATGTCTTTGAAAATTCGCGGCGCGCCGAGATCGTCGAGACTCAAGATCACGGACGGAATCGTTCTGAACACCGCGGCGCAGCCGCGATTCTGGTTGAAGGCGTTGACGCGGAAGCGCGCGAGCTTCGGAATCTCGAACGAGAAGTCAGTCTCCAAGAACTCTTCGAAGTCCTTGCGCTGCTTGTCGTTCATGATGTCGTAAACCATGCTGTGCACTTCTTTGTGCTTCAGCGGTGGCATGT
>Ga0315912_10001181_pt1 | contig 34249 bp, 29 predicted proteins | sample VfabasoilMG_FD_204469 | JGI IMG/M metagenome (GOLD analysis project Ga0315912, IMG submission 204469) | Garden soil microbial communities collected in Santa Monica, California, United States - V. faba soil | ecosystem: Environmental > Terrestrial > Soil > Garden | place: USA: California... | reverse complement strand
TTGGCACCTCGATGTCGGCTCATCACATCCTGGAGCTGTAGCAGGTTCCAAGGGTCCGGCTGTTCGCCGGTTAAAGTGGTACGTGAGCTGGGTTTAGAACGTCGCGAGACAGTTCGGTCTCTATCTGCCATGGGCGCAGGACATTTGAGTGGGGCTGACCTTAGTACGAGAGGACCGGGTTGGACGCACCTCTAGTGTACGAGTTATCCCGCCAGGGGTAGTGCTCGGTAGCTACGTGCGGAAGGGAGAAACGCTGAAAGCATCTAAGCGTGAAACCCTCCACAAGATGAGATGTCCCGGGACATAAGTCCCCTAAAGGCTCCTGGAAGACTACCAGGTCGATAGGTCGGATGTGGACGCATCGTGAGATGTGAAGCTTACCGATACTAATCAGCCGTGCGGCTTGACCATTGATTCTTCTGTGCTCTCACACTCGCCGGCGCGCTTCGGCGCGACGATGAGGAGAAGCACTGCGTAATATGTGGTGACGAGGAAACTACCGTTTGCAGAGTATTCAGTTGAGGCTTCGAAGCGATCTTCGAAGTCGTGTTTGCGGACGCGGCGCGCTTCGGTGCGACGTGCACGCAAGGTGCCGACGGGCGTATGTTCCGTCGCCACTTATTGATAAATAGGTTCGAGCGATTCGAACCTCATAGTCCGGCCGACGTTACGGCCGGCACCATTTCCCGGTGGCTATAGGAGTAGGGTCACACCCGTTCCCATTCCGAACACGGAAGTTAAGCCTACTACCGCCGATGGTACTGCATGGGTAACTGTGTGGGAGAGTAGGTCACTGCCGGGATTATTTCTGAGGCCGCAACACCTTCGGGGGTTGCGGCCTTTTTTTTGTCCGGCAGGTTCGAAAGCCCACACAGTTACCCATGCGACACCTGCAGCGCCTGCGGCCGCTCTAAGCGCGGTGCGCTCTCGCGCCGAAGGTGCCTCGCGCACCGCGCCCTAAGTGAAGCCAACTGTGTGGGAGAGTAGGTCACTGCCGGGATTATTTTCGCGAAGGCCCGCTTGAGAAATCAGGCGGGCCTTTTTCTTTTGGTCCAAGAGTCCAACGGTACAAGGGTCCTGCGCGCGAGGAACCGCTCTCCGTCGACTGCCGCAGTGGCCATCTGTACAATGCAGCCCTTGAAACCGCCAGCGAGTACTCGTGCCCAGGAACGCGCACTGCGAACGGCGTCGGCCGGCGCGCCGATCCTGCGAACCGTGACGTTGGCCGCGATCGAGGGCGCCGCCCGCCTGATCCTGTGGCCGTTCAGGCTGGGCAGATCCGCTCGAAAAGCCAACCTCGACGTCGCGGCCTCAGTTTCTGACGACACCGCTGCCCTCAACGAAGCGGCCGAACAATATTTCGTCCAACACCCGGCGCCCGAGACCCTTCTGCGAAAGCCATTCTCGGAACCAGGCCTCCTGGCCAAGCGGCTCGTCAGCGTCGCCGCGCTCATCGACGGACTGAACCTTCGGCCGGGGCATACCGTTCTCGAGCTCGGAGCGGGGACCTGCTGGCTGTCTCATTTTTTGAACCGGTACGGTTGCCGGACGATTGCGGTGGATATTTCGTCCTCGGCCCTGGGCATCGGCCGTCAGCTGTTCGCCTCCGACGCGCTCACCAACTGGGGATTGAACCCGCAGTTTCTTCCCTACGACGGCCATCGGCTCCCGCTCGAGGACCACTCGGTGGATCGCGTCGTCGTGTTCGATGCGTTTCACCACTTTCCCAACCCCGACGCGCTGCTGAGAGAACTGCATCGGGTGCTCACAGCCGACGGCATTGCGGGGTTATCGGAGCCAGGCAAGGGACATGCGGAGGCACCGCACAGTCGTGACGAAGCCGCGGCCACCGGCGTGCTTGAGAACGAGCTCGTGCTGGAAGATCTGGTTACCGCCGCCTCGGCTGCCGGTTTCACGTCGGCGAGAGTGGTCGTCGCGCCGTATCCACCGTGGCCCCAAATACCTGCCGACCAGCTTCGCGCATTTTTTGGCGGGAAGGGTTTTTCCAAATACTGGAAGGACCTGACGGCCGGGCTGGACGCGCATCACGATCTCCTGCTCTTTGCCGGTGACACGGACGTGACGACCCGAAATCCGCGACGGCTGTCTGCGGCGATCAAACTGACGTCATTGCCGGGAGGCGCGGTCGTTGGAGAAACCGCCACGCTGGTGTTTCACGTTCACAACGCCGGCGACACGACATGGCTGAGTGCGCCGTCACGGCCAGGTTGGACGCGCCTCGGTCTTCACCTGCTCGACAGTCGGGGAACCAGCCTCGACTTCGACTGGCTGAGGGTTGATCTACCGCGAGATGTGGCGCCTGGTGACGGCCTTGAGATCCGGGGCACCCTGCCGGCCATTGCCGCCACCGGTCAGTACATCCTCTCAGCCGATTTGGTGGTCGAGGGTGTGACGTGGTTTGCGGACGGTGGTTCCAGTTCGCTGAAGATCGCGTGGCCGGTCATCGAGCGCGCGGAGCTTCAGAGCCGCACGTAGGCCGGCGCGGACTCCACATCCTCAAACCAGCAGACACCTTCGTCGACCATGTCGATTTTGAGGACGTACGGCGCCGTCCGGTCCGGCAGCGTCACGTCGATGGACAGGTCGAGCTTCTTACCCGGAGCCACGTCCCCGGCGAGCATCACGCGGCCGAATTCCAAGTCGACCGGATGCCGGTTGGCGTCGAGCAGCCGAAGACCCAGTTGCACGTAGCCCACCTGGTTGTCCGCGCCAAGCCAAATGGTATCGCCCGCGTTCCGCACGGACACCGTGCCCGTGACCCGAGAGGCGTCGCGCGTGATCGTCGCCGCGATCTCGGCCTTGAGCCGTTGGGGCGTCCGTGAGTCCACCGGCCGGGATCCCTTGCGGAAGACCAGCACCGGACGCGTGAACATCGACTGCATGACGTAGTCCGGAAAGTGCCCGAGCCGATCGTCCTGGTACATCATCCAGTCGCCGGCCGGCGCCGACGTTGCGGCCCTGACCTGCTCGGCTGACATGGCGATGCCCGGCACGTAGTGCGGCGCCGCGCGAATCTGATCGAAACCCGCGGCGCGCCCGTAGTCGATCATGTCGAACAGGTGGATCTCGCGTTCCTCCACGCCGTGCTCGGCCATTTCCGCGCGGGCTTTCTCCGTTTCCGAATGGCCTTCGCCGGGTTCCGCGAGCACGAACTGACCGCCCTGTTTCAGTACGCGAAAGGCCTCGCGAAACACCGCCGGTACATCCGGCACGTGATGCAGGGCGTCCATGACGAGCACCGCATCCATGGAATCCGACGCGACCGGCAGTGTCGTCATGTCGCCGACCATGAAACGCGGAACCAGGCCCGCCTTCGCAAACCTGCGCTGTCCGACGCCCAGCAGCGCGGACGAGAGATCGAGCGTGAAGGGGCGATAGCCGAACTGCGTCAGCAGTTCGCTGACCCATCCGGATCCGCCGCCCAGATCGAGGATCTTGCCGCCGGGCGCCACGCGCAGATGCTCGGCCGCCACGAGGAACGAATGGAGCAGTCGGACGTTTTGCGTGCGGTTGATATGGCTGAACGGCTTTGCCAGCAGGTATTCCGTTTCGGCGTCGCCCGCATACCGCTGGATCTCGGCGTCCGTGCCGGTGTAGGTTTCGGCCGGCACAGGTCCCGCCAGAAAAGACGCCCAATCAGCGGGCGTAGATCCACCTGGCCGCGCATCGCCCGGGACCTGCATCCAGGCCGACAACACTTCCGGGTGACGCGCCGCGAGCGTCGCCAGAAAATCGATCGATCGGGTCGTGTCGCCGATCGAGGCCGGCGCCGGCAGCGCGTCTGCCAGGAGGGACGTGCCCGAGACCTCCAATCGGCCACCGCAGTGGACAATGGCGGCCGCGGCGGCGATGCGTTCCGCCCTCAGCGGCGCGCGCAGAAGCCGCCGCAGTTGTTTGATCCGAGAGGACGCCCGGCACTCGCCCAGCGTGAGCGCGGCGGAGACCCGCACGGGCCAGGACCGATCGAACAGTCCATCTGAAATTCGATTCCGGAGGTGCCGGCCGCGGGAACCGGCATACGGGAAGCGGTCGTGCCAGCCAGGTATGCGCCGCACCACGATGCCAATCAGCCACCGTGCCGCCGAGTCTTCCCGCGCAAACGGGGAAAGCTCCGACAGCGCCAAAGCCCGTGTGCGCCAGTTCGCTTGGGTGGCCTGGCGCAGGAGTTCCGGCAAATCCGGCATCGGGTCTCGAACTACTGATTAATATGAACGACCTTCGCCGGCGGAAAGCCGTTGAAGGACGTGCTGCTGGCCGCCGAATACGCACCGATGTTCGGCGCGTAGACGAGATCACCCAGGTCCATGTCCGGCAACTGTTCGGCGAGACTGATCGTGTCGAGCGCATCGCACGTCGGACCAAAGACCGAACAGAGTTGCGTCGGTGCGTTCTTGAAACTCTTCAGCGGATAGTGACAGTGGTCGAAGATCACCCCGCTGAACGTGTGATACACGCCGTCGTCCACGTAGTAACAGAGCTTGCCGCTGCGCACCGTCTTGCCGATGATCTGCAGCACCGCCGTGGCCGCCGAGGCGACGAGGAAGCGGCCGGGCTCCGCGACGATCTCGACACTCGGTGGAAAGAGCCGGTCCACTTCCTCGCTGATGACCTTCGCCACGGTCTTGAAGGCCGGCACGGTGTCGTCGTAATGCGCAGGAAATCCGCCGCCGATGTCGAGCAACTTGAGTTCAATGCCACGGCCCTTGGCTTCGGCAAAGACGCTGGCGGCCATACCCAGCGCGTGGACGTAGTTCTGGACGTTGGTGCACTGGCTCCCGACGTGGAAACTGACGCCCTCGACTTCGAGCTTGTTGTTGCGCGCGAAGGCGATCAGGTCCGCCGCTTCGTTCGGCGCCGCGCCGAACTTGCTCGAGAGCTCGACCATCGATCCCGTATTCGGCACCGTCAGCCGCAACACGAGGCCCGCATGCGGGGCGTGGCGCGCGATCTTCAGTACTTCCTCGTAGTTGTCGTACGTCACGAGCGGCTTGTACTGGTCCAGCTCCTCGAGGGTGTTGGTCGCCTTGATCGGATTGGCGTAGATGATCCGATCCCAGATGTAAGCCTGCCGCTCATCGGCCGGCAGGTCCCGCACGCCGTCGTACACCGTCATGAACTCGGCCATGCTGGCCACGTCGAAGCCGGCGCCCGCATCGTGAAACGTCTTGACGATCTCCGGCGCGCTGTTGGCCTTGACGGCGTAATACACACCCACTCGCGGCAGGTGCTTGCGAAATTGCGCGTAGTTGTCCCGCAACGCCTTGTGGTCCACGATGACCACCGGCGTGCCGTGGATCTTGGCCAGGCGCAGCAGCGTTTTTTCGTCCATGATCACATCCCCGGGTCTAAAGACCCGGAGCTCCGTTGCTCAATCCCCGTCGGTAATCAGGAAGTTCTTGAACTGCCACGGGTCGGTCTTATCGACGTGCGGCTTGTTGAACCCCTCGAACGCGTTCGTATAGTGCTTGAGCGGATTCCAGTCCGACGCCACCGAGATGAAGTTGCCGAGATAAGGCTTGCTGATGCCCAAGATGTAGTCGTGCGGCAGGTCGTCCGGCACGCACAGGCCGCGCTTCGGATTGTCGAGCATCCACATGCACGCCGCCACCACCGAAATCGCCACCTGCATCGTGGTCGCATTCTGCTTCGGCACGAGGCGGCGCGACTCTTCGATGCTGAGATCGGATCCGCACCACCAGGACTGATACGGATGGCCCATCAACAGCGCGCCGAGAATGTCCGCGCCGCTGATGATTTCCTCGTCGGTCATGATGCGCACGCGCGATTGGAGGTTGTAGTCGCGGCCGCGGAGCTCGTGCAGCGACACGATCGCGGCGTCGCTCGGGCAGTAGGCGTAGTGCACGGTCGGCCGATAAGTCGCTTTTCCATCCTTCCAGACGGTGAGCTTCTCGGTGATCGTGAACGCTTCGCCGTGACGGACGACCATGCCGATGATGTGATGGTTCGGCGGCACCCAACTGACGACGTGCGTGTTCATACCCATGCGCGCGAGACAGATCTGGCTCTTCGGACCATCCGGGTGCTCGTAGGCGAGCGCCGGCAGTTCCTTTTCATGCGTGCCCCAGCCCATCTCGGCGGTCGTCGTGCCCTCCTCGCGGAAGCCTTCCACGCTCCACGTGTTCAGGAACTCGTCGACTTCCTTGGGCCGGTTTGAAATCTGCGTGTCCCGCTCGCTGCAGTGAATGACCTTGACGCCCAGTTCCTGGGCCAGGTGGTTGAACTCCCATGCCTTGGCGTGATGCCCGATCTTCTCAGCCTGCGCGCCGGTGAACTTCTTGTCGGCGAGGGATCGCTCCGCAATGTCGAGCAGCGCATGCTTCGTGAAATGGCTGATCAAGCCGGGATTGGCGCCGTGCTCGATGACAGCCGTGGGGCCGGGCTCCGACCAGCCCGCCACCATCTTCCTGAGTTTCATATGGCGCCAGTACAGCGTCCGTTCGGTGGGATGCTTGTGCTCGGCGCCGGCGTACGGGTCCCACAATTCCACCGACGTGTTGATGTAGAGGATGCCGCGGTCGTGGCACCACTGAAGAATTTCGCCACAGTCGATGTTCCAGGCGAGATCGATGAGCAGATCGCCTTCAGAAAGGTACTGACTGAGCAGCGAACCCATGTTCTCTTCGGTGACCTTGTTATTGACGAAGGTCACGCCCTGATCGGTCCACGGCTTCAGGATCGCGTAGTCCGGATCGAAATCCATGATGGTGATGCGCTTCGGGTCCACCTTGATGTGGCGCAAGAGGATGGGGAGCGCGCAACGAGCCACGCCGCCAAAGCCGACGAACAAAATCCGATTCGAGAAAGTCATCATCCGTGTGAACTCCATGTGGGCGCGTCCTGGTGACGCGCCCGAGATTATCCGAGCTTCTTGACCAACACCTTTGAGCGGCGTCCGCTCTGTTCGTATTTTTCCCGCCGCGCCGGCGGCAAATCGTCCGGGGTGCCCTCGGTAAAGCCCCCCTTGAACTGAAAGTACGTGAACGCCTGCGTGGACAGCGCCAGCAGTTCCTTCAGGCCCATCTCGCGCGCGCGTCCTTCGACGAACTGGACCAGCTTGCGCCCGATGCCCTGGTTTTCATGCGAGGAGCTGACGTACAGCGACGCCAACTCGCCTTTCTTCTCGTCGGGATACACGTGCAGCGCCACGCACGCGACCGGGTTCTTGTCGATCTCGAAGATGAAATAGTCGCCGACGCTCTTTTCGATGACGGCCTTGGTCCGCTTGACCAGCTCGTCGGCCTCGACGCCCTGTTTGATCAGCAGCTGAATGGCGCGCGCATCCTTCTTCTTGGCCGGGCGGATGTGCTCGTATTCATTCGCATGAATGAGCGTGCCGATGCCGTGGTTCGAGAAGACTTCGCCCAACAGGCCCTCGTCCAGCGCGCCGTTGATTACATGCACGCGCGGCACGCCGGCCGAGCAGGCGGCCGCGGCATGCTGCGCTTTCGAGATCATCTCCGGCGCGAAACCGGCGCTGTCCTGCTGAAGGATCTTGCCCAACTCCGCGACGAGCATCTGCGGAATCAGGGATCCGCGATAAATGAGCCCATCCTGCGTCGTCACGAAAATCAGCTTGATGGCTTTCAACTGTTCGGCGACGGCGACCGCCACGCCATCCGAATTCACGCGGTAGGTTTTGCCGTCTCCATCAAATCCCAGCGGCGGAATGACGGGCACGACGCCCTGTGCGAGCAGCGAGTTCAGCAGGTCGGTGTCCACGCGCTCGACCTTGCCCGTGAACAGATGGTCCACGCCCTGGAGGATTCCCACCGGGTGGGCGAGGATGACGTTGGCGTACGCGGCGCGAAGATCATTAGCCGACAGGCCTTCGAGGATCTCGTGAGTCAGCCGGTTGGCGGCGGTCAGCGCCAGGTCGAGGGTCGCGGCATCCGTGACACCCGATCCGTCCAGATCCGATGCCTTGACCTGCCGGCCATTCGCCAACGACTGGATTTGCGCGGACGCGCCGTGGACGAGCACCACCCGGATGTTGAGCGACCAGAGGAGCGCCACGTCCAGCATGAGCGTGGCGAAGTTGTCGTCGGTGACGATGGCGCCGTCAATCGCGAGGATGAAGGTTTTTTCGCGGAATTGCGGGATGTACTGCAGGATGCCCCGAAGGTCGGTGAGCTTCACGGGTCCGATACCTGCGTCTTCAGTCGTCGTGAACTCATCTGGGCCTGCGGCAAATGACGAGTATTCTGGGTCAGGTTGTCTGTGTCAAGTGAACATCGCATGACCTATTGCCTCACGGGCGCGACGGGTTTCGTCGGCGGCGCCGTGGCCCGTCAGCTTCGCGCCGCAGGCCACCAGGTGCGGGCGATTGTCCGGTCGCCGGAGAAGGCGGGGGACCTCGCGGCCCTGGGTGTTGAGCTCTACGCCGGCGACGTCACCGACAAGGCGTCCATGCGCGGACCGATGACGGGAGTAGACGGCGTCTTTCACGTCGCGGGCTGGTACAAGGTCGGCAATCGCGACCGTGCGGCGGCCGTGGCCATCAATATCGACGGCACCCGCAACGTCCTCGAGCTGATGCGCGAGCTCGGCATCCCGAAGGGCGTCTACACAAGCACCTTGGCCGTGAATTCGAGCACGCGCGGCCAGATCGTGGATGAGTCATTCCAGTTCACCGGCCGGCATGTCTCGATCTATGACTGGACCAAGGCCGAAGCGCACAAGATGGCCGTCGCCTTTATTGCCAAGGGCCTGCCCCTCGTGATCGTCCAGCCAGGCCTCGTCTATGGACCCGGTGACACGAGCGGCGTCCGGACCATTCTGATCCAATACCTTCAGCGCAAGCTGCCGATGGTCCCGAAAGATGTGGCGTACTGCTGGGCTCACGTGGATGACATCGCCCGCGGCCACGTGCTGGCGATGGAGAAGGGCCGGCCGGACAACTATTTTCTCGCCGGGCCCGCGTACCGGTTGATTGAAGCGCTGCGGATCGCCGAGAGCATCACGGGTATTCCGGCGCCGCAGATCCTGATTCCATCGGTCGTCCTGCGCATCGCCGCAGCGTTGGTACGGCCGATCGAAGCGATCGCTCCGCTGCCGCCGTCAGCATCGTCCGAAAGCCTCCGCGTGCTCGCGGGCGTCACGTATCTCGGCACGGCCGCCCGCGCGCACGCCGAGCTCGGCTGGCAACCGCGCCCGCTCCGGGAGGGACTGGCCGAGACGCTGCGGCATGAGATGGCGTTACTTGGGAGTCGTGCAGAGTTCTGAGTGCCTACGCCCTTCCCGCCGGTCGTCCCGCCGCGAGAATCGCCGTCGCCAGTTGCCCGTTCGCGCCCGAGGCCTGGCCCGTGTCAAAGCCCGGCCGCACAAAATCCAGCGCGCGCGGAAACCGTCTTAGGAGTTCCGCTTCGAGGTAGTCGAGCGCGGCGACCTGCCGAGCGGGCACGCCGTCAGCGGCGGCCCGGCCCGGCTGCATGAGGACTTGCCACGCCTGCCGCGATTCTTCGATCAGGAGCAGCGCGACTTTCGCGGATCCGTTCGAGTCGCTTTGCGTGTCAGCCGGGTCGTAGTCCGCATCGAGAGAGCTCGAGATGGCGCGAAAAATCTTGCTGGCAACCGTAAGGCACGTTTCTTCGAGCCGTTCGGCCGCGTCGAGGGCCACGGCATCGCCTTTTTTCGCGAGAATGGGCCGCAGCCCCTTGAGGACGCGCCATGTGCCTTGACCGTACTCGGCGCCGCGCGCGACCAGGGGGTCATGCTCCGCGAACTCCATCCGGCGATCGTGTCCGGGCTTCTCGGCTTCGGCCGGTGGGCTGGCCACATGCGCATGGGGCACGACGCCGCTTGCCATCATAACGGCCGCATCTTCCATGGTGACTTCGAGCGACGCGGCCAGGGCAGACGCCACGCGGTTCGTCGGGGTCAGCGGTGTTTTCCGGGCGCGCGGCGGTGATTGGCTCAGCCGATCGAAGACGGCGCACCGGTCCGTCAAGCTGCAACGCCAGCAGCGGTGATCGCAGAAATAGTGGATACCGGGAACGAACGTGGAGGGGTTGGCCATGCCCTCCGGAGTAGCAACGGCCAGGCCAGGCCGGCCTGCAAGATCAGGCCAAATTCCTGCGGCCGGCCCGGACGTGTTGCAAAACCTGCGTACTTTTGTTGACCTCCCGCTGTCTTATTTCAGGAGATACGCGCGCCGCTGGGCGGCGAACGCCTTCAGCGTCTCGACACCCGACGAAAACGCTTCGAACGAATCCAGTTTCCGCGTGTCGGTCTTGACGTCAGCGACAATCAGCGCCTGGTATTTCTGCACCAGGGGCCCGAGCGTGTTCCAGTCGAGCCACTTTGTCGCAATCTGTTTGACGTAGGCCATGTAGCGCTCGCGCAGGGCCGGTACGGCGAGCAACTTGGATCGCAGCGGCTTCGTCGCGTCGTTTAGCCCGACCAGCGGATCCAGTTCCGCGCCGCCCATCATCATGCCGCCGGGACCGCCGCGTCCGCCGCCGCGGCCCGGTTCCATGCCTCCGGGCGGTCCGAACTGCGCTCCCGGTGGCGGCGGGCCCGCCGGTCCGCCCCCCATGCCGCGGCCTGCGCCGCTCGGCCCGAACGTCTCGTTCGCGTCGTGCGGGAAGACGTGAAACACGCCTTTGGGATCCTGATAGATGCTGTAGTCACTCGCGCGCGTCCAGTAGCCGTCGTTGTTGACCAGCACGTTATCCACGGCGAGGAACTTCAGCGCGCCATCGATGTCCAGCATCGGCGCCAGCGCCTTCTCGAGTTGATCGGGCGGCGTTGTGTTCAGGGTCTTGCACAGCTTGACGAGATCCGCCCACGCCTTCGGATCGTCCTTCGACTTGATCTGGAACGAACGCTGGTAGGCGGCGGGATCGTCGCCGATGTACTCGAGCCCGCCTCGTCCACCCGGGCTGCCCGGCACCTTCCAGCGCGCGCCCTCGGTCGTCTTGAACCACTCCGACACCAACTGGGTGTTGTACTGCTGCGCGTTGGGATAGATGCCCCAGCTCTCGCCGTTCAGCACCACCCGCACGTAGTTGGCTTTGGGCGCCGGCACGTAGTCGCGCGCCGCCTGCAGATAAAGCACTGTGCGCAGCAGCGTCGGGTCTTCGTGCGAGTTGAGCAGATTCAGCGTCTTGTAGCCGAGCAGCGTCTGCTTGTCGTCCACAAAATCCATCGCGATATTCAGCGAGTGCTTGAGGCCCATCGGCACGCCGAAGTCCGACGAGGCGCCGCGGAAGTGCAGGCCGACGTTCTTATAGACCTTCCCGTCAACCGTCAGCGTCGCGGGCACATCCACGTCGCTGTTGTCGAAGGCCTGCAGTTCCTTCTCCCAGTCGTCATTCTCGAACTGGATGAAGAACGTCCGAAGCACGGCCGGGTCGTACAACGACTCCGTCCCGTATTTCTTGACCTCGGCCGGCGTGACCTTCGGTCCAGGCGTGCCCGGCGTCATGCCGCCGCCTCGTCCCGGTCCACCGCGGCCGCCTCGACCGCCCGGCCCCATAGCCGGCTGACTCTCGACCCATGCCCGCGCCGCGCTGCGCTCGGCGGCGTCCAGCCGCTTGTTCTTGTCCTTGTCGAACTGCGCGAGGATCTTTCGCTCGGCGCCCATGCCCATGCCCGGACCGCCAGGTCCCGGCTGCATTCCCGGACCCTGCGGCGGTCCCTGTTGCGCCGATCCGGACCATGGCAGAAGGGCCACGAACATCAGCGCGCCGGCGAGTCGTGTGTATGTGTTCATAGATACTCGTCTTGTGTTTGGCAGATAGTTACCCGGTTCAAGTCGTTTCAGTTGTCCGTCGGCGTCTGGCGGGCAAGATCCACACCCTGCACGCCCTCGAGCCGATTGAGCGCCTTCACCAGCGCTTCCGCGCTCGCGTCCTTGCGCAGCGGGCCCTGGTACGACACATCCACGACCAGTCCCTGCTTCCCGGTCTTCAGCGACACGAGTTGCCGTTCACTGAAGTACACATCCAGCGTCGTTCCCACGAGTGCTTCGATTTCGTAGCCCAAGCCGACTCGCAACTCCAACAGGTACGGCGCGGCAGCGCCGGCCACGGCCGCGGCGCGCGGCCGCATCAGAAACGCGGCGGCGCCGACGACGACGATGCCGATGCCGGCGACCAGAAGATTGTGCGCGCCGACCGCCATGCCGATCACGACTGCGAAGATCACAAACGCCGTATCCTGTGTATCGCGAACCACCGTGCGGAAACGGACGATGGACAGAGCGCCGACGAGACTGAACGCCCGGGCGACGTTGTCACCAATCACCTGAGTGCTCACGGCGATGAGCACGGACAACAGTACGAGCGTCACCGGAAACGTCGGCGCGACGTCGCGGCGATCGCGCGTCGCCCGGTAGATCTGGGCGACGCCGTAGCCGAGGATCACCGCCACAGCGAGGCGGATGAGGACGTCCCATGGATTCAGCGCCGGACCGTCTGCAAAGGGCGCGCGCAGGAACTCAGGCATTGCCGGCCTTCAGCGCCGCGATTTCAGCGCGTCGTGCCGCAGCAGATGCGGCCACGCCAGGCCGGGCCGCTTCAATACCGAGGCGGTACTTTGAAATCCGGCCGGGCCGAAGCGCGAACTCTTCCACGATCTGTTTGAACACCGACGGCATCGCGGCGCGGAATTTCATTTCCACGATCGTCAATGGGGTCAACGACACGGCACCGTCGATCGGCCGGAAATCCGGCTGGTCAACCGGCAACCCGCACAGGTCTTCATCCAGGGTCAGTCGAATCGGGCCGTAGTCGGTCATGCCCACGCGCGCGGTCCGCCGGTAGTTGATCTGGCACACCGCGCCGAGCCGTCGCATCAATTGCCGTTCGTGAAACCAGGCGCCGACCCAGGCCGCATCGACCGTCGGCGCCGTGAGCAACGGAAGGTCCTCAATCCGCACGGATGTGCGTCGCTTGCTCAGGCAATCCGCGGTGCGGAGTTTCCGCTCGAGGAAGACGAGATCGCCCGAGCCGTACCGCCGCACGCGGTACTTCGCGCGCCGGTATGATCCGCGCCGGTTATAGACCGCATAGTTGTCGGTGTCGAAATACAGCGTGGTCGTCGCGTATTGATCGGCGTCAGGGCCGCTGGCAAAAGGGTCCGGCGCGAGTAATCCGCGCACCCGTTCCCGGAGCCGGCCAGCCGTGTCCCGATCGAGGAAGAACTTGATTTCTGACGCGCTCTCCCGGATTTCCCGGCTGTCAGACCCGTTCAGCATGTAACAACGATACGACGACTTCGTCGTCGGGTTCGAAAAATCCCCGTAAGCCATTGGATCTTCATGAGGTTGCCATGCCCCTGTCACAAACCTGCGGGATACAGTCATAGTAGGCGCCATGTCTCAGATTGAACCGGCAAGTCCCGCTACCACCAACGCCCGGGCGCTCGTCGTCGAAGACGAGCCGAACATCCTGGAGCTCGTGTCGCTGCATCTCGGTCTGGAGGGGCTGAGCGTCACGACCGCGGTTGATGGAGAGGAAGCGCTCAGATACGCCTCGGCTGAGCCGTTCGACGTCGTCGTGCTGGATCTGATGCTGCCGAAAATCGACGGCGTGACGGTGTGCCGTGCGATTCGACGTCAGTCCACCAACGGCGACGTGCCGATTCTAATGCTGACCGCGCGGCGTGACGAGAGCGACAAAGTACTCGGTCTCGAGAGCGGCGCCGATGACTATTTGACGAAGCCCTTCGGCATCCGCGAACTGGTGGCGCGCGTGCGAGCCCTGCTTCGCCGGCCGCGTGCGCAAAAAGGCGGCGTCGGCCTTCCCGGTGAAGTGATCACGGCGGGACCGCTTCGAGTGGACCCAGCCCGTCGGCAAGTGCAGCGTGACGGCCGGTCGATCGATCTCACGCCCCACGAATTCGAGGTCCTGTATCTGCTCGCGGCGAATCCCGGCATTGTCTTCAGCCGCGAGATGCTGCTCGAACGAGTCTGGACCAGCGATATTCACGTCACGGAGCGGAGCGTGGACACGCTCGTGAAGCGGCTTCGACAGAAGGTTGAAGAAGACAGCGGCGATCCGCAACTGATCATCACGGTGTGGGGCACCGGCTACAAGTTTCGCGACGCGTGATGCGTCGCATGGGAAAACGTGCCTGAAGTCGTCTGGTATCGCAGTCTTTACTGGCGCATCGCGCTGGGATTCGTCGCCTTGCTGGCGACGCTCCTCGCGGTGCAGGGGACTGCCTTCTTATGGCTCACTGGACGGATGTCGGAGTTTCTGCCGGGCCGCTCGCCGGCGGAGTACTCGCAGACGATTGCCGCCGATCTAGCCAACGCGATTGAGGGCAAGGCCGATCTCGATCTCGACGCCTACTTGAACGACCGCTATCGCGGAACCTACCGCGCTTTTGTCGTCGTCACACGCGACAATCGAACGGCGGTCAGCCGCCGCATCGCCCCGCCGCCGCAGTTGGTGCGCGCGGCGTTCGGCCGGCTCAATTCTGAACTGAACGGCGGGGGACCGCCGACGGCGGGCGCGAATGGCGCAGGCGCCAGCGGTATTGGCGCCGGCGCGCCAGGCGCGGGATTCGACCGTGGTCCTGACGGGCGTGGCCGTGGCGGTGGCGGCGGAGGCCCTGATCGTCCGGGCGACGGTCGCGGTGGCCGGGGCGATCGATTTGGCCGAGGGCGCGGCGGCGGACCGGGCGGGTCCGGCGGCCCCGGCGGACCGCCAGGAGGCGGTTTCGTCTTTGCGCCCGTCACCGTCAACGACGCGACATTTGGCGTGGTCGGCGTCCCCAGCGAAGCGCCGCCGCTCTGGGCAGCGGTCCGCAATCTGGGGCCGGTGTTGGGCATCGTTGCCGTAGGATTGCTGGTAGCTGGCACCTCGATCGCCGCGCTCCTCATCTTCCGCCCGACGCGACGTCGCCTTCGCAGTCTGCAGCACGCGGCCCAGTCGATCGGCGCCGGTGAGAGTGGCGCGCGCGCCATCGAATCCGGCGGCGACGAGGTCGCGATGCTGGCGCACGCGTTCAACGAAATGGCGGGCGGCCTCGAAGAGCGCACCCAGGCGCTGGTCGCCGCCAACGAGTCGAGGCGCCAATTGCTCGCCGACGTCTCGCACGAACTGATGACCCCACTTGCGGCCATTCGCGGCTACGTCGAAACGATGACGATGGCGGATGTGAAGTTGAACGAGCCGACGCGGCAGCGTTACCTCGGCATTGTCGCGGACGAAACCGAACGGCTCGAGCACATCATCGGCGACCTGCTCGATTTGGCGCGGCTCGACGGCGGCGGTGGCGCGTGGAAGCATGAGCCCGTGTCCGTGCCCGCGCTCTTCGAGCGCGTGTTGCATCGGCACGATCCCATGCTGCACGCCAAGGACATTACGCTCGACCGGTCGATCGCCAGCGACGTAACGGACGTCATGGGCGATCCCAATCGTCTCGAGCAGGCGCTGCAGAACCTGGCGGCGAATGCCGTGCGGCACACGCCGTCGGGCGGCCGCGTGCGGCTCACGGCCGATCGCGTGGAAGATGGCGTGAGATTGACGATTGAAGACACGGGCCCAGGCATTCCGCCCGAACACTTGCCGCGCGTGTTCGATCGTTTCTACAAGGTCGACGAATCCCGCACGGGCACGCCGTTGCCATCGGGGAGCGGCCTGGGCTTGTCCATCGTGCAGGCGATAGTGCACCGTCACGGCGGCCGCATCACGGCCGGCAACGCGGAGACCGGCGGCGCGCGATTCGAGATTGTGTTGCCCGGGTGACGGCGCGCGAGCGGTTAGCGAGCGCGCCACGCGAACGAGCCGAGACTTGTCTGGAGGCTTTCTACCCGGAGACAAGTCGAGCGAGAGAGCGTGTAGGGGGGTCCGGGGGCGAAGCCCCCGGATGAACGACGATATGCTAGCCGGAAATGTCACGCGTGTCGTTGCCGGCGGGCACCAGGCTTGGCCCCTACGAGATCGTGTCCCTCGTCGGATCCGGGGGCATGGGCGAGGTGTACCGCGCGCACGACGACCGGTTGGGGCGCGACGTCGCCATCAAAACGATCGCCCCACATCTCGCGAGCGATCCTGAAGCGCTCGCCCGGTTCCAACGCGAAGCGCGCGCGATCGCCGCGTTGTCGCATCCCAACATTCTGGCCATCTTCGATGTAGGCCGCCAGGACGACATCTGGTACGTCGTCACCGAACTGCTGGACGGCGAGACCGTACGCGATCGCATCGCGCGCGGCGCCGTGGAGTGGGCCGAAGCGGTTCGCATCGGCGCGGCGGTCGCTGATGGGCTCGAGGCGGCTCACGCGCGGTCGATCGTGCATCGCGACATCAAACCGGCGAATGTCTTTCTGACGACCGGCGGCGTCGTGAAGATCCTGGATTTCGGCCTCGCACGACAGGGGCCGATCACGGCGAATGCGGAGGCGGAAACCCATCAGGGTCTGTTCGGGTATTCGAGCCAGGCCCGTGAGATCGCGGGGACGATCGGTTACATGTCGCCCGAACAGATTCAGGGCCGGCCGCTCGACGGCCGCACCGATCTGTTTTCGCTGGGTTGCGTGCTCTACGAACTGATCGTCGGCACGCCGCCATTCACCGGCGAGTCTCCCGCTGACGTACTGGCGGCGATCCTGAAAGATCCCGTGTGGTCGTTGTCGGGTCCGGTACCCGCGCCGATTGAGCAGATCGTGCGCCGATGTCTTGAAAAGGACCGCGACGCGAGGTTTCCGTCTGCCGAGGCGCTGGCGCTGGCCTTGCGGGCGCCGTCCGGCGGCGGCGCGAGCGGCGGCCATCGGGTGGTTCGGCCGGTGACGCCGACGGTGGCGGTGCTGCCGTTCCGTAACATCAGCGCCGATCCGGAAAGCGAATTCTTCGCCGATGGCGTGACGGAGGACGTCATCGCGCACCTGGCGAAGATCCGATCGCTCAGCGTCATTTCACGTACGTCGGTCGCCGCCTTCAAAAAGCACGATCAGAGCCTGCGGGAAATCGGGCGGCGTCTCGGTGCCGGTACGATTGTCGAGGGCAGCGTCCGGCGATTCGGCAGCCGCGTCCGCATCGTCGCCGATCTGATCGACGCCGAGAGCGACCGGCATCTCTGGGCCGAAACCTATGATCGCGATCTCACGGATATTTTCGCGATTCAAACCGAAGTCGCGCTGCAAATCGCCCGTGCCTTGAGCGCCGAACTGTCGGCCGACGAACAGGCGCGGATTCAGAAGGCGCCGGCCCGGGATCTGCAGGCGTATCAGCTGTATCTCGAGGGCCGCCAGTACTCGATTCGGTACACCGAAGATGGTTTTCGGCGCGCCTTGGAGTGTTTTGCCCGTGCCATCGCACGCGACCCGGAGTTTGCGCTCGCGCATGTCGGCATCGCGCGCACCTACGTCGAAGCGGTCCTCAGCAGTCACGTGGAAATCACGCCCGATATCGCGTTCGCGCGAGCCAAGGAGGCGATCGGGAAGGCGCTGGCTATCGACGAACGCCTGGGTGATGCCCACGGCATCGTCGCGTTGCTCAAGTTCACATCGGACTACGACTGGATCGGCGCGGAGCGATCATTCCTGCTTGCACTTGAGCTGAGCCCAGGCAGCGCGGACATCTATGACTATTACGGATGGCTGTGTTCGTCGCTCGGCCGCTTCGACGATTCGATCCGGTTGGTCAGGCGCGCGACGGAACTCGACCCGCTGGCGCATCGCACGGATCTCACGACCGAGTTGCTCCGAGCCGGGCGGTTTGACGAAGCGCTGTCGCTGGCGCTGCGCATCGTCGAATCCGAACCCGGTCTGGCGCGCGCGCATTCGACATTGGGCTGGGCGTATCTGTTGTCGGGCCGGCTCGCGGAGGGCGTCGCGGCACTCGAACACGCCGTAGCGGTCTCGAATGAACTCGTGATGTTCGTCGCGCAGTTGGGTGAAGCGTACGCGATGGCAGGTGAGACGCGGAAGGCGCGAACCGTGCTGGAGAAGCTGCACGGGCTGGCGAAACACCGCTACATCGCGCCGTACTATTTCGCGTACGTGCATACCGGCCTCGGCGAACTTGATGTGGCGATGGACTGGCTGGATCGTTCCTACGAGGAACACGCCGGCTCGATCTACGGCATCAAAGGCTCATTCCTGTTTACGCCACTCCGAACACATCCTCGGTTCGTGAAGCTTCTTAAAAAGATGAACCTCGACAGGTAACGACGGGTGACGACGGGTAACGACGGGTGACGACGGGTCGCGATGGTCGAAGACGATCATCGCTACCTCGGACTTACATTTCTGGAGCCGCTCACTTCTGAAACGAGACGCCCGCAATCGTGTGATCCGGGAGCGGCGCACACCTCAAAACACGCGAAACAGGCCCATATTTACGACCTGAAAACGTGCACAAGCCTTGCATTAGAGACCCCGAATGCGAACCCACAAATTTGGTGCTGTTCTGAGCTGTGCCTTCGCAGCTTGGCTGGCCAGCGCCGCGCCTGCCGCGATGAGCGTGAGCGATCGCAGCGCCGACGAGACCGCGATGCGTGAACTGCTCGAAGGCGACCGCGGGCGTCGCGAATCGTGGACGTCCGCGCCGACATTGGTGATCCTCTCTTCGGTCCTGGACTACAAGGCGGGCGATCTCTCCACCGGTTTCGTCGCGACCGGCGAGCGGCTGACCACCGCTGAGATCACGCAGCTCCAATCAGATTTGACTGGCGCACTTGACGTGTTGACCGCCGGCACGATCAAAGCCTTTCGTGCAGTCGAGCTGGCGCAGGCGTCAGCCGGCGACCTCGTGAAGGTGATTCGGCCGGGACAGATCGTCGTCGGCCGCTTTCGCGGTGTGCAGTCGAAGACCGGCAACTTGGGCTACGGCGCCCGTCTGACGCGAGCCGGCGGCGCCATCGCCAGCGCCGTCGTGATCCTTGACGCGGCGGCGGACCGCCAAGCCGCCCGCCGTGAGCTGATGCGCACGCATGAACTCGGTCATGCGCTTGGCTACAACCACGTCGAATCCCGGCCGTCGGTCATGAATCCCCGGGCCGGGTCATCCATCACGGACTTCGACCGCACCGCCATCCAGGCCGCGTTTTCCGAGGGATTTGGCCGGTTTTAGGGCATAGCACCTTCGGGCGACGGACCGCACCTTCGGGCGAGGGCGCTTTCGCCGCCGACCCTCTAATATTGACCCTGGTTGAGGCCGCACTTCGGCGGTCTTACAGAACTGGTATTTACCGTCAAATCCGCCTACGGCGGCGCAGCGTGCTAACAAGAGACTTCGCAAAAATCGGCCCGAAAACGACAGGGACTGTTCTTACAGTTCTGGGTACGGTCTTTGCCTCTCGTCCTCTATGTGGATACCTCCTCGGGGGCGCCTGACGTGGGCGCGCCAACCTCAACCCAAGTGAAGATCAGGCGCGCCGCACGCCAGCGACGGTTGATTGTCGGCCTGACCTGGGGCTTCAGCATCGTCTCGTTCGCCGCGACCTTGATGTTCCTGCATTGGAGCGACCGAGGGGCCAGAGCCGACCGGGAACCCCCGGGTGTGTTTTCCGCCAATCTCAATGCGACCCCGGCGTCTGTCGAGGCCGGGGCCCGTCCTGTGTTCCGCCATTCCATCGTGCCCGGCGGCGTGCGGTCGCGCGAGGAAGTCGTCGCGGCGATGACCAAGGACGTGGTCGTGAAAGCCCACTACGTCGCCGTGAAGCCTGCGGCGCTTCGTCAAGTCCAGCTGTCTGCGCCGCTCAAGGTTCATGTCTCGTATCGCGTCGGCAACAACGTCTACTGGACAAAGCGCCCCCTGACGGTGGCCGCAGGTGAGTTCGTTTTGACGGACGGCTCCGTGACCATTCGCGAGCGTTGCGGCAACCTGCTCTCGGTGCAGCCGCTCGGCCCCACGCAGGTCGGTGAGCCGGATCCGAACGAGTTCGACTTGTACGTCCAGCCATTGAAGCCGTCGAGCCAATCGGTGTCAGCCAGTTCGTCACGGCCAGGCGCGGCAGGGTCCATCCCCGATGTGGCGGTCGCGACAAAATTCCGCCTGGCGCCCTCGGCGACCGAATTCGGTTCGCCCGGCAGTCCGTTCGGAGGGGGACCGCCCGCGACGTCCAAGGGGCCGTCTACGTCAGGTCCCGGGACTGCTACCACGACGTCGGCGGGCGACCCGCCGCCCGGTGATCTGGGTCAGCCGCCGTCTGGTCCGCCCCCGTCTGGTCCGCCCGTATCAAATCCGCCTGGGTCAGACCCGCCCGGGACAAATCCGCCGGGAACGAATCCGCCCGGAACGAATCCGCCCGGATCGAATCCGCCCGGGTCGAATCCGCCTGGGTCTGATCCCCCGACGATCACCCCGATTCCGCCTATCGATCCGCCCGGCGGCCCTGAGAACAGACTCCAGGACGTGCCGCTTCCTGTTCCCGAGCCGGCCACGTGGACGCTCGTCGGAATCGGTCTGGCCGCGGCCGGACTCCGCCGCTACCTCAAGAAGCCGCGCGCCCGTTCGTAGCCGGCTGGTCCGCTTCCGCGCGGCTCGCGCACTTTGCTGCATCAGTGTTTCTTTCGTTGACGCCTTCCACATGTCGAGATATAGGTAAATAGGAGTTGATTTACCTATTTAGCGGGAGGCGCCGGTGCGCGTCGAATCGTGGGTCGTCATCCAGCCTGGCCAACCGATGGTCCGGCAAACCCGGCAAGAAAAACCGGCTGCGGGCGAGGTAATCGTCCGGGTCGCAGGCTGCGGGGTCTGCCACACCGATCTTGGCTTCTTCTTTGACGGCGTGCCCACTCGTCATCCCTTTCCTCTCACACTCGGCCATGAAATCAGCGGCGTCGTCGTCGAGGCTGGCGACGACGCCCGCGCCTGGATGGGCGCGGCGGTCGTCGTACCCGCGGTGATCCCATGCGCGGTCTGCGACGCCTGCACGGCAGGTCACGGACAGATATGCCCGACGCAGGTCTTTCCCGGGAACGACGTGCATGGCGGGTTTGGCACGCACGTCCGCGTTCCGGCGAACGGGCTGTGTCGAGTTCCTGACTTGTCGAAGCCGCACGAGAATCCCGCCGGCCTCGATCTGGCGTCGCTGGCCGTCATCGCAGATGCGGTATCGACGCCATATCAAGCGATCGTTCGCGCCGGACTGCACGCCGGAGACGTCGCGGTGTGGGTTGGCGTTGGTGGCGTCGGCGGATTTGGCGCACAGATCTCGGCAGCCATGGGCGCCCATGTTGTTGCGATCGATGTTGATGACGGCCGCCTCCGCCATCTGACGCCATACGGCGTGACGTTGGCGCTCAACTCCGCGACGACCGACGCGAAGACGCTGCGCAAGAAGATCCGCGATTTCGCGCAATCGCATCGCGTACCCTCGTGGCGGCTTCGCATCTTCGAAGCGTCCGGCCACCCCGCGGGACAAGCGCTGGCGTTTGGCCTGCTCGGTCCAGGCGCACTGCTATCCGTCGTCGGCTTCACGGCGAAGCCGGTCGAACTGCGCCTGTCGAATCTCATGGCATTCGACGCGGTGGCGATGGGGAACTGGGGCTGCCTGCCTGAGCACTATCCGGCCGTGGTGCAACTGGCGCTATCCGGCAGAATCGCGCTGGATCCCTTCATCGAACGCCGGCCGCTTTCACAAATCAATGACGTGTTCGAGCAATTGCACCGCGCGTCCGCGCGCGGCCGCATCGTGCTCATCCCGGAGGCCGAGGCATGACGTTCAAGGACCACAATCTCACCGGCGCCGCCGAGACGGCCGGATTGCGCTACGAAGAGCTTCCGCTCGTCTCGCCCGAGGGCAAGGCCATTCCGGGCCTCCACACGGTTCGTATCACGCTCGACAATCCATCCCAGCTGAATTCCTACACCACTGAGATGGTGAAAGGCGTGATTCTCGGCATGCGGCGCGCGTCGAACGATCGGGGCGCCGTCGCGGTCATCTTCACCGGTTCCGGGAATCGTGCGTTCTGTACCGGCGGCAATACCGCCGAGTACGCGGAGTACTACGCCGGCAGGCCTGAGGAGTACCGGCAGTACATGCGGCTCTTCAACGACATGGTCTCGGCGATTTTGATGTGCGACAAGCCGGTGATTTGCCGTGTGAACGGGATGCGCATCGCCGGCGGTCAGGAAATCGGCATGGCCTGCGACTTCACGGTCGCGCAGGATCTCGCGGTGTTTGGCCAGGCCGGACCCCGGCACGGCTCGGCGCCGGACGGCGGCAGCACCGACTTTCTCCCGCTGTTTGTCGGTATCGAGGCGGCGATGGAGAGTTGCACCCTGTGCGAGCACTGGAGCGCACACAAGGCGCATCGGCTCGGTCTCGTCAGCAAGGTCGTTCCGGGACTTCGCGTCGACGGTCACTTTGTTCCGAATCCCCTTGTGATCACAGAACGCTGGATCGATACCGGTCAGATCGTCTTCGGCGATTTCAAGATCGGTGCCGACCGCGATGCCGCAAAGTCATTGATCGCGCGAGGCGAGATCGATATGTCCCAACTGGACGAGACCGTCAATCAACTGATCTTCAAGCTCGCGAACACGATGCCCGCGTGCCTGTCCAAGACGATCGAGAGCGTGCGCAAGCACAAGCTGGAGCACTGGGATCGCAACAAGGAAAGCAATCGCGCCTGGCTCGCCGGAAACATGATGACGGAGGGCCGAGCCGGCTTCCGTGCGTTCCATGAAGGCAGCAAGGCCTGTCGCGAGGCCGACTTTCTTCTGTTGCGGCGCCGGGTGGCGGAAGGCGCGGCTTGGGGCGAGCCGCTGACCGAGGAGATTCTCGCGGAGGCGCATCGGCGATGACGAAGACTGCGAGGATTCGACCGCTCGTGCCTCGCGACATCACCGATGTCGTGCGGATCGACGCGATTCATACCGGCGCCGAACAACGGCCGTACTGGCGGCGTCTGTTTCGCGAGTTTCTCGCGCCCGAACGCGGCCGCGAGCATGTGGCGCTGGCGGCGGAGGTCGACGGCGAGCTGGCTGGATTCCTGTTTGCAGACGTTCGTGCCATCGAGTTCGGATCCGAACCCTGCGGCTGGATTCTGGAAGTCGGCGTGGATCCAGTTCTGGCCCGGCAGGGCTTCGCCTCGGGGCTGCTGGCCGAAGCCGTTCGACGGCTTCGGGCCGTGGGCGTGTCGACCGTCAGGACGATGGTGCGGCGGAACAACGTGCCGATGCTGACCTTCTTCCGCACCAACGGATTCGCGGGCGGGCCCTACGTGCAATTGGAACTGATGGACGACCAGGAAGATGTGGCGGGCTGAAGCGCGCTGCTTACGTGTAGCCCTTCGTAGCCGGCGGCCTTCAGGCCGCCGGATCCGGGAGTGACTGATGGCGGAGTTGGTTCGCGTAACCCCGATTGACGACGGCGCGTTCTGGCGCGTCACGTTTGGCGCCTCGAAGGGCAACATCATCGATCGGCCGATGATGACGGCGCTGCGGCGCACCTTCGCTGATGCCCGCGCCGACCGTCGCCTCAAGGTGATCGGCCTCGAGGGCGCGGGCGGTCATTTTTCATTTGGGGCCTCGGTGCAGGAACACTTGCCGGGCCAGGTCCGCGAGATGCTCGAGGACTTGCGGCATCTCGTGCTCGAGATGTTCGACAGCCAGGTCGTCATCCTGGCGGCCGTTGAAGGGCAGTGCCTCGGGGGCGGCCTCGAACTGGCGAGCGCCTGCCATCGCATTTTCGCGGGCGCCGGTGCCAAGTTCGGCCAGCCGGAAATCGCGCTCGGTGCCTTTGCGCCGATCGCCTCGATCCTGCTCCCGGAACGGGTCGGCCGTGCGCACGGCGAGGACCTGTGCCTCACGGGGCGGATCGTCACGGCGGCCGACGCTCATGAGATGGGTCTTGTCGATGACATCATGCCGGCCGAGCCCTTTGAGGCCGCGCTGGCCTGGGCGCGGACGCATTTTGCATCGCGGTCCGCCTCGAGCCTGCGTTTGGCGGTGAAGGCCGTTCGCGCCGATCTGGCCGCGCGCGTTCGCCGGGAACTGCCGGCGCTCGAGACGATCTACCTCAACGAACTCATGACGACCCACGATGCGACCGAAGGGTTGAAGGCGTTTCTGGAAAAGCGGCCGCCGGTCTGGAGGCACGAGTGACGCCGGGTACGGGCGTTCCGCCTGCGCCGGTTCCGGATCTGGACGCACTGGTTGCGCAAGCCGATGCGCGGTACCGCGATTATCGGCTCAGCTCCGTTCAGTCCTGGAAGGCCCGAACAGGTGGTCTGGCGATTGGCTACATGCCGATCTACATTCCGGCTGAGATCCTGCACGCCCAGGGGGTGTTGCCGGTCGGTCTGATGGGCGCCCGCGACGATCTGGAGATCATCAAGGGCGACGCCTACTACCAGTCCTACATCTGCCACATACCCCGCAGCACGATCGAATTGGGACTGAACGGCAGCCTGAATTGCCTCGACGGCGTGATCTTCCCGGCTATCTGCGACGTGATTCGAAATCTCTCCGGCATGTGGCAAACGCTCTTTCCCGGCAAGCTCGTGCGATACCTGGATGTGCCGCAGAACTTCGATCCGCAGATCGGCGGCCGCTTCTATCGCGACGAACTGGAATCGCTTATCGCGGACCTCGCCGCGCGCGGAGCCAGGTCATACGATGCCGCGGCGCTGTCGGCATCGATTGGGCTGTACAACACGCTGCGCCGGATTGTCCGCGACCTGTATGAACTGCGCCGCGGCGAACCGTGGAAGGTGCCGACCGCCGAGCTCTACGTGATGCTCAGGTCCACGCTCGTCATTCCCGTCGAAGAGGCGATTGCGGTGCTCGACCGCTACCGAACGCTCGTCGCCGACGCCTCGGATCGGCAGCCGCTCGACCAGGCGCGCGTCCTGCTCACCGGTTCATTCTGCGAGCAGCCACCCATCGGGCTCATTCGCACGCTCGAGCGTTCCGGCTGCTACATCGTCGACGACGACTTCGTGCAGATACATCGGTGGATCAAGTCGGACATTCCCACGGATGGCGATCCATTGGAGCGCCTGGTCATGGCGTTTCTGACGGACGTGGTCGCGAGTCCGACGCGCTATATCGACAAGGGTGAGAAGGGCGCCGAGCTGATCGAACGCGCGCGGGCGAGCGGCGCGGAGGGCGTGCTGTTCTGCGCGCCGAGCTTCTGTGACCCGGCGCTGCTCGATCAGCCGATGGCGGTTCGAGCGGTCGAACGCGCCAAGGTCGCGTGGACGGCCTTCAAGTATTCCGAGAACACCGGTCAGTTTCAGGTCATCCGTGAGCAGGCCGGCACGTTCGCCGACTCGATCAAATTGTGGAGCGAGGCATGAGCGAGTCCGTCACGGCGGGTGCGACGAAGTCCTCCGGATCGAAGAAGGACGTCAGTCAGCTGCGTCAGAAGGAGATGATCGCGAAGCACTTCGATCGTCTTGCGGCTGCGCCGGACACGGGCGAGAAGAGCGCCTACACGTTTGTGCCGGGCAATCTGACCGAACTGCTCCTCAGTTTCGATCTGCTCCCCGTGCTGCCCGAGATCAACTCGTTGCAGTCGGCCATGCGCGGCAAGACGGCCGAGTACATCGCGCTGGCCGAGAAACTCGGTCATTCGGAGGATGTCTGCACGTACGTCAAGAGCGACATCGGCATGATGAAGTCCGGGAACATCGGCCCGACCGGTCAGCGGCTGCCGAATCCCGACGTACTGCTGTTGTCCTACACCGGCTGTTTCACGTTTCTGAAGTGGTTCGAGCTGCTGCGCGAGGAATATCACTGTCCCATTGCGATGATGCATGTGCCGTATCAGCCGGACGGCCGCATCACCCCGTCGATGCGCGACTACGTGGTCAAGCAACTCAAGGACGAGATCATTCCCAAGCTCGAGCAGATATCGGGACGGGCGTACGACGAGGATCGCCTCAGGGAACATCTGCGGCTGGCTGCGCAGGCCGAGGACGACCTGGTATGGGTGCTGCAGGCCGCGAAACACCGGCCGTCGCCGATTGATGCGTACTTTGGCGCGGTGTACTACGTCGGGCCGATTTTCAGCGCGTTTCGCGGGACGCCGGCGGCCGTTGAATATTACCGCGCGTTGCGGTCGGAGATTGAGGATCGGATCGCGCTGGGTCTGGGGCCGGTGACGCCGGATGGGGAGATCGAGCAGGAGCGCTATCGCGTGGTCGTCGAAGGTCCGCCGAATTGGACGAGCTTCCGGCAGTTCTGGAAGATGTTCGCGGACGAGGGCGCGGTCGCGGTGGCGTCAACGTACACGAAGGTGGGTGGCGTGTACGACCTCGGCTTCCGTCACGATCCGTCGCGGCCGCTCGAGACGCTGGCCGAGTACTGTCTCGGTTGCTACACCAATCTGGGGTTGCCGACCCGAATCAACCTGCTCGCGCAATACGTGAAGGAGTACGGGGCAGACGGATTCCTCATCAACTCCGTCAAGAGCTGCAACTCCTTCAGTGCCGGCCAACTGCACATCATGCGGGAGGTGGAGCGCATCTCCGGGAAGCCGGGTGGGTTCATTGAAAGCGACCTGGTGGACCCGCGTTACTTCTCCGCGGCGAACATCAAGAATCGTCTCGAGTCGTATTTTCAGATGCTCGAGCAGAAGCGCCTCGGCGGTGCGGCATGAACTACACCATCGGCGTCGATCTGGGATCGACAACCACGAAAGCGGTGGTCCTCAATGAGGACTCGGTCGTCATGGGGCGCGGCATCACGAACAGCCGCAGCAACTATGAGGTCGCCTGCCAGGTGGCGATGGGCGAGGCGCTCATCAATGCACGATTCTCGCTGCTGCGCGGTGAGTTGAGGGGCGCGCTGTCGGACGCTGATCTGGATCGCTGGGTCGGGCAGATCGAGCGACTGTTCAGGGCTGAGCAATATCGATCCCAGCTGACCGTACTCACACGCGAACTGCAGCGATTCACGAAGCGCCTGCTGATCGGCGGTGGCCCGCTTCAGGACGCCGTCGGCCGCATTACGGGCCGGATGCACGACGAGATTCCCGAGCTCTACGCCGAAGGCACACGCCGGAAGAGCGATTTTTTCCGCGACCTCGCCGGCAGTCGCTACATGAAACTGGCGGAGGGCGAAGCGCGCGACCGCGGACTCGGCTTCGATCAGGTGGTCGGCTTGTTCGACAAGGCGATTCTGGATGTCGAGAACTCCGCCGAGGCAGCCGGACGATTCGAGGACCACATGGCGGCCGCCGTCCGGGCCGCCGGTGCGGACGATACGCTCGCCCGGGCGGTGTCGGCGATCGCGTCGCTGGATCTGCGACAGATCGGATCGGTCGGCACGGGTTATGGCCGGCAGCGGCTGCCGTTTCCTGAGGGCCAGATCAAGTCGGAAATCCTTTGCCACGGTCTCGGGGCCCACGCGATGTTTCCAAAGACGCGGACCGTCCTTGACATTGGCGGCCAGGACACGAAGGCCATCCAGGTGGACGAGCAGGGCATCGTGACGTCATTCCAGATGAACGATCGCTGCGCGGCAGGCTGCGGGCGATACCTCGGCTACATCGCGGATGAAATGAACCTCGGCCTCCACGAACTCGGTCCGATGGCGTGCAAGTCATCCGCACCCGTGCGCATCAACTCCACGTGCACGGTGTTCGCGGGCGCCGAACTGCGCGAACGCCTCTCGCTGGGCGAGAAGCGGGAGGACATCCTTGCCGGGTTGCATCGCGCGATCATCCTGCGTGCGATGTCGTTGATCGCGCGATCCGGCGGCATCAGCAACGAGTTCACGTTCACGGGCGGCGTGGCCAAGAATCCGGCCGCGGTGCAGGCGCTCAAAGGCCTCCTCGCAGAGAACTACGGACGCATCGACATCAACATCTCGGACGACTCGATCTACACAGGCGCGCTCGGCGCGGCGCTCTTTGCGCTGAGAGATGCGGCGCGAACGCCCCATTTGCCGGCGGTCCACTGAGGTCATCCATGCCAGACTCCCGTGCGCCACACACCATGATTTCGGCCGGCGTCGACGTGGGATCGGCCGTGGTCAAGATGGCGATTGTCGAAACCGGCGACGAGGGTGGCGAGCGCCTGATTGCCGGACGGAGCGAACGCATTCGCCGGCGCGATACGCACGCGGTGGCCCAGGACCTGTTCACGGCAATGCTTCGAGACGCGGGCCTCGACGCGGGCGGCCTCGGGTACGTCGCCACGACCGGCGAGGGCGAAACGATTCCATTTCGCACCGGACACTTCTATGGCATGACGACCCACGCCCGAGGCGGCTTGTTTCTGGAACCGGCTGCGCGCGCGATCATCGACATGGGCGCTTTACACACACGTGCGGTCGCGATGGACGAACGCAGCAAGGTCCTGGGCTATCGCATGACGAGTCAATGCGCATCGGGGTCGGGCCAGTTTCTCGAGAATATCGCCCGGTATCTCGGTGTCTCGCTTGAAGAAGTCGGCACGCTCTCGCTGCAGGCCGACAATCCCGAGGTCTGCTCGTCCATCTGCGCGGTGCTGGCGGAGACCGACGTGATCAACATGGTCTCGCGCGGCATTACCTTGCCGAACATCCTGAAGGGCATTCATAAATCGATGGCGGGCCGCGCCGTGCGTCTGCTCGTGTCGCTCGGCAAACCGCCGGTCGTGCTGGTCACCGGCGGTCTGGCGAACGACACGGGCCTGGTCGCCGCGATGCGGGAAGCGGCAGCGGAGCAGAAGATGGCGGTCGAGATTCGGCAGCATGAACAATCCATGCTCGCCGGCGCGATCGGCGCGGCGTTATGGGGCGCGTTTCGGGCGCGGAAACTTCGGCGGCTGAAACAGCGGATGGCGTCATGACCACGACGAACGACACGAGCCCGGGCGGCCCAATCGGCTCGTTCCTCGATCTGTCCGGCCGCGTCGCGGTGGTAGCCGGCGGTGCGGGCGCGATCGGCGCGGCTATCTGCGACCGCCTCCTTGAATGCGGCGCCACGGTGTTTTGCCTTGACCGGCCGGGGCAGCCGGCGCCGCCTCTGACAAAGCCCATCGCCTGCGATGTTACCGATGCCGCGGCCGTCGCGACCGCGCTGGGAGATGCCGATCAGACCGCCGGCCGTCTCGACATTGTCATTCACGCGGCCGGCATCACCCGCGATGCGCGGCTCTGGAAAGCGGCTTCGGACGATTGGAATCTCGTGCTGGCGACCAACCTCACGTCGGCGTTTCATCTGCTGCACGCGGCCGTGCCGTTGATGCGTCGAACCTGCTCGACTGTGGTCCCGGCAGGCGGAACCGGGGGTGGTTCGATCGTATTGATTTCCTCGATTAATGGCGAACGCGGCAAGGTGGGACAGTCGTCGTACGCAGCCAGCAAGGCCGGCCTGAACGCGCTGGCACGCACGGCCGCGCGCGAATTGGGGGTGTTCGGCATTCGCGTCAACGCGATCGCGCCAGGCTGGATCGACACGCCCATGACGTCGAACGTGCCGCCCGAGGCCCGGCAACGCGCGATCGACGAGTCGCCACTTGGTCGCGTGGGACGACCGGACGATGTGGCGAGGGCGGCGTTGTTCCTGGCGAGCGATCTCGGCCGTCACGTGACGGGCCAGGTGCTGCGCGTTGACGGCGGCCAACTGATTGGGTGACTGGGCATTCCGAATGCAAGGAGACCGTATGCAGATCGACCTCGATCCTCCGGCGCGCGACCTCGTGCTCGTGCGCAATCTACGACCTGAGGACCTCGACGCGCTTGTCGCGATCGACGCCGCCGCCGCGGGCCGCCGGCGCGAGCGTTTCCTCGCGCTCAAAGTGAAGCAGTCATTCGCCGACAGCGGCATCGCGGTGTCGCTCGTGGCAGAACTGGACGACCACGTGGTGGGATTCGTCCTCGCGCGCGTTTACTATGGCGAGTTCGGTGTCGTCGAGCCCGCAGCGGTGCTCGATGTGCTCGGCGTCCATCCCGACTATCGCGGGCGTCATGTCGCGTCGGCGCTCGTTGACCAATTAAGGACGAACTTGCTCGGGCTGGGGATTCCCACCTTGCAAACCGAGGTGCGCTGGAGCAATCCGGAGCTGATCACGTTCTTCCAGCATGAGGGATTTCGAATGGCGTCCCGACTGTGTCTCGACCTGGATCTGGCGAGTACGCGGGCATAGGCGGGGGACGACAGGTACCGTAATGAACATAACGAAGTCGACACGATATGCGCTTTACGCCGCGGCCGAGATGGCTGTGGCGGGTGAGGCGGCGACGACCGTTGGCGCCGTCGCGCAGCGGTACGGTATCCCCGAAGGCGCGCTGGCGAAGGCGTTCCAGCAACTCGTGCGCGCCGGCCTGGCGACCGGAACGCGCGGTATTGGGGGCGGATATCGCCTGGCACGGCCGGCATCCAAAATCACCGTGCTGGATGTCATGAACGTCTTCGAGCGCCGCCGCGAAACCGGCGGCTGCCTGCTGCACGATCGGCCAGGACAGACATGCCCGCGAGCCTCCGCCTGCAGTCTGCACTGGCTGTTCAACGAGGTCGACGAACTGGTTCGGTCGACGTATGAGTCGGTGACGCTGCAGACGCTGGTTCGGAGAGCGCGCCGGAACCTCTGACCTCTCTTCAGGTATCCTCAGACGCGCGCGCCCGCGTGTATCAATTTCCCGTTCACAAAGGAGCCTGACATGGCGTTCATGACGTTGACGGTGTTGTTTGTACTGATTCTCGCGGTGGTGATCTGGACGCGGAGCCAGCGATCGCAGGTCGACGCGGGGCCGCAGCTGAGGCGGCTCGGGATGGTGTTCGCCGGCATCCTGTTGTTCTTCATGATCATGAGCTCTGTGACCATCGTCAAAGCCGGCCACGTCGGCGTCGTCGATATCTTCGGCCAGGTGAGGTCAAACACACTCAAGGCGGGCATTCAAATCGTCAACCCGCTCGCGCGAGTGGTGCAGATGTCCATTCAGACTCAAGAAATCAAGGAGACGATGGACGTCCCGTCGAAAGAGGGCATGAGCATCACCATCGAAATGAGCGTGCTCTATCACCTCGATCCGGAAAAGGCCGCGGACGTGTATCGCACGGTCGGCGAGGATTTTGTCGGCGTGATCCTGGAGCCGCAGTTTCGATCGATCACGCGAGGCGTGACGGCCAGCTACGAAGCCAAGGCGCTCTACACTTCGGAGCGCGAGGCCGTCGCCAAACTGATCTCGGACGATTTGAAGGTGCTGGTCGAGCCGCGCGGAATCGCGATTGAGTCCACGCCCATGCGGCGGCTGACGCTGCCCGCGAAAATCACGTCGGCGATTGAAGACAAACTGAGCGCCGATCAGGAAAGCCAGCGGATGACGTTTGTCCTGACCAAGGAAAAGCAGGAAGCGGACCGCAAACGCATCGAGGCGCAGGGCATCGCCGATTTCCAGAAGATCGTGACCGAGGGCATCAGCGACAAGCTACTGCAGTGGAAGGGCATCGAGGCCACGCAGGACCTGGCCAAGAGCCAGAACGCGAAGATCGTCATCATCGGCAATCCCAAGAACGGCCTGCCGCTGGTACTCGGTGATGTGAAGTAACGCCGGCGGATCCTGGCGGCCAGTTCGGGCTTAAGATCTCGACATGCGAAAACTTCTCGTGGCGTTGTGGCTCGCTTGTGCTGTCGGCGTTGTCCATGCCGAGAACTGGCCGCACTGGCGCGGGCCATCTGCGTCGGGCGTGTCGGCGGAGACGGGCCTGCCGGCGCGCTGGAGCAACACCGAAGGCATCGCCTGGAAATCCGCGGTCCGCGGGCTCGGTACGTCGTCTCCCATCGTGTGGGGCGACCGCGTGTTCGTGACGTCGCAGATCGGCAGCGGCACTTCGCGCGTCGGGCCCAGGCTTGCTCAGGGCGCCGATGCCGCCTCGGCCGGTGAGCGGTCGCTCGGCGGGAACGCGGGCGCCCCCGCCGGAAGCGGCGTGACCTTTCTGGTCACCGCATTCGATCGTGCGAACGGCAGCACGGCGTGGGCCACTGAGATCAAGGCTGACGGCCAATTGCCCGCCGTGCACGACAAGCACAACCTCGCATCGGCGAGCCCGGTGACCGATGGTCAGCGCGTCTACGCCTGGTTTGGCACGGGCCAATTGGTCGCGCTCGACATGGCCGGCAAACCGGTGTGGACCAAGAACCTCGGCGCCGAATACGCACCGTTCGAGATCAACTGGGGGCACGCCAGTTCGCCCGTCGTGCACAAGGATCAGCTGATCCTGTTGTGCTATCACGATCGCGCTTCGTATCTGCTGGCGCTCGACGCGAAAACCGGCGGCGTACGATGGAAGGCAGATCAGGCTCAGGGCGTGACGTCGTACAGCACGCCGATGGTTGTCGAAACCGCGACGGGGACGGCGGAAATCGTCGTGAATTCCAGTCTGGGACTGGCAGGTCACGATGCCGCCACGGGCCGGTTGCTCTGGCGGTTCGACGAAGCCAATCGATTCCCCGTGCCGACACCGGCGCAGCATGACGGCGTCATCTACGCGAGTCGCGGCTATCGCAGCAGTCCCTTCATGGCCATTCGGCCCGGCGGGAAAGGCGACATCACGAACAGTCACGTCCTGTGGCGCGTCGCTTCTGGCGGCCCGTACATTTCATCGCTCGTGCACTATGACGGTTTGATTTACATGGTCGGCGACGTCGGCGTGTTGACCGTGACGGATGCCAAGACCGGCCAGCGGGTGTTCCAGGAACGCATCGGCGGGGTCTACAGCGCCTCACCGGTCGCCGCGGACGGCAAGGTCTACGTTCTCAGCGAAGACGGAGAGACGATCGTGCTGGCGGCAGGCCGAACACCTACGATTCTGGCGCGCAACAGGCTGGATGCCCGGCAGTTGGCGTCGCCTGCCGTCGCTGGCGGACGGCTGTTCATTCGCTCGGACGACACCCTGTTCGCAATCGGGAAGTAGCGTCCTCGCACGAGCGAAGCGACGTGCGCTCACGCGAACGGAGTGGGGCACGGGGCCCCCACGAGCGAGCGTGTAAGAGGGGTGCGGCGGGGACGAAGTCCCCCCGCCCAAAGCGGTTAACACCTCGTGGACCGGCCACGTCTGCACTACTGAGAGCACGGGTTGGGCAAAACAAGCGCCGCCGGCACGCCGCAGCGGCCTGACTCGAATTCCGAGAGCCACGTCCGCCTGGTCGAAGCCGCCCAGGCCGGCGACCGCTCTGCCTTCGCGGAGATCTTTGCGGTCTACCGCCGCACGGTCCGCGGCATCGTGCTTTCACGCGTGCCCTACGCCGAGGTCGACGACCTTGTGCAGGACGTCTTTCTTCAGGCGATGGAGCGATTGCCGTCCTTGCGCGACCCGGCCGCCTTTCCGGGTTGGCTGGCGGCCATCGCGCGCAACCGGGCGACGGACTGCCTGCGATCGACGCCGCGGACAACGCCGCTGACCGATGATCTTCCGGTCGCCGACGCCGACCGGACCGAAGCGCTGCTTGTGCTCGCGCTCATCCAGGGCCTGCCCGATGCGTATAGCGAGACGCTGACGCTGCGGCTGGTCGAGGGCATGACCGGACCTGAAATTGCGGCGCGCACCGGGCTGACGGAAGGATCCGTTCGCGTCAATCTGCATCGCGGCATGAAACAACTTCGCGAGCGTCTCGAAAGGAAACCAGCGTGACTGGCGATTATCTGTGGGATCGCAGCGGCCTGCCGGATCCGGATGTGGTGCGCCTCGAGCGTCTGCTCGGCACTCTGCGGGAGGCCGATCATCGCGCCCGGCCACTCGTGTTTCCGATCGCCGCTCCCGTGCGGCGTCCGGCGATGGCGTCCATCATGATGGTGGCCGCGCTGGCCGCGGCGGTGATTGGGCTGATCGCTGTGTCGTGGCGTGGCGCGTCCGCGCCGTTGCCGGGTCTCGAGGTGACACGGCTCGAAGGCACACCGACGATCGAATCGCACCCGGTGACGGACCGTCTCGAACTTCGGCCAGGCGGTTGGCTCGAGACAAACGGGCAGGCGCGCGCGAGCATCGACATTGCGAGCATTGGTCGCGTCGAAGTCGAACCGGGCACGAGGCTCGGCCTTGTGAGCACACGCCCAGGACAGCATCGGTTGCAGTTGACGCGCGGCATCATGCACGCGCTGATCTGGGCGCCGCCGGGGCAGTTCGCCGTCGAAACCCCGTCATCGATCGCCGTCGATCTGGGTTGTGCGTACACGCTGACGGTGGATGACGACGGCGTCGGACATATCCACGTCACGACGGGGTGGGTTGGATTCGAGTGGCGCGGCCGAGAGTCGTTTATCCCGGCCGGGGCGGTCTGCCTCACGCGGCCCGCTCTCGGCCCGGGCACGCCATATTTCGAAGACACGTCCGCGCCATTTCGGGCGGCGCTCGAGGTGTTGGATCTTCAGGCGGG
>Ga0315912_10001180_pt1 | contig 34303 bp, 25 predicted proteins | sample VfabasoilMG_FD_204469 | JGI IMG/M metagenome (GOLD analysis project Ga0315912, IMG submission 204469) | Garden soil microbial communities collected in Santa Monica, California, United States - V. faba soil | ecosystem: Environmental > Terrestrial > Soil > Garden | place: USA: California... | reverse complement strand
AACAGCTGGTGGTTGAAATCCGCGCGCCACAGCGACACCGTCCACGACAGCGGGTCCTCGAGTGAGCGGAACGGGTCGCGCAGCGAGACGGCGTTCGACACACCACCCCGGCCGGTGCCGGCCTGGAACTGGCCCTCGAGCTGCGTACCGAAAAGGTGACGACCGCTGATCGAACCGTTGCGCGTCTGTCCCGTCGGGTCCTCGCGGAGTGAGAACGCCAGTCCGACGCCGAGGCCCAACAGGTTCCGTTCATGGATCCCGATCGAGCCGTACGTGCGCCCGCCGCCGCGTTCGAGATTCAACTCGGGCTGGGTCGTCCACTGGTCGTGCGTCACCACCAGCACGTCCACGGAGTCGCCCACCAGCCGGGAGAGCACCGGGTCGGGTTCGATGAACTCGAGGTCGCGCAGCAGTCGCTCGGTCTCGTGCACGCGATCGGCGCGCCACACGTCGCCACTGTCCAGCAGCAACTGGGTCCGCACCGTGCCTTCTCGCGTCCGGACGTGCAGCTGGTTCGCGGCGTTGTAGAAGCCGTGCATGCGCCCCACCGGCACGGGATCGAAGATGTCGAGGCAGCGCACGTCCACGCGCCGGATCGGCATGCCCTCGCAGCGGGCGAGCACGAGGCTGTCGGTCACCGGCCCATAGCGGTCGGGACCGCGCGGGGTCACCTCGCGCACCACGGAGTCCGGCAGCGTCGGGCTCAACTCCTGCCCGGACGCGGGGAGCACCGCCGGACCCGAACACGCGATGAGCGCGAGGGCCGGGAACCACGCCCTCGCGCTCATGCGCTCCGCGGCGCCGCGGCTCGCCTCAGCGCTTGCCGAGCCGGTCACGCGCCAGCTGTGCCTCACCACTCTGCGGGAAGCGCGTCACCAGGTCCTCGAACGTCCGGCGCGCGTCCGCCGACCGCCCGAGTCGCTCCTCGCACAAGCCGAGCTTGTAGAGCGCGGCCGGGGCGCGGTCGCCCCTGCCCCACGTCGCCCCGACACGGGCGTACTCGATCAGCGCGCTGTCGAACTGCGCCTGTGCGAAGAAGCACTCGCCGGAACCGTACTGCGCGTTGTCGGCGAGGTCGTGCTCGGGGAAGCGCTTGAGGAACCCGCGATAGCCTGCGAGCGCCATCGCGTAGCGGCCCTGCGTGAGGTCGGTGGTCGCCTGGTCGTACACCTGGGTCGGCGCCGGCCCGCCCGTTGAACCCATCGCGGGCGTCGTCGACCCGCCTGGCGGGGGCTGCACCGGTGCCGGGTCCGCCGGCCGCGCGGCCGGCTGGCGTTCGGACGCGATCCGGAACCTCGCCATGATGTCGTCCAACTTGCCCTCGAGCCGTCCCAGCGTCTCGTCGGTCTGCCGCGCGGTGCTCGACGCCGTGGCGCGCGTGGCCGCCAACATGTCGCGCTGTTCGGTCAGCTCACGCCGGGTGTCCTCGAGCGTGCGCGCGCTCACCGAGTCGCGCGCGTTCAGTTCCGCCACCTGGAGTCGAAGCGTGTCGAGCGCGCCGGTGAGCTGTGTCATCTGCGCGGTGTAACAGCCGGGTGTGCCGGCGGCGGCCACGAGCAGCACCGCCGCCATCCAGCCGCCCGCGCTCGGTGAACGGCGCGTGATCTTGCGCGACGTCATCGCGGCGTGAACTCCACGCGGCGATTGCGGGCCCACGCCGCCTCGTCGTGACCCTCGGCCGCGGGACGTTCCTTGCCGTACGAGATGATGCGGAACCGGTCGGCGCCGAGGCCCAGGTCCACGAGGTACTGCTGCACCGTCTCGGCGCGCTTCTGGCCGAGGGCCTGGTTGTACTCGACCGTGCCGCGCTCATCGCAGTGGCCATCCACCGACACGGCGAGCGAGGGGTTCTCGCGAAGCAGCTTGGCATTGCCGTCGAGTGCCGCGCGCGCCTGGTCGTCGAGCGAGAACGAGTCGTACCCGAAGTAGACGACCTGGAGGTCCGCCGCGCTCACCGCCGGCTTGGCCGGCTCGGGCGCCGGCGGCGGTGGCTCCGGCGCAGGCGTCGGGGCGGGAGTGGGTGCGGTCTCCGTGGGTGCGGGCGGGACCTCGGTGGTCTTGGCGGGCTTCTTCGCACAGCTGGCGACCGAGAGCGCGAGCGTTGCGGCCAGCGCGAACAACAGCATCCGGGAGAATCGCTTCATATCGGGGCCTCCTGGCGGGATTCGGGGCTGCTCGGGATGTTCGTTTCTATCGCCCGGACGCACGACGCGGCGACCAGGCCGGGGACACGGCGCATCGTCCACCGGTACTCAGCTTCCGGGGCAGGGCGCCATCGAGATCGGTCACCCATAGACCGTACCCCCCATCGCGGTTCGACGCGAACACGAGGTGGCGGCCATCGGCGGACCAGCGGGGATTCTCATTGTTGCCGCCGGTCACCACCGGCGCAGCTCCAGTGCCGTCGGCGCGGCAGGTCCACAGGTCGAACCCGCCGCCCACCCGTGTGACGAACGCGAGACGATCGCCCTTGGGCGACCACGATGGCGAGTCGGTGTAGTCCACATCGTACGTGAGCCGGCGCACATTGCCGCCGTCGACATCCATGACGTAGAGCTGCGGCGAGCCGGAGCGGTCCGACGTGAACGCGATCTCGCGCCCGGTCGGCGAGCAGGCCGGCGAGGTGTCGATCGCACGGTGGTTCGTGAGCCGCTGCGGATTGCTGCCGCGCGCATCCAGCGAGTAGATCTCGGCGTTGCCGTCCTGCGACAGCGTGCACACGACGCGCTGCCCGTCCGGCGAGTAGCCGGCACTCGTGTTGAGCCCGGCCCGTCCCGAGACCAGGAATGGCTTGCGGTTCTCGGGCGACATCACCCACACCTGCGGTCCCGAACCGCCGCGCCACGACGTGAACAGCAGCAACGAGCCCTCGGGCGACCACGACGGCGACTGCGCGATGGACTTGTCGGCGGTGAGCGCCTTCGCGCCGTGGCCGTCGGCGTCCATGAGCCAGAGTTCCTTGTCCTTGCCCCCGCAGACCACGAACGCGATGCGCGTGTCGGCCACGCCGCGCTCGCCGGTGATCTGCTGCACGATATCGTCCGAGAAGCGGTGCAACAGCCGGCGCCACTCGGCCACCGTCCCGTCGTACGAGCGCACGAGGATCGCGCGCCGCGCCGGGAAGTCGCGCAGCTCGCCGTCCAGGCGGACCTTGTCGCCGGTCACGGTCCACTTGCCGGAGGTCACGAACTGCGGCTCGGTGGAGACCGGGTCCGGCGCCCACATGCGCTGGACCTGGAACACGGCCGAGTTCTGGAGATCCGCCGCCAGCACCTCGTCGGCGGGGCGCACGGGTGCGGGCCCCGAGGGCGGCCCCTGCAGCGGCTCGCTGCGCAGGGGCAGCCGCGCGATCGCCCCGCTCTTGACGTCGATGCGCACGTCGCCGCCCTGCGCGCGCGCGAGGGCGGCCGGCAGGACGAGGACGAGCGATACCGCGAATCCCAGGGACAGCCGAACGGTCGGACGATGGCGCATCAGGGCCCCGTGTACTCGAAACCGAAGTGGATGCCGAGATCCGACCCGGCGTAACCGAGCGGCAGCGGCGGGAGTTGCTGCGTGATGACGACGGCGCGCAGTGCGGTCTGGTCGAAGTAATCCCCACCGCTCGAGGTCTCGAGCTTGAGATCGGTGATCTCACCCGAGCGCGTGACGCGGAAGTACACCTCGGCGCGCGCTCCGGGCGAGGAGCCGGCCGGCGGCACCCAGTTGCGCGCGATCTGCGCGCGCACCATCTGCAGGTAGTACGCGAACTCGAAGTTGGCGTCGTCCACCGCGACCTGGCCCGACATGCCCGCACCCACGGCCGCGTACGGGAGCACCGTGCGCTTCTCCGTGGACGGCGGCGGCGGCGTATCGCGCTGTGGCGGGATCGGCGCCTTGGGGTCGGGGGTCTTCGTCTGCTGCTTCACTTCCGGCTTCGGCTTGGCGCGCGGCTTCTCGATCTGCACGCCCTCGCTCTCGTCGGGTGTGACGGCGTCGTTCGCCTTGACGACGGGCGCCGGCGGCGGCGGCTCGGGCTCGCCCAAGAGCGAGACCTGCACGACGTCCGGACCGGGCACGACGATGTTGCGCGCGGGCCGCACCAAGAACGCCACCGACAGCAGCGCCAGGTGCACGACCGTGGAACCGAGGAGTGTGCCCTTCACGGCTTCGGCTCCTCTGCCGGCTGGGTCACGAGCCCGAGCGAGGCCACTCCGGCACGGCGCAACCGGGCGATCAGCGAGACGATGTCGCCGTACGGCACGCTCTGGTCGGCCTTCAGGTACACCGGGCGATCGGCCGCGCGCGCGCGCTTGAGCGCGTCCTCGAACTGGCCCGAGGGCACGACGCGCTCGCCCACGGCGATCGTCCCGCCGCGGCGCACGCTGATGATGAGCCCTTCGCGCACGTCGAGCCCTTTGGTCGCCACCTTGGGGAGGTCCACCTCGAGGCCGCCCTGGAGGAACGGCGCGGTGACCATGAAGATGATGAGCAGGACCAACACCACGTCCACCAATGGCGTGACGTTGATCTCGGCCATGGGCCCGCGCTGCGACTGGAGCTTCACGACAGCCTCGCGCCCAGCCGGCGGTCCACGTACTCGCTCGTGAACTGCGCGGCGCCATGGCCGATCTCGCGCAGCTTGCCCAGGCAGTGGTTGTAGCCGATCACCGAGGGGATCGCCGCGGCGAGCCCGGCGATGGTGGCGATCAGCGCTTCGGCGATCCCGGGGGCGACCACGACCAGCGTGGCCGAGCCCTGGGCCCCGATGTTCACGAACGACACCATCACGCCCCACACCGTGCCCATCAGGCCGATGAACGGCGCGACGCTGCCCGTGGTGGCGAGGAAGCCGACGTGGCGCTCGAGCTGGTTCACCGCCTCGTCGGCGGCACGGTCCATCGCGCGCTGGGCCAGCTCGAATCGGGCCGCCACGCCCACCGCCTCGGCGGTGTGCTGCTCGGCGGCTTTCTGACCCGCCAGCGCCGTCTTGGCCAGGACCGAGACCGGGTGCTGCATGGCCATCATCCGCACGTCCGAGGCCGACTCGGCGGTGCGGAACGCCTGCAGGAAGCGCGCGTCCTGCACGCGCACGCGGCCGTAGAGCCGCAGCCGATCCCAGAGCACGGCCCACGAGTACACGGACATGCCGGCGAGCAACACCAGCACGGCTTTCGAGAATAGGCTCGCATCCGAGATGAGTTGCGGGATGGACGCGGCCGCACCCGCCCGGAGCATGAGCCACGACGTGAGCACAGGCAGCACAGAGGGCATCACCATCGGCTTCACCTTCCTTGTGAAGTCGCGCAGGTTCCCGCAGGGCGCGGGTGGTCGCGGGAGAGCGGCTTCACGCTAGCACAAGCCGTGCGAGCGCCCCAAGCAACTCTCGCGCATTCGAAAGGACATGGCATCTGCTGCACAACCCCGGGACGCGCGCGAGCGCGGTCAAAATCGTGACAATTTGCCCCGCGCCCACCACCTGCTTCTCGCTTTGCGGTTACAGTCATGGTGCGAATCGCCGAACACAGCATCGTTGGTCGAGACACTGAGGAAGCACCATGACCGGTTTCGCGACTCCGTTTCGCCTCTTCGCCGCCGCACTCGCCTTCTCCCTCGCCGCACCCGTCGTCTCCGAGGCGAAGCAGGCGCCCGCATTCACCGTGAAGACGCTGGACGGCAAACCGCTCAAGCTGTCGGACCTGCGCAAGCGCCCGGTGATCGTGGACTTCTGGGCCACCTGGTGCGGCCCGTGCCGCGCCAGCATGCCGCACCTGTCCACGATGCAGACGCGCTACGAGAAGCAGGGCCTCGCCGTGATCGGCTTGTCCGTGGACGAGACCGGCTCGAAGACCGTGCAGAAGTACGCGAACTCGCTGGGCGTGAAGTTCACGCTGGCGATGGCGAACGACGAGGTGCTGGACGCCTACGGCCCGATCCGCTCCATCCCCACCACGTTCTTCATCAATCGCAAGGGCGACATCGTGCGTCGCGTCGTCGGCTACATCGACGGCGACACGATGGAGGACTACGTGAAGGAGATCCTCGAGTAGCGGCCCGACCGCGAACACGAAGGCGCCGCGGGGCTCATGCCCCGCGGCGCCTTCGCGTTTCCCGGCCGCCGGCTGCGATCCGCCCTACTTCAGCGCCGCGATCTCGCGTTCCAGGGCGGCCTCGGTAAGGCGCGTCGGCGTGTAGTGGCGCACGATCCCCTTCCGGTCGATGAACACGAACGTGGGCGTGGCCGAGCCGCCGTACTCCACCATCGAACGCGTGCTCACCACGCGCGGGATGTCCTGGAGCCCGGTGTAGACCGCGCTCCACACACTGTCCGCGCGCACGCGCTCGATCGCACGCGCGGAGTCGCCGGTCTCGTACCAGCGCGTGAGCGCGATCGTCGTGAGTCCGGCTTCGCGATGCTTCGACACCACGCGCGCGAGCGAGGCCGCCTGGGCCTTGCAGTCGCCACACCACTCGGCCCACAGGAACAACACCACGGGCTTGCCCTTGAGCGACGACAGCGAGGGCACCGCCACGCTCCCCATATGGTCTTCGACCACGAGTTCGGGTGCGGCCGTCCCTTCCAGTGTCAGCAGCGCGAGACGCTTGTAGAGTCGCGAGCGGAACGGGGCGGGTGTGTCGGCCACGGCCAGCTCGCGCCGCAGCAGTGCTGCGGCAGCGTCACGACCGCGCTGCTTCGCGAGCAGCTGGGCCTCCACTTCGATGGCCGCACCCAGCGCGCCCTCGGCGTCGCGGTCCTGCGAGAGCGGCTTGCCCGCCAGCCGGCGCGTGACCGCGGCGCGCGTCTCCGACGCATAGCGGCGCGCGGACGCCGTGTCGCCGACGAGCAGTGCACCGCGCGCGAGCCAGCCGAGGCCGGCGAGCCACGGACCGTCCTCGCCGTACTTCTCGCGATGCACCTCGAGAATGGATTCGGCCGACGGGACGTCGCCCGCCGAGATCTTGTTGCGCATGCTGCTCACCGGCGAAGGCGGCGCGGGTGGCGTGGGCGGCACAGGGGCAACCGCGGGTGCAGCCGCCGCCGGCGGTGTGGGCGGCGCGGGAGCCGGCGCCTGCGCCGCGGCGAATGAGCCGGCACAGGCGAGCGCTGCGACGCATGAGATCGCGGCGAGCGAGGAGCGGGGATCGCGCATGGCGGGGACCTCCGAGACTCGGGGCGAGAGGCGAGACAGCCGAGGTCACCACCTCCGGCCCGGCTTGTCCACCTTGCGAGACCGCCCACCAGGTGCGCCGCGACGGGCAGCGCCCAGTTCAGCGCTCACCCACAACTAATTTGCGGTCGCCCCAGCCCGATGAGATGACTGGGGTTGCTCGCGCGAGCCCGCCTTTCCGAGCCTGTCGCAGAAAGGAGGCATTGACACTTTCCGCCACCGCGCGAGAATTCAGGCACAGGGAGCGTGGATCTCGTGCCGGAGCTCCAGCGCCGGTCGCTCGGCCAGCGCCTCGGGGCCACGCTTCATCGGGAAGGGAGAGCCCGTGAAGTTCGTGGGATGGTGCATCCTCGTGGCGGCCCTGCTGGCTGCCAACCCGCGCGTTTCGACGGCCGGTGGCGAGACGGGAAATGGGCGATGCGCCCAGACCGCGCTCGTCCACGCCCGCTGACGCCCGAAACGCCAGCGTCTGAAGTCGAGCAGGTCCAGCGCTGCACTGGGGCCATTGGCGGCGTGTTCGTCGAGTGATCGGCCCTCATCAGACGACTTGCGCTTCGGCGACCGCCCGGTGAGCTCTCCTACTCGCGGCGGCTTGGAGTCTATCCAGTCTCGCACGGCAGGCCAGCGGGCGGGACTCATCGCGCGGCCCGCCGGAGCTCCCGCCGCTCCCACGCAAACTAGCCGAACGCTTGGAGCGCGCTCGCGTCATGCCAGATGGTGCCCGGAGCAAGACTTTGGAACCCGACTGGAGGAACTCGCTATTCACGCGGTGCACAGGAACCCTAGTTCGTGGCGTTGCAGACTGCTGTCGGAGTGCACCGCGTGCACTCCGCGCACCTAAGTTTCGGACTGAGCCCTGGCACACCAGGACTCGGACTCATGACTTGGACCTCGGGCCAGCGATTGGCTACCTGGTGGCCAGGCGATTGAGTCACCCAGACGTCCCAGGTCGTCCAAATGGAGAGCACTACATGTTCTCGTAGACATCACTCATCTCCCCAAGAAAACGCTCATGCAAGGAAATGACGCTTTGGCCCGAAAACCGTGGCTGTAGCCCAGCTCCAAGAACTTCCTCGAGAGATCTTAGCTCGAGACCGCAAGCGGGACAGTCCAAATGGCTAGCCAGGTACTCCTGTTCAACCAAGAGGCTGTCGTCGTCTTCGTAGCGCGGTTCCATTTCCTTGATCAGCTCACCGGCCAGCAATGCCTTCGATTTGCAGGCGGGACAGTCGACGGCGACGGTATCTGGCTGCGCGAGAGCCGCTTGAGCTGCAGCCTGCGCAGCGAGTGCTGCTCGTTCTTGCTTCGGCTTGGACTTGAACCTCTTGGCGTGCTCGGACACCTTCGTCTTTGTCAGTTTCTGCGTCTTCGCCTTCAGTGACTTGATCATCTTCCTCGCCGCGGCCGCAGTCTCAGGGCCAAGCCAATCGGCCAAGTCTTTCCCCAGAAACTTGCAGAGAACTTCGGCCGTTTGGTAGTAGCGCGGAAGCCATTCGGACTCCTTGAGCAGCGCGAACGATAGATCGCTTCCGTGGAGCTCCTCATTCCTGCGGATGGCTAGGAGCTCGCACACCTCCGCCTGGGACTTGCCGAAGTCCGGGACTACGTGCTGAAGCCTTGCGAGAACCGCTTTGAGCTCCACTGATTTGGGCGTCCCTGTGACCTTGTAACCCAACGCATAGAGCAAGTTTTCTGGCTGCCGGGGGTCAGCATTCAGACTCGGATGAACCTTGATTAACGCTGCTCGCGCGAGCAGTTCCAGCCCGAGTGCGGACCAGAAGGGAAACTCATCCTTTGCGTGTTCATGCGCGTTTGCTCGCTCTAGAAACAGCTTCGACTTGAGGTAGAAGGCGTTCCAGTCCCAGCTCATCTTCTGGCCCTCACAAGCACACGTCCAAGCCTTCGGCTCCCATCAGGCCCGCGCGCTTCACCTCGAGCATGAAAGCACCGGTGGTTGTCGAGGACTAGAAGCAAGTCCTTGGACCAATCTACCGCCACCGGGGATGTTCGAGCCAGCCTAGTGCGCAACATCGCGCCAGCATTGGCTGTGTCGAGGCTTGCAGCCATCATACAGTCTTGGTCCCAGCGGTACGCGAGGTAGTCACGCTCCCGTGCAATAGTACAGAGAAATGGACGGTAGTCATCTGATCTCCAAACCGCATTGGTAAAGTGGCGCCGCTCGGAGTCCGACAGAGTCCATTGCGCACTGTCAATCAGCAGTGTCTGCCGTTCTCCGGGACCAGGATCAACGCAGTGTAGTGCAAGGAAACGTGCGGGCTCCCGCCAGTACGCAGCATCGGTGTGGTACGGGAAGGACCCGGTGCCGTATCGACTCGAAAGTGTGTTCGGCCGCGCTGCCGCTCTGCTCCGCGGCGAGATGATGCGGTACAAGTCTGGTGTGCGACGGTCCCCTGTGGGCTCGCCAATTGTGAGCAGAATCCGCAGGACCTCTGCGGCAGAGCGCGCACTAGTCACATGCCATCCGTAGCGCAACACCTGTGTGAGTAGCGAGTCCGTCAATCGGCCCCCTCGTCGGGATAGAATCGCTGAGCCAAAGCATAGATCTTGGCTGGCATCGCCGGCCTTGTGACCCCGCCCGACGAGAATCCAAGAGGGCTCGCCCAAGGACGTGACGCCATCAAACGGTATCTACACGTTGTCAAACTGGGCAAGGGCAGAACTCGGTGTCTGCGAGCGGGTGCAACTCCCGACCGGCCGGCGCTTCCGTGAACCTGTTCTACTGGCAGGACTCTACGTTGCGTCCGTGGTCTGATGCTGGCCTAGGTATCCGACAACGACCGCCTTAGATTCGGAGTCAAAGAAGAACGCGACGCGGATGGTTGATCGGGCGCTCTTGCTTGACCCGGACCCGATGTGCTCGCGGAGAGGCGTCTTCTTCGACCTCCAGTTGACGTAATACTCCTCCTCGTACTTGCCCATCGTCACCTTGGACTGATGTCCGCGGTACCAGAAACCGCTCGCCTCACGACAGGACACATCAAAGTCGGTGCAGGGGGTCGTTCCGATCCGGGCATCGCGGTACGTGGTCGCCAGCCACCGCAGCGCAAGGTAAAGCTTGTCGGGGTTGTCGAATGTCGGATCGAGCTCATTGGTTCCGGTAAACACAAGTTGCTCAGGGAACTCCTCCTGAATCCGGTGGTAGGCGTCTTCTGGCGTTTCGATGGGTTTCTCGGCCCCGTCACCAGAAGGTGCGCCACCAGCGCTGCGTTGAGATTCCTCGTAGCTCTCTCGCCAAGCTGTGGCCATATTGCGCCAGCGCTCGGACTCCTGCTCCACTCGCGCCAAGCGTACCTTCAAATCGCGGTTTTCTGCCTCAAGCCGTTCGTTTTCCGTCTCGAACAATTGGAGCATGTCCGATGGATTTCCGGCTTTTCGCAGCTCGGCCATCTGCGCTTGGGTGTGCGCCCGCTCAAGATCCGCCCACCGCGAGACGCCCGGAGCGAACCGGTGGATAGATGAGCGCGCCAACCGTTCCAACAAATGAACCTTGAATCCAGGGGGACGTTCCTCAAGTTGACGGATCCGGTCGGCAATCCAAAGTGGGTGCCTGAACGGGTTGTCGCTGCCCACGAAGCCCGGCCAGTACACTCTGACCCCGCCGTCCCAAGCGCTCAGTCGAGGCTCGAGAACCTCATTCAGCCGAAACGAGGTGAAGCGGGTCGCGGCGACAAATACATGGGCGAGTCCGGCGACGCTGTCCGCAATACCAGCGGGATCACAGATGGGCTTGTCGTCCCAGTTCCGTGCACTGATGAACACGACTGGCAACGAGCGATCGACGCTCGTCAAGAGCTGAACGAAGTCGCGAACGCCATCGGGGTGAAGGGCGTGCGGCTCCAAGCCAAGCGGGACCACCTCTGTCGCACCGAAGGACTTGATGAGCTGCGGCACAATCCGCGGGCGGCCGTACTGGATTCGGATCGGAGCCAATGAGTCTTCCGTGCTACCGAGACCAACGCGCACGGAGACGGTGCATGCAGACCCGGGCTCAATGGACAACGCGGCGACTATGTCTGTCCGCCAGAAGAGCCCGGGGTCCTCACTGTCCGGGTGATCCAACCTCAGCCCGAACAAGTCCAAGCCCTCGGATGCCACTCGCAGGCTCTTGGCCCTTACGCTAGGAGCCAGCTCAACCTCCATGCTGGCTAGAAGCGTTTCCGTATTGGTCGTCTTGTACCCGCGCCGTGGTTCGTTGAGCCAAGCGCATATGAGATCCGCCAGTGCGGGAAGAGATGGGGTTGACCCGCCCGCCGCACCGCCGAGTCTCAGAGTGCAGAAATAGGTGTCCTGCATGCCAGCCTCTCCGGTCCCTCGTCGTCTAGTAGCAGCTGCTCGGATCTATCCCGAGCCGGTGGAGTACCTCGTTTGGCCTCTTGACCAGCACTGAGTTCCCTAGGCTCCCACCGGCCGACCACCATAGGTACTTGTCGAGCGCGCGGAGAGGAGATCGCGGGCCGATCGAGCCAATCCACTCCTCGTTCCAACCGCTGCATTGCTTCGACAAGTCGAATAGGCCACGAGCAACCATTTGGTACGCTGCGGGATGATCCCATGAGGGCGGGACGCCGAGTTGGCTTCGCACGAAGCTGTCGTAGACCGGCACGCGCCATGGCGAGAGCCAGTGCAGCACCTTCGAGGCCAGCGAGAACTCGCGGCGTGCTCCGCCGAGCGTGAGCGTGTCGTTGACGAGTTTGGTCACGAGCTCGTCGGCGACAGCGGCCGGGCCATGGCCGCTGACGGCCGGCGACTCGAAGTCGTCTTGCTTCCAGCCCATGCCGGCGAGGGCCTGCGCCATCTGTGCCCTTGTTTCAGATCGCACGCCCTGGACGCCCCACCAACCCTTCACGGTCCAGACGAGCGCCTCCACGCGCGGCGACGGGCAGCCGACCATGAGGTCTGCGCGGCAATGGCATGACAGGCACCACAGAGCAGAGTCCATCTGGCTGTAGACGTCGTTGAACGCTCGGACTGCCGCAGCTCCGTCCTTCGCATTGGCGTTCGTGAGCAAGATGCACCTCCCCAAATGCATGACCCCATCTGGCGGGGCTCCAAAGCCTGCTCCGTACGGAGCATCCGCGAATCTCTCCGTCATTGCATGCGACAACTGTGTACCGCGGGCGTGCCTGCTACCTTCGGCCGCTCATCTAGTACAAGTCCTCAGCTCGGACGCCTCACGACATAGTGTCTGCGTCAGCGCCACCTGCGATACCCAACCGGATCTCGCCGGACCCCCCGAGTCGCGGTGCTGCCGGCGTCGCGCCTGGCACGACAGTGTTGGCAAGATTTCTTGCAGAAGCCGCACTTCGGGCAGATCAATCTGCCGCAGTCGCAGGACTCGTGTGCGCCGAAGATGAGTGGCGTCATCATGCATGGGCGCTCCTCGCCAATCCACCCGCCACAGTATGCAAGCAGCGTGGTGGCGCCGCGCTCTGTGATAGAACGGCGGCCAACCACAATGTTTGGGTTGGGCATCGCGAATACGCGGAAAGAATCAATGCCAGGTGCGCTCGCAAGCCTAGCGAACGAGCTAAGCGCATTCCTGATTGAGTGCAGCGGGTCAAATACGAAGAGCGGCCACGCCTCGGAAGGTGTTGGATAGATCGCGACATGAATAGTTTTGGGCTGAATGGGTTTGGAAGTTCCGATGGACGACAGGAAGTACTCCAGAAGCGTTAGGTAGATCACTCCTAACGACAGTCCGTGCTCCGCGACCTTGTCAGCCAGGTTGTCACTCAGTTCCTGAGTACCGCTTTGCGCACGCGCGTTCACGCTTCTCGATCCACGCATTCCAGAAGCAGCAATGGCCGCCCCATGGCTGTACCCGAACGCTCTGCAGTCCTCACTTGGCGGAGTCGGAGCACCTGCAATCTCGCGCAGGACCCGGTCTCTCTGCTCATATCGGTCCTGAGGGTAGTCAAACAACCACGGCGGAAGGAAGGCGGCTCGATCAGGCTGGAAATCTAGAGCCTCGACCACAGCCGACCCACTAAACGCGTTCTCTAGGGCACCGAGGCGCAGCCTACTTGTCGTGCCCAACCATCTTGCGCTTCCAGAGCCGGAAGCGAGCTCTTCTTCCGACAGGTACGGCAGGAGAACGCCAGCGATAGTGACATCATGTCCGTCGCGGCTCTCTTTGAATCTAGGAACGCAGTAGGACGTGTACGCTTCGTGATTGTGGAAACTTTGGCGGACACTCTTCACGTCCCACGGGACACCATCGACTAGCAGATCATGCGTCGACCAGTCGCGGCCTTCGGGATTAGTGAGCTGATTGATTGCGACGTCCCTAACCTCGTGTCGCTGGGCCAAGCGATCCCTGAGCGCGCACTCCGCCATCCTCGCGGAAAGCATCATGAGCCTCATCCCTGGGGTCTGAGCGCTTGGCACCCACAGACCGCTCAGCTCGCGATCGCGCTCCGTGGGAGCAGGTAGTCGGAGTTCAGTGAAGCTCGAGAGCTCAGCTGCAGTAGCGAGTAGGCAGCGGTCCTCAAAGTCTCGGATTCGTGCCCGCTGTGCTTCGCGACGCGAGTTCGCTGAAGCACGTTCGGTACCTCGACGATCCTCCTCTTCCCTGCGCTCAGCCGCTTCGCGACGTTGCTTGGCCTGCTGAACTTTCCTCTTGAGCCTCTGCTCCTCTTTCAGAGCCTGATGATAGGGCGCAAGGCACTCCCGCCGATAGGCCTCTTCAAGCGGAATCCGATCCTTTTTCGAGAGTACGCCGTCCAGGGTTAGCCACAGTCGTACTTGTTCGCGCGTGAATCGGCGCTTCAGACTGCCCATTGCAAGGACGAAGCCGCCATCGTTGGAACGCTGCTCAACACGCCAATGTTTCTTGAGGATGCGGTCGTACAGAGGCACCCGGAGCAGCCGCTCACTCGATGTGCACCACTCTTCGAATGTCGGCAGGGATGGGATCGTCATAGAAGAGGCGCAGGCTGCCAGGCCCTAGTACTTGTCGCCCGGCACTCCTCTGGCTATCTGAAAGCCTGCGACGAACACGGGGCCACTGAACTCGAGCTTGCGCGGCACGTCGGCGGGCGGCGCGACACTATCCTTCGTGTCGAAGCGCAGCCCTTCAAATCTCAAGTACCGATAGCCGCCATCGACAAACAGCCTGACGTTTCTTCCCAGCTGCACTCCAAGGCCCGCCAAGAGCTCCTCCGAGACAGAGCTGTTGTCGATACCCGTTTGATAGCCATTTGGTCCATAGGCGCTCGCGTTGGACAGATTGTAGAGCCCGATCTTCCCCACCAAATGGGCCGAGAAGTGTTTGGAGCTCTGGAAGAGCTGAGCCCTCTCAACGTAGGCAGCCAGGTAGAATCCCTTTACAGGCGCTCTTACCTCGAGTCCCTTCATTGTGCCTGAGTAACCGTCGTTGTACTCAAACCCGACGCCGATGAGGACGCGTGCCTTGCCCTCGGGAGAGTCCGTCAGTCCGACCTTGCCAGAATCGAGCATCGCAACCAATGCCTTTCGGCGCGCCGCGATCGCGGCGATGGTGTCGGCATTGATAGTTTGGCTGGCCGCGGCCTTCCGGAATTGTTCCGCCGTCATGGAGTCTACTATGGCTGAGAGTCGGGCCTTCATTGGATCAGCCTTGGCGGTGGGACCATAGGGGCCAAGAATGAGCTCCATGCCGTATCTATAGTAGTGGTCGACAGGCGCTTCCGGGTTTGCCCAGTTGGCTGCGCCCCAAACTGAGATACCGTCGAACTTGGTGAAGAGGCCTGCGAAGCCGAATATGTCTTGAGCATGCGCGTTTCCAGGCAGGAAGGACGCGTACAGGACAAGAAGCACTCGTGCGAGACAAGCGCCGCGGCCGACTCTCATCGTTGCACCTCCTCCCAAGGAAATCTCGGGATAGCTGGTTGTTGCGCGCACGATTGTGATCCGCGTGGGCGTGCGAAAAGCTCATCGCTGGCTTCACAAGCACGACACCGCCTAGCGTACGAGCGTCTCTACGTCGTGATGACTCATAGTGCGGCGTCTGCCGACTGCGGCCCCCCCGTGCTCCTGAAATCAGACAGCCGCCGCCTAGTTCAGTCAAGCCTCGAGCTCGATCTCCTCTCGCTCGCGGGCCTTGAAGACACGTGGAGACGATAGTCGGACACGCACGTCCGGCAGCTACTCTGGTCGACCAAGGGGACAAATGCGAGACCCGCGCTCGCAACTGCATGCGAACGCGGGTCGAGGATGGTGCCCGGGGCGAGATTTGAACTCGCATGGGTTTCCCCACACGCCCCTCAAACGTGCGTGTCTACCAATTCCACCACCCGGGCACGACGGTCAGGAAAGGCTGCTTCAGCGATTGCTGCCGCTCGAGGGCGTGGTCGCCGGCGGAGCCGTCGCGGGCGCCGGTGTGGCCGGTGCGGTCCCGGTGGGCGCACCCGCCGGAGCACCGGTGGCCGGCGGCGTGCCGGCCGGAGGCGCCGTACCCGCGGCACGACGGGCCGCTTCGCTCACCACACTGCGGCCGCCGACATTGCCACGCGTCGTGATGAGTGCCAGCGAGAGCGACGTCAGGAAGAACAGCACGCCCAGCACGATGGTGGCGCGCGTGATGAAGTCCGTGGCACCACGGCCGCCGAAGACGGTCTGGGTGGCACCGCCGAACGCGCCGCCTGCGAGCCCGCCGCCCTTGCCCGACTGGACGAGGATCACGGCCACGAGGCACAGGCAGACGATGAGGTGAAGCGCCATCAACAGGGGGTACATGCAGCTCCTCGATTCATGGAGTGTCCCGGCCCCGGCCGAGGGAGACGTCCAGGCCGGGACGGCAAACGGGCGAGGAATCTATCAGCCAGCCCGCCGGCCCGTCAAAGCCTCGCGACCGGGTCCGCGAGCGCGTTCCGCGCCTGCGATCGAGGGATGAAGCCACGGCCGGCCCGGCGGCCCGGAGCGCGCGTCTTCGTCAGCCCGCGGTACCCGCCGCGGCGACGATCTTCCAGAACGAAGCCGCTTCGAGCGAAGCACCACCCACCAGCGCGCCGTCCACATCGGCCTCGGCGAAGAGTGCTGCCGCATTGCCGGCGTTGACACTGCCGCCATAGAGGATGGCGAGCTCGTGCCCCGCGCGCGCATCCACCACGCGGTCGAGCGTGGCGCGGATCACACGGTGCGCGTCGCGGGCCTGCTCGGGACTCGCCACCTTGCCGGTGCCGATCGCCCACACCGGTTCGTACGCCACCACGGTGGCGCGGGCCCGCTCCGGCTCCAGCTCGTGATACGCGACGGTGACCTGGCGCACGAGCACCTCCTCGGTGCGCCCGGCCTCACGTTCGGCGAGCGTCTCGCCGACGCACACCACCGGCGTGAGCCCGTCGCGCAGCGCGGCGCGAAGTTTCGCGGCCACCACGGCGTCGGTCTCCCCCATCAGCGCGCGCCGCTCGGAATGCCCCACCAAGACCCACTCGCAGCCCACGGCCGCGAGCATGCCTCCCGACACCTCGCCCGTGAACGCGCCGTGGGTCTCCGCATGCAGGTTCTGCGCTCCGAGCCGCATGCCGGTGCCGGCGAGGGCGCGGCCCACGGACTCCAGTGCAGGGAACGGCGGGCAGATCACCACCACCGGGGACTTGCCCGAGGCCGCATCGCCGGCGCGCAACGCGGCGAGTTCGCGCGCGAGCGCCGCACCCTCGGACGCTGCGCGATTCATCTTCCAATTGCCGGCCACGATCCTCGGCCGGCGCGGTACGGAGCTGGGCGCGGCCATGCTCAGGCGTCCTCGAGCGCGGCCACACCGGGCAGCACCTTGCCCTCGAGGAACTCGAGCGAGGCACCGCCACCGGTGGACAGGTGCGAGAAGCGCTCGGCGAGACCGCTCTGCTGCACCGCCGCCACCGAGTCCCCGCCGCCCACGACGGTGACCGCGCCCTGGGCCTTCAGTTCGCTCATCGCCTTCGCCACGCCCATCGTGCCGGCCGCGAACGCCGGTACTTCGAAGATGCCCATGGGGCCGTTCCACAGCACGGTCTTCGCATCGCGCAGCTTGGACGCGAACAGCGCCAGCGACTCGGGCCCGATGTCCACGCCCATCTCCAGCGCACCCAGTTCCTCGACGCGCTTGGGCGAACCGGGTGCGGAGCCGTCGGGAGCCGTGGACGCGATGCAGTCGGCCGGCAGCACGAGTTCCTTACCGAGTTTGCCGGCGTCAGCCATGACCTCGCGCGCCACGTCCAACCGGTCGTCCTCGACCAGCGACTTCCCGACCGGTTTCCCCTGTGCCTTGAGGAACGTGAACATCATCGCCCCCCCGATCAACAGCCGGTCCACCTTGGGAAGCAATGCCGTGATGACGTCGATCTTGCCGCTGATCTTGGAGCCACCCAGCACCGCGACGAACGGCCGCTTGGGTGAGTCCAGCGCCGATCCCAAGTAGTCGAGCTCGGTCTTCATGAGGAAGCCGGCGACGGCGGGCTTCAGGTAGCGCGTCACGCCCTCGGTGCTGGCGTGCGCACGGTGAGCCGTGCCGAACGCGTCGTTCACGTAGCACTCGCCCAGCTTGGCGAGTGCTTGCGCGAAGGCGGCGTCGTTCTTCTCTTCCTCGGCGTGGAAGCGCAGGTTCTCGAGCAGCAGCACCTGGCCGTCTTGGAGCGCGGCAGCGGCGGCTTCGGCGGCCGGCCCCACGCAGTCGTCCGCCCACGCCACGTCCTGGCGGAGCAGCCGCGACAGGCGGTCGCGCACCGGCTTCAAGGAGTACTTCGCGTCCGGCCCGCCCTTGGGCCGGCCCAGGTGCGAGCACAGGATGACGCGCGCCTGCTTCTGGAGCAGGTAGCGGATCGTGGGCATCGCCGCGACGATCCTCGAGTCGTCGGTCACTTCACCCGCGGCGACCGGGACGTTGAAGTCCACGCGCACGAGCACGCGGCGGCCGGCGCAGTCCAGGTGCTGGACGGTTTTCTTCTTGAAGCTCACGGCGTCGGCCTCAGGCCAGCTTCAAGAGCGCGTCCACGACGCGATTCGAGAAGCCCCACTCGTTGTCGTACCAGCCCAGCACCTTGACCATGTCGCCCTGCATCACGTTGGTCAGGAGCGAGTCGAACACACAGCTCGCGGGGTTCCCGATGACGTCGTTGGACACGATCGGGTCCTCGCAATACTCGATCACGCCCTTCAAGGCCCCGGCCGAGGCGGCCTTCATCGCCGCGTTCACCTCGTCTCGCGTGACCGGGCGCTTCACCTTGCACACCAGGTCCACGAGCGAGCCGTCCATGACCGGCACGCGCACCGCGATGCCGTCGAGCCGGCCCTTGAGCCCCGGCAGCACTTCACCCAGCGCCTTCGCGGCACCGGTGGAGGTGGGGATCATGCTCAGGCCCGCGGCGCGGGCGCGGCGCAAGTCTTTATGCGGCAGGTCGAGGATGTTCTGGTCGTTCGTGTAGGCGTGGATCGTGGTCATGAGGCCATGGTCGATCCCGAACGCGTCGTCCAGGACCTTGGCCATCGGGGCGAGGCAGTTGGTGGTGCACGAGCCGATGCTGAACACCTGGTGCTTCGCCTTGTCGAACAGGTGGTCGTTCACACCGAAGACGAAGGTGAGGTCCGCGCCCTTCGCGGGTGCGGAGACCAGCACGGCCTTCGCCCCGGCGGTGAGGTGGACGGCCGCCTTGTCGCGGTCGGTGAACCGGCCGGTCGCCTCCAGCACCACGTCCACGCCCAGCGCCTTCCACGGCAGCTTGGCGGGGTCCTTCTCCGCACTCACCGCGATGCGGTCACCGGCGATCTGCAGCGCGCCGTCCACCGCCTGGCCCGACGCCTCGTGCCAGATGCGGTGCACGGTGTCGTACTTGAGCAGGTGCGCCAACGTCGCGGCGTCGGTCAGGTCATTGACGGCGACGAAATCGATTGCGGCCTTGCGCGTCTTCGCAGCACGCACGACCAGTCGGCCGATGCGGCCGAAACCGTTGATCGCGACCTTGAGCGCCATGCAGGTCACTCCTCGGGGCCCGGTGTCCCGCCGGGACGGCTCCGCGCCTCACGCCCGGGGTGAGGGGAGGGCTTGCAAGTCCGGCGGCATCAAGGGGTTATGCAGCTTGAGCGGGCCGACACTGCCACACGCTCCCGCCCCCGTCAACAGGCCCGCCGAAGTGCGGCGCGCGCGCACGCGCGCGCGTGCGCTACTCCGTCGAGTAGCGCAGCGTGTACGTGCCCAGCCCCTGTTCGTCCACGAACAGGAACAGCAGCTTGCGCTTGGCGATGTAGCCCGGCGTCAGGCCCGGTTCCACGTCGAACGGCGTCGGGATGTCGCCTTCGTAGAGCCAGACCTCGAACGGGCGCTGGTCACCGCCCGGGCCCTTCTGGTTCACGTCGCCCATGGCGCGCTCCTCGGAGAGGATGATCGCCTGCAGCGCGCGCGTGAGCGTCTGGTCGCCGGCCGGGATCACCTGGCGGAGGATGTCGAACGGCTCGCCGTAGCGGATGTACACGCGCCCCATGTCGGAGAACATTCCTTTCGCGATGCCGTGCTGCGAGTAGTGCGCGTTGGCGTGCTCCACACGCTCGCGGAACGTGAGGTAGGCCTCGTTCATCGCGGTCTCGGGTGTGGGGTCTCGCTTGCGCCAGAACTCCTCGATCATCCGCTCCTGCTCACCCGGTTGGATCACGGCGAAGCGCTCCTCCTCCTCCTTCTCGAGCAGGAAGTGGACCTCGTCCGCGATGTCGGCGGAGTTGCGGTTCCACGTCTCGAACGACCAGCCCATGCTGAACCGCGCGCGGCGCGTAATCGCGCCCGCGTCCCCCTCCTGCCACACGCGCGCATCGAGGTCGTAGGAGCCCGCGCGCTCCGCCGAGAGGTCGAACTTCACCCCCCCGCTCATGAACCGCCCCGCGACAGCCGTGCTCTCCTGCTGCGCGACGACGCGTCCCGAGTCATCGAGGACACGCACGACGTAGCGCCAGGGCCGCTCATCCCCGCTGCGCGCGCGCGCCTTGAATGCGGCCTCCACCTGCGTGGCATAGAGGCCGTAGAGCCGGTCCGGGTTCGGGATGCGCGACTGCCCGTCGCGGACGAACGCCATGCCGGGCGAGCGGCCCGCCACGGGCCAGATGAACTCGAGATCCGACAGGTCGCGGCCGGCCTGGGGCTTGGGCACGTCGATCTCGCCGCGCAGCTCCGTGCGAAGCGTCCGGCTGGTCGCCGAGTACGCGAGACCGGGCCGGTGCGAGAACAGGTCCTCGAGCCGCGCGTCGATGCGACAACGGCCGGGCACGACCGGGAACCGGAACAACAGCACACGCCCCTGCCCCTGGAGCGTGTCGGCAGGGTCGATCGAGAACTGCTGCACCGACTCGACCGGGTCGCCGCCCTTGGCGCGCGTGCGCACGGAGACCGAGGCACGCAGCATCGCGCTCCCGCCCTCGTCGAGTGCCAGGGCTCGCAGCGTGGCCGGCGGGACACGCAGGTAGACCTCGAGGTGCTGACCGACGGAGTCCGGGAACGCCGCCGCATCACACGAGAAGCCCGTGCGCCCCCCCAGCCGCCATGGAGGGGGTCCCTCCTGGCGTTCCACCGCGGTCGCGGGCGGAGCGAGCCCCAGCAGCGACAGCGCCAGGCAGGCCGCACCCAAAACGCGACAGCGCGCCCCCGTGAGGGAGCGCGCCGTCGCGAACGAAGCGGTACGAATGAGTTGCGACATGAAGCCCGGATCCGAGATCAGAACTCGAAGCGCATCGAGATGCGGTGCGAGGCACCCAGGTCGAGCAGGTCGGTGTACGAGTAGTCGAGGTCCGCCATGCCGGCCACCGACACCGGGAAGTGGAAGCCCGCGCCGCCGGCCACGCCTTCGCTGTCATGGTTGAACGAGTAACCGCCGCGCAGGAACAGGTACTTGCGGAACGCGTACTCCGCGCCGAAGTTGAAGCGCTCGGCGTTGTCCGGGGGATGCGAGAACTCGAACGAGCCGACGAGCTTCTGGTCCGCGGTCTTCATGAGGTCAGCGGACGTGCCGACCCGGAAGATGGACGGGATGCGCGCCTCGCGGTCGATGAACTTCTCCGTCGAGCCGATGTTCTGGATCGCCATACCGATCTTCATGCCGGCCGCGCCCACGTCGTAGAGCGTCCCGATGTCCATCGAGAACGTCTGTTGCGTGAGGTCCGCGAGCCCGGTGTGCACCATGCTCCCGGTGATGCCGGCGCTGAACTTGTCGGTGAACGACCGGGCGTAGGTGACCCCCGCCGCCAGCATGCCCGCGTCGAATGTCTGCCCCGTCCCGAACGGCTGGAACGACGTCGTGACCTCCATCGGCTGCATGGTGAGCGCGCGCGCATGCACGGCGAAGGCGCCCGGGATCTTCTTCATGTGGAACACGTAGCCGACCTGGTCGAACGACAGCTCCGCCGGCCACGACGCGTGGTTCAGCGACAGCTGCGACTTGTCCGGCGCGATGCGGGCGATGCCGGCCGCGTTCCAGAACACGGCCGAGGCCTCGTCCGCCATGGCGACGTAGGCTCCGCCCATGCCCGCGGCGCGTGCACCGACGGGGATCTTCAAGAACTGCCCGCCGAACGTGCCGACCTTCTCGAAGATGTCGGCCTGCGCGAGGCCCGGCAACAGCAGCGCCGCGACACAGGCCAGCGCGATCGATCTCTTCACGATTCCTCCTCCTCCTGGCTTGATCACGGTCAGCGGATGATGACGAACTTGCCGCGCTCGGTGCCCCGGCTCGACTCGACGGTGAACAGGTAGATACCGCTCACCACGTCCTGCCCGTTGCGCGAGATCAGGTTCCAGCGCGCCTGACCGTCATTGGGCGTGTCCTGCTGCCGGGTCACATTCGTGTGTCTGTTGCCCTGGCCGTCGATCACGGTCGAGGTGCGCGTGGAGGCATCCACGGCGTCATCCGACGTGAGCGTGACGACAAGGTCTCCCGAGAGCGTGAAGATCTTGATGCTCCATTTCCCGGTGGGCAGCCCCAGGAAGTCCACGTGCGTTCCGGTGGGGTCCGCCGCGTTCGGCGTCAGGTCCCACGCCGAGGGGCGCTCCTGGATCGTGCGCAACCCTCGATAGGGGTTGGGGACCACCCAGACGCTGCGGTTCATGGCCGAGTTGCCCTGCGGGACGATGCCCTCGGCCTCGACCGCGGAACGACGGCCCACGAGCTCCACCTTGGTCTGGTTCGCGCCCGTGGAGTCCTTGCCGGTGATCGAATAGAAGTAGAGGAACCCGTTCTTCACGTTGCGATCCACGTAGCGATAGCGGCCGACCGGGTAGCGCGTGCGGCCTTCTTTCGTGGCGTTCGAGCCCAGCACCAGTGCCGAGTCCACGATGCAGTTCGGGAAGCCGATGCACGCGACTGTCGGGTCGGGATGGATGATGTCACCGCTCTGCGGGTCGTAGAGGTCGCCGCGCACGAGGCAGAGCGCCATCGAGTCGCCGCTCTGCGGGACGTAGACCATCGGGCACACCGTGTCGCCCGGCGCGCGCACGTAGCGGTTGTCGTCCGCGTGGTTGAACAGGCGGTACTCGGCCAGCAGCGTCCAGTCGTCCTCGGCGGGCCCGCCCGAGCCGACCGGGCGTGTCCAGTCCGAGACCTTCCAGATCTGGTAGGCGCGGAAGTCGAACTGGCCCGTCTTCGGGTCCGGAGAGACCTCGGACAGGTTGTCCCAGGCGACCGTGACCTGGCCGTCCCCGGCGGGCGGGAAACGCCGGTCCGGGTTGTCGGTGTAGTTGTAGGTCACGCCCAGGTTGTTGTTCGGGTTCGGCGGCGGCGACTCGGCGAGCCACGTGCGATGGAACAGGCCGCCGAACTGGGACGAGTACGCACCCGTGCAGTAGTCGCAGTCGAAGTCGAACCACTCGTACTTGTTGTCGCGCACGAACCGCACGGCCGGGTCACGGGCCTCGCAGCCCTGCGCCTGGATGACCTGTCCCGGGGGCGCCTTGAGCGGCGTCTCGCGGCCGGGGAAGTCGGTGAGCAACGGCCACGCACGCGACTCGTACGCGCCCTCGAACGCCAGCTGCGCGGCGATGGCGTTGTCGAGCGCCTCGTAGTTCTCGAGCAGCTCGTGGCCGCTCATGACGCCGAAGATCGGCTCCTGCGTGAGCGGGTCCACGCCGATGAGCTCCGCGTGGGCCTGGTAGTCGGCGGCATAGGCGAGTGCGGTCTGCAGGTCGCCCGGCCGCACGCCCATCGCCACGGTGCACTCGAGCGACGCGTTCGCGGCCCAGTGGAACCACGGGCCGATCGAGGCCCAAGCCGAGTAGTCGCTCTTCTGGTCGCCCGGTACCTGGTTGATGAACCCCATCATGGCCGGGTTGCCGGGGTCCGTGGCGATGTTGTCTTGGCCGGTCATCATCTCGAAGCGCTGCTGGTCGATGATCGGGTTGCCGCCCTGCACGTAGGGCTGCCCGGTCGGGAACGAGCGGAACGAGCGGAAGCCGACCTTGCGCGGGCCGGTGAGGCCGAGCGGGTCGATGGTGTGGTCGATCAGCAGGAAGTGCGGCACGCCGAGCGTCTTGTTCTCGTCGCCGTCGTCGTCCGCGACCGAGAAGCCCTGCACGGTGATCGCGAAGCGCGAGCACAGCGCGGAATCGTTGTCGGCGTCCGGGACGTCGGGATGCGTGTCCTTCGCCTGGAGCCGGAGATCGGTGTCCTTGGTCTGGACGATGAACCGCCCGAACGGGTACATCGGGACGTCGAAGTCGTCGCTGAAGAAGTTCGACTTCTCGGTCGGGCCGCAGTCCATGTCCACGCGGAAGCCGATCACCACCGAGTCCAGCTCGTGGCCGGAGCGGTTGAAGAACTTCCAGTTGATGATGTTGAAGTCCGTGAAGCCGGGGATCGAGTAGGCCCACGCCGACTGGCGGCACTCGATGCCCAGGGGCACGTGGCGCTCGGCGGCGGCGGCGGCGATGGCCTGCTCGGTGTCGTCGCGGATCACGCAGGTGTACTGCTGCTGGCCGACCGCGCCGAAGTCCTCGTCGATCCGACCGTCGAGATCGTTGTCCCGGCCGTCGAGGAAGTCCTCGTCGTACAGCCCCTCGCCGGTGAGCGGATCCAGGTCGGAGTCGTCGTTCGTGAAGCGGACGCCGTTCACGACACCGTCATAGGCGCGGTACATGCGGTCTTCAGGATCCAGCGTCGCAGGCCGCCACTCGAAGGGCTGGATGCCGTAGCTCACGCGACGGACCGCATTCGGATCGGGAGCGAACGGATTGACCGCTCCGAGTGCGATGCCGATGAAGTTCATGTACTCGACCGCCGACTTGCCCGGCCACTGGCAGGAAGGATCGCTGGAAGACGCCGTGAACGGGTTTCCCAGCACACCCGAGTTCGCGATCTTCATCACGACGTTGCCGACATCGAGCACGGCGCCCGGGCCGAACACGTCGGGGATCGCCATCGGCGTGGTTCCACGCCGATTCCCCGTCGAGCTCATGCGCGACATGACCTCGCGCTGGTACGACTCGATGGCCTTCTGCTCCGGATCGTCCGGGCTCAACCGCGCCCAGGCGGGTGCGGCAACGGTGCAGACCATGGCGGCCACGAACAGGCACCGCGCGACCCACTTCGCGATCAAAGGCTTTCCCTCCGGCAATTTCAAGGCCCCGGTACTCATCAGAAGGTGACGCTGATGCCCAAGCGGACGTTACGGCCTTCCTCGTAGACGCGCGGATCGTTCAGCGGCACCCAGTCGAGGATGTTGTCGCCGTTGATGTCCTGCAGGTAGGCGCCGCCCGAGCGCCCGGTCTCCGTGAAGTAGATCGTGTAGTCGTCCCCGGCGGTGTTCACGAACGGGCTGCGGCCCGGGGTCGAGGGGTTCTGGATGTTCTTCGTGTCCATGACGTTCCGCGCGTCGATGAACAGCGTCACGTTCTGGCCCCAGATCTTGTAGAACTTGTCCGCGTCGATCGTGAGCCGGGCCTGCGACGGCAGCCGGCGCGAGTTCGTGAGCGCCGGGTCCGGACGGCGATCGTTGCGGAACGCGGGCGTGAACGGGAAGCCCGAGCCGTACGTCCACAGCATGCGCAGACCCCACTTGCCCGGGTCACGGATCGTGCTCGCCACGCTCACCGTGTGGCGCTGGTCCCAGTCGAGCGCCTGCTCGCTGATCGGCAGGTAGAGCTGGCCGCCATTGAAGAACTGGAGCGCCGTGTTCGGGTCCGACGCGACGCCGGTGGCGATGGAGTACGTGTAGTTCACGTCCGCCGAGAACTTGTGGCTGAAGCTCTTGATCAGGCTGGCCTCGAAGCCGCGCGCCGAGGCGTAGTCGCCGTTGTACCAGACGTTGACCAGGTTGCCGGCCTCGTCGCGCTCCTGGCGGACCGTGATCAGCCCGTAGATGTCCTTGAAGAACACGCCGAACTGCCCGGAGATGTCCCTCGTGAACAGGTGCTGCACGCTGGCCTGGTAGGCGATGTTCGTCTCGGGCTCGAGGTCGGGATTGCCCTTCACGCCGACGGTCGAGCTGATGCCGCGGTTCTCGAAGATCACGGAACGCTGCGGCGTCTGGTACGTCCAGCCGTAGTGGAAGCTCAGCACGTCGCGGTCGGAGACCGGGTAGGCGATGCCGAGCCGCGGGCTGAACTGCTGCTTGTAGCGCACGCCGCTCGTAAGATCGGTGTCCTGGATCTGGGCACCCGGCGTGAACATGTCGTAGCGGATGCCGGCGTTGAGGACCAGGCCCTCGAACTCCCAGCGGTCCTGGACGTAGGCCGCGCCCTCGGGGTTGTAGTTCACGTACTCCGAGCGCGTGCCGCCCGGCAGCCCGTTGCTCTCCGTGTTGGGCGAGGTGAGCGACAGGTTCTGCACACGGTTGTAGCGGAACTCGAAGCCCGTCTTCCAGGTGTGCTGCTTCCACTTGCGCGTGGAGAAGTCGGACTTGACCGTGTAGACGCGCGTCTGCCGGCGCAGGAAGTTCGGGATGTCACCGTGCGTGGCGAAGTAGGGGTTGTTCTCGGTCCCGAACCCGAGGTTGCCGTTCCAGTAGAACGGGTTCTGGATCCAGTACTCCCACGGCTCCTTGCCGCCGACCAGGTTCTGCGTGTCGAAGTTCATGGACGCCAGTCGGGTCGTCCACACCGTCTTGTCCGAGAGCTGGTTCGTCCACACCGTGGTGAACTGCTGGTAGCGCTCGTCGAGCGTCGGCACGTGGTCGGCCATGTTCACGTACTGGTACGTGGAGTCGTTCTTGACCTCGGACCACGAACCGTAGCGCGGCGTCAGCGAGATCGAGCCGTCCGGCGCATGCGTGGTGTCGTACAGCACCGAGACGTAGCCCTGCCGGCTCCAGTCGTGCTGGTAGGACGTGACGATCGAGCGGTTGTTGATGGTCTCGAACGTCAGCTTGTTGCGCGGGTTCATCCGGTACGCCAGCTTGAAGTTCGTGTTGATCTGGTTCTGCTGGCGATTGCCCACCTGGATGAAGTCGAGCAGCGTGCGGCTCGGCTTCGTCATCCCCGACTTCAAGTACGTGTCGGAGAAGGAGCCCTCGTACGTGGCGAAATAGGTGAGGTTCCTCACCGGTGTCGGGCCGCCGAAGCCGAACGTGAAGCGGTCGTAGTTGTTGTACGTCTTGGTGGGATCGCCGTAGCGGTCCGTGTCCCAGCGCACCTCGCCGCCCAGGCGATCGGTGCCCTCCTTGGTGGACACGCTGATCACGCCGGAGAGCGCGTTGCCGTACTCGGCGTCGAAGCCGCCCGAGAGCACGTCGGCGCCGGCGATGGCCAGGTTCGCGACGTTCGCGCTGCCGCCGAACGCGGGGTCCGTGGCCTCGACACCGTCGAGCTGGACCTTCACCTCGCCGCCGCGTCCGCCGCGGAAGTGGAGCTCACCGCCCTGGGCCACGACGCCGGCCTTGGTGGCGACGGCCTGGCTCAGGTTGTCGACGGGGATCTCCTTCAACTTCTCGGAGGAGATGCTCTGCTTCGTGCTCGAGGATTTGGTATCGATGCGCTTCTCGGCGCGCACCTCGATGGTCTCGACTTCCTTCACGACCTTGGTCTGCCCGACCGCGAAGTTCACGACCGCCGTCTGGCCGGCGTCCACCTGCACGTTCTGGATGACCGGGTCGTAGCCGATGGCCTGCAGCTTCACCTGGTAGCTGCCCACCGGCACGCCGCCGATCACGAACGCTCCCGTCTCGTCCGTCATGGTGCCCAGCTTGGTGCCCAGCACGATGACATTGGCGAACGAGACCGGATCCTTGCCCCTCTCGAGAGCTCGGCCCGAGATGCGGCCCGTGGCCGCACCCGTCGGCGCCGCCGGTCGGGTCTGCGTGAGCGCCGGTGTCGCGATCGCCAGGCAAGTGGCCATCGCAACGAGCGTCAGCAGGTAGCGTCGGACAGAAGTGAACAACATGTGTGGGAACCCTCCCAAGATCCACCGAGCGGAGCGAAGGCTGAGGCGGGATGGCCGGAATATCCGGCACAAGATGCCGACATCCGCTTGCGGTGTCAACGGATTCCGGAGTCCAAGTCGTTCGACGGCCTCGACTTCCGGAAGAACTGCTCGACCTGCGACGAGGTGCTTCGCGGGCAGGGAAGCACCCGAGTCCGACAGCAGGGAGATGGAACGGGCAACGCACGCGAGGCTACGCGGAAAGGCACCCCGGTCGCGGTGTTCGCGACCCCGGATGCAGTACGCCCGTGCGGGTAATATCGGATGTTCCCCAGCGGAGGTCAACCCCCATTCGACGAACGCGGAGCGCCCCGGCCCGTCGTTCCATCGCCGGGGAACGTGGGGTGATCACGACGCAAGCGCCGCGAACTCCCCCACCGGGCCGCGCGCCCGGTCGCCCGAAGGCTGGCCCGAGCGCGGACTCGCGCGCTCAGAACCGCCAGTGGACCTGGGCGGCCAGGTTCTGCCGCGTCTGCCGGTCGTCGGCGGCGGTCTCGAATTCCTGACCGCGAAGCTCGAACTGGTAGCCCACCTCGAGCGACCACGACGAGAGCTGCGGCGCGTAGCCCAGTCCCAGCGACAGCGCGTGCGCCAGCCACTCGTTGTTGGACGTGAACTCGTCCTCGTCCACCTGGCGGTACGCATAGCCGGCGCGACCGCTCATCTGCGGGCCCAGCGCGCGCTCGAACCCGGCGCGAATGTCCCACGCCACCCGCTTCGGGCCCTCGCCCGTGACCGAGTAGGCGCGCATGTCACGCGCCCAGTGGTACTCGAGGCCGACGATCCCCTTGTCGAGTTTGTAGCTCGCACCACCGCCGTAGGCGACGGACCAGCGCCGGTTCTCCTGGTGGATGACGCTGTCCGGGTACGCGAGCGAGTCGGTGCCCGGGCGCAGGAACGTCGTGTTGAGGAAGTGATTGAACGCCGTCTGGTCGTTCGCGTTGGGCGGGTTGATGATGACCTTGTCGGCCGACGTCACCAGCGAGGCCGCGATCGAGACCTTGCTCGGCGTCCAGCGGAGCCGGGCGCGCATCTCGCTCGACTCCTCTTCGCGCGTGAGCAGGTTGCCTCGCCCCGAGAGCGGCAGCGTGCCGGTACCGCCCGAGGCCGAGAAGCGCCAGTCGGCCTCGGAGTCGGACTTGCGGCCGACACCCGATACGCCGTACTCGAGCGTGGGTCCCATGCGGCCGACGATGGCGGCCTGGCCGGTCCAGAACGGACGCGCCTCCTGCACCTCGGAACTCGAGCGCGTCTGCTCGTTGAGCGCCTTGTACTTGTCGGTCGAGTGCTCGATGCCGACCCCGACCTTGGCCGCCTCGCCGATCGAGTACGCCGTGGAGAAGCCGATCGCGTTCGTCTCCACCGTCATGTCGGTGGGCGCGAACTCGCTCGGGGGCGTGAGCTGCCCGCCCGACTGGTCGATGTAGTCGCCCGCGGCGTTGCTGACGATCTCGCGGTACTGCTCTTCCAGATGCTCGTTGCGAAAGCGTGCGTGCAGCGCCCAGTTCACGTGCCCATGGAAGAAGCGCGGCAACCGGCCGCCGAGGATGGGCTGGATCTCGGGGTGCATGAGGCCCTGGCGCACTTCGACGGCGTTGGAGTACGGCCGGTCCCACTGCAGGCCACTCAGGTCGCCGGTCACGCCGAATACGCCGCCCGACTGCCGGCTGCGGTAGACGGCCTCGAACGTCACCGCCGTCGCGCGCGCGGCCAGGTTCTGGCGCTCGCGCCCGTTCTCGATGGTGCGCACGCCCGAGAGCGAGCCCGTGCCTGGACGCACGTCCATCGTCGAGGTGGTGTCGTCGAACACGAGACCGGCCGGCAATGCGGCCAGGTCCCAGAGGTTGATCTGCGTATAGCGGTCGGGAACGGTGATCGAGAGTCCGCCCATGCCGATGAGCCGGGGGCTGCGAGCGCCCGTGGCGGTGCCGAGATCGAGCGCACGGACGGCCGGCTCGTACAGCTGAGCTTGCGTGGGCACGGCCCCGAGGGCGGCAGCCAGCATGGTGAAAGACAACGCGCGCGGCAGCACCCAGCGCGTGGGGCTCATCCACTGCTCCTTTCGATCATCGCTCTCGGGATCCGGGGACGCCGTGCGGATGGCAGGGCGAAGCACTCCCGCCCAGGAGGCGAAAGCACGCACGGTTCACGAAGTGACGGCGGATACTAGGAATGCACCGAGTGAGTGTCAACGGGCGGGTCCCCGGCGGCGCCTGGCGCGAGGTCTCGCACGCCTCACCTTTGCCGCGGTTCCCGCCGTTCTCGCCGTTCTCGTGAATGAGACCGGCGCCGCAACGGCGCGCGGTCCGCGCGAGACCGCGGGCTCCCCCGCCAGCCAGTACCGCCAAGGTCGTTCGGCCGCGAGGCGGATGCCCACTCGCGGACCCGTGACCACACGACGACCTCCTCGTACGGCGGGCAGGTCGGCCACCCACACCGGTCCGCGCGTCAGGTCGGCGCCATCGAGACGGCGGTCGAGCCCCAGCGCTCGCGCGAGCGCGCCCGGCCCGCGTGCGAGGCGCGACGGCTCACTCACGCCGCGACGTGCAGCCATGGTCTCGACACCCATGACCGGCACGAGTGCGCGCACCAGCACGGCCGACGCGCGGCCGGCGCCGGCGCAGACCACGTTGAAGCAATGATGCATGCCGTACGTGAAGTACACGTATGCGTGCCCGGCGGGCCCGAACATGACGCGGTTGCGCGGCGTCTCGCCGCGGTGCGCGTGGCTCGCGGGGTCGTCCGCACCACCGTAGGCCTCGGTCTCGACGATCCGCCCGGCGAGCCGCCCCACGAGCGCGTCGTCGTGCACGAGCACGCGGCCGAGCAGCGCGCGCGCGAGCGCGCGCGGTCCGCGGGCGTAGAACGCGCGCGGCAACGGACGCGCTCCGTCGAGCGGATCGGCGGCCACGTCAGTGGCTGACCGGCGTCTCCCCGACACCCAGCCGCCGCAGCGCCGACATCATGAGCTCGCGGATCTCGGCCAGCCGGGCCTCCGTCCGCGCTTCGAAGCGGACGACCAGCACCGGCTGCGTGTTGGACGCGCGCACGAGTCCCCAGCCGTCGCCGAACTCCACCCGGATGCCGTCGATGTCGATGACGCGATGCTTGCCCGCGAACTCCGCCTTGAGCAGCTCGGGGACTTCGAACTTCCGCTCCTCGGGACAGGCGAGCCGGGTCTCGGGCGTGGCGTGGTACTGCGGCAGGCTCTCGACCAGCTGGTCCAGCGTGCGCCCGGTGGACGCCACGTAGCGCAGCAGCCGGCCGGCGGCGAACAGCGCGTCGTCGAAACCGAAGAAGCCCTCGGCGAAGAACATGTGCCCGGACATCTCGCCCGCCAGCGGCGCGCCCGTCTCGGCGAGGCGCTTCTTCAAGAGCGAGTGCCCCGTCTTCCACATCTGCGGCACACCGCCATGCGCGGCGATGTCCTCGGCGAGGGACTGCGAGCACTTGACGTCGAACAGGATCGGCGCTCCGGGCACGCGCGTGAGCACGTCGCGTGCGAACAGCGCCAGCAGCTGGTCGCCCCACACGATCCGCCCCGAGCCGGTCACGGCGCCGATCCGGTCGGCGTCGCCGTCGAAGCCGATGCCCAGCTCCGCCCCGGTCTCCTTCACCTTGCGCTGCAGGTCCACCAACAGCTCCGGCACGGTCGGGTCGGGCAGGTGGTTCGGGAACCGCCCGTCCAGCTCGGCGAACAGCGGCGTGACGGTGTGCCCCATACGTTCGAACACCTGCGGCACCACGGTGCCGGCACAGCCGTTACCGCAGTCCATCACCACGCGCAGTCCCTTCGGGCTCTGGCAGCGCTCGACCAGCATGGTGCGATAATCATCGAGCACGGGCTTGTCGCTCCACGAGCCCCCGGGTGCCGCGAGCAGATCGCCGGCCTGGATCGCCCGGCGCATCTCGAGGATCTCGGCGCCGTAGAGCGGCAGCTTGCGCTTCGTCATCTTGAAGCCATTGAACTCGGGCGGGTTGTGGCTGCCGGTGATCTGCATGCCGCCGTCGAGGCCGCGCGAGGCCACCGCGTAGTAGAGCGCCGGCGTGGGCACGATGCCGACGCGCTCCACCGCCAGGCCGGCGGTGATCATGCCGCGCTCGGCCGCACGCGCCAGGCGCTCCGAGGACGGGCGAACGTCCTGGCCGAGCGCCACCTTCACGCCGCCCTCGGCGCGGATGCGCGTCGCGAACGCGCGGCCGACGGCCTCGGCGGTGTCGTTCGAGAGCTCGCTCTCGTGCAGCCCGCGGATGTCGTACTCGCGGAAGATGTGGCCGGGGATCATGCCTTCTCCTGTTTCGGCTGCTGGGACTTGAGCCACGCGTCGATGAACGGGTCGATGTTCCCGTCCAGCACGCTGTGAACGTCGGGGATCTTCGTCTCGGTCCGGTGGTCGTTCGCCATGGTGTACGGCTGCAGCACGTACGAGCGGATCTGGCTGCCGAAGTCGATGTCCTTCTTGGGGCCGGCCAGCGCGTCGGTCTTGGCCCGCGCCTCGGCCTCCTTGAGCACGAACAGGCGCGACATGAGGATCTTCATGGCCGCGTCCTTGTTGCGATGCTGGCTGCGCTCGGCCTGCGACGTGACGACGAGCCCGGTGGGGATGTGCGTGAGGCGCACGGCCGACTCCGTCTTGTTGACGTGCTGCCCGCCGGCGCCGCCGGCGCGCATGGTGTCCACGCGGATGTCGCCGGGCGCGATCTCGACCTTGACCGTGTTGTCGATCATGGGCAGCACGCTCGCCGAGGCGAATGACGTGTGCCGGCGCGCGGCCGCATCGTAGGGCGAGATGCGCACCAGCCGGTGCACGCCCGATTCCGCCTTCAAGTACCCGTACGCGTACTCGGCATCGATCTGCAGCGTCGCATCCTTGATGCCGGCTTCCTCGCCCGCCTGGTAATCGAGCAGCTCGGTCGGGAACCCGCGGCGCTCGGCCCAGCGCTCGTAAAGCCGCAGCAGCATCGCCGCCCAGTCCTGCGACTCGGTGCCGCCCGCGCCCGGGTGGATGATGACGATCGCGCCCAGGCGGTCGTGTTCGCCGCGCAGCAGGCTGCGCGTCTCGAGCGCGGCGACCTGGCCCTCGAGCGTGGTGAGCTCACGCTCGAGCTCAGCGAGCATGGACTCGTCGTGCTCGCTCTCGGCCATGTCCAGCAGTTCGCCGAGGCTCCGGAGTGACGCCGCACGCGCTTCGAACTCGTCCACCGAGCGCTTCGTGGACTTCACCTGCGCGACGATCTTCTGGGCTTCCTCGGGCCGGTCCCAGAACCCGGGCGCGGCCATGAGCGCTTCCAGTTCGTCGATGCGGGTCTTCAGTCGGGCGACGTCAAAGGTACCCCCGCAGACCGTCGAGCTGGCTGCCGGTCTGGTCGAGGCGCTTGCGAAGTTCGGCGGAGGTCAGCATGAGGGATTCGTGCGCTCCCGGAGGGTGGGGGTGAGAAGCGGGACGCACGATACGCAGCCGATCGGCCGAGCGCAATACGGGCGCGCTCACGAGGCTTCAGCGCTCGTCGCCCTCCGGCGGCTCGCGACCCTCGAGACGTGCGATCGCGCGCTCGGCCTGCGTGGCGCACTCCATGCCGAGCGGCGTGGCACTCGAACGACCCAGCGCGCGTGCCGCCTCGAACCATTCGCGCCGGCGCGCGTCGCTCTCCTCGCCCTCGAGCACCGAACCCAGGTTCAACGCGGCGTTCGCCGCGGCCGCGCGCCCTCCCGGGATCCCGCTCGCACGGCCGCGATCGAGCGCGGCCTCGTACGCCTTGCGCGCCTCGAACGCACGCTCCAACCCGAGCAGCGCGTGGCCCAGGTTCACCTGGGCCATCGCCGCCATGGCGTCGAACTCGGCCGTCGGGGACTCGCCGGGTGCGTCGCGGACGATCGCCAGCGCGTCGCGGAATGCGCGCACGGCCTCCTCGAGCCGGCCCGCCTGACGGTGCAGGTGACCGGTGAGCAGCTGCGCATCGAGTGCGATGCGCGTGCCCACCTCGGTCTCACTCGCACGCCCGATGCGCACCACGTCGCCCAAGCCCACGAGCGCTTCGGGGAGGCGTCCGTCGTGCAGCGCCTGGAACGCGTGCGCGTACGTCGCCGCCGCCTCCAGCGCCCGGCCCGTCCCCGAAGTGAGCGTGCGCGTGAACGCGAGCGAGACATCGGCCAGCTCGCGCGCTTCCTCCCAGCGCTCGAGCGAGCCGAGCGCGCGGTGCAGGTTGCAGGCGGCCTGGCCGGCGAGCTCGCGGATCGCGGCCTCCTCCATCTGCCGGCCGGTCTCGAACACCTGGCGCAAGTGCGTCACCGCCTCGTCGCGCTCGCCGGTCTCGGCGAGCGACTGCCCCAGCCGCAGCCGAGCCAGGAGCGAGAAGCGCGACGCCGGCTCGGGCTCGCAGCGTGTGGCGAGCACCAGCGACTCGCGATAGTGCGCCACCGCTTCGGCGTGCCGCCCGCGCGCGGTGCATCGCTCGCCCAGCCCCAGCGTGCCCTGGAGCGCGGCGAGCGCGCCCTCGGGCAAGCCGCAATCGCGACCGAACGAGACGGCCCGCGCGTAATGGCGCTCGGCCTCGGGTGCGCCGAGCGGGCCGTCCTGCTCCGCGATCGAGGCGAGTGCCAGCGCCGCCTTCGCACACGCCATGCGCCCGAGCGGTGTGCCTGAGGGCTCGGCGATGCGGCCCACCTCGGTGAACAGTCGCGCCGCGCCTTCGCGGTCGCCGTGCCGTGCGCGCAGATGGCCCAGGTTGAATGCCGCCACCGCCGCCGGGTCCCAACCCGCCGGGTGGCCGGCGCGCTCGCCGAGCGACAGCGCC
>Ga0315912_10001179_pt1 | contig 34309 bp, 32 predicted proteins | sample VfabasoilMG_FD_204469 | JGI IMG/M metagenome (GOLD analysis project Ga0315912, IMG submission 204469) | Garden soil microbial communities collected in Santa Monica, California, United States - V. faba soil | ecosystem: Environmental > Terrestrial > Soil > Garden | place: USA: California... | reverse complement strand
AAGCCGACCTCGACCCCACGCGCGATATGACGAACTTTGGGCTAGGCGTGCGGAGCATCGGCTGGTTGCTCAATATGCTGGTGGCTGGGCATCTCAACAACCTCACCGGGGAAATTTCGGCGGTGAAGGGGATGCAAGGGCTAAAGGGGTATCCATTCTAAATTTACATCACCCGCCGCTGACTTGTGACTACTTATCACTCCCACCCTCAACCCACTTCCGATTACGCTACTGCGCTGGAGCGTTACGCACAGTTACAAGCGCAAGACACCTCTGACCTAAACACGGTATGTGCGACGCGCTTGTTGACGCATGGGCATCCCACAGCCTGGGCCGTTGTATTGGTGCATGGCTACACTAATTGCCCAAAGCAGTTTGCGTTGCTGGGCGAGCAATTGCATCAACGCGGCCACAACGTGTTGATCCCTCGGATGCCGTATCATGGTTTACAAGATAGATTAACCCCGAAGTTAGCCGACCTTACAGGACAGCAATTGGCACAACTGGTAGATGATACGGTAGACATTGCGCGCGGGTTAGGCGAACAGGTGGTCTTTGTCGGGCTCTCCGCCGGAGGCGTGTTGGCGGCGTGGGCGGCGCAACAGCGCGCCGATGTCGCGCGGTGTGTGATCATCTCCCCGTCGTTTTTTATGGCGAGTTTGCCGCCGATTTGGAATAAATTTTTAACCAATCTCATGCTCACCCTGCCCAATTTTTTCGTCTGGTGGGATGCGAAATTGAAGGCTGAGACCAAGTTGCGCCACGCTTACCCGCGCCTCTCCACGCGCGCCTTAGGACATATTTTTGATTTGGGGTTGGCCGTGCAAACTGCGGCGCGGCGCGGCACGCCCCGCGCTCAACAGATTTGGATGGTGATCAATCCCAGCGACCCAGCGGTGAACAATGCCGTCGCGGAAAAACTTATGACTCATTGGCGACAAACGGCGAACGGTAAAACGCATACCTATACCTACCCGCGTGAGTGGCATTTGATCCACGACATCATTGACCCAGAACAGATCGAGCAACAAGTCGAGCGCGTGTATCCGCCGTTGATCGCGTTAATCGAGACGGGGCAAACACCCGCATGAAGTTTGAGTTTGAAGCCCGCCCATCTGATTCGCCGCTGGTCGAGGCGATTTGGCGCACGCAGAGCGCAGGTAGCGGCCAGTTCACCTCGCTCGCCGAGGCGCGGTGGGAGATGGTGGTCACGCGCCAAAGGGGCCAAGTTCGGCTCACTTTGCGCGGGCCAGAAACGAAGGCCGCCCTCGCGCCGGTGCCAGAAGAAGCCGAGTTCTTTGGCGTCATCTTTAAATTGGGCACCTTTATGCCGCCCCTGCCTGGCCAACAATTAGCGGATACTGAGATCAATTTGCCCGCCGCCTCGCCTTCGGCGTTCTGGTTGCACGGAGCGGCTTGGGAGTTCCCCACCTTTGACAACGCCGATGTTTTTATCCAGCGCCTCACGCGCACTGAACTATTACAACGCGATGAAGTCGTGGAGGCGGCCCTGCGTGAGCAACGCCTAGCACTATCGGCGCGGTCGGTACAACGACGGTTCTTGTACGTCACCGGCCTGACGCACACCACCATCCGCCAGATTGCCCGGGCGCGCCAGGCGTTAACGCTGTTACAACAAGGCGTGCCCATCCTCGACACTGTTGAACAGGCTGGCTATTTTGACCAACCCCATTTAACGCGCGCCTTGAAACACTTCATGGGGCAAACCCCCGCCCAGATCGGCCGCTCTGAGCCCCTGTCGTTTTAATACAAGACACAGGCGGGAGATTCGACTATCCTAGCCGTTATCAACCCATTTATTTCAAGAGGCCCCCATGCGAAAAATAATCGTGTCTGAATTTCTCACCCTCGACGGTGTGATGGAAGCCCCTCATCTCTGGTCGTTCGACTTTGGCAGTCCGGAGCAAGATAAATTTAAATATGACGAACTCTTTGCCTGCGACGGGCTGTTGTTGGGGCGCGTGACTTACGAGGGGTTTGCCGCGGCGTGGCCCACGATGGAAGGCACGGGCGATTATGGCGAGCGGATGAACGGCTTTCCGAAGTATGTGGTCTCGAATACACTTCAGACGCTGGCTTGGAACAATTCGCGGCAACTCACGGGCAACCTCGCCGAAGAAATCGCGCGGCTTAAAGCGGAGCCCGGTCAGGATATTTTGGTGTTTGGCAGTGGCGCGCTGGTGCAATCGCTTATGAAGCAAAACTTAATTGATGAGTATCGGCTGATGGTCTTCCCGGTGGTGGTGGGGAGTGGCAAGCGCTTGTTCAGCGAAGCGAGCGCGAAGCAGGCCTTGAAACTGGTCGAGACCAAGACGTTTAGCTCCGGCGTGGTGGTGCTGACTTATCAGGCGGGGAAATAACAGCCCGCAAACGCTTCAATAAGAAATCAGCGACATGGCCTTGGCCTTAGACCTCAGCCTCCTCCTCGGCGCTTATCTCCTCGGCTCCATTCCCTTTGGCGTCATCCTGGGCTACTTTGTGCTGGGCAAAGATATTCGCGCGAGCGGGTCGGGGCATTCGGGCGCGACGAACACCCTGCGCCAAGCGGGATGGAAGGCAGGCGCAGTGGTCGCCGTGTTGGATGTGCTGAAAGGCTTCGGGGCTGAATGGCTGGCGTTGCGGTATGGGAGCGGGCCACTGGTATGGATTTTGGCTGCGGCGTTCGTCGTGGCCGGTCATTGTTGGCCGGTGTTTGTTAAATTTCGCGGCGGCATGGGCATCGGCACCATTGGCGGGGTGATGTTCGCGGCGTATCCGTTAGGCGCGTTTTTGGGGCTAGCGCTGGTCGCTTTCGGCACCTTGATCTCACGTCATGCGGCGCGCTCGAATGTGATCAGTGGTTTATTGTTTGGGCCAGTGGTGGGGTGGTTTAGCGGTGATCTCACGCTGGGGCTCATCGCAGGTGCGGCGAGCCTCAGCCTTTCCATTCGCTCGTTATCGGATTGGAACCGGGTGTATAAGGAGGTGTGGTTGGATCGGGAGAAGAAAGAGGAGGAGTAAATTAGCGCCTCGATGAAAAAACTGCAAGCGATCCACATTGCTGCGAAGACCCCCATCCTCGTAGACCCCATGACCCTCCTTGAGACTTCCCCTTCAGAGAAGGTTGACTATCAATTTTGGCTTAACCACAAGGGCGCGTTGCTACGGGTGACGGCCTTATCTGAAACGGAACTCGTGGTGGGCCAGACCGATGACCCACAGGCTATTCAACACATTCACGTTGCCTTAGCCCAAAGATCATCTTCCTTCACCGAGTATTTACCATATAAAACGGTGGTGCCCCTCGATAAAATTTCTGAAGTCGTATTGTTAGATAGCGTTTTTCTCAATGTTTATTACGGCGAACCGCGCACCCGGTCACGTTCCGTTGAAATTCACAGCAGTCTCAATGCTCAGTTAGCCGAGTCGGTCCTCACCGCTTTGCATAAACGGCTCGGGCCGCAGTTCAAGCGCACCTCCGTTCCGGTCAACTTAAAACACGTCATCGTTTTTACTGGGGTGTTGTGGCTCATCACGGCCATCGTCACCGCAAGTGTGCATTGGGGAGTGTTGCAGGGGACCGCTGATCTGCCAAACGACCATCCCTTCAGGTGGCTATTAACGATCTTGTTACCTAATTTGATTGTTTTTGCGGGATGGATGTTTGCCGTATTGATGCTTGGCTTCCTGATCTATAACTTTATTGAGCGACCGTCTGACACGCACTTGAAACGCGACCCGGACGTTTGACTAATCGCTCATAAGCTTACTCTGGGGGTTCCACATGCACCACCACGTGATCCAGCATCCGCAGATTCCCGCGTAACTCGGCTTCGATCCGCTCCGCAATGTTGTGCGAAGTGACGACGGGTTGGTCGGCAGGTTGGGTGACATGTAGGGTGGCGGTGATATGTCCATCTACATTGTGTAATTCGACATTGTGACACGCGCCCGCTCCGGCGATCTGGTCGGCGAGTTTGATCAGGCGTTGACGAATGGCATCAAAGCGGCGGATGTTCCCAGCTTCATCCGGCAAGACGGTGGGCAAAGGCTCCAAATGCGTGACGATCTCGCGGATGTCGGGGAAGGCATGGCGCGCGTAGGTTTCAAGTTGATTGGCTAACGCGTGGGCTTCGCTCAAATGCAAATTAGCGTCTACCTCCAAATGTGCCGCCACCGTATACCCACCATCAGTCTCGGAATGGATATGGAGATCATGCAGGCCGATCCCCAGGCCATCGGCGAAAGTCCGCAAGGTGAGCGACATCGCTTCCCACCGCGACGTGTAGGTGTGTTCGGGTTCAAGATGCACGACCGTGCCCAACACGCCGGGCAGGGCTTGCGAGATCCGCCGCTCAATTTCTGAGGCGACGCCATGCGCTTGCTCAATGCCCATCGCCGGGCTGACTTGCACGTTTAAATCCACATAGGCGGCATCGGTTCGCCCCCGCGAACGCACTTCGCCCACCGCATGAGCGCCCGGCACACCCAACGCGATCTTCCGGATCTCTTTCGGGTCGAGCACGGCCACATCCGTCAGCACATTGGAGGTGGAGCGCAAAATTTCGTAGGCGGCGCGGAAGAGCAACACGACCACCAGCCCGGCCACTACTGGGTCGAGCCAGAGCCAACCATACCGCGCGCCGATGAGCGAGCCGATGACCGAGAGCGTGACGAAGAGGTCGGTGCGGGTGTGTGCCGCATCGGCCAACAACAAGTCACTTTGTAATTTTTTTCCGAGGTGCGTTTCATAGGCCGTGACGGCGAGGTTGAAGACAAAGGTTAACGCCATGAGCCCCAGCGTCAGCGGGGTGATGTCCGGCGCGGGGTAGACTCCAAACAGGCGCTCAATGACGCCCTTACCGATTTCAAAGCCGGCTACGAGCAACATGCCACCAATGGCAAAGGCCGCCACCGTTTCGTATTTGTGATGTCCATACGGGTGGTTGTCATCCGCTGGGCGGGCGCTGATCCACACCCCGGCCAAACCGACCAAGTTGGATGACGAGTCCACAATCGAATGGAAGCCATCAGCCACCACCGCCAGCGCGCCCGAGGTCAATCCGACGATGAGTTTGATGAGCGTGACTAGCAGGTTGAACACCAGCACGATCCACAAGGCGCGTTGGATGGAACGTGCGCGCTCATCCGACGAAGAGAAGCGATTCATCGCCCAGAGCCCGCTTCGCCGCGTTCGGCAACCCGCGCCGCATATTTGGCGAGCACGTCCTGCAACGCGTGTTCGAGATCAACCTGCGTGCTATTGGCTAAACAGATCAACGCGAAAAAGACATCCCCCACCTCGCTCTCCCAAGCGGTGGAAGGCGTGAAGGGCGCGCGCCCATAGGCCGTGGCCTTGAGGGCTTCTTTCGCCACCTCGCCCGTTTCGGACAGCAAATCCAGTAAGCGAGTTTCCGGTGCGGTTTCGAGCTGATGCGCCTCGACAAAGAGGCGCACTTGGTCTTGGAGTGTGCGCGTCATGCGTCGTAATCTACCGAAACGGTGTTCTGCACGACAGCGTGCATGTGGGGCAACACCACGTCTTTGTGATAAGGATGCACTTGATACGCGCGCATATCGTCCAGCGTGTCGAAGCGGGTGAGCAGGGCGAGGTCGTAGGCGCGGTCGGAGGGCAAGCTGTTTAGGCCGACTTCAATAAAGCGCAGTTGGGGCACTTGGCCCTGCATGCTGAGTAATAGGTCGCGCGTTTGGTGCAAGTTGGCCGAGGTGGGGTCTTTAAGTTTGAAGAGGACGAGGTGTGTGAACATAGTTGGTAGATGAAAATGAAAGACATTGTCTCACAAATTTTTAAACGTTTTGGCGCTATCCACCCAATGCGAAAGTGCAATCACCATCAACACCCGCGCTGGCGCTTGAGTCCACCACAGATGATCAAACAGACTGGTGATGAATAGGCCACATAATGCCGCGCTCCAGACCGCCTCGGCCATAGACATCTGCGAGCGACGCCTTAAGCAATGTCGGATGATAAAGGCGAATACGCCGAGTAAGGCTAGAGCGCCCCCGAGGCCTGTTTCGACGAGGATGAGTAGCGGTACATTATGCACTGGGTGCTTGGGAAGAAACTCATTGAGGCGCGCCGACCAAATCACAAAGGTCCCCGCGCCAACGCCGGTGAACGGCGCAGTGAGCCATAACTGCCCGCTAAAGTTGAGTAACACCCAGCGGTCGGCAATAGAAGCATATTCTAAGGGATTGGCTTGCCCGCTGAGATCGAGCCGACCGGGAAGGTAGGCGATGAGGGGTAGTAGCGCTAGGAGGAAGACGAGGCCACCCCAGACGAGTATTTTAAAAACACGTGGGCGCTCAGCACTGGGCGCGAACCACAGCCAGGCCACGCTCAGGCCTAACGCGCCTAGCCATGCCCCGCGTGAAAAAGTCAACCCTAAAGTGAAAACCCCGGCACTTAATAATAGTAGCCATTTGCGGTGTGGTGTTTGCCAATACTGGCCGAGGACTGCACCGAGATAAATGACTAACAGTGCCCCTAAGATATTTGGATGCGGCAAGGTGCCATACGCGCGCAACCAACGTTCGCCCTGTGCGTTAAGGACGACACTCACGCCGCGCGTAGTGGCCGTGAACACGCCCGGCCATAGCATCGGCCAGTCTTGCAAGATGAGAGTGCTTTGCGAAGTCACTTCGCTGATCGCGATCACCGTTTGGATTAAGATTACGCCTCCCGCTAATTTCCCCAATTGCCACTGTGAAGCAGGCTCATTGATCAGCATCACATATAACCCACCGAGCAAGAGCAGATGGGCACCCAAGGCGAGCGTGAGGGCGGGGTCGGGCGAGCGCCAGAGCGAAAGCATACACGCCACGCCTAGCGCGCCACCCCCGAGCAAGATGGGGCGTGGCCCCCACCACACGGTTTCGCGGCGTAATCCACGCTCAGCCAACCATATTCCGAGGGCGAGGCTCAGTGCGACATCACTCGCGTAAATCAGCACACTGTCGTAAGTGAAGTAAACATCGGTAAGTTGATAAAGCCCGCTACGCCCAACGTGAATCCACCACACCGACAGCAAGCCAAAGGTGGCGCACCATAAAATCTGGCGTAGACGCACTAAACCTTGTATCACAAATGGGCGGGTCCCCCACACCTCCCGCATAGGCCAGAGAGCAGAAAATAAGACGAGCAATAGCAAAAGGCAGGGTGCGCTTCCCCACCACACCGCCGCTAATAAATCAGGCCCCGGCGGAGCACTGCTCACTGGCCTAACCTCGGGATGTTCCCATGCCTGTACACTGCTGACATAGGCGCGAAACTGCCAGCCCGTTGCCCGAAGGATAGGTTCGTAATCGGTATGGTTGGAAAAGACCCAACGCACACCATACCGTTCTGGATGTCCCAAGTAAGGCTGAAGCGCCCAGACGCCTTGCGGATTCCAGACCGCGCCATCTAACGCGCCGAGGCCGCTTGCGCGCAATTCGGGCAGGGTGCGCGCAGTATGATATGTGCCATCCAACGTGCCATTACTGGTGAGTGTGGAGAGCTTGACGAGTTGATCGCCAAAGCCCAGCGTGAGATACCGATAGGGTTGTTGCGCGGGCGCGTTGAGAAAGGTGATGATGGGCATCAGCTCAATTGCTTCCGGCTGAGCGTGGGTGAGTAGGGTAAACCAACCAGAAATTTGAGCGAGGCCGAATGCAACGCATAAAAAGAAACTGAGGATCGAGCGCGCCGTAGCCGACGGGCGACTCATATATTGAAAGACTGCACCGATTATCGGCAAAAGCGTGAGACTGGCCCACAACCCAAATCTATCATAGGTGAGCCACTCCCAGCTGGTGCCGAAGAACCACCGTGGCAACGGGGTCGTTCCACCCAGACTTAAAACAAAAAGAATTCCCCAAATCACGCCCAGCGCTTGTAGGCGTCGCATACGCCCCGCGAACCAGAGGGCAAACGGAAGGGTGAGCAACAATGCGCCATACACCGGCCAGAAGAAAAAGAAAAGGGCTTGGGGTTGCTGGAAAAAGTTGTAACGGCTGGCGTGGTCAATGGGCGTTTGCAGGCTTTGGCCGCGACTCCAAGCCAAAAACGGCCAGAGCGTTGCCGCGATGAGCAATCCAGAGCCTAGACCCCAGACGCAGGTGCGTGTTAATATCGAAGATAGAGATTGGTTGCGCCTTTGTTGAAGCGCACGCACGACGACCGCTCCCCCTGCAAACGGCACCCACAAAAACACGCCATGATGCGTCGCTCCCGCCAAACCGGCTAAAAGGACGGCTTGGCCGAGCGCCCAGCCTTCACCGCCCAATAAAAATTTTCCGCCCCGTTCCAGAGCGAGGAGGATGATCAGCGTGGCCGCGAGTGTCGGCAATTGTCCAAACGACCACGCGGTGAGTGACAGCGCAGACAAACCGATAGTGAGCGCCCCGGCCCACCGCGCCGCGCCTTCGCCTACAAAAAGACGCGCAAAACGCCGCATGGCAAACGGATAGGCGCATAAAACTCCGACCAAGATCACTACATAAGCCGCTTCCTCACTCGCCCAGCGAAACGCGCCGGGATAGGGCTCGGGTTGTGGCGCGAAAAAAGCGATGAGGGCGTTGATCGGCCACGAGAGCAGGGCGATGAGTTGGTGAACCAACGGCGGATAAGACGCGACCGAAAAACCAAGATACCAACGCGGCTCCCAGAGTGACCACCACGTTTGCCGATAATGATCGGCAAAGAAAATATGTGAATAAGTGTCGTAGGCGAGGCGTTGGGTTTTAAAAAATATGAAAGGTAGGTTGAACGCTAAGGTCAGTTTTAACCAGTGCTGGGGCTGGAGACAATAGCCGCTCAGCATCCTTAACCACCTAAGGGTGTTCTCAACCATGCTGTGCTACCTGCGCCAGTAGCTCGCCGTAGTGCTCGGCCGTTCGTTCTAGCGTCAAGGTTTGCATACTGTGGAGGTTGTGTTGCGCTTGCGCTTCGCCTTGTTCGGGGTGTGTCAATAGATCAATAATTTTTTGGGCGAGGGGAGGCGCTTGACCAGCGGGGACGTAGTTCACCTGCAGATTCACGTCCTCAGCTGAAAGCCGCGTTTCCGGCAGATCGCTAGCGATGATCGGTCGGCCTAAGGCTGCGGCGCGGTTGATGACGGATGAGGAGCCGCTGGTCGCGAGATAGGGCAAGACGATTAAGCGCGCTTCGGAAAAACGTTGGCGGAGTTCGGCTTCAGTTTGAAGGCCCATCCACTGCAAGCCAGTGTGATCGGTGAGTGAAGCGCGCAGGTGTTCAGCATAACCGGGGTAGCGTGGATGTTCACCACCGGCGATGGTCAGGGTGGCGGCGGGTAGGGCCTGCCGCACCTGCTGAAAGGCTTCAATTAGGATTGCCAAGCCGCGGTGTGGCGCAATGCTGGCGAAAAATAAGAGATCGCAAGGCGGGGCGGTGGCAGAGCGTGGGAGGGCTTCAATCGGTGTGAAGGCTCCGTGTGGGAAATAATGCACTCGCCGCGCGCCATAGTGGATTTGCAAGAGCTGGGCATAGTGGCGCAATGTGACGCAGACCGCATTGGACTGCAAGATAGAATGGGTGGCTGTTTGCGCGCCCCAGTGGGTGACACGCCCGTTTTGCAACCCCAAGTTGCGTAGCCGCGCGGTCTCGACGATCTCATGTAGGGTGGTGACGACTGGCACCCCCAAACGCCGAGTCCAGAGCGGCGTTAACAATCCTAAAAAATTTGCCACGCGCGATTGACCAAACATCGTCATCCCGGCATTGAACCAGACGACCTCGGGGCGATGGTGAGCAAGGGCTTGGAGCAAATGGAATGAAGCGCGCAGGTCATCCCGGTCCCAAATTTGGCAAACCTTTAAGACGGGGTGGGGTGGGGCGCTGGCCGCCAATCGGCCTTGGTCGGCCAAGACGGTAATCGAGTTAAACCGTTGTGTTGCGGCTAACCCGGAACTGATATGCCAGCCATATTGGCCGATACCCGAAATGTTAGGTGGAAAAGAGGAGATGATACACAGACGCATTGGGGAAGCGGCATTATAACATTCATAATGGTATACTCCCTTAAATGAAGTTGCTGAAAGAATTTTTAATGCGCCCGATTGGGCCGCTGGAAGTTTTTGTGTGGGTTTCGATAGCCGGCGGCGGGGTGTTTGTAGTTTTGGCAGTCGTCAACTCTCTATTGCCCGGTCAGCCGGTGGCGGTGGCGCAACGCCCCACCGTTGCGTTGATCGTCTTAAGCCCTACCCCGCTTCCGACAAACACACCTACGCCGCTCCCCTCGGCCACGCCTCTGCCAGACACTCCCACACCCATCATCCCCACCGCGACGTGGTTCTATATCATCCCCGCCAACCCCACGCCCATCCCGACGCCGGTTTTGCCGCCCGCCGCGCCTTTCCCAACCTCCTGCGATGGGCCAGGGCGGATGAACATTTTGCTGATGGGCTTGGATGGTTTTAGCAATGACTACAATCGCCCCGCCCGGGCCGACACGATCATCGTGTTAGGTGTCAACTTCGCGGCCAAGACGGCCCACATGCTGTCTTTTCCGCGTGATATGTGGGTGCAATTGCCCAACATCTCCACGCCGAGCGAAGCGCGGATTAACACGGCGTATCACTATGGTGAACTGTATGGCGTGCCGGGGGGTGGCCCGGCTGAGGTGAGCGCGGTCTTAGCCAACACCTTCGGTTTGCGGATTGATCGTTACGCGACGGTGAGTTTCCTCGCCTTTGAACAGGGGATAGATGCGATCGGCGGGATAGATATTCGGATCGCCAAACCGATCCACGACGACAAATATCCTTTGCGTGACGGGAGTGGCACCATCGCCATTGATTTCCCAGCGGGGGAGGTGCATTTGGATGGGCGCGCCGCCCTCATCTATGCGCGCATTCGGCATGACAGCAGCGATTTCACGCGCATGCGGCGTCAGCAACAAGTGATCTTCGCCGCGCGCGATAAGTTGCTCTCACCCGAGGCCATTCCTTACTTGCCCGCGTTGGCGCAAGTGTTATATTACGCCGCGCGCACCGATCTGACCTTTGAAGACATCGCGCTCTTAGGGTGTCTCGCGCCTCAAGTGAACTCTAGTTCGATCCAAACGTGGGTGATTGATAGCCGCATGACCACGCCCACCCGCTTTGATACTGGCGCGCAAGTGCTACTACCCAATATGGAAAAAATTCTGCCGGTGCTAGAGAGTTTTAATCAAGGGGAATAGAAATTACCAATGACCAGTCTTCCAATCCTCTAAGCCTCCTCATGTTCCAATCTATTGACTCCCTCCAATCCGCCCTTCAGGCCCAACAGTACATCGCTGACCGAGGCTTGGTGACAGCGATTTTTCTCGCGCTGAAGCTAGGCCGCCCGTTGTTTTTAGAAGGCGAGGCGGGCGTGGGCAAGACCGAGATCGCGAAGGTCTTGGCGCATTTGCTTGAGACCGACCTCATCCGCCTGCAATGCTATGAAGGCTTAGACGTGCATCACGCGGTCTATGAATGGAATTACTCGCGTCAGTTGTTGCATATCCGCTTGCTCGAAGCGCGTGGCGAACACGCCACCGATGCCCAACTGTTTGGGCCGGAATTTTTGCTCCAGCGCCCCCTCCTGCAAGCGATTGAAGGCGCGCGCACCAAAGCACCGGTGTTGCTTGTGGATGAAGTGGATCGGAGCGACGAAGAATTTGAAGCCTTCTTGCTTGAAGTCTTATCCGATTTTCAGGTGACGATCCCCGAGATCGGCACGCTGAAGGCGACGCATACCCCGGTCGTCATCCTCACCTCCAACCGCACGCGTGAAGTCCACGACGCGCTCAAACGCCGCTGTTTATATTATTGGATTGATTACCCCACCTTTGACAAAGAACTCGCCATCGTGCAGGCCAAGTTGCCACAGGCCGCCGCGTCTTTGGCACGCCAAGTGACTGGCTTTGTGCAAGAGCTCCGCCGGATAGATTTGTACAAAGCCCCCGGCATCGCTGAGACGCTGGATTGGACGGCGGCGCTGGTCGCGCTCGACCAACACGCATTAGCGCCAACGCTCGTGGAAGAAACGCTCGGTGCGCTCTTGAAGTACCAAGACGATGTCATCAAAGTGAAGGGGGAGCAGACCCAACTCATCCTCGACCGATTGAAAGCGACCTATGGCTAAACCGATCTTGCTCGACTTCCCTGATGCCTTTGAAAGCGAACGGCTCATCATCCGCGCGCCACGCCCCGGCGATGGCGTATTGATCAACCCCGCCATCTTAGAGTCATTAGAGGCCTTGCGCCCGTGGATGCCCTGGGCGCAGACTGCGCCTTCCGTAGACGAATCAGAAGAGGTCATGCGCAAGGGCGCGGCGAACTTTATCTTACGTTCTGATTTGCCGTTGGTATTGTTGCGGAAAGATACGGGTCAATTCATCGGGGGAAGCGGGTTGCACCGCATGGATTGGGACGTGCCGATGTTTGAGATCGGCTACTGGGTGCGGACGAGTTGTGCCGGTCAAGGCTACATTACCGAAGCCGTCAACGCCATCAGCCGCTTTGCGTTTGAGACGCTCAAGGCCAACCGAGTAGAGATTCGCATGGATGACCACAACCGAGCCAGTTGGCGCGTGGCTGAACGAGCCGGGTTTCTTTTAGAAGGCATTTTTCGGAAGGATACGCGCGATGTTCAGGGAGACCTGCGCGACACGCGCGTCTATGCCAAGACAAGGCCATGACCTCGCCGAGTCACCTCCTCCACAACCTCCTCCTCTTCGGGCGGCTTTTGCGCGGGCTGGGGCTCGATGTGAACACCGGGCGCATGATGGATTTGGCGCAAGCGTTGGCCTATATAGACCTCGGGCGGCGCGCTGATGTGTACCACGCCGCGCGGAGCCTGCTCGTGCATCGGCGCGAAGACCTGCCGCTCTTTGATGAAGCCTTTGAAGCCTTTTGGCGTCAACCAAGCGAGAATGGGTTGTCACTCGGCCTTGAATCGATCCGTCGCCGTCCACGCCACCGCCAACCCCTGATCACCGCGCCACCCTTGCGTGAGAAACCCGCCTCTGAGGGCGACGCCGCGCCGGAGGCCGATCAACTGCCGATCCTCCAAGTCACCGTCACCTACAGCGCCCGCGAGGTGTTGCGCCAAAAAGATTTTGCCGACCTAACCGCCGAAGAATTGTCGGAGATCAAACAGCTCATGGCGCATCTGGTTTGGCAGTTGGGGCAACGTCGCACCCGGCGCAAACGCCCCGGTGAGGGCGCAACGCTCGATTGGCGCCGCACCTTGCGTGGTAGTTTGCGCTACGGTGGCGAGGTAGTGCAATGGGCTCACCGCGCGCCCAAACTAAAACCGCGCCCGCTCGTCATCCTCGCCGACATCAGCGGCTCGATGGAACGTTATACGCGCTTGCTTTTGCATTTTCTCTACAGCCTGACGCTGGGTTTGCATCAACCGGTTGAGACGTTTTTGTTTGGCACGCGCTTAACGCGCGTCACGCGCCAACTGCAATTGCGCTCAGTGGATCACGCCATGCGCGAAGTGTCGCACCACGTCACCGATTGGGCGGGCGGCACACGCATCGGCGCTTCGCTCAAGACATTTAATTTTGATTGGGGGCGACGGGTGCTGGGGCGGGGGGCGCTGGTCTTGCTGATCAGCGACGGGTGGGATCGTGGCGAACCAGAATTGTTGCAACACGAGATGGAACGCTTGCATCGCAGTTGTCAGCGGCTGATCTGGCTCAACCCCCTCTTGGGCGCACCGGATTACGAACCACTGACGCGCGGGATGCAAGCGGCTTTGCCGCATGTGGATGATTTTCTACCCGTGCATAACTTGGCGAGCCTAGAAGATCTGGCGCGGCGGTTGAGGGCCTTAGGTTGAGTGGTGACGCGGCAACTTAAAGAAAAACCGCGACCCCTCGCCCACCACGCTCTCCACCCACATTTGCCCGCCATGCATCTCAATAAACTTTTTGCTGATGGGCAAGCCTAGTCCAGTACCACCTGATTGTCGCGCGGCGTTTTCGAGCTGAATAAATTCCTCAAACACCTTGGGTAGATCGCGTGGCGCGATGCCCAAGCCGGTATCTTGCACGCTCACCGTCAGGGTGGTTGCATCAAACCACACGCGCACGGTGATGTGGCCTTGTAGGGTGAACTTGGTGGCGTTGGAGAGTAGGTTGAGCAGGACTTGCCGCATGCGGGTGGCATCCACCACCACCGTAGGCAGATCGTCGGGTACCTCTTGCCGGAGCTCGATGGGCTTGTTGCGGAGTAACCCAGCGGTGGTGGAGAGCGTGCTGTTGATCAACGGGCGCAAATCAAGCTCTTCTAAAAACAGTTCCAGCTTCCCCGCTTCGATCTTGGCGAGGTCTAAGAGATCGTTGATCAGCCCTAACAGATAGCGCCCCGAATCGCCGATCCGGTTAAGTAAGTCGGCTTGGGCGAGGTTGATCTCGCCCTCCACGCCCAACCCCAACAGATACGCAAAATTAATGATGGAGTTCAGCGGCGTGCGGAGTTCATGCGACATGCTGGCGAGGAAACGTGATTTGAGCCGATTGGCTTGCTCGGCCTCCAGCCGCGCCACCTGCGCAGCTTGGAACAACCGCGCGTTGGAGATCGCAATCGCCACCTGATTCGCCAGCGTCGCCAACATTTGTTCGTGGGTTTCGGTGTAGGCATATGGGGCGTAGCTTTGCGCCGACATGACGCCGATAGCCTTCGCGTCGGCATTGAGGGGCACAGCCAACACCGACCGCACCGACCCCGGTTGGGTCGTGGCGATCTTCGCCCCCATCGCCGTCATCACCGCAGTCAGCGAGTCATCCACGGCCCGCACCGTGCGCCCGGTTCGCAAAATGTAGCTATTGAGACCCGTTTGTTGCATCGGGTATCGCCGATTGGGGAGCCGCCCGCGATCAAATAAATACACCACTTCAAATTCTTGGCGCGCTTCATCTACGAGCGCGATGTAAAACGCCTCCGCCGACATGATCTGCTCAATGGCGCGATGCGTAGCGGCATAGGCCGCCTCCAGATCGAGTTGTGCGGCGATGTCTTGGCTGATCTGATAGAGCGCGGCCAAACTGAGCACCCGCTCATCGAGTGCGTCTTCAACGCGTCGGCGTTCGGCGATTTCCTTTTGCAGTTGACGGTTGGCTTGGGTGAGGTCGGCGGTGCGTTCCGCCATTTTTTGCTCCAGCGTCACTTGGAGTTGGTGGGCAGTCTCGATGGCGCGCACGTTAGTTAAGGCCAGCGCGACGTGATTAGCAAAGTGCGGCAATCCTACCTTAAGGGTAGCTGGAAGGCTGTTCGCCCCCTCCAGATAGATGAAGCCTAATACGGCCTCCTGTGCAATCAAAGGCAAATAGATCGTGTCAGCATTAAATTCGGCTTGAGGCCGTAAGTGAACCCGGGCAAGGTCAGTCTCCGTCAACCCGCACGCTACCGCAACTTTGACTTCGTTTGTTTCACTGACCAAGCCGATTAGACCGCGCTCTAGTTGGCTTAACGCCAAAGTTTGCGTCAGCGCAAACTCCAAGAGCGGGGTGACGCTCTTAAACTCGTGCAACGCCTGACTAAGCGCAAGTGCTTGTTGAAAAAATTGTGAGGTTGGATCGGCAGAAATGGTCATAGAGCCCAAAGCCGGGAAGTGGCACCCCTTGCATTATAGCCCGCGTTAATTGGCTGGCGCGGGCACGATCACATTGACCGCCCCGGGTGCGATCTGCACTGTCAGCGGGGTAGGCCCGATTAGTTCGCCATCCCCTTGTACGGTAAGCGGTGGGTCCGCTTCAAGTGTGATCGTCCGCGCTGTCCAACGCAACAAAGTCGCATAATCGCTTTCGCCAGTCATCATGCTGGTCGCCAACGCCCAGAGGGACGACAGATCGCTATTGCGGATCACAAACACATCCAGCCAACCATCGCTCACGTCAACGTGCGGGGCCAGGCTTAAGCCCGAAGCGCCGAAGTGCGCTGAATTCGCGATTAGGCACGCCACGCCTTCGCTTTCCAGCGCCTCGCCATCTAAGGTCAACCGATAACGCGCGGTGAGCGGGGTGTTGAGGGCTTGCATAAAGGACACGCCATACGCCAACACGCCCAACACGTCTTTCAATGAACGATCCGCACCCGCGACCATTTGCGCTTCTAGCCCGGTGCCAAGCCGGAGCCAAAAAAATTGATCGCGATAACGGATCATATCCACTGCGCGTAGGGCGCTGGTTTCAGGTTGGGCGAGTAACTGGCATGCCAGAACCGGGTCGGTGGGGAGGCCTAATTCCACTGACATAACATTGGCTGTGCCACCGGGGAGGATGAGCAAGGGGAGGCGTGAACCAAGCGCGGCTAGACCGCTGGCGGCCTCCATCACCGTCCCGTCGCCGCCGTAGACGGCCAACGCCTGCGCCCCATTTTGCACGGCGGCTTGTGCCAACGCCCGTGCATCACCTGGGCGATGGGTGAGCCGCACCTCCCATTCGATCCCGGCTGGGGTCAAGACATCGTTTAGAGTTCTAAGGATGGGGTAGGGTTTGCCGGACGCGGGGTTGATGATGACAGTGAGATGGCTGGGTGAACTAAGCTTTGGCAAACTGCTCATACAACAATGTTTGCAACCGCCGAATCTGTAAATGGTCGAGTTGCAAAATTTCGAGTGCTTCCGGCTGTAACGTGGGGTCGCCCAATTGCATCTGGCTTTGATACACCGCTAAGGCGTTGGAGACGTTAATGATGGCGCTGAGGGCGGGCCGCACGCTGGCAAAGGCCGGCCAATGGTGATAGCGCACAGCTTCGGAGAGGGCTTCGGGACAATGCCAACGATCAATGATCAAACTGCCGATAGTGCCGTGATCCATGCGGAAGAGTTGTTCTTCGGCCTGCCACAGTTCTAATTGTTGGTCATTGATCAAACGCGTCAATTCATCATGGCGGCCTTGCACATAGGGGTCAAGCACCAACTTGCCGATGTCGTGCAAGAGGCCCGCCGTATAGGCTTCGTCGAGGTCGGGATATTTCACTGCGCCGCCCACCAACCGCGCCGCGCTTGCCACCACTACCGAGTGTCGCCAGAGCTCTTCGGCCTCCAAGCCGTAGCCGCTGAGCCGATCGGCTGGGGCATCGGCGGAGATGGCGCTGTCTATGATGGTCTTAATCCGCTCGAGGCCCACATATTGGGCGGCGGCGGGGATGGAGGCACTCGGCGGCTGTTTCCCTCGCCATTCGGTGTTGGCGACGCGCAACACTTGTGCAGCTAAGACTTGATCGAGCGCGATCAAATCAATGACGATGCCCTCGGTCGTGTATGGATCAGCTAACATCCGCCGAATGCGCGCCGCATTGGTAGGCAAGGCGTGCAACCGATTCGCCGCTTCAAAGATGCGATCAATCGTGGGATTAAAACTCTGTTTAGAGTCAGTTTGCATGTGCGCCAAATGGGATCAGATGCGAAGATTATACTCCTGTCTGGATAGAAAGCAGTAATCAGTAACCAGAAAGCAAGAGACCTGTGTAGGCTTCGACCAGCTCAGCCCACACAGGCCTAGAGTATTCTGTATTGGGTCTTGTCTCTTCTTTAGGCGTCGTAATACAAGAAGAACTCGTACGGATGTGGCCGTAGGCGGATCGGATCGATCTCTTTCGAGCGCTTAATGCCGATCCACGTTTCGAGGACATCGGCGGTGAAGACCTCGCCCTTCAACAGAAACTCATGATCGGCTTCGAGGGCGGCCAGCGCTTCGGGCAGGGAGCCGGGCACTTGTTTGATCTTCGTTGTGCCGTGCGCTTCAAAGATGTCAAAGTCCGCCGGTTCACCCGGATCGATCTTGTTTTGAATGCCATCCAAGCCCGCCAAGAGCAACGCCGAAAAAGCGAGATACGGATTGGTCGCCGGGTCGGGGCAACGGAATTCGAGCCGCTTGGCTTTGGGATTTTCGGAATACATCGGAATCCGCACCGCCGCTGACCGATTGCGGCGCGAATAGGCGATGTTGACCGGCGCTTCAAAGCCCGGCACTAAACGGTGATACGAGTTGACGGTCGGCGCGACGATGCCCAGCAGAGCAGGCGCGTGTTTGAGCAAGCCGCCGATATACCACAACGCGGTTTGGCTCAATCCGGCGTAGCCCTGCGCGTCAGCCATGAGGGTCTTGCCATCTTTCCAAAGGGATTGATGCACGTGCATCCCTGACCCGTTATCGCCCCACAATGGCTTGGGCATGAAGGTCGCGGTTTTGCCATGCGCGCGGGCGGTATTCTTGACGACATACTTATACATCAACAAGTTGTCGGCCATCTTCACCAGTGGCGCAAAGCGCATATCAATCTCGCATTGCCCGGCGGTGGCGACTTCGTGGTGATGCACTTCAACCGGCACGCCGACTTCGGCTAGCTTCAAGACGATCTCCGTGCGTAGGTCTTGCAAGGTATCAGCAGGCGCGACCGGGAAGTAGCCTTCCTTCCAGCGTGGGATATGCCCTAAGTGGGGCTTGCCGCTGTTCCAAATCCCTTCGCCGCTGTCAATAGCGTAGTGCGCGCTGTATTGGTTTTGGTCATAAGAGACACTATCAAAGACGAAGAACTCGGCCTCCGGCCCCCAAAAAGATTTATCGGCGATACTCGTGGTGGCGAGGTAGGCCTCGGCCTTACGCGCGATATAGCGCGGGTCGCGGCTATACGGCTTCTTGGTCAGCGGGTCGTAGACATCGCACACCAAACTGAGTGTCGGCACTTGGCAGAAGGGATCGATCACAGCGGTCGTCGGGTCGGGCAAGAGGAGCATATCGCTCTCGTGGATCGCTTGAAAGCCGCGAATGCTCGACCCATCAAAGCCAATGCCCTCGACAAAGAGTTCTTCGTTAAGTTCGTCCGTCGTCGCACTGAAGTGTTGCCACGTGCCGGGCAGGTCTACAAATTTGAAGTCAACGATCTTGACTCCTTTTTCTTTGGCGAAAGCCAACACGTCTTTCGCAGTGGTGAGGGTGGTCATGTTGTCTCCTGATTAATGAACGACACCCCTCACCGTCACGGCGTAACGGATGAGGGGCGTCTTGGCCCAATAAAGTATTTGATTAAAGCGGGAGGCGCGGCGTGTTACACAGTGAAGCCGAGCATCTGCGTTGCTAACGCTACACCAAAGAAAATAAGCGTCACGCTACAGCCCAGCGTAACCCAGCGGAACAGCGTCGGGGTGATGAGACGTTGGCTCCAGCGAATGGCGAACGCTACGACGAACGCCCAACCAATGACGGCGACGATGAAACCGGCGATGAAGGCCAGTGTTTGAGAAGCGCTTTGGCCGATGGTGCCAGCCGCCGCGAGCGCGCCGCCCACGCCGAGCCAATAGCCCACTGCCATTGGGTTCGCCATTGAAATCCACAGGCCGCTCTTGAACGCGCCCTTGTTTTCTACCGTTACCGCGTCTACTGTAAACACGACGTTTTTATACGCATCGCGCAGGCCCAACACACCCAAATAGAGCAATACGCCGACGCCCAGCACGCCCAATGCGCCCCGCACCCAACCGATTTGTACCAAGGGCGCTAGACCGATGAGCGCCGCCAAACACCATGCCAGATCGCCAAAGATCGAGCCGAGTTGTACGCGCAAAGCTGGCCCAAACCCACCGCGCAACCCGCGCCGTAAGGTCTCCATTAGCACGGGGCCGGGTGGGGCGCTGAACGAAATGGCGATGAGGGCTCCAGTGAGCGCGGTGGCGAACATAATGCGACAACTCCTTAACAAAAAACGCCCCAACACAAATTGAAGAGTTGTGTAGAGGCGTCGTGGCCTAAAAGTTATTTGGTTTCCCTGCAACGGGGAGACTATAACATAGACGACAGAGGGAAGTCAAGGAAAATGTATAGGAATCTAATCTTAGTGCAATCTTGTTTGGCGCTAGTGGGAAATCAGCCCTTCACCCTGGCGGCCAACTCATTGCGCGTCCGCCCAACAAATGCACATGCAAATGAAAGACGCTCTGTCCCGCCTGCGCGCCGGTGTTGACCACGAGGCGATAGCTTCCCACGTTTTCCTGTTCGGCAACGCGCTTGGCCGCCAAGAAGAGTGCGCCCAACAAGGCTTCGTCTTCCGGTTGCGCCTCGGCCACTGAGGCCAAGTGTTTGTTGGGCAAGAGCAAAATATGGGTAGGCGCTTGCGGATTGAGATCGCGGATCGCAGTGACCTGTTCAGTGCGATACACGGAGGTGGTCGGGATCGTGCCAGCGATGATCTTGCAAAAGATACAATCGGTCATAAAGGCTCCTGCGATAGTTTGCGTTAGGGTTTCCTCACCACCACATTATCAAAATAAATTTTCACCCCGCCTTCAAACAGCGTCCCAGCGCTGAGGCCAATGTCGCCGTGCGATAAATCGTTGTCTTCAAATTCGCCTACGACTGAGCCATTCACTGCTAATGAAAATTTATTGCCGGCACAGGTGGCCGCCAGGTGGTTGTCACCCTTGGGGTGGATGGCCTCGGAAGGGGCATATTCGCCGCTGGGTGGGTTGAGGGTAGTAACGACATCCTTCACCACTTTGCCGAGCGCGAAATAGCCATCACTGCTGATCCGAAAAAAATAAAAATTTTTCTTGTTGTCGCTCTTGGTATAGCGGCACATCACGCCGAACAAATTGTTATCCGGCCCCGCGCCATACGCGGTATCTACTTCCACTGTCGCGTCGGTCAAGTCTAGGTTCGCTGTGCCCCACGCGTCTAAGCCCACATCTTCCACCACCACCAGATACCGCCCATCCGCATAATCGGCAGTGAGGTCGGAGGCGGTGTGCGCCGTCCACCCTGAAGTGGGTTGCGAGAAATCATCTTTGAATAAGATGTTGGGATCGCCATAAGGTGGCGTGGGCGCGGCGCAAGCGGCGAGAAAAAAAATAACGAGAATTGGAGTTTGAAGAATTGAGCGGAATACCATAGCGCGATTTTAGCACCGCCTATCGCCTTCTGCCTACCACTCTCCGATTTCTGACTATTGGCGACTGACGGCTCGCCTCATGGCAACACGGCCCGAGCGCGTAACGCCTGCGCACCATACGCACCCTCAGTGTCAATTGCCAAGACATGATCCAACGCCGCCTTGGCTTCTTCGGTTTTGCCTAGCCGCGCATAGAGCAACCCCAGATGGTAATAACCTGCTGGCGAGGTGGGGTTAAGGCGAAGCGCTTCAAGAAGCGCCTTTTCCGCATTGATCAAATCGTCGGTTAAAAAGAGGGCATATCCCAAAGCATCATGCGCGTCGGAATTGGTGGAGGCTAGCCCAACCGCCATGCGCGCGGCGGGCAGGCCCGTTTCGGCGACATGGAATTCTTGCTCGGCGCTAAAGCGTGCTAACAACAACCAGAAATCGGCATCGCGTGGCGCGAGCTCCACCGCTTGGCTGAACCACTGTTCGGCTTGGGTCAGATCGCCTAGGCTGGCATGCGCCCCGCCGATCTCCGCCGCGATGGCGGGGTTTTGCGGGTCGAGCGTTTGCGCCTGTTGTAGATAAGGCAAGGCTTGGCGCGACTCACCGAGCCGTCGCCAATGGAGGCCGTAGAAAAAATTGACGAGAGGCGAATTGGGCGTCAGGCGCAACGCCGTGTCGTAAGCGGCTAGGCTCTCTTTCTTTTGCATATCCAGCGCAAAGCCCAGATACGTAAACGCATCAGCATACGTGTGATTGAGTTCCGTCGCGCGCTTGAGCGCGATCTCGGCCAAGCCCCATTCTTTTAGTTGGATCAATTCGAAACCCACCCGCCCAAACAAGTAGGCGTCATCCCCTGTGGCTTGGCTGTCTTCAAGGGCAGTCAACAACGGGCGCAAGCGGTCGGCGAGGGTTGGGTTGAGGTCAAGCGCCGTGACTAAACGACTCGCCGCCTCATGGGGATTGACGGCCGCTGAGAGCAACACCAACCGATAATAAATGGTGGCATCGGTGGCTTGCGTCTGCGCTAACGTATTGAGGGCGGTGGTGGCCTCCGCATACCTCCCCAAAGTTTCATACGCTTGTGATAACCGCAATAACGCTTCGGGGCGATGCGGCGCAAGTTGTTGGGCTTGTTCCCACTGTGTGATCGCGGCGGCTAAATCACCTTTGCCAGCATAGGCATCGCCCATGATCAAGCGCTTCTCTACACTCCAGCCCTCCAACGTGGCGGCCTGTTGCGTGTGGCGGAGTGCGGCGTCGAATTGTTTGACAGCTAACTCGGCGAGGGCGGCCCGTTGCGCCAGCGTGGCATCATACGCCAAGCGTGCGGCGGCCTCCGCAAGCGCCGGAGCCAACGCGGCTGGATCGTTTTGGCGCACGGCCTGCTGAGCGGTGAGGAACGCTTTTTGCAAACCGAGCGAGATCGGTTGTGGACTAAGCAATAAGACCAATAGACAGACCACCCCAATCCGTTGAGCCATCGCCAAACGGGACATCAGGCGCGAATTTGGAGGAGTTGTTTAACTTGTGACCGCAGTTCGTTCGGTTCGACGGGTTTGTTGAGGTAGACCGCGACAGCTTTTTGGAGACTGCCGATCATCCGATGCACGGGCTCGTTGTGCGCGGTGAGGACGATGACGCGCGCTTGAGCAAAGCGTTCATCGTTTTTAAAATAGTCGAGGATATCCCAGCCGCGCATGTCGGGCAGGTTGATGTCGAGCAAGATCAGGTCGGGGATTTCTTTTTGCAAAAATGCAATAGCTTCGGCCCCGTTGACGGCCGGCAACATTTCGAGAGGATACTTGCGGAGAATCGTGCAAACCAATTTGTAGTTGACGTCGTCGTCCTCGACCACGAGGACGCGGTAGGTTTTCGACACAGAAGGCTCCTCACACCAGACAGATGCGCCGATTATACAATGGGTTGTTAAGGAAGACGAATAGATGCCTATCACTTGAGCGGTGTGGCCAGCGCGAGGGTGCAAGCGGAAATGGGTAGCGCCGCCTATTTAACCAATGTGCACCGCGTAGTAAGCCTCAACACAGTGGCCGAGGCGCTAGATGAAGAAGCCTTTCTGACCGCCCAAGCTACAGGGGAAAAGTTGACGCCAGAGGAGGCGATGAAATTGGCTTTGGATGAAGCATCATCACAACCAATCGTTGCGCTTAAACCACACAAACATCAACACGGGCGCTAGCACCATAGCGGCCACCGCGCCGATGAGGAGCGCTGGGCTGTCAAACGGCAGGCGCGTGAAGTTCATGCCGAAGAAACCGGCCAAGAACGAAATCGGCATGAACAATGCGCTGATGATGGTCAGCACCTTCATCACTTGGTTGATGCGGTTGGAAGTGACGGAGAGATAGGTGTCGAGCGTACCGCCGACGAGGTCGCGCAAGTTTTCGTTGATGTCCACCAGCCGGACAAAGTGATCGTAGATGTCGCGGAAGAACACCCGGTCTTGCGGATCGATCACGGCATAATCATCGCGCGCTAACCGATTGAGTACTTCGCGTTGTGGCACGATGATGCGCCGAATCTGCAAGATGGAGCGCTTGAGCGAGAAGATGGTGTTGAGTGTGTGTTGGGTGGGGCGCTCAAAGACTTCATCTTCCAAGTGATCAATCGCTTCATCCAGCGCATCAATGGCGGGCATATAGTCGGTGGCGAGCTGATCCAAGATATCGTAGAGCAAATGATCCGCGCCGCGCTCTAACCGACGTTGATCCGATTGACAGGCCGACCACACGCGGTTCACTGCCTCCACGGGATGGGAGTGATAGGTCACCAGATAGTGTTTCCCCAAGAAAATGTCCACTTCATATTGCAACAGTTCTAAGGCCTCCGCGTCAAAGTTGATGCCGCGTAACACGGCATAAATATACTCACCCCAATTATCCAGCTTCGGCACATGGCGCTCGCGCAGTGCGTCGTCAATAGCGAGCGCGTGGAAATTAAAGAGGTCGCGGAGCAATGGCTCCACTACCTCGGCTGGCTCTTCACCCAAATCCACCCAGAGCAAACCGCCCGTGTCGCGCAACGCGACCTTCCAGTGACTCTGTGGAACATCAATGGTGAAGCCGCCTTTGCTGTTGCGATAGAGGACGCGGATCATCGCTTTAACTGCTCCTGCAAATACTCATCAAATTGTTCACGCCCACATGCTTCTAAATACCGCATGATCTCGCCGCCTGCGAGGGGATAGAGAGGATGGCATGACGTCGGCCACGCGCCACGCGGAGTATGTACTACAACGGTCGTGAGCGGCGCGACCACATCAGCACGGTCAAGTTTGTCTACAATTTCCTCAGCGGTGATGATGACGGTTTGCGCGGCCAGTGCCAATTCTGGATCGATCCCATAGTTGGTGTTGAACTGCGCGTTGCCTTGTGGGTCGGCACGGAGCGCATGGAGGACGGCGACGGTAGGCTGAATGGCGGGAAAGGCCATGAGCTCCTCGCCGGAATACGGATCGCGGATGCGTTGCACATCCGGGCGCAAGCGGGGCAGGTCGGTGCCGATCCAACCGCGTCCGGGCATGAAACCTATGCCGCCCAACGTGGCGCGAATGCCACTCGCCAAACTGATCTCAGTCTCTTCCATCACTTCGATTTCGCCCAAGTTGCTGGCTTGGGTAAACATTGGTGCAAGGCCAAACACTTCAAAACCAAAGTAGCAGGTGCGCATGCGCTTCACTAGACCTGCGCCGACCAGTAGATCGGATTCATAGGAGGCGGTGAAACATAAGAGGGTTAAGTCAGTCGGCCGGGTTGCTTGTCGGAGTAGTTCATAGACGAACGCCACTGGGCGACGGTAGAGGGTCATGCCACCGAGGGCGAGCATGTCGCCCGACTTTACGAGTTTAACGGCTTCGCCAAGCGGGACGACTTTACCGCTCATGCTGGTCTTCTTCTTTAATTTGGTTTACAAGGCGATGCAACTCATCGGTCTGAGCGTCTTGATGGCGGCGCGCTTGTTGGCCCCCTTGCAGGGCCTTCCCCCACTTGGCGGCCTCGTTGCTGATCTTGTTCTGTTTGCCGAGCATCAGGCTGAGGAGCGGCAAGTTAACCGCCAGCACTAAACCCACGATGCACAAGACCGCGATGAGGGCTCTCGGGTTGGAGAAAAAATCGGGCATCCGTTACCACCTCTGACCGACTAACCCGGCCACAATACGCTCTAAGCCAAGGATGTCAGCGATCTGATAATCTGCGCCGTCTAAGGCCGGGGCTGTGTTGACCAGCACCGTCACCCAGCCTAGCGCGCGTGCTGGGCGCAAGTTGCGCGATTGGTCATCCACGAAGAGACATTCACCGGGTTGCGCTGAGAGCAAGCGGAGGGCGTGTTGATAAGCGCGTGGATCAGGTTTGTTGATGAAGTCGAGGGCGTTGATGTCTATGAAATGCTCAAAATAACGTTCGATGTCTAGGCGTTGTAAAACGCGCCGCGCATGAGCCGCATCGGCATTGGTGAAGATGACTTTGATGAGTGGCAGGCGCGCTAACATCCCTTTCAGTTTCACGTTGGGTTGGAGAAATTGTTCGAGGGGGAGGTCGTGTACGAAGCGCAGGTAATCTTGTTCGTCCACTTTGAACTCGCGGCGCAAGCCACCCAAGGTGGTGCCGTATTCTCGAAAATAGCGCTCACGGCGCGCGACCAACCCCTCTGGCGCAACGCCCACCCGCTCGATCATATACTGACTGATCCGCTCACCAATGGCCGGCCAAAGACCGGTTTCGGGCGGGTAGAGCGTGTCGTCCAGATCGAAGAGAAGATAACGGAGCATGAGGCAATAAATTAAACAGAGTGCTTTGAAGAGGGTTTAAACTAAGCCTTCGGGTTTTCATTTAACACACCTCGAAAGCTTGCTACTAACTTGCCGCAATCTACTGTAGGGCAATTAAAAACCTCACCCGCCTGCTTCGCGAAGTAGGCGGATGAGGCTAGAAGGGGTGCTAAGGTTGAGTCTTCCCCGGCTCGCCCCCCGCTACCAAGCGTTGCCCAGTAGATTGAGCGATCTGCACCAGAGCGCGGAACGCGGCGTCGCGGACGAGTGGGTTAGGGACGCGGAGTGCGCCATAGAGTTCGCGGGTGACGGCCGGGTCGGCGAGGCGGCCTAACGATTGTGCGGCGGCACGTTGGTTAGCTTCATCGCCTTCGCGTAACGCGCGGTTGAGGATCTCAATCGCGGCGCGGCCGGGCGGCACGCCGGTGCCTTGTTTCGCCGCCCAGGCAATCAACCACCCTTGAGCATCCGGTTGGGCATACGGCTTGGGGGTGTGTACCTCCGACGGGGCTTTGAGTTTCTCCACCATTTCGGTCGCGGCATTCCGCACCAGCCATTCCTTTTCAGCCGTCTGCATTTTTTCCAATTGCTTAAAGGCCCATTCTTTGTGAACAGCGGCTAAACCATACACCGCGGCGCGGCGCGTGCCCAGGTCGGGATGTTCGGCGGCCTCTTGCAAGAGCGGATGCCCTTGTTCGATGTTGCGTGCGAGGGCTTGCGCCGCCGCTTGCCGTACATGGTCGTCGCCTTCGAGCAAACCTTGCGCCAAGCTATTGATCGCTTGGTCATTGCCGATCACCGCGAGGGCCAACGCCGCCGCCCAGCGCACGTCCAAATACGAATCGTTCAGCATCGCCGCCAGTTGGGGGATGGCGGTCACTTCGCCAATTGCACCTAAACCGAGCGCGGCCATCCGCCGATTGAACGGATCACCATTGCCGAGGGCTTGTTTGAATAAATTGACGACGGCCGGATCGTAAGAGGAGATGAAACCAGCGAGCGCGCGTAGACGCATAGCCTCCGGCAAGTTCGGGTTGAGCATGAGTTGCGCTAAGCGCTTATAGATTTCGCCGCGCCATTTGGCCGCCGTGGGGTTATCGCGCGAGTCGCGCAACCACTGCGCACAGGTCAGCAGTTCGCTTTGCATGAAGTCGGCGGTTTGGGTGAGCTGGCGTTGGACGAAGGGGATGAGGTCGCCCATAGTGCCGAAGAACGCCAGCGCGCGCACCCAAGCGGGCGAGGCGGCGTTGGGCGTCGCGCTTTGGGGGTCAAGCGCGAGCGCTTGTGCCGCGCAGTAGGCGTTGACCAACCCATACTGAAACGCCAAACGATTCTTGGCATGCTTGGCCAAGACCTTTTTCTTGATCAGCTCATCCAAGAAATCATCACTGTCGGTGTGTGGCTTGCCATCTGGGCCGAGGAAGAGTTTGTCTAAAATGGCTGTGAGTTCGGTGCGGGGCGCGCCCAGTGCATCTTCGCGCCCTAGCAATTGCCCCGCGATCAACAGCACCGCTTTCACCGCATCGGGTTTTAAATTGAGCCGCTGGATATAAGTCGCCATCCAATCAATCGGGCGGTTGCCTTGCGCGTCACCGGCCAACGCTGACCACACGCGCAAGGTGACTTCTAACACGCTTCGGCCTTGATTGTTATTCGCGATCCAGCCGAGGATGAGCTCCATGTCCATATCTGGCATGGCGGCCTTGGATTTCTTGCCGCGTGTCTTAACCAGCTTCTCCCATTCGGTGCCCCACTTCTTGATCAGCAAACGATAGTCTTCCGCGTTCCACCCCGCCATGACGATGGGGGCAAAGCCCAGATTGAGTAGTGGCCCATAGCCCCAAGGCCCTGCCGCCGCAAACCAGCGGTGGTGCGGGTATTGCGTGGAAAACTCATCCACCCAACGTGAGACCTCAGCGATTTGCGCGGGTGGCATCTCGTCGAGGCCATCCAAGAAAATGGCGCACTTGAATTTCTTGATCCGCAAATCGAGGTGACGTGGCAACTGCGCCGAGGTGAGAGCTGAGGCGCGGGCTTGGGCGGCGGCGATGAGCGGGTGGGCGAGATCGTCTTTCTCGGCACGCGGCAAATCCAAATCGGCGGCATGCACGAAGAGTGGTGTGACTCCACCGGGGAAGAGTTCTTCGTCATCTTGTGAGGCGCGGCTAGCGAGGTGCGCCAATAATGTGGATTTGCCGATCCCCGGCACACCTAAGATCATCACCTTGTCTGAGTCTTTAAAGGCTTCTTCAATGCTCAACGTCTCGGCCCGATAGATCGCGCTGAGGTCAGGCCATTCGGGCAAAACCGGGATGATGGAAGTGATGTCGGCATCCGGCGGTGGCAAGGTGGGGTCGAAGCCGGGGTCGGGCGAAAACAAACGCGGGGTCATTAGAATTTCGTTGAGCGCGAAGATATTGCCGGCGATATGCGCGGTTTGGGCATAGCGCAGTGTATCTTCGCGGAGCGCGAACTCGGTGCCAGAGGTCAGCCGTTCGCGGAAAGTTTGGATGCGCTCTTGAATGACTTTTAGCCCATCTCCGATGGGGCGGCGGAACCAATACAGGACCAGGAATAGCACGAGCGCCGTGCCAAAGCCAAGACTAAATGAAAAGGGATCAATGGGAGGGATACGCATGGTCAGATACCTGAACTATTCTACGTACAAAATGCGCTCACAATTGCTACACCGCACGAGGTCACTCCCCTGGCGTGCGTCGCGGATGCGCGCATTAGAAGGGGCAACGCCGCAGGCAGTACATACGCCGTCTTCGAGTTTGGCGACCGCGCGTCCGTTTTTAGCGCGGCGTAACCGCTCGTACACTTCACGGTCAGCCAGCGGGACGCTGATCTCTGTCGCTTCCCGTTCGGTATCCAGACGTTCGATCCGCATCTTGAGCGCCTGACGTTCTTCTACCAGGTCGCTCCTTAACTTGGCGACTTCGGCCTCGATTCGCTTAACTTCCATATCGGCGATGTTGAGGCGCGTTTCAGCGGATTCGTTTTGAATGAGGGCTTCCAGTTGCTCCTCTTCTAGCGTGCCGCGCCGCCGTTTGAGCGAGTCGATCTCTTTTTGTAAATCCTGTAACTCTTTCGGGTTCGTCACCAACCCACTATAGAGGCGGTCGCTGGCCTCGGCCATTTTCTCGCTCAGGATTTGGATCGAGTCTTCTAAACTCTTCACTGAGACTTGAGTCGTATGCGCTTGGGTTTGGGCGTCTAAAAAGACTTGGTGTGCCTCGCGCAGAGCGGGGCTATCCGCGAGCGCGTCGTCAATCAGTTTAACTTTGGCATGATGGGCACTAAGTTCAACATCTAGGGTTTGTAAACGGAAAATCGCAGAGACACGGCTCATAATGATAGGATTATAGACAAAGGCGGGTAAAACACAAAGTGAAAGCGGCGTGGGGCAGTGGCTTTCGATTAGAATAGCGCCCATGCTTAACTTCGACCAGCGTTGGCGCGAGGTGTTTTTAATCTCTGGCCTCATTTTATTCGGGATTAATCTGCCCTATTGGCTGGCTTACCGAAACGCCCCACCGGATGTTTTTGCCGGTGTGCTGGTTAACCCGGTAGATGGCATTTCCTACTTGGCGAAGATGCGGCAAGGCTGGCGGGGGGAATGGCTCTTCACTTTGCCCTACACGACGCCCGCGGGTGAAGGCGTTTTTGTGTATAGCTACTATTTAGCGCTGGGGCATGTGGCGCGCTGGAGCGGCCTAGGGCTGGAAACCGTTTACCATTTGGCGCGGAATGTGGGTGGGGTGAGCCTTTTGCTTTCCACATATGCTTTTCTCGGCCCGTTTTTCCCAAAACTCATTGAACGGCGTGCCGCGTGGCTAATGTTTGCGCTGGGTTCTGGCTTGGGGTGGACCGCTGTTCGGTTTGGCGTGTTCACTGCTGATTTGTGGGTCGCCGAATGGATTCCTTTCCTCTCGCTTTTCACCAACGCCCACTTTGCCCTCGCCGCCGCGCTCATGGTGTGGGTAGCGCAATGGACTTTTCCGGGCCTCATGGAAAAACGCACGCGTTGGCATTGGGTGGGGTTGGTCGTCGCCATTACGGTCTTGGCCCAAATTCAACCACTGGCCTTGCTCACGCTCGGGCTCGTGGCGACCTCATTAGTTGGATGGAAAGCGTTGGAACAACGTCGCCTCGACGTAGAAGACGTGTGGGTGCTATTGATCCTTGGCGTCTTTTCTCTGCCGTGGCTCGTTTACGATGCGTGGGTCATGTTGACGCATCCCATCTTGTCGCAATGGAACGCGCAAAACTTAACACCCTCGCCGCCCGTGTGGGATGCCTTGCTCTCCGGCGGCATGCCGCTTCTCCTAGCGCTCCCCGGTGTGTGGTTCGCGGCGCGGCGGCGTTCGCCCCTTGATCGGGTGGCGCTCGTTTGGTTTGGGCTGGGTACGCTCTCCCTCTATGCTCCTTTGGCGTTACAACGTCGCCTGTCGCTAGGGCTATGGATGCCGCTGAGCATCCTCGCCGGGTTAGGCTTTTACCAAGTGTTCGCGCCCCGACTACGAGCGCGGTATCACGCCGTTATCCTGATCTTTCTCGCGCTGTTCATGCTCCCCAGCAACTTGCTCATCTATGTCTCGACCTTGAGCGCAGGTCAACGCCATGACGCGGCGATCTTCCTAACGAGCGACGAAGCCGCGGCGTTCAACTGGCTAGCGTCGAATGCGCCCGTGGGGGCAGTGGTGCTGGCCGCGCCCGACACTGGGTTGTTCATCCCGGCCTACACCGATCAGCGCGTGATCTATGGTCATCCATTTGAAACCATAGACGCCACCGCCAAGCAAAAGACTCTCGAAGATTTTTGGGCCGGGCGTCTCTCATCTGCGACGTTGTTAGCGCAATACCCGGCGCAATTTTTGTTTTATGGCCCGCGCGAACGCGCCCTCGGTCAACCCGATCTAGCTGAATGGCGCGCAGTTTTTTCACAGGGCGAGGTCACGCTCTATGCGCGTTAGTTTCCGGTGGCCCGCCATTTTTCTCGGCTTGGCGTTGCTCTACTTGTGGCCGCTCACGCTCCAACCCAACGCGATTCCCTTTCATCCGCGCCTCCCTTATTCTGATCTATTAATTTCACATCTCCCCAACGCACAGTACGCCCACGCTTCGCTGACGCAATTTGGGCAATGGCCGTTGTGGAACGCGCAGATCATGGCGGGGCAACCGTTCGCCGCCGACCCGTTGGCTGGGGTATGGTATCCCCCGAATTGGATTTTGTTTATCTGGCCGGTACCCATTGCATTTAATTTTCTCTTTGTGCTACATGTTGCCTGGGCCGGGTATGGCGTCTTTCGGCTGTTGCAGGCCGAGGGCCTCGGCGCGGGTGTGGCGCTGTGGGGAGGGGTGATCTTCATGGGCACACCCAAACTCATGGCACATCTCGGCGCGGGGCATGTGTCGTTGCTGTTCGCCGTCGCGTGGACGCCCTGGTGCGTTTTAGTGGCAAGACACTTGGCGCATGGGGGTGGCTGGCGCGCAGGGGCCCTCGCCGGCCTGTGCCTCGCCCTCACTTTTTTAGCCGACGTGCGCTGGGCGTTTTATGCAGGCGGGTTAGGCGCGTGTGTCGTGTTGCGCGCCTTGATCGCGCGTGATATTGCTCAACCACGTGGTCGGCTAATCAGCGCCCTCTTCAGTTTTGGGATCATCTTAGTCATGGTGTCGGCGGTCCTGGCCGTGCCGCTCGTGGAATTTTTATATCGCTCTAGCCGCAGTGCCCTCACTTTAGCCGAGGCCGCGACGCTCTCACTGCCACCTCTGTATTTGCTGGGGTTGGTCATCCCACCCTTAGGCGCGCCGCATGAATACATGACGTATGTCGGCGTCGCGCCTTTGCTAGTGGCTCTTCTCGGTACACGCCGACAATGGTTCTGGAGCGGCGTCACCCTCTTCTCTATCCTCTTCGCCCTCGGCACGAGTATCTCGCCCTCGCTCTTCTCATTGCTCTTTACGACCCTCCCCGGCCTTAGCATCTTGCGCGTCCCGCCGCGCATTTGGTTTCTGGTCGTTTTGGGCGTGAGCGTGTTGGCAGCGCATGGCGCACACTCCCTCGCCGAAATCGTGCCAGCCCGTTGGCGACGCTGGCTCCCGCCGCCCCAGCTTTTATTACCGACGCTTATCATCTTCACTTTGTTAGATTTGTTACGCGTCAATGCTTCGGTGTTAGTCGCGCGCCCCGTGCCAGAGCTGACGCCCGCGACGCGCTGGCAGGCGAGTCAGCCCGGCTTGTTTCGCGTCTATTCGCCTTCTTATAGTTTGCCACAGCCAGACGGGCTACAACATGTGGACGGCATCAACCCCTTACACCTCGCGGCGTTTTCAAGGTTCATGGCACAAGCCAGTGGCGTGCCGGTTAACGGCTACAGTGTGACCGTGCCGCCCTTCCCGGTGGATGAGAAGCATCCTGACCTCGCCACTATCAATCAGAACGCGCCGCTTGATCCGGCGCAGCTCGGTTTGCTCAACACGCGCTATATCGCCGCTGAGTTTCCCCTCACGCACACCGCGCTCACATTAGTTCAAGTTTTTGGTTCGACCCATCTCTACGAAAATCAACTCGCGCGCCCGCGCATTTGGGTCGAGCAGGGCACGGCTGAAATCCGTCTGTGGTCGCCCAATCGCATCGAAGCACATGTGAACGGGGCCGGGCAAGTAGTGTTAAGCGAGATCATGTATCCGGGCTGGCAGGCCAGCGCCAACGGTCAGCCGATCGCTTTAGAGACAGCCGAGGGTCTCCTGCGAAGTATTCATTTAGAGTCCGGCGAATATGATCTCGTCTTTGAGTTTTGCCCGCTAACGGTTTACCTCGGCGTGGGGCTGACGGTGTTCGGCCTCGTCTTATTGGGAGTCTTTTGGCGATGGGGCGCGTGACGCCGCGCGAGTGGGCGTGGGTCAGCGTCTTCGCGGCTGTGGTGATGCTCGTGACCACCGTGCCGTATTGGGTTGCGTGGTCGTCCCAAACACCTGACTTGCGCTTCGGCGGTTTTGTGTGGGGGGTTGAAGATGGCAATTCGTATATCGCTAAAATGAACGCAGGCGCGAACGGCGCGTGGTTGTTTACTTTGCCCTACACTTCTGAACCCCAAACCGGAGTTTTTATTTATAGCTTTTATTTGACCCTCGGACGTTTGGCGGGGGGTGGGCATGACCGATTAGTAGCGGTTTATCACATCGCGCGCTGGGTGTGCGGCTTCGCGCTCTTGTTGGTCTCTTATCGTTTTCTGGCCGAGTTCCTGCTACGCATCAAACAACGCCGGTTGGCGGTCGTCATAACAGCGTTGGGTGGTGGCCTAGGTTGGGCGTTGATGTTCTTATTTCCAGCGGGTGTCTTCGACTCGTTACCAATTGATGTGATCTCGCCCGAAGCGTTTACTTTCCTAAATCTCTATGGCCTGCCGCATCTCGCGTTTGCGCGGTGCTTCTTGCTCTTGGGTTTGCTGGCGTATTGGCAAGACCACCCCTATTGGGCGGGGGCATGGTTGTTCGCGGTGAGCCTCATTCAACCGCTCTATGTGCTGATCGCCTGGGCGTTGCTCGTGGGCGATCAATTCGTTGGGGCGTGGCGCACCATGCCAGCCTCGCTCAGCTTGATCACCGGTCGCTTATGGCCCACCCTCTTGCTCTCCTCGCCGGTGGTGCTCTACACCATTTACATCTTCATCGCCGATCCTTTGATCCAACAATGGAATGTGCAAAATGTCTTGCCTTCGCCACATCCTCTGCACTATGTGTTCGGGTATGGCGTCTTGTTGGGCGTAGGGGCGTGGGGATGGCGCGGGTTGTGGCGACGCCGCCCGCGCTTAGCGCGCTTCGTCAGCCTGTGGGTGTGCGCCGCGCCGTTCTTGCTCTATGCGCCCATTGCCACACAACGGCGGCTGATCGAAGGCTTTCAATTGCCGCTGGTTGTGCTCGCCACCTTGGCGCTCACAGTGACGTTTCGACGTTATCGGCGTTGGCTCATCCCGTTGAGCGTGGGCGCGATCATCCCGACCAGCGTGTTGTTGTTGGTCACGGGCAGTTTATCGGCCTTGGCGCATAACCCGCTCATGTTTCACACCCAAGATGAGTTGGCGACTTTCGATTGGCTGGCGCGGCAGGGGGCCGCTGGGCAAGTGGTCTTAAGTTCGCGCGAGACGGGCAATGTGCTACCCGCCTATACACCGCAGATCGCCTATATTGGGCATGGCCCAGAGACATTGTTCATTGCGGGTAAAGCGCCGCGCGTCGCCGCGTTTTATCAAGCCGTCACTGCAGATGACGAGCGCCGCCAACTGCTCGCCGAAGGACACATCGCCTATGTCCTCTTCGGCCCGCATGAACACGCCCTCGGCGATTTCGATCCACAAAAGGTGCCCTACCTGCGCTTGGAATTTACGGCGGGCGAGTATAAGGTGTATATCGTTGAATGAAGGAGTGCTCAGTTATCAGCAAACAGTGACTAGGGTTTCATTCTGGCTACTGATTACTGATTACTGATTACTGACACTGATGCCTCGCTCTTTCCCCTATCTCGCCGTCTGTCTCGCTCCCCTGATCCTGTTCGCGCCCTTTCTGTTGGGCTGGCAGGTGATGTATTGGGGCACGCCGCTCGTTCAGTTTTACCCCTGGCGACAACTGGCGCTGGAC
>Ga0315912_10001178_pt1 | contig 34328 bp, 28 predicted proteins | sample VfabasoilMG_FD_204469 | JGI IMG/M metagenome (GOLD analysis project Ga0315912, IMG submission 204469) | Garden soil microbial communities collected in Santa Monica, California, United States - V. faba soil | ecosystem: Environmental > Terrestrial > Soil > Garden | place: USA: California... | reverse complement strand
ACGATTCCTCGCGTACCGAAGACGGCATCTATCTCGTTCAGATCCTGGCGCAACTCGCGAAACTGGGTGAGGGCATGAAGGAGACCGCGTTGCTGGTACACGCCGAAGGATTGAGCCACGCGGAAGCTGGCGCGATTCTCGGCGTCTCGGAATCCACGATTTCCTGGCGCGTCCACACCATTCGCAGGCACATGAACCGGCAGGAAGCCAGAGTGGGCGGTGCCCTATGAAAGAATCGATCGAATCCACGCTCGCGAATCTCGAGGTGCCGACGCCCGATCCGAAGATGCGTCTGCGCGCCAAGCGCGCTGCGCTCGCCGAATTCGAACGCGTACATGCAGCGTCGCAGGACAACGCGGCAACCTCCGCGCAGTCCTCCCAAGGTTTGTGGAATGCGCTTCGTCTCTTCCGTGAAGGTTCATCGCACGGGAGAACTTCCATGACCTGGTTTGTTAGTCGGAATCTGACCGCGGGCGTCGCAACTGTCTGCGTGGTGGGATTGGGTATCGCGATGGTGTGGCCGGTCTTCACGCGGTACGGCGACGAGCGTCTCCTCGCGGACGTGACCTCGCACGACGAAGCGTTTGTGATGGAACTCGAGCGGGATACGCTGCACGAGCCGGCGCCGCCACTTCCGACACCGTTGCCCGAGGAGAATGCGCGAGCGGCCGCGGCGCCGGTGTCAAAGGACGAACTCGCGAAGCTCGCCGCGGCGCAGGGCGCACTGCAGAAGAGGAAGGCCGAGGAATACGCGGCCGACCTGCGCATGAAAATGGAGATCGGCGAGGCGTCCCGGCAAGTGGAACAGCAGCAAGCCGAGCAGGAGATCGTCGTGAGCGGCTTGCGCCCGGTCTTGCAGCAAACCCTGGAGGTGAAGCATTCAGCCGCGGCGGTGGTCGATGCCATCTCCGCGGAGGACGTCGGCAGCTTTCCCCAGGCCTCGGTCGCCGGAAACATGCAAAACGCGCCGAAGCTCATGGCGGCGAGGGGCATCTCTGGCGCGCCCATCGTGGCGATGGCGCCGGAGCCGGAGCCCATGGCCGTCGCGGAGTCACGCGACAAGTTCCAGCATTTCGAAGTGAATCCGCTGCGACAGGTCGCCGATGAGCCGGTGTCGACCTTCTCGGTGGACGTCGATACGGCGTCCTACAGTTTTGCGCGGCGCATGTTGAATGGCGGCGAGCTGCCGCAAAAGGATTCGGTGCGCGTCGAGGAGATGATCAACTACTTCGACTACGCCTGGCCCGCGGCGAAGTCACCCGAGGTGCCGTTCGAGCCGACCGTGGTGGTCAGCGACTCTCCGTGGGGCAAGGGCAAGAAGCTCGTGCACGTCGGCATCAAGGGCTACGAGATCGATCGCCGCGAGACGCCGGATTCGAACCTGGTGCTGCTGCTCGACGTGAGCGGCTCGATGGATTCGCCCGACAAGCTGCCGCTGGCCGTGAAGTCGATGGAGCTGCTGCTCGGGAGCCTCAAGCCCACGGACACCGTCGGCATCGTGGTGTACGCCGGCGCCGCGGGCACCGTGCTCGAGCCGACGCCGGTGCGCGAGAAGGAAAAAATCCTGAAGGCGCTTCGCGACCTGTCCCCGGGCGGCTCGACCGCGGGGGCAGAAGGAATCGAACGCGCGTACCAGCTCGCCGAAAGGAGCTTCCGCAAGGGCGGCGTGAACCGGATCCTGCTGGCGACCGATGGCGACTTCAATGTCGGCATCGACGACACGAACCAGCTCAAGGGCTACATCGAGCGCAAGCGCGAAAAGGGCATCTATCTTTCGGTGCTCGGCTTCGGCCAGGGCAACTATCGCGACGAACTCGCGCAGGCGCTGGCCCAGAACGGCAACGGCGTGGCGGTCTACATCGACACGCTGAACGAGGCGCGCAAGGTGCTGGTGGAAGAGGCGACGTCATCGCTCTTCACCATCGCCCAGGACGTGAAGCTGCAGGTCGAATTCAATCCGGCCACGGTGTCCGAATATCGCCTCGTGGGTTACGAGACGCGCGCCCTGCGGCGCGAGGACTTCAACAACGATGCGATCGATGCGGGCGATGTCGGATCGGGCCACACGGTGACCGCCATCTACGAGATCACGCCGGCGAACTCCGATGCCCGCATGGTCGACGAATCCCGCTATCCGGAGAATCGCCGCTCCGCCGCGTCGCGTGGGTCCCGCAACGAATACGGGTTCCTCAAGATCCGCTACAAACTACCCGGACAGTCCACGTCGCGACTGCTCGAACGGCCGATTCCGCTCGCCACGCAGGTGGGTCCGGAGATTCGGCGCGAGGTGATTTTCTCCACGGCGGTGGCCGGTTTCGGCCAGCTGCTCCGCGGCGGAAGTTTCACCGGGCCGCTGAGCTACGAAGACGTCATCAGCCAGGCGCAGTCCGCGACCGGCGAAGACCGCTTCGGTTACCGCGCAGAGTTCGTGCAGCTGGTCCGAAAGGCCGAGGCCGCGCAGCGCAAGTAGGCCAGGCCAGTCACGCAGAAGTAGCGCCGGGCTACTTCTGCGTTTTCACCTTGTAATCCGCGGGAATGTCGAACGATTCGGCGGGCAGGGCACCTGTCTCGATCTTCGTGACCGTGGTGATGATGTCGCTTTTCGCCGCGCTCGCCATGAGGCCCGCCATCGGGTTGTCACCAGACGCGGAGATGTTGACGTGGCTTTCGAGCGCGATTCCGCCTTCGGCCATTTTCTTCGTGAGTGCGGCATAGGCTTTCGCCTGCGCCGCCCCGGTGGGTGACTTGGTTGCGCGCGGGTCGCCGAAGATGAAGCCGGAGTCCGCCGCGGCCTTGTAGAAGGCCTGGTAGTCCGCGAGACCCGGTGCGGCGGTGCTGAGACAAACGGTTCCCGACAACACCATCGTGAGATCCATGCCCTGGCCGGCCTGGCCCGTGGGACTGAACGGCAACGCCAGGTGGATGTCGTGGACGGTGCAGGGGTAGCCGGCGATCTGCTTCGTCTGCGACGTCTTCTTGAGAGTCGCGTCTATCGTGCCGATGCCGACTTTCTGAAGCTCGTCCGCAATCGAGTCGAGTGGCGTCACCGTTGCGGATTTTTTCTTGGCGTCGAGGCTGACGAAGCGCCGGCCGTCGATGTCGATGATCATCGATTGGGTCTTGCCCTTGAACGATTGCTCCGAGCGCTGGCGCGTGCCCTTGATCTGCGTGACTCCTTCGCCGCCCAGGTCGATGAACGCGGCCTTGCCGGACGTCTGGGTACTGACGGTGACATCGGCGTGGGCAGCGGATGCGGCGGCCAGCACGGCGCACAGCAGGATCTTGTTAGACATCATGGGCGGGCTCCCTGTAGATAGTGGGCGCGCGAATGTATACCGCAGGGCGGTCGCCCGGTGAATGTCTCGACGCGGCGACAGTGACTTAACTATTCCCGGTCAGAGGCGTTCACGAATTCTCGCAATGAAGGTCGATCGGGCGCGACATGACGAGACGCATGCGGCCGCGGCCCGCCTTTTCGAGCTGGATGGCCGCGTTCTGTTCGGCGAGCCGTCGCTGCAGGAGCAGCAGGCGCACTTCGAGATTGTCCTGCACGTCGGGCAGCCGGAGTTCGGGCGCGAGCCGCAACTCGCGATTGGAGAATTCGCGGCGTCCACTACGCAGGAATTCGCCGACCAGCTTCCACAGGATCGCGCCGGCGACGCCGCGGATGAGGTACTGGTCGTCGAGAAAGATGCTGTTGTCGCGGGTGAAGCGGCGCAGGCGAAGCGCCGATCCCGATTGCGCGGGTTGGGCGCTTTTCGGTGGCGCGGCGACGGCTTCGGGCTCGGCCGGCTGCATGAGGCTCATCGCGACTGCGAATTGTCCGCACAGCATCATCAACGCGTCTTCGTCGTCGTAACCAAAGAACTGGTCGTGTTTGCTTTCAACGAGGAGCGCGCCGAGGACGCGGCCGCGTGCGCGCAGCGGCACGGCGAGTTGACTGCGCGGTTCCTTGAGCCAGGGCAGCGCAATGGCCGCTTTTGCCGGCGATGCCGGGCCCAGCGCATCGACGGACTCGAGCGCGGCGCGCGCGTAGGTCGCCATGTTCATCATGTGCCCGACGCGGATCGGTACGCCTTCGCGGACCGCGGTGCCGACGATGCCTTCACCGACGGAGATTTCCGCGCCGGCACCATCCACCTCGTAGCCGCGGCTCGCGAGCAGTGTGAGCGCGGCCTGCGAGGCATCGAACAGCCAGAGCATTGCGAAATCGATTCGCAGAAGCTCGCCCAGCCCGCACAGCAAGGTGTCGAGCAGATCGGCGAGGTCACCGCAATTCGCCATGCGCTCGGACAGCAGGCGTGAGTTCGTCGGCAGGTCGACGCGCGGTTGCGTCGCCGGCAGTTCCTTGCGCCCCGGCACGCGCCGCATTTCGAGCACGCGGTAGATGTCGGCACCGCGCAGATGGAACACCTTGTCCATGCCCACGTGACTCGCCACGCCCATGAGTTTCGCGCGAAGCCGTTCGAACACCGGCCCTTCGGTGTCGGTGCGTTCGTACTCGAGCTGCAGCACGACGCCGGCGCCCGTGTAGGGATCGTCGAGTGTCAGCGAGGCGCGCTTCGTCGCGAGCACGTTCTCGCGGCTGCGATTGAAGAACTGGTAGGAGAGCGCAACGTGCAGCGGATCGACGTACTCGGCGAGCGAAAGGTAGCTGACATTGGGTACACGATCGGCCGAAGCCGTGGCGAGGCTCGGCGGCACGACGCCTTCCATCATGCGCCGCACGGCAAACAGGCTGAGGCCGTCTTCGAACACGGCGCTCATGAGGTTTTGAGCGCGAGCGCGCTGCCGGCACCGGGTCCGGGAGTCTGGTTGCGCGCGGAGGTCGGCGTGAATCGGATGGCCATCAGTTGGTCGTCGGTGGCCGTGTACCAGGCACCCGTGTATTCGGGCGGGAAGCCGTAGGCATTCAGCTGCTCACGAAACGCCGCGTGACGCGCAGTGACCAGTTCGCGAAACGCCGACCCGGCGAAGCTCACCTCCGCATCGCTGCCGAGCAGGCTCATCGATTGGTAGTTTTCAGGCAGCGTCATGTTGAGCGCCACGTTCCGGGTCTCGCGCACGGCGGCGATCACCTCGAAACCGGACTCCGACGAGATGACGACGACCAGGCGTCCGTCGGGCTCGAGCTGAGCGGCCATGCCGCGGCACACCACCGGGCGTCCTCCGCTCGTGCAGCCGGCAACCTGGTGGGCGACACCTGCGGCCAGCATTTTGACCATGTCCGGAGTCAAAGCCATGTTCTTGTTTTATCTCCCCGGGCCACACGTTAGCGTGAATTTAAGAAATCGCTAAGTGCGACTTAGTAAATCGCCTGCGGGGCCGCCCCTAACCTGCGCTCCCCCGCCCAATGGGCGTGCAACCGGAGTCGACATGTCCAAGCCCGTCATCACCGTTTTTGGCGCCACGGGTGCACAGGGTGGCGGGCTCGCGCGCGCCTTGCTGGCGGATGCCGGTCGCCACTTCGCGGTGCGCGCCGTCACCCGCAAGCCCGATGGCGCGGCGGCGCGGCTGCTCCGGGAGCGCGGTGCCACGGTGGTATTGGCGGACCTGGACGATGTCGCGAGCGTGCAGCGCGCACTCGAAGGAAGCTACGGTGCCTTTCTCGTCACCAACTTCTGGGAACACTTTTCGGCTGAGAGAGAGCTGGAGCAGGCCCATCACCTGGCCGCCGCCGCGGCCCAGGCCGGCGTGCGGCATGCCATCTGGTCGACGCTCGAGGACACCCGGGAATTTTTCCCCGCGGATGGCACGCGGATGCCGGTGCTGCAGGGAAAGTTCAACGTCCCGCACTTCGACGCCAAGGGCGAAGCCAACCGCTTCTTTGCGCAACAGCGCGTGCCCGTCACCTACCTCTACAGCTCGGGCTATTGGGAGAACCTGATCCATTTCGGGATGGGCCCGAAGCGTGGACCGGACGGCAAGCTCGCCATTACTTTTCCCACCGGCTCGGCGCGCATTCCGTGGATCGGCGTCGAAGACATCGGCATCGCCGCCCGTGAAATTTTCCTGCGTGCCGATGCGCTGATCGGCGAATCGATCGGGCTCGCGGGCGAACACCTGAACGGCGCGCAGATGGCCGTGCACCTCAGCACTGCGCTCGGCGAACACGTGACATACCACGCGGTGACGCCGGAACAGTTCCGCGGGTTCGAATTTCCCGGCGCGGACGAGCTCGGAAACATGTGGCAGTTCAAGCGCGACTTCGAAGGGGCCTACGCCAGCCGAAGGAACATGGAGCGCGTGAAATCCCTGCATCCCGGCATCGCGAACTTCGCGACCTGGCTCGCAGCCAACAAGACGCGCATTCCGGTCGCGCCGGCGAGCTGAATCCGTGCGTCGAATCGCCCACCCCTTGCTGTTGAGCGCGATTGTCGCGTTGTGCGCGCCCGTGCTGCTGCGCGCGGCCGACCTGCCCACGCTTCCGCAGCACCTTCGCGATACCGGCCTGTACGCGGACGCTTCGATGTCGCAGCTGCGCGAAGGGGTGCTGGCGTTCTCGCCGCAGTATCCTCTCTGGTCGGACGGAGCGGTGAAGCATCGCTGGATCTATCTACCTCCCGGAACCAGCATCGATGCGTCGCGGCCCGACGCCTGGGACTTCCCGCGCGGCACGAAGCTCTGGAAGGAGTTCCGCCACGGGCGCGCGATCGAGACGCGCTTCATCGAGCGTGCCGCGAACGGTGAATGGCGCTTCGCAAGCTACGTCTGGACGGCGGATGGCCAGGACGCGTTGCTGGCTCCGGCGGGCGGGATTCGGGAGATACCGGCCGCCGAAGCTCCCGGGGCTCGCTACGCGATTCCCGCCGAAGACGACTGTCGCGCCTGTCATGAAGGCGCGCCGGTGCCGGTGCTGGGATTCAGCGCGCTGCAACTGTCGTCCGACCGCGATCCCCTGGCACCGCATGCCGAGGCCGGCGCGGCGGCGATGGACTTGCGCTCGCTGGTGGCGCGTGGCGCGTTGAAGAATCTTCCATCCGAGTTGCTGGCGCATCCGCCGCGGATCGAAGCGGCGAATCCCGAAGAGCGTGCGGCGCTCGGCTACCTGCATGGCAATTGCGGCAACTGTCACAACGATGATGGCCCGCTGGCCGTGCTCGAAATGACGCTGGCGCAGCGCGTGGGATCGGCGTCGCCCGATTCAGTGCTGCGCTCCGTCGTGGACGTGCGAAGTGATTTTCGTGGCGCGGGCGGGGTCGCGCGCGTCGCGCCCGGTCATCCCGGCGCCAGCGTGCTCGCGCTGCGCATGCGATCGCGCGAGCCCCTGCAACAGATGCCGCCGCTCGGCACTGCTGCCGTAGATACGGAGGCGATGTCGTTGATCGCCAGATGGATCGAAAGTTTACCCAATCAAACAGAACGAACTAACTAGAGGAGAGAGTCGTGTATTCCCTGAAGATGCTGATGAGAATTGCCCTGGTGGTCGCCGCGTCGTTTGCGCGCGGGGCAGAGCCGCCGGCCGCGGGCGCCGCGGATGAAGTGCTGGCCCGCGGCACGTACCTGGTGACGGTGGCCGGTTGTAATGATTGCCATACGCCGATGAAGATGACGGCCGAAGGCCCGAAACCGGACATGGATCGCATGCTCTCCGGACATCCGGAGTCGCTCGTCATGACGCCGGCCCCGAAGCCCGAAGGCCCGTGGTTGATGACAGCGGCCATCACCAACACGGCATTTGCAGGCCCCTGGGGCGTGAGCTTCACGGCCAATCTCACGCCGGACCGCGAGACGGGCCTCGGCAAATGGACGGTGCGCAATTTCAGCGAGACGATCCGTACGGGCCGCCACCTGGGTCGCGGACGCGAAATTCTTCCGCCCATGCCCATCCCGATGTACAAGAACTTCACTGATTCCGACCTGGCAGCGATCTTCACGTACCTCAAGTCGATTCCGGCGGTGAAAAACCGCGTTCCCGAGCCGCGCCCTCCCGCGCCGGCGCTGGCGAGCGCTGGTAGTTAGCCCGGGCGACGGTGCGGATTCGTTACACTGCCGTCGGGGTTGCCGACGGCGGGGTATCGAAGTGAAGAAGCGGGTCTGGCAGAACGTCGCTTGCGGGGCGCTGGTGTCGCTGGTATGGGTCGCCGTCGCTTGCGCGGAAGGGGCCTCGCAGGTCTCCTTGCTGCCGTCGCCGATCACGCTGCCGGCACGTATCGGCCCGATGCAGTACACGGGCTCGCCACACAAGTACGACGATCCGCGCCTCGGCATGTCGTACCAGTACGGCGGCGATGGACTCTCGCTCACCGTGTACATCTACGATGCCGGTGAAACGGATCTCGTCGACGGCGCGGATACGCGGTCGACCTGCCGGGAATTCGAGATCGCGAAAGCCGGCGTGATCCAGGCCTACCAGAAGCCGCAACTCAAGATCGAGCAGCGCGTGCGACTGACTCCGCCCGACGAGTTTCCGCAAATGCGTGAAGCCCAATACGAATTCGAGCGCGAAGGGAAACCCACGATCTCCTTCATCTGGATCACGACCGCGGCGAAGCACTTCGTGAAGCTGCGCCTGAGCATGAATCCACGGCTGCGCGATGAACTGCCGGAAGCGCGAAGGGCAGTGCTCGCCGTAGTGGGCGAGGCCATCAAGCCGCATCTCACCGCGATGAAGCCCAGGGAAGAGAAAGAGGGCGGAAGCTCGGTGGGATTCAATCTGTCGGGCCTCCTGGGTGGCGACGACGGCTCGATGGAAGCCAGCCTCATCTACCTGATGTTGTTGAACGAGGTCGCTGAAAAATCGAACGATCTTTCGGCGGTCTGCGGGGGCGAATTCGTGCCCAGCCTGGAAGAGGAGGTCGGGATCTACCGCAGCCTGTTTGCGCTCGACCAGGAGCTCGCGAAGTCCAAGGTCGGCAAGGTCATCACGAAGATCAACAAAGTCGGATTTCTCGAGGAGTACCTCTGGGCTGACCGCCACCGGGAGGCTTGGGGCGAAACGCCACCTGACGGCTTGCTGCTTCCCGAGTACGCGACGTGGCGAGAGAAAAATCTCAAGCGATTCAGTCCTCCCGACTTCGGTTCGGTGACCATCGACCACGTTCGGGCGCTGCCCCTGGAGCCGTTGAGCCCGTAATAAGAAGAGTACGGTTGCAAATAAGAATCCTTCTCATGTAGCGTTCGCACTCCTTTTTCGGAGCCCGAAGTTGATGGATTCCCGCGCGCGCATGCAGCTGTACCGAACCATGCATCTCTGGCATTGGATCAGCGCCGCCATCTGCTTCGCGGCACTCACGCTTTTCACGGTCACGGGCATCACGCTGAATCACGCCAGCGCAATCAGCGCGACGCCGGTCGTCACGAGCGGCAACGCGCAGCTGCCAGCGGATCTGCTCGCGGAACTGGGGAATCCGTATCTTGCCGGCAAGGATCCTGTGCCGGCGAAACTCCTCGAGTGGGCAGAGGACACATTCAAGCTCTCGCTTCGTGACGCGGAGCCCGAATGGTCGGTTGAAGAGCTGTACCTGTCGGCGCCCGGGCCGGGACGTGACGGCTGGGTGTCGATCGACCGTGCCAGCGGCGAGGCCAGGTTCGAGGCCACCGATCGTGGATGGGTGGCGTACTTCAACGACCTCCACAAGGGCCGCAACGCCGGCATCGCCTGGACGATCTTCATCGATGTCGTGGCGGTTGCCGTGCTGTTCTTCTCGCTGACCGGCCTCCTGCTCTTGTGGATCCAGGCGCGGCAGCGCGCGTCCACCTGGCCCCTGGTAGGTGGCGGCGTCGCCATCCTGGCCGCACTGATGATCTTTTTCGCGCATTGAATAGTTAGTCCCGATTACGGAGCAATGAATGAATCGCAAGACCCGTGTCGCGCTGTGGCTGGCGCTCGCCGCGTGCGGCGGATCCGCCAACGCCGCCGATCTCAGCCTCAACGTGGAAATTCCGCAGCTGCCGGTGGCGGAGTATCACCGTCCCTACGTCGCCGTCTGGATCGAAGGCGCCGACCAGACGATCGCAGCGAACCTGGCGGTCTGGTACCAGCTCCGCGGTGATCACACCAAGTGGCTGCCGGATCTGCGCCAGTGGTGGCGCCGCGGCGGTCGTGACCTGAAGGTGCCGGTCGATGGCCTCACGGGTGCGACGCGGCCGGTGGGCCAGCATCTGCTGAAATTCGACGCTGCGCAGGCACCACTCTCGGCACTGAAGCCGGGGAAATACACCGTGGTGGTGGAGGCGGTGCGAGAAGTGGGAGGACGCGAAGCGGTTCGTATTCCTTTCGAGTGGCCAATCAAGAAAGCCCAGAGCGCAAGCGCCAAGGGCAGTACGGAACTCGGTGCCGTCGCACTGTCGCTCAATCCGTGAGACTGAGGAGAACACCATGAAAACCTCGTTACTCGTCGCGTTGTCCGCGCTCCTCATTCCCGCGGTGAGCGAAGCCGCGAGGCCCTGGCTGTTGCCGTCACAAACCGTGCTCGCACGCTCCGGCGGCTGGGTGGCCGTGGATGCCGCGATGGCGGATGACCTCTTCTCGGTCAACCAGGGCGCAATGCCGGTGGACACGCTCATCGTGTCAGGTCCCGATGGTCAGCCGGTGGCGCCGCAAAACGTGACCAAGAGCAGATCGCGCAGCACCTTCGACCTGGAGTTGCGCCAGGCGGGGACCTATCGCATCGCGGTGGCTGACGACGCCGTCATGGCGCGGTGGGAAGAAGACGGCAAACCGAAACGTTGGCGCGGAACTCCGGCCGAAATGGCCACCGGAATTCCCGCGAGCGCCACGAAGCTCGAGGTCGAGCAGACTCAGCGTCGCGTGGAAACATTCGTCAGCGTGGGGACGCCGACGGAAGTGAAGGCCACGGCGGGCACGGGAATCGAGCTCGCGCCGACACGGCACCCCAACGACCTGTACGCCAGGGAAACCGCGAAGTTCCGTTTTCTGCTGGACGGCAAGCCCGCCAAGGATCTCGACGTGGAAGTCATCGCGGGCGGCACGCGTTATCGCGACGCGCCCGGCGAGATGACGTTCAAGACCGACAAGAACGGCGAAGTCGCCATCACGTGGCCGGCGCCGGGCATGTACTGGCTGGAGGTTTCGGTTCAGGACGAGGGCGCGACCGCGCCGGGCGTCAAGAAGCGCCGCGCGAGTTATGCCGGGACTTTCGAAGTGCTGACGCAGTAGTTTGATGCGGAGTTTCATCGGCCTGGCTGCCCTGGTGCTCACCGGGTGCGCCACGCAGCCGCCGATGCATGAGGCGTTGCTGTCCGGGCAGACCATGGGCAGCGCCTGGACGGTGAAGATCGCGGGCGATCTGCCGGTGTCGGCCGAGGCACTGCGCGCGGGCGTCCAGGCAAGGTTCGACGTCGTGAATCTCGCGCTCAGTACCTATCGCGCCGACTCCGCGCTGAGCCGGTTCAATGTGGATGACAGCGGCCATTGGGTCGACATCGACCCGGAGCTTGGCGAAGTGCTGGCCTACGCGCTCGGGCTCGCGGAAGCGAGCGGGGGTGCGTACGACATCACGGTGGGACCGCTGGTCAATCTGTGGGGCTTCGGCCCGGACCCATCGACGAGGCGCGTACCCGAGAATGCAGCGATCGAAGCGGCGCGAGCGCGAGTCGGCTGGAGCAAGGTCCAAGTCGACGCATCGAAACGTCGAGCGCGGAAAGCCCCTGGAGTGCGCGTGGATCTGTCATCGCTTGGCAAAGGGCGGGGCGTCGATCGCGTCGCGGAGTATCTCGACGGCCAGGGCATATCCAACTACCTCATCGACCTCTCCGGAAAATTGCGGGCGCATGGAGTGAACCTTCATCGCGAACCCTGGCGCGTGGCGGTGGAAGCACCCGAGCCGGATGTCACTTCCGGACGGCCGCCGTTCGAGCCCGAAATCGTGACGCTCGAGAATGAAAGCGTGGCGACGGCCGGCGACTATCGGCGATTTTTCGAAATCGATGGCCGGCACTATTCGCACATCATCGATCCGCGCACGGGTTGGCCGGTGACACACGCGACTATTTCGGCGTCGGCCATCGCGGCGGGATGCATGGAGGCGGATGCGCTGGCCACGGTCTTCATGGCGATGGCGCCGGAGGACGCGGTTGCGCTCGCAAACCGGCGTCGACTGCCCGCGTTGCTGATCAGTCGGCATGAAGCCGAATACCGGCTGACGCATACCGATGCCTGGCCGTCGAGATGAAGTTGTAGGCAAGCGCTGTCGCGCGGCGCGGAATGTCGCCGACAGGCCCGGCAGCTGGTCAGCTCACCCACTGGGGCAATATTCGGGAGGTGAGCAGGCCGCGAACTCTCTGGCAGATCCTGACCGGAACCACGAGCAACTGGCTCGAGGACCAGGCGTCGAGCATCAGTGCCGCGCTCGCGTTCTACTGCGCGTTTTCAATCGCGCCGCTCCTGATCATCATCGTGTCGATCGCCGGCTGGATCGTCGGCGGCGAGCTCGCGTTCTCCTATGTCGGCAGCCAGCTGACGCTGTTGTTTGGAAAGCAGAGCGCGGACCTGATTCTCGCCGCCATGAAAGGCGCGCAATCTGCCGACGGAGCCTGGGCAACCGCGGTGAGCGTGGTGATGTTGCTCATCGGCGCCAGCACGGTTTTCGCCGCACTCGAGAGCGCGCTTCAGCAGGTCTGGGGCGGACGAAATTTCCAGCGAGGGGGCTGGCGCGCCTTCGTGCGTTCGCGTCTCATCTCCTTCGGCTTCATTCTCGCGATCGGCTTCCTGCTGCTCGTGTCGCTCACACTCACGACGGCGCTGGCGGCATTGCGCGGCTACGTGATGCGGCACTTCGAAGGGCTGGTAGGCCTGCTCGCGTCGATGGATTTCCTGCTGTCGATCGCGCTGGGTACCGGGCTCGTGGCGCTCATGTATCGCTACCTTCCGGAGCGGCGACTCGCGTGGCGACACGTACTCACGGGGGCCCTGGTGACCGCGCTGCTGTTCCACCTGGGGCGTTGGGGAATCGGCCTGTATCTCGGGCGCGCCACGCAGCCGACGGCATTCGGCGCGGCGGCGTCATTCGCCGCACTGCTGCTGTGGTTGTATTACTCCGCGCAGATTTTTCTGTTCGGCGCGGAATTCACCGCCTGCCTCGGCCAGTCGCGCACCCCGAAGCCGATCGCGAGCGCCTGACTAGTCAGCGCGCTTGATCGTGAACTTGCCGAAAGCGATGCCGAGATCCCAGCCGCGGCCGGTGCCCGCGAGAGCAAGCGAAACCTCGCCCTTGGTCATGGCCTGCGCGCCGGAGGATTTCACCGCGCCCGCATGCGCCTCGCTGTTCGCGTAGCTGCCGAAAATCTCGTCGATGTTCTTCACGTTCGAGAATTCGCCCGAGCCGTTCTCGATGCTCGACTTGCCGGCCGTGATGCCGCCGCCGCGCGCTTCGAGTTTGACGTTCGCGGTTTGCCCGTTGTTGCAGGTGACCGTGCCCGTGCCGCTGGCGCGCTTGTAGAACGCCGACCAACCGCTCATGGAAAATTTCATCGTGCAGTCGACCTTGGCTTTCTCCTCCGCGTGAGCGGCGAAAGTGGCGAGGAGCAGGCTGCCGAGGAGTGCGATCCGGGTATATTTGTTCATGGGGCGGCACGCTACCCGTGCCTGAAGGGGATGGCAAGATGACGCAAATACCCATCAAGAGGGCCATCGAGCGCGTGCCCGGTGGCCTGATGGTCGTGCCATTGTTGACTGGCGCGCTGTTCGCCACCTTCCTTCCCGCCATGCCGCAATTCTTCGGTTCGTTCACCGGCGCACTGTTTACCGGTGCACTGCCGATACTCGCAGTGTTCTTCGTGTGTACGGGCGCGAGCATCGACTTTCGCGCCACGCCCTACATCCTCAAGAAGGGCGGCACGCTGTTCGCGGTGAAGGTCGGCATCGGCATCTTGCTAGGGCTGCTGTTCGGCCGGCTGCTCGGCGAGGCGCCGATTACTTCCGGTGTATTCGCGGGTATCTCCACGCTGGCGATCGTCGCTGCGATGAACGACACGAACGGAGGTCTCTACATGGCCCTCATGGGCCAGTACGGTCATCCGCGGGACGTCGGCGCATACAGCGTGATGTCGCTCGAGTCCGGACCCTTCCTGACCATGGTCACTCTCGGGGTCGCCGGTCTTTCGGCATTTCCCTGGCCCACGCTGGTAGGTGGCATCCTGCCGCTGCTCGTCGGAATGCTCATCGGAAATCTCGATCGCGAAATGCGCGAGTTCCTGAGCCGCGCGATTCCCGTGCTGATTCCGTTCTTCGCATTCGCGCTCGGCGCGAATCTCGACCTGAACAAGGTGTGGCTGGCCGGCTTGTTAGGTCTCGGGCTGGGCATGGCGGTCGTGGTGGTCACCGGCATCCCCTTGTTCTTCGCGGATCGACTGACTGGCGGCAATGGCGTCGCCGGCGTGGCGGCGGCGTCCACAGCGGGGAATGCCGTGGCGGTTCCCGCCATCATTGCGAGCGCGAATCCGGTCTACCAGGATGCCGCGGCTCAGGCGACGATCCTGGTGGCGGCGAGCGTCGTCGTCACCGCGATACTCGTGCCGCTCGTCACGGCCTGGACCGCTCGCCGGGTGGCCCGGGCCTCGCGGTAGATGGGTCGTCCCTGGTTCATCCTCGCTGACGATCTCACGGGTGCGGCGGACAGCGCGATCGCATTCGCACGCCGGCGCGTACCCTCGAGAGTGACCTGGGGTGAGGCACCGCCCACGTTTCAACCCGACGCGCTCGTCCTGGCGCATGACCTCGCCACGCGAGAGCTCGATGCTGCCGCAGCGGCTCGCCGCCATCGCGAGGTGTCGCAGCGAATTGCCCAGTCGCAGGCACGGCTGTTCAAGAAGATAGACTCCACGCTCCGCGGGCACCCTGCCGACGAAATCGCAGCCATGCTCGATGTGATCCTCGCGCACGAACCCGCCACTCGCATCGTGATGACGCCCGCGTTTCCCGCGATGGGTCGCACAGTGCGTTCCGCGCAGGTCTTCGTGCACGGCGCGCCGTTGCAGTTCACCGAGTATTGGCGCGAGGGCAAGGAACCGGCGCTCGCCAACCTGATTCACCTGCTCGAAAGTGCGGGACTGCGCGCCTGCAATGTCGAATTGGCGACCTTGCGCGCTGGCAGCAACGCACTGGCTTCTGCACTCGACAGGGTGGGCGATGCGGTCGTCGCCGTCTGCGACGCGGAAACGGATGGCGATCTCGAGCGAATCGCGGAGGCCAGCCTGGCTTCCGATCGTCCCGCGTTGTTCATTGGCAGCGCGGGGCTTGCACATGCGCTTGCGCAATGTGTCTCTCGAGCCGGTATGCCGCGCGCGACGAGCCATCGCTGCGAGCCCTCGGCAAACGGCGCACTCATCGTCGTCGGCTCGCGTGCGCAGGCTTCGCGGAAGGCGTTGGTACAAGCCACCACGCTGCCGGAAGCGCAGGGCGTCACTATCGATCCGGCGCTGCTGGTGCACGATGCGCGTGCTGCTCCGCAAGCGGCCCTCGCGAAGAAGATCGAGGACTTGCTCGGCGCAGGCATCGACGTCGTGGTCGATATCGCACCCACCGCCGATGCGCAAAATCTGCCTGATGCGAGACTCGTGTCTATGCTTGCGAATCTGCTGGCGCCGGCTGCCCGCAGTGCGAGCGCGCTGGTGGCGACGGGCGGAGAAACCGCATCCGCCCTGCTCACGAGACTCGGCATCGACGGGATACGACTTCTGGATGAGATCGAGCCGGGCATTCCACTCGGCCTTACACTCGGCGCGGTTTCAGTTCCGGTCGTGACCAAGGCCGGTGGATTCGGCGACGAGGAGTGCCTCAAACGCATCATGGCGAGACTTCGCTTCATCAAGCAGACGGGCACGGTGGCATGAGCCTTCCCACGATCGCGATCACCATGGGAGATGCCGCGGGCATTGGTCCGGAAATCGTGATGAAGGCACTCGGTGTTGCGCAGGTGCGCGCGTGGTGCAATCCGCTGGTGATCGGCGATGCCTCGCGCCTTCGTCGCGCGGGGGAAATCGTGGCGAGCAGCCTCGAGATCCAGCGCCTGGACGATGCAGGCGCCGCGGACTTTTCACGCGGCAAGGTCGCGTGCATCGACCTCGGGCTGGTCCCCGACGATTTACCCTTCGGCAGAGTGTCCGCGGTGGCGGGTGAGGCGGCCTATCGGTATATCGAGCGCGCCGTGCGCCTCGTCGAACAACGGGTCGCGCAGGCGATCTGCACGGCGCCGCTCAGCAAGGAAGCGTTGCACGCCGCGGGTCACCGGTATCCGGGGCACACCGAACTACTCGCGGCGCTCACCCATACGCCCGAAGTGTCCATGATGCTGGTCGCGCCGAAGCTGCGCGTCATTCACGTGACGACGCACATGGGCTTGCTCGACGCCATCGAGCGGATCGACGCGGCGCTCGTGGAGCGTGTCATCGGTCGGGCTCACGACACCCTGGTGCGGGCCGGCATCCGGGAGCCGCGAATGGGCGTCTGTGGCATCAATCCGCACGCCGGCGAAAACGGCTTGTTTGGTCGCGGCGAAGAAGCGACGAAGATCGAACCGGCGGTCGCGCGAGCCCGCGCGCGCGGCTGGAACGTCACGGGACCATTGCCTGCGGACACGCTCTTCTTTCTTGCGGCACGTGGTGACTACGACATCGTCGTCGCCATGTACCACGACCAGGGTCATGGCCCCATCAAGGTGCTGGGCCTCGAGTCGGGCGTGAACATCACTGTAGGGCTGCCCGTGGTGAGAACGTCCGTCGATCACGGCACCGCTTTCGACATCGCGGGCAAGGGGCTCGCCGACGAGCGAAGTCTCGTCGAAGCGTTGCGCCAGGCCGCCGAGCTCGCCTCGCGCTAACCCGCCCGCGACCGCGGGCGAAAACCCCAATCATTGGTAAACCGACGCTAGCCGGTAGCGTTATCACATCTGTAGGCTCCCGGTTCGTGAATTCCCGGCCAATAAATACGATTTTTGGTCGAGCTTTTCGCCAAATTGTGATAAAAAGCGCGCTGATTTGATTGCGAATGCGCAAAGTTGATCGATTGTGACCGCTAACAATTGATACAGCGCAAAGGTTTCTGGAGTCCCCCGAACGGGGATTCCGCTGAGTCCGAGAAGTGCACCTTGTCCGCGCTCTGTGTGCTTTTCGACAATCGGAGCGCCGCCAGCACCCCTTCGCTGGCGGCGCTCCACCTAATCCCGGTTTGATATCCCACCGTTCCGGCGAGTGATCGCACGCTCGTAAATGCCCATGCCTGAACGGAATCAGCGCCGCTGAGGCCGGTCCGCGAGCGCGGCGGATCGATTTTCGGTCTTGCCCAAGCAAATTCGGTCAGACATGATCGGGACAAGGAACAGGACAGAGCGCGGAAACTCCCGTCCCGTTTCGGTCTGCGACGTGCGCCCGAGGTCAGCGCCCTGGCGCTGAGCGTGCGTCGCAGTGATTCATAAAACGAAGGGGAAATCATGAACAGCAAACGTTGTGCGGGCCATGCCCGCAGGGAACGCGCCGCCGTCTATTTGTTGACCGGCCTCGCGCTGGGTTACGGAACGACCGCACTTTCACAGCAACCCGCTCCTGAGGCCGAGGAAACCGAGACGATCGTTGTCACCGGAACGCGAATTGCGCGTGACGTAACGGATGCTTCGACTCCTATCCAGATCATCAGCGACGATGAAATCAAACTGTCGGGCGCGACGAGCATCGACAAGGTCCTGAACGACCAGCCCCAGTTCGTCGCGGCAACCAACGGTGGTGCGACAGCCAACACGGTGCCCGCGGGTTCCGCGGCGGGTGCCGCCTACGTCAACCTTCGCGGCTTCGGTCCGACGCGCAGCCTGACGCTGGTCAACGGCCGGCGCTTTGCCATCTTCGGACCCGAGCAGGTCACCGACCTCAACACGATTCCGACCGCGCTCATCGAACGCACGGAAGTCGTGACGGGCGGCTCTTCGGCGGTGTACGGCTCCGACGCCATCACCGGTGTCGTCAACTTCATCATGAAGGACGACTTCGAAGGCGTGAAGATCGGCGGTCAGTACGGCTTCGACAGTTCCACCAACACGCCCACCTTCAGCACCGATCTCACCGTGGGCGGCAATTTTGCGGAAGGGAAGGGCAACGCAGTCGTATCACTGAACTACTACAAGCGCGAAGGATTCACTCGCGATGAGCGTGGCGACTGGGCAGCGCTTCCCTACGGCGAAGGCTGCGTCACCACGGCCACCTGGAGCGACAGCCTGATCGGCACACCCAACGGATCGAATGCGGCCAACTGCGCGAATTCAGGCGGCCGCATGGGTTTCGTTTTCTCGGGCAGCGGCGACATTCCGAATGGTCGTTTCGTGCTGACACCCGCGCAGCTGGCCGCGTCGCAGGCGCAGCTGGCAACCGCCGGACTGACGGGACTGGGCTCGAACGGTTTCACCTTCAATGACGCCGGGGCACTCGGCAGCCAGCGGCTGGTCAACCGGCCGGCCGACGACTTCAACCTCACCCAGTTCAACTATCTACAGGTGCCGCAGGAACGGTGGATGCTCAACGCGTTCACGCACTACGAATTCGCCCCGGCCGCGACCGGTTACCTGGAGTTCCACTTCAGCAACAACCGGGTCGACCAGCAGCTCACGCAGGCGAACATCGGCGGCGATTTCCTGTTCAACACCAACAATCCCTATCTCGACGCCAACATGCGCGCGGTCCTGGTCCAGCTCGACGCGAGCGAGACGGGCCCGAGGACCTTGCAGCAGGGCCCGATCGCGTACACGACCACGCCTAACGACGGGCTTGCGATTCTCACGGCGGGCCGTCGCCTGGTGGAGCTGCCCTTCCGTCACAATGTCGATGACCACAACGTCTGGCGCGTAGCGCTCGGCATGAAGGGCGATCTCGGCGACGCGTCTGAAAAGTTCCTGCGCAACCTGAGCTACGACGTGTACTACACGTTCTCGCGTTCGGAGGACAGCAGTCGCCAGGAAGGCGCGGCCTCGCGCAGTCGTTACGCGGCGGCGCTGCTCTCGAGCGGTGGTAACCCGCCGGTGGCGAATGTCTTCGGACAGAACCTCTCCACGGCTGCGGTGAACGCAATCAAGATCAACGCGACCAATGTCACGAACGCGGAGCAGGAAGTCGCCGTCGCCACGCTCGGTGGCGAGGCATTCGACCTGCCCGCAGGCGCGGTCAACTTTTCGGTCGGCCTGGAATATCGAACCGCCGAAGCCCAATACATTCCGGACGAGTACCTGCGTTCGGGCGACGTGATCGGCTTCAACCCCGGACTGCCGACTGCGGGCGATGTCTCCGTGAACGAAATCTTCGGCGAAGTGCGCGTGCCGATTCTCGCGGACCTTCCGTTCGTCCAGGGCCTCACGCTGAACGGCGGCTATCGCAGTTCGGACTACGACCTCGAGGGCGTAGGCCGTGTCGACACGTACCTGTACGGCCTCGATTGGCGCGTGAATGAAACATTAGCGTTCCGTGGACAGTTCCAGCGTGCCATCCGCGCTCCGAACATTGCAGATCTGTACGGCGGCCTGCAGCTGAACTTCCAGACGCTGACGGATCCTTGCTCGAGCCGAAACACCGCGAATCGCACGGCGCAGGTTCGCGCACTGTGCGAAGCCACCGGAGTGCCGCCGGCGTCCGTGTTCACGGCGGGCGTGCAGCCCGACAACATCATCCCGACGCGCTCGGGCGGCAACGCCGATTTGCAGGAAGAGAGCTCGGACACGACCACCCTCGGCGTCGTGTTCTCGCCGACCTTCGTCGACGACCTCGTCGTGACTCTCGACTACTTCGATATCAAGCTGGACGGCGCGATCTCGCAGCTCGGCGGCGGCGCGCAGAACACGCTGAACCTCTGCTACCTGACGGTCCAGGATGCGAACAGCGATTTCTGTCGCGCGATACATCGCAATCCGGCTTCGGGCGGCATCACGGTTCCGTACTCGCTCGATGTGCTTCAGGCCAACATCGGCCGGCTCGCGACCATCGGTTACGACCTGGGCGCGCGATACGGATGGGACGTGGGCTTCGGCATGGAAGGTGGCAGCCGATTCGATGTCACCACCCAGTGGACCTACACGGACAAGTTCACGATTACGCCGATGCAGGCGGTGCCGGCTAACAAGAACCGTTGCGTGGGTGCGTATGGCTCCACCTGCGGCGAGCCGATTCCGCAATACAAGGGCGTCACCCGGCTGACCTGGACGACGGGCCCGCTCGGCGTGAGCCTGAGACACCGCTTCATCGACAGCGTGACGACCGACCGCATCGTGCTGCCGCGTACGGCCGGACTGACCCCGCCGAACGCGAACACGCTCACGAACCCGACGTTCGACGCGCAGAACTATCTCGACCTGTCGGCGACCTTCGACTTCAACGAGAAGGCCGAGGTGTATGCGGGCGTGAACAACATCCTCGACACGGATCCGCCGATCGTCGCCGGATTCGGTGGTTACGGTAATACCTTCCCCGCGACGTACGACTACGCGGGCATGACGGTATTCATGGGAGTGAATGTCTCGTTCTGAACGCGAATCCCCCTCGCGTGACCGGGGACCTCCGACGTGCAGCGAGTGCGCGCCGGAGGCCCCCGTTTTTTCTGCGAATCGGCCGGCTCAGCCCGGGCGGCCGGGCGCTACGAGCACGTCGCGAGAGACCTTGCTCACGTCGTTGGCGCCGGTCAGCGCAAGACTGACCGCGAGTTCCTTGCGGATGATGTCGAGCGCGAGCGCGACGCCCGCCTCACCGCGCGCCGCCAGCGCGTAGAGGAATGTCTTGCCGATGAGGCAGCCCTTGGCGCCCAATGCCAGCGCCCTGAGGACGTCCTGGCCACACCGCACGCCACCGTCGAACAACACGTCGCATCGGCCGGCAACGGCGTCGACGATGCCCGGTAACGCGGATATCGTGGAGCGCGCGCCGTCGAGCTGACGACCGCCGTGGTTCGAAACCACCATCGCATCGACCCCGTGCTGTACCGCCAGCTTCGCGTCTTCGGGATCGAGGATTCCCTTGATGATGATCTTTCGTGGCCAGCGTTCACGCAGCCAGGCGAGATCTTTCCACGTGACGGTGGGATCGAACTGCTGGGCTATCCATTCGGACAGCGTCTTGAGTCCGCCCGTGCCTTTCATGCGGGCCTCGAGATTGCCAAAGGTCCGGCGCCGTCCCGTGAGGACCTTGAGGGCCCACGTCGGTCGCATGGCGACTTCGAACATGTTCTTGAGCGTGAGCTTCGGCGGAATGGAGAGGCCATTCTTCGGATCCCGCCGGCGCAATCCCTGCACGGGCATGTCGACGGTGAGCATGATGGCCGAACAATTGGCAGCCAGTGCCCGGTCGAGCAGCTCGGCATTGAAGCCGCGATCGCGCATCAGGTAGACCTGGAACCAGAACGGCTTCTGCACGACGCTGCGCACGTCTTCGATGGAACAGATGGACATCGTGGAAAGGCAGAACGGAACGCCGAAAGCCTGCGCGGCGCGCGCCCCCAGCATTTCTCCGTTGGCGTGGAATAGTCCGGTGAGGCCCGTGGGACCGATGCCGACCGGAATGGTCCACGTTTCACCGAGAATCGTGGTGGCCAGCTGCTGTGCGGATACGTCGACCATGACGCGCTGGCGCAGCTGGAGCGCCGCGAGGTCGTCGAGATTCCGATGGAACGTGACTTCGTCGTACGAACCGCGGTCCGCGTAGTCGAAGATGGCGCGCGGCACACGGCGACGCGCTTCTTGGCGCAGATCTTCTATGGAGTTTGCGATTGGCATGCGTCAGCTTCATGTACGACGCCGCTTCGGCGGCGTTTGAAAGTGGGGCGCGAGCCCCTGACTACACTATGCCACCACCGAGGCTTTGTTTGCCCGGCCGCATTTCGCCGCACTTCGCCCGATAGCCGCTCGCACGATAGGCGCCGACCGGATCGATGGCGGCACCCTTGCTGACTCGCGCCTGCGCGAGGATGGGGGTGACGTCGGTCGTGAAGCCGCGCTTGAGGGTCTGTGCGGCCATGAGCACGTCGTTGCCGATGCGGTATTCGTGAAGCTTCGGGCGCTCGACGATCAGCGCCTGCGCGTACGCGCGCTGCAGTTCGATCGCGCTCGTCATGAGGCTTTCGATGGGGTCGGTCACGTTGTGCGACTGGTCGAGCATGTGCGCCGGGCGGAAGTTAGGCGCCTTCGCGAGTTCGGCTTCCACCAGCTCGTTGAACACCAGGAACAGGCGGAACGGTTCGATCGAGCCGGCGTCGAGGTCGTCGTCGCCGTACTTGGAATCGTTGAAATGGAATCCGCCGAGACGCTGCGCATGCACGAGGCGCGCGACGATCATTTCGATGTTCACGTTCGGCGCGTGGTGCCCGAGATCGACGAGGCAGAACGCCTTCGGACCGAGCGTCTGCGCCGCCATGAGCGAGCTGCCCCAGTCCTGGATCACCGTCGCATAGAACGCCGGCTCGTACATCTTGTGTTCGATGAACATGCGCCAGTCTTCGGGCAGCGCCTTGTAGATGGACGCGGTGGACTCGAGATAACGCTCGAACGCACGTCCGAGATGCGATTGGCCAGGGAAGTTGGCGCCATCGCCGATCCACACGGTCAGCGCGCGCGATCCCAGGAGGGCGCCCGCCTTGATGCAGTCGATGTTGTGGGCCACCGCCTGCGCGCGGACCGCGGGGTCGGTGTGCGTGAGGCTGCCGTACTTGTATGACAGGGCCTGCCCGACCTGGTCCTGGAAGGTGTTCGAGTTCATCGCATCGAACCCGAGCCCGAGCGCGGCGCCGTGCTCTCTCAGTCCCTTGTAGTCATCGGTGCGGTCCCACGGCAGGTGCAGCGACACCGTGGGGGTGGCGCCGGTGAGCCTGTGAATGACGGCGCAGTCCTCGAGCTTCTCGAAGACATTTCGCGGCTCGCCCTGGCCCGGGAAACGTCCGAAGCGCGTGCCACCCGTGCCGACACCCCAGGAGGGAATGGCCACCTTGAAGTTGGCGACGGCACGCGTGATCTCGTCGATCTTGATGCCGCGGCGTTCGAGTTGAACGCCGAGCGCCGTGTAGTCGGCGGCGAGCGCGGAGGCGTGCGACTGGTTAGCCGACGCGATGTAATTCGCGTCGCGCGGATCGGCGTAATTCATAAACCCCCAGGAGAATCGCTAACGCGTAAACGCTCCGGCGTTGCCGGCATCGACGTTCACGATATTGCCTGTCGACTTCGAGGAACGCTCGGAGGCAAAGAATGCCACGGCTTCGGCCACGTCTTCCGGGTACACGCTGCGCTTGAGCAGGCTGCGATCGCGATACACGGTCTCGAGGTTGTCGACGCTGGTCTTGTTCTGTGCGGCGCGCTGCGTCGCCCACTCACCCTGCCAGATGCGCGAACCGCGCAGCACGGCGTCCGGATTCACCACGTTCACGCGGATCGCGTGCGGAGCACCTTCGAGGGCGAGGCAGCGGGCCAGGTGCAGCTCGGCCGCCTTGGCCGTGCAGTACGCAGCCGCGCCGGGCGAAGCGGCGAGGGCGTTCTTGGAACCGATGAATACGATGGAGCCGCCGATACCCTGCGCCTTGAAAAGCTGGAACGATTGGCGCGCGATCAGGAAGTAGCCCGTGGACAGGATGTCCATGTTCTTCTGCCACAGCGCGAGCGTCGTGTCTTCCACTGGCGAAGCGGAAGCGATGCCAGCGTTGGAAATGCAGATGTCGACGCCACCGAACTTCCAGGAGCTGTCGCGGAAGCCCGCGGCCACGGCGTCTTCGCGCGTCACATCGATCCATGCGCTCGCGACCACGTCGTTGCCGTACTTCTTCTTGAGGTCGGATTCCGCGCCGGCGAGTGCATCGCGGTCGATGTCGCAGATCACCACGCAGGCGCCTTCGTCCATGAGGCGACGTGCAGTCGCGAGACCGATGCCGCCGGCGCCGCCCGTGATGAGCGCGACACGGCCGGCCAGGGGCTTCGGCTTGGGCATGCGTTGAAGCTTGGCCTCCTCGAGCAGCCAGTATTCGATGTCGAAGGCTTCCTGCTCGGGCAGCCCGCGGTAGTTCGAAACGCTGGCGGCGCCGCGCATCACGTTGATGGCGTTGACGTAGAACTCGCCGGCAATGCGCGCCGTGGCCTTGTCAGCCGCGAAAGTGATCATGCCTACGCCGGGCACGAGGTAGACCACGGGATTCGCGTCGCGCATTTTTGGCGAATCGGGCCGCTTGCAGCGATCGTAATAGCCCGCGTATTTCTCGCGGTATGCCTCGATGGCGGGTTTGACCCGCGCGGCGAGCTGATCGACGGTGTCTCGCGCCGGATCAAAAGGCAGCACCAGCGGCCAGATCTTCGTGCGAAGGAAATGGTCGGGGCAGGACGTACCCAGGGCTGCAAGCCCGGCGAGCTTTTCGCCGCCGACGAAATCCAGCACGGTTTCCGAATCGTCGAAGTGCCCCACCTTCGGATGCGCACCCGCGTCGTCACGCACGTTCGCGGAAATCGTGCCGCGGATGGCAGGCATGATCGCGGCCGCAATCTCGCGTCGGCGGTCGATGGTCAGCGCCGCCGTCGTGACAGAGCCGAACGGACGCTTGCCGCGGCTGTGCTCGTTCAACCACGTCGTCGCGCGATTGATGATGTCGAGCGTGTTTTCGTAGCAGGATTTCGAGGTGTCGGCCCAGGTGAAGAGGCCGTGTGCTTCGAGCACGGCGCCTTTCAATTTCGGGTTCTTCTGCGTGAGCTCGCGGAGCTTGAGACCGAGCTCGTAGCCCGGGCGAACCCAGGGCAGCCAGCCGATTTCGCCGCCGAAGATTTCTTCGGTCAGTTTCTTCGAATCGGCGGACGCGGCGATCGCGATCAACGCATCGGGATGCATGTGGTCGACATGTGCGCGATTGATGAGGCCGTGAAGCGGCGTGTCGATCGAGGCGGCACGCGGGTTCAGGTTGAACGCACTGTGCGCGTACAACGGAACCATGATCGCGTCGTTGTCGGTGCCGGCCTTGTAGAACTTCTCGAGCCCGAGGAACTTCTCCATATAAAGGGTGGAGAAGCCGTCGAGTTTCATGGTGCCGAGGTCGCCGCCCGATCCCTTGACCCAGAGGACTTCGACATTGGCCCCGGTCAGCGGATCCTTTTCCTTGATCTTCGCGGAGGTGTTGCCGCCGCCAAAGTTGGTGATCCGCTTGTCGCTGCCTAGCAGGTTGGATCGGTAAAGCAGCAGCTCGGCGGGTGAAAGCCGGGCCGCATGAGCGTCATCCCATCGATTTTCGATTTCGAGAGACGCCTGGGGCGCCTTCTGAACCACAGTCATCCAATGTCTCCGGCCCGAACGGCGCTAAAGTACGCACGCTCAGCCTCATTTTTACGGTGAGGCTGTTTAACACACGAAGCCGTCATATACAATCAATCACGTTCATAATCGATCATGACAGCGGTCGAGGGGTGAGCCAATGCTGGAAAAAGAACGCCATAACCTGATTTTGAAGCTCGTCGATGAGCGTTCGATCGTGAGCGTCGGCGATCTGCTCGATCTGCTCGGGGCGTCTGAAGCCACCATCCGGCGCGACATCAACGCGCTCGCCGAGAAGGGCGAGGTCAAACGAATTCGCGGCGGAGCGGAAGCCGTTCGTCCGCGGCACCAGCCTCACCTGGTCGGCATGCCGTTCGCCATGAGCCAGGATGTGAGCGTGCCCCAGAAGCGGGCGATCGCTCGCGCGGCCGCCGAACTCATCGCGCCCGGCGAAAGCATCATCATCAATGGCGGCACCACGACCTTCGCGCTGGTCGAGTTCCTCGAGAACTCGGACCTCGACATCCTCACGAATTCCTTTCCGATTGCCGCGAAGCTGTTTGCAACCAGCCGCAATCGCATCACGCTGCCCGGCGGCACGATTTTCCGCGAGCAGAACATCGTGCTGAGTCCGTTCGAGAACGACACGATCGAGAGTTTCTGGGGCAATAAGCTGTTCGTCGGGTGCTACGGGCTCAATCGTTTCGGCATGATGGAGGCCGACCCGCTCATCGTGCAGGCGCAGACCAAGCTCCTGAAGCGCAGCGAACACGTCATCGTCATGGCGGACAGTTCGAAGCTGCGCCGCAAGTCCGCGATGATCGTGGCGGGGCTCGATCGCATCAACACCATCGTCACCGACGACGGCGCCAAGGCTGAAGAGCTCGAGGATTTCCGTGCCGCAGGCATCAAGGTGATCGTTGCGAAGGTCACCGAAGAAGACGAAATGAAAAAACTCGCCTGAGTGCGAGTCGGGGGGCGTGTTGAATTCCAGATTCCTGATCACCGGCATCGCGGTGCTCGCCGCGAGCTTTTCCGGATGCGGCAAGAGCGAACCTGAAGCTCCCGCGCGTACGCGCGTGGGTGTCGTCGCAAAGTCGCTGGGCAATGGCTTCTTCGACGCCGTGCACAAGGGCGCTGACGAGGCAGGCAAGGAACTCGACGCCGAGGTGATTTTCACCGGGCCGACCACGCCTACCGCCGAAGGCCAGATCGAAGTGCTGAATTCCCTGATCGCGCAGCGCGTCGACGCGATCGCGGTCTCGGCGAACGATCCCGACGCGCTCGTCCCCACGCTCAAGCGTGCGATGGGCCGCGGCATCAAAGTGATTTCCTACGACTCCGGTGTCGATGCGGCCGGCCGCATCGCGCATCTTGCGCCGTCGTCCGACCAACTGATCGGTGAAACCGTGGTCGCTTTGACCGCGGAACTTGCGCCGCAGGTGGATGGGAAGGGCAAGGGCAAGTTCGCGGTGGTGTCCGCGACGCCTACGTCGACGAACCAGAATTCATGGCTCGCCGAGATGCGCAAGGTGCTGCCCCAGTATTCCGGGCTCGAAATGGTCAGCGTCGTCTACGGTGACGACGTCTCCGACAAGTCCTATCGCGAAGCCATCGCGCTGCTCAAGCAATATCCGGATCTCTCGGTCCTGGTCAGTATCAGTTCGGTGGGGATCGTGGCGTCGGCACGCGCCGTCGAAGACCAGGGCTTGACCGGCAAGGTGAAAGTCACGGGCCTGGGGTTGCCGTCCGAACTCGTGGGTTACGTCGAGAAAGGCGTGGTGCCCAGGTTTGCGATCTGGAATCCCATCGATCTCGGCTATTCCACCATGCAGATCGCCACGCGACTCGCGCGCGGTGACGACCCCGCGAAGCCAGTCTACATGGGCCGCATGGGTGAAGTGACCTTTGGTGCTGACGGCGTCGGCGCGATGAGCAAGCCGTTCATCTACGACATCAGCAATACGGCGCAATTCGCGAAGATCTTCTGAAAGGCTCCGTCTACGCGGTGGAACATTCCCTCCTGACGCTGACCGACATCCGCAAGTCTTTCGGCGGAGTGCGCGCGCTCGAGCGTGCGAGTCTCGAACTGCCGCGCGGTGCGGTCACGGCGTTGATCGGCGAAAACGGCGCCGGCAAATCCACGCTGGTGAAGATCCTGTCGGGCATTCATCAACCCGACGGCGGCGAAATCCTTTTCGACGGCGATGCGGTGCGCATCCCCAATCCGCAAGCGGCGCGTGCACTGGGAATCGGCGTGGTTCACCAGGAATGCCTGGCGTTCGACAATCTTTCGGTCGCGGAAAATCTTTTCATCAATTCGCAGCCCATGCAGGCGGGTCTCGTTCACTGGAGGGATCTGCGCTCGCGGGCGACCGCGGTCCTGCGCGACCTGGATGCCGACTTCGACGCCGACTTGCCCGCGGGACGGTTGAGCATTGCGCAGAAGCACGTGATGCAGATCGCCCGGGCGCTGACGCATGAATCGCGCGTACTCATATTCGATGAGCCCACGGCGTCGCTGTCGCAACGAGAATGTGCAGAGTTGTTCCGCATCGTCCGCAAACTGCGGGACGCCGGCTGCGCGTTGCTTTTCATCAGTCACAAGTTCGACGAAGTCTTCGAGCTCGCGGATCGATTCGCGGTTTTTCGCGATGGAGTATCGGTACGCGCCGGGCGGCTCAGCGATGTGACGAGCGACGAGCTCATCAGCCTGATGGTCGGTCGCCCCGTCAGCCAGTTGTTTCCCAAGCTGGAAGTCCAGCCGGGTGCCGAGCTGCTGCGCGTCGAGAAGCTGGGTCGCGCGGGTGAGTTCGAGGACGTTTCGTTCGCACTACGTGCGGGTGAGATCGTCGGACTGTATGGACTGGTGGGCGCGGGGCGAACCGAACTTGCGCAGGTGTTGTTTGGCATCAACGCCGCGAGTTCCGGTGTTTTCACGCTCGCGGCCGACGCTGCCGGTATCGCACTCGTGCCCGAAGACCGGCAGGGACAGGGCGCTGTATTGCCTTTCTCGGTGGCGGCTAATATCGCGTTGCCCAACCTGACCGCGCTGGCGCCGCGAGGATGGTGCAGCCCTTCGCGTGAATCGGAGCTAGCGAGCCAGTGGATAGACCGGCTCGGCATCAAGGCACACGGTCCTGGCCAGACCGTGCACCAGCTGTCAGGGGGCAACCAGCAGAAGGTCGTGATTGCCAAGTGGCTTGCGCGCAAGCCTGGCGTGTTGATTCTCGATGAGCCCACCAAGGGCATCGACGTGGGAGCCAAGGCGGCCGTGCATGCGGTTACGAGCGAGTTCGCGCGGGCGGGCGGAGCGGTACTCATGATTTCGTCCGACCTTCCCGAGATCCTGGGTATGTCGGACCGCGTGCTGGTCATGCGGCGCGGGCGACTGCGCGGTCAATTCATGCGAGCGCAGGCCACGAGCGAAGTCCTGTTGCGCGCCGCGAGTGACGCATGAGCGCACGGCCACTGCACTTCTCTGACAACGCGCGCCGCGACATCGCGTTCGCCGTGCTGACCGCGGTGCTGTTCCTCGCGGTGACATTGGCATTCCCGGGCTTCGCCGCGCCTCGCAATCTCGCAGGCCTGCTCGACGATACCGCGATACTCATCATGCTGGCGCTCGGCCAGATGCTGGTGATCATGGGGCGTGGCATCGACCTGTCCATCGCCGCGAACCTGGCGTTGTGCGGCATGTTGGCCGCGCTGTTCAGCCGGGCCTGGCCCGATGCAGGCGTCCTGCCGGTGCTCGTGCTGACCCTCGGCGCCGGCGGTTTGTTAGGTGCGTGCAACGGCCTCCTGGTGTGGAAACTGCGCCTGCCCCCGATCGTGGTCACGCTCGGCACCATGTCCATCTATCGCGGCGCCATCTATCTCCTGTCGAAGGGTGCGTGGGTCAATGAGAACGAGATGTCGCGCGAGTTCCTGGCGTTTCCGCGCCACGAATTCCTGGGGCTCACCGTGCTCTCGTGGCTGTCCATTGTCGTAGCCGCGGCATTCATCGTGGCGCTGCAGCGCCTGAAGGTGGCGCGCGATCTGTATGCGGCCGGTGGGAATCCGGAAGCGGCGAGCTACTCCGGCATCGATCCGGGACGCATGCAGTTCCTGGCGTACACGATTTGCGGCGCCATCGCCGGTGTCTGCGGTTATTTCTGGGTGGCGAAATTCGCCGTGGCCTATACCGACATCGCGCTGGGATTCGAGCTCTCGGTGATCGCGGCCTGCCTGATCGGTGGCGTGGCCATCGCGGGTGGTGCGGGCACCGCGGCAGGTGTCGTGCTCGGATGTCTTTTCATTGGAATCATCCGGAGCAGTTTGCCGCTCGTTGGAATCTCCGCGTTCTGGCAGATGTTCATCAACGGCCTCGTGATCCTCGTCGCGGTGCTGCTGAGCGCGCGTCAGCGGCAATTCAAGCGCACGATTCTCGAGGCGCGCGCGTGAAGGCGGCCAGTCTCCTGCGCTGGGAATCCATGCTGGCGGCCGTGCTGATCGCCGCGTTCATCACCTTTTCCTCTCTGTCGCCTTACTTCCTGAGCGTGGACACGTTGTCGGACGCCACGTTCAACTTCACCGAGCGCGCCATCGTCGCGTTGCCGCTCGCGCTGCTGATCATCGCCGGTGAAATCGATATCTCGGTCGCGGCCATCATCGCGCTGGCTTCCGTCGCCATGGGGCTGGCGTCGGCGCAGGGCGTGGGCACGGCCGGGCTGGTCGGCATCGGACTCGGCACGGGATTGTTAGCCGGGTGCATCAACGGCGCACTGGTCACGATCGGTCGCGTGCCTTCGATCGTCGCGACCATCGGCACGATGACCCTTTTCCGCGGCGCAGCGTATGCCGTGCTGGGCGATCGGGTGCTCAAGGACTATCCGGATTCCTTCGCGACCTTCGGGCAGGGCTATCTCGTGGGTCCCATTTCGATCGAACTGGCGCTTTTCGTGCTGTTCGCAATATTGTTCGGCGTGTTCCTGCATCGAACTCGATGGGGCCGAAGCATTTTCGCAGTCGGCGCCAATCCGGTTGCCAGCCGCTTTTCGGGAATCGCAGTGAATCACTATCGTTTCGCACTGTTCGCATTGACGGGCCTGTTCAGTGGCCTCGCCGCGGTGCTGCTCACTTCGCGGCTCGGCTCGACGCGGCCATCGATCGCACAGGGCTGGGAGCTCGAGATCATCAGCATGGTCATCCTGGGCGGCGTTTCGGTCTGGGGTGGCAAGGGAAGCATCCTGGGTGTCGTACTCGCCGCGCTGGTGTTCGGTCTTACTACTTTCGGTCTCGGGCTCATGAACATTCCCGGCATCGTGTTGTCGATATTCACGGGCCTGCTCCTGATCCTGGTTGTGGCCGTACCTGCGTTGGTGAACCGACGATGAGCAAGCCGGCTCCGCTGATCGCCGTATTCGACGTGGGAAAGACCAACGCGAAGCTTGCGCTGGTCGATCCGTCCCTCGGCCAGGAAGTCTGGAGCGCGCGGCGCGCCAATGAAGTCGTGCAAGGCGGTGGATGCCGCGAGCTCGACATCGTCGCCATCGAGGCCTGGCTCATCGAGTCCCTGCGGGCGGCGCCCGGGCGCGAACGCATTGCCGTCATCGTGCCCATCGCGCACGGTGCCGCTGCCGTACTGGTCGATCGCGCGGGCGAAGTGGTCATCGCGCCGGACTACGAAGATCCGTGCTTCGAAGAGGTGAGCGATGAGTACCTGCCACTGCGTGACAACTACTCGCTGACTTTTTCTCCGAGCCTGCCGCTCGGGCTCAATCTCGGCCGCCAGTTGTTCTATCTACAGACGCGCCGGCCGGAGCTGTTCCAGCGTGCCTCGCACGTGCTGATGTATCCGCAGTACTGGTCGTGGCGCCTGTCCGGCGCGATGTCCGTCGAGGTGACGTCGCTTGGAACGCACACCGATTTATGGCGCCCTCACGAACAGGCCTACTCGTCGCTTGCGCGCAAGCAAGGCTGGGCCCGCATGATGCCGCCGCAGCGATCCGCCAATGATCGGCTGGGACGCATTCGACAAAGCCTGGCGGACGCGACGGGTCTCAGCGCCACGTGCGAGGTGGCCTGCGGAATCCACGATTCGAATGCCTCGTACCTGCGTTTCCTGATGGATCGCGAACGCGAGGCTTTCACGGTCGTGTCGAGCGGTACCTGGACCATCGTGATGGCAAACCGCGGCGACCTTCGACGCCTGGTCGAACAGCGCGACATGCTTGCGAACGTCAACGCTTTCGGCGCACCGGTGGCCACCGCGCGCTACATGGGTGGTCGCGAGTACGAAGCGATCGCGCAGAGCGGCGACGAACCCACGGTGGATTCGGTGATCGAGGTGATTTCCCAGGGCGCGATTGCACTGCCGTCTTTCGCGAGCGCGGGGCCATACGCGGGAAGAACGGGGCGGCTCGAAGGCGTCGAGGCGCTGCAGGGCACGCAGCGGGCTGCGCTCGCGACGCTGTATTCCGCGATGATGACCACGGTACTCATAGAGTCCCTGGGCGCGGCCGGCGAAATCTTCGTCGATGGCCCGCTCGCGCGGAATCCGCTCTTCGCGAGGTTGTTAGCCGCGTGCGTGCCTGTCGGGACCGTCCGCACGTATCCGGAAGGCGGCGGTACTCGCGTCGCGGCGCATCTCGCCGGCATGCCTTCGCCGGCCCCCGGCGCACTGCAGTCCGTGATTCCGCTCCGTCTGCCGGGCCTGCTCGAATACCAGGCGAACTGGCGTCACCGGCTCGAGGAGAAGTAGCCCGTCAGTTGGCGTGTTTCGCCAGCTCGACCATGTAGGTGTGCACATCGCCGTGCATGTTCGAGCGGAAGATGAGCCACTTCCCGTCGCGCGTGAAGATGATGTTGGGCTCCATCCGGTAGTCGTGGTCCTTCATGTTGACCAGGCGTTCGGCTTTCAGTGTTCCCGGATGGATCAGGTCCTCGGCGTTCGGCGCCGAGATTCCCGCGACATCAGGAATGGCTTGCGGCGTGAACAGGTACAGCCATTTCCCGTCCTTGGCGTGCGCCACCATCTCTTCGTCGCCGCCGTCGCCGGCAAACGTCTTTCCATCAGGTGAGATGTTGTAGTGCACCGACCAATGGTCGCGGTCCACGTGGTACCAGCGCCTCTTGCCGTCGGGAGATGCGGCCGCCAGCCAGAATACTTCTCCGCGCGGCGTCTGCAGGTCGTACCAGATGGTCTTGCCATCCACATCGAAGAACTCGTGACCGGCGATCTCCATGTTCATCGTGCGGCGATGAACCATCTTCGGTTCCTCGCCGAGAGTCATCGACCAGATCCTGTCCACGCGATGCCACGGGCCTTCGTGGCAGAAGATCAATGCCTTCGGGTCGGTGGGCGAGAACTGCAGGTGATTCAGCCAGTCGGTGGACTGGTGGATGATGGTTTGTTCGCCGGTCGCCGTATTCACCGTGAACATCGCCATCGGAATCCGAGCCTGCTCGCGTTGCAACAGCCGGACTTCCTTGGCTTCCGCAAAGGTCAGTGGCTTGCCGTCCTTGCCCGTGGCGGCGTAGTTCGCGTCGAAGCGCGGATCCCGCGGTCCCTGTTCGAGTTGCCAGGGGCGTTCGGCGTACACACCTAACAACAACGTCTCGTCGGCGTTCACGGAGCCGATGAATCCGCGTTCGATCTGCGCGATTTGCCGCGGTTTTCCTCCGGTCGCAGCCACCGTGAAGATGGTGGTGGCCGTCCGCTGCTCGGAGTCGCCGGCGCCTTCGCTGCGCGAGAAATACACGAGCCCCGTTTTTCGCCCGACGAACAGCGCCCGCACTTTGCCGGGTACGATCAGTTTGTTCTTGCGGGTCGCGATCTCGATGGCAACGATGCCGCCGCTTCCTTCGGTGATCACGAACCGACCATCGGGAGTGATGCTGTTCTGGTGAAAGTACATCGAGCGAGTGCCGGCCTCGGTCGAGAGCCGAACTACCCGGTGTCCGGTCGATGGGTCTACCCAGTCCGTCGGGGGCGCTGCCTTTGCCGGGGCGGACTCCTCCGAACGCAACGGCGCGGCGACAAGTCCCGCCAGGCACATCCCAATCGCTATTCCATTCACGAGACGCATGGTTACTCCGGTATCGAGGCGTGATCGAATATGCACAATCCTGATTGGTTGCGCAAAACCGCCTCCCGCAAGCCTCCTGCAACCTAAAAGTGACATCCGCGGACGCGCGGGTGCGTCGGATACAGTGAAAAATCGCGAATTCCGCGAGAACCGGCTTTGTTGTGTCTTGGCCACAATGCAAGCCCATGTGATCGCTCTCATCCACATTTTTAGGGTTTCCCGTAGCGAAAAGTTGCAATAGCGGTCATTAAGGAGCAAATTCGCGCACGACTGTTTTCGTATACGGACGCAACCGACTGTGTCCGATCAACCACTTTCGGGGGGCTGCTGTGGTGTCAATCAAGCGTGTTTTCGGATCCAAGGTTTCTGGCGTCACCTGCGCACTCGCAGGTCTCGCGATCGCTGCGAGCGCACAAGTCTCGGCGCAAAACGCGGCGCAACCGGTGGAAGAACTCGAAGAAGTCATCGTCAGCGGTATCCGCGCCTCGATGCGCGATTCGCTCTCGGTGAAGCGCGAGTCGATGCAGGTCCTGGATGCGATCTCCGCCGAAGACGTCGGTGACTTCCCCGACAAGAACATCGGCGAAGCACTGCAACGAGTGCCCGGCGTGCAGATCAGTCGCCAGGACGGCGAAGGCCGCGGCGTCAGCATTCGCGGCGCCGATCCGTCACTGATCCGCGTCGAACTCAACGGCGTATCCGCGTTGTCACTGACCGTCGGCGGCGGTCGCGACGTCGACTTCCGCGATCTGCCGGTCGAGTTCGTTTCCCGCGTGGAAGTCGTGAAGACGCCTACCCCGGAGATGACCGAAGGCGGCATCGGCACGGTGCGCGTGGTTACACGCAAGCCTCTCGACGATACCGATGGCTATCTCGCCGGCTCGGTGCAGGGCGTCTACAGCGATCTCGCCGAATCGACTGATCCGAAAGTTGCGCTCATTGGCAGCAAGATTTTCCTCGACGGCACGCTCGGCGTGCTCCTGTCCGCGCAGTACGAATCGCGCCATATCTACAGCAACAACGCGCGCACCACGGGTTGGCTGCGTCGTGCGCCTACGGCGACCGGCG
>Ga0315912_10001177_pt1 | contig 34463 bp, 28 predicted proteins | sample VfabasoilMG_FD_204469 | JGI IMG/M metagenome (GOLD analysis project Ga0315912, IMG submission 204469) | Garden soil microbial communities collected in Santa Monica, California, United States - V. faba soil | ecosystem: Environmental > Terrestrial > Soil > Garden | place: USA: California... | reverse complement strand
CACGGACAAGCCTTGCGCGAGCAGGGCACGGGCCCGACCGTCCACGTCCAGTTCTTCGTCGAGGCTGCTGTCAGCTGGGGCCCGGTCCACGACCAGGGAAAACTCACCCTGGGGGTTGTGTTCAAAGTGCTCTGATTGAGTGTCACCCAAGGCCACTACGCGCGTCTCCTCGAACTTCTTCGTCAGTTCGCGGCAAATGGCGAGCTTACGTTCAGGTCCGCAGTACAATAATAGATCGCTTATTGTTTCAGCGACGCGGTGGGGCGCCTCAAACAGCACTGTGGGGATGGGGCTTTGCGCGATAGTCGTCAGCAGCTTTCGGCGCTTGCTGCCCTTGCGCGGCAAGAAACCATAGAATGAAAATGGCCCGTCAATCAGGCCGGACAGTGCTACGGCCGTGGTCACGGCGGATGGTCCCGGCACGACACGCACAATGAGCCCTGCAGCTCGGGTTGCGCGCACGAGGTCCGCCCCTGGGTCGCTGATGCCCGGCATGCCCGCATCCGTCACCAAGGCCACATTTTCACCCGATCGCATCACTTCAATCGCGGTGGCGATGTCGCGCTCGGGTGAATGAGCGTGCAGCGAGAGCAGGGGCTTACCGTCGACTCCAAAGTGGCTGAGCAGGGCGCGGGTGCGCCGCGTGTCTTCCGCGTAAATGCGTCCTGCGGCCTTGAGACTCTCGACGCCGCGGAAGGTCATATCACCCAGGTTGCCGATAGGAGTGCCGATCAGCCACAGCTCGCCGTTCATGGGGGCCACGGTGTCACGACTGGCGCGCGTGGTCGAGCTAAGGCTTGTTGGTTCGCGGCGGACGGGGCAACGGCGCGGTGGGCGCACGACCACTGGAGGGGGGCGGTGTGCGCGGCTGCTCATTTGCGCGGGGATGCGCGGGCACGACCGTGTCGGAGGTCTCCTCAGCGAGCGTGCCAGGAAAGATCGAGGTGGGCATGAGCTCGAGCTTCAAGCTCGGGTCGAGCGCGCTCGTGGTGGTGAGCGTGATCGGCTGCTCGGTGGTGGTCGCTGCTTGATCGAAGATGGGTGGGATCACCAGCGCTTCGATGTGCGAAAGTGGCGTGGGTGCAGGCGGCACAGGGTGCAAGTCACTGTTGGGATTGGACGGATAAGACGGCCCGCCCAGTTGGCTCTTGGGTGTCGCCTCGAGCGGGGCAGGCGCCAGCATGGGCGGGAGGTGTCCGGTATCCTCGGCGTTGAGTCGCAAGCGCAGATGTGGCGGCGTCCAGGGCGTCGGCGCGCTCATCTTGGGCAGTGCAATGTGGCGACCGCTGGGCGTTTGCAGCTCTGGGCTGTCGCCGGACATGGCCAAGGTCAGGGCTTCCCAAAAGCCCTGGATGGATTGGTAGCGGTAACGCGGATCCACGGCGAGAGCCTTTTGGAACACCCCCTCCACGTTGTCCGACACGTGGACGCCTTCGGTGCGCGGCGTGGGGCGCAACTTGGTGTCGAGCGCAGTGCCCATCATGGCCTGATGATCGCCGATGAGGACGGCGTCGCCCTTGATGATCTCCACCAGGGTCAGCGCCAACCCCCAAACGTCGGTCCACGGACCCGTTTGGCCATAACGCTTGGGCAGCCACTGCTCTGGCGCACCGTATGCTGGAGAAAACGGCGCTTGGCCGCCGGTCTGACTGACGTGACCGGCGAGCTGGGTAGCGGCGCGCCGGACCTTGGAAATGCCAAAGTCGAGCAGCTTGACGACCCTGGCTCCGGCCACTTCTGTGAGAAATAAGTTATCGGGTTTGATGTCGCGGTGGACTACGCTCAGCCGCTCACCGTCTGCCTCAAAGTTGTGCGCTTGGTGCAAAGCTTGGGCGACCGGGCCAATCAAATCTACGATTTCAACGAGAGAAAACGGGGGCTTTCTCTCGTTTGCACGCTGATCGATGATTTTCTCGAAGCTTTTCCCATCCAGCCACTCCAGCGCCATGATGGGAACAAACTCACCACGCTCGGTATGGACGGCGTCGACGTGGAGCGGTCGCACAATGTTGGGCAGGACCGAGGAGAGGCGAAACTGGATCTCGGCCTCGGAGCGAAACTGTTCCAAAAACGACTGCCGTTCATCCGGCGAGAGCTCATTTGGGATCTTGAGACACTTCAAGGCAACGGAGGTGCGAAAGTGTTGATGGTAAGCGCGATACACCACGCCAAATCCGCCTTCGGCGACCACCGCGTCCACCCGAAACGTGCCAGCGATGGTCTTGCCGACCAAGCCAAAGCGGTCCTTCTTACTCACCTTGGACTCCGCCTAAGCGAGCTAGCCAAGGGCGCGCCGCGGACCTTCGGCGAGCAGTTGTGCCAAGAACGCCCTGGCTGTGCAGCCATTTGCAGAAACGGGTCAGCATGACCGCACCCAGTATACTTGCGGAAGGGACGCTCGGCCCAGCGAGGCGGCTTACCGCGAGTTTGTACCTAGAAACGATCATGACCTTTCCGTGGATTGCAGAATTGAACGACCACCCACGCGCCACCATGGAGCGCACCCCATCGCCCCGCTCGCCCACCGCCGACTCTGTCGCCTCAATACTGCAGGGCGCCTCAATACTGCAGGGCGCCTCAATACTGCAGGGTGCCTCAATACTGCAGGCCGTCACCGATCTTGCTCGACAAGTAGTCGCGCAACTTCCCAGTCATGCGCGCCTCGAGCTGTCGTACCCGCTCACGGGAAACACCAAACTCATCACCGAGATCTTGCAGGGTGCGCGGCTCGTCTGCCACCAGGCGTTCGTCGAAGATGATCAGATCTTTGCCGCTGAGTCCCTTGCGAAACTCACTCAAGTGTTCGCGGAGCAGCTCACCCAACTCCGCACCTTCGGTCACGATGTCTGGTTGCTCCGTTGAGGCAGGCAGCAGTTCGACTCGCGAGATGGTTCGTCCGTCGCTTTCATTCACCGGCACATCCAGCGAGGCATCGCCCCGCGCGAGCCGGCGATCCATTTCCTCGACTTCAGAGGCGGTGACGTCCAGACGTTTGGCAATTTCTTCGTTGCTGGGCTCAATCCCCATCGCGCTGAGACGGGCCTTCTCTTTGCTCAAGTTGAAGAAGAGCTTGCGTTGGGCTTGCGTCGTCCCCAGCTTGACCATGCGCCAATTAGCCAAAATGAAGCGCAACATGTACGCGCGGATCCACCACGCTGCGTAGCTCGACAACTTGACGCCGCGGTAGGGGTCGTATTTCTTTACCGCCTGCATCAGCCCCATGTTGCCCTCCTGAATGAGGTCCATCATGTTGCGGTAGGCCCGCCGATACTCGTAGGCCAGCTTGACCACGAGCCGCAGGTTGGCAGTGACCAACCGTGCGGCGGCGTTGACGTCCTGCGTCTCCGAGTACAAGACGGCAAGGCGCTTTTCCTCTTCAGGGCTGAGCAGGGAGTGTGCTTGCACCTCGCGCATGTACGCCGCAAGTGGGTCTCGTGAGGCCAGGCTCCCCGATGTACGAGCAAGAGCCGTACTTGAACCTCGATCGTCAGCATCGGGCGCCTCATCGTCCAACTCATCGACACTCGGCTCCGCGGCGAAGCCTTCATCGTCGGCATTGAACTCTGCGTCGTCGTTCAGCGTCGCATTTGCGTCGTCGATTTCGGTCCCCTGCGCCTCGATAACGACGACATCATCCTCGTCGTCTACGCGCTCATCGTCGGCGTCCCGCTCGTCATTGAGTTCTGCATCGTCGTCGAGCTCAGCCTTGTCCTCAGCTGTGCCGTCGTCCAAAGCCCTGACTTGCGTCGACTTACCTTTCCTCGAACGCGTCTGGTTGAGCCGTTCATCCGAGGACACGCGCTTGGTCTTAGAAGGGTTTTTTTTTGAGGCGGCCAAGGGGACTTCTTGGGTCGAGACGCGGGGGAATCAGAACCTGTGTCCGCGCGGCCTCTTCGTCAAGTCCTCGAAGCCTGCGTGAACAGGGACTTATGGGGCGGGCCCCCCTACGCGGGGGTGTGTCCTTTGGAATAAATGGTCGCCCGGGCTGGTTCCGCACCACAATACGAAAGCCGAGAGAGGCGCGGTTTTGCTGTTCGAGTGACAACTCGGCGCGACCAGGCCAAACTTATCGGCGCCTGTTTGGAGCATGCGCGCGTTTGGTGGGGCGGGCGTAGGTGAAAATACAGCGGATGGGCGGGGGCTTCTCACTTGGTCATTTTGGGCGAGGCGGGTGATGGTGCGTCCAACAACCACAGCGCGACGAGAACCTTTGTTTCTCGTGTAAAAAGGGTTGGGCCTTTCTACGGTGGAAAGCTAAAAGCAATCGGCAACTTCAGGAACCAAACTTGTGGCGCGCGTACTAGTCATCGACGATGAGCAGCTCTTAGGGCAAACCATCCAGCTTGGTCTGGAGGACGCTATGGAGGTCGAGCTTGAGACCTCCGGTGAAGCAGGTCTAGAGCGCTTGCTCAAGGACTCCAGCATCAATCTGGTGCTGTGTGATCTCAGCCTGCCGGATCTCAGTGGGATCGACATCTACCGGACCATTTTCGAGCGCAGGCCTGAACTCATCAAGCGCTTCGTGATCATGACGGGTGGCGCCGTCTCCAGCGCTTCGCGGGATTTTTTGGACAACTATTCGGGGCCACTTCTCAACAAGCCATTCACCATCACGCAGGTCGAGAACCTGGTGCACTCGCTCTTGGATACCGCGGATTGAAAGCGCGCCGCGGCCGCTCTCTGCAAGTTGTGCGCTCTATTTGAGGTCCACGCGATTGCCCGCCAAGAGCGGCGAAGTGGGCACCACGGCGCGCTTCAGCTGTGCCTTCTCCAGGGCCATGCCGGATGCGGCCAAATCGTAGACCAAGCCCCACTCCACCCCTGGTGCTGCGCCGACGAAAAACAGGTCTGACTCGCAACCTTTCTTTGAACTGAGGATGGTCTCGGCCGTCATCGACAGATCTGGGCCGCCCATTCCCCGCCCGCGCTTGCGCGCGGTGCCGCCGGAGATCTTCCAGATCGCCGTGCCCCGATCTGCCGTAATGGCGCCGACGAGCGTGCACGGGTCCGGCTGCGCCAAGCTCTCCTGCGGTACGAACTCGATCTCCCGTGGAAATTCCGCGCGCGTCTCGGTCGTAACGCGGATCTTACCCGGGCTCAATTTGGACAGTTCGCTGAGCAGGATAGCAACGGCCAGTGGTTTTGCTTGACGTTCGACTTGGATGTTCAAGTCGTGCCCGCCCAGGAACTCCTTTTCGTCCGCGAGGTAGCTGGTCAGCTTTCCAAGCCCGAGCACGTCCGGTTCACCCTTTTCACCCACCACAAGTGCCGTCATGCCTCGCACGGTGGGCCCGGACTCCGTGACCGCAAGCTGTGGGGGACCGAGGGGTTTCGGCGCAAGGTTGGATGCTGCCGCTTCGGGAGGCGCGGTGCGCGCGGCCTGGGTAGTCACTATCGTATCGGGCTTGGTTTCCTCGCAGCCGAGCGCGACAACCATCGAGAGACACAGCGCTGTGGGTAAGAAGGAATGGCGGAACATGAAGCTCACCCTGCACGTGTTGTACGTAGCGATCAAGGGATGTGCGGTTCGGCGGCTCGGCGGGCGGAAGAGGAGGTCTAGGCCGCCGCAGCGTCCCCGGAGGCCCGCTCAATCAGCGGCAGCGCGCTGTGTCGACGTAGACGTGAACACCCGCGTTGCTGGGCACCAAGCGATTGAGATGCTCCGTCACGGTTGGGTTGCCCGTGAAAATATCCACATGGTTGCCTTTGACCTTCATGCCGCGATCTTCCGCGACGAAGCAGCCGTTGTGCAAGCCACCGCCAGGATGACGCTCTACCCCGTCGTACTCGGCAATGTAGAGCGGCGTGCCCAGCGCAATGATATCGCTATCGACCGCCACGGACGTCAGGGGAGTGATGGCTTTGCCCAGCGCACCACGTCCCCAAGGGAACATGGCTGGGTCGAGCGCGTCGAAGCAGATTTTCTGCCCCGTGCGGGGACAAACCTCAGCGCAGCTGCAGTCTCGCTTGGCAAAGCTCACCGTCGTGCCACTCACCAAGGACCCACTGCCTTGGACGCACAGCGACTCAAAGAACCCTCGCTCGACTTCCTTGAGCGGCTGGCAACTGCGATTCATCAACATCACCTTTGACGAATTACCAGTTGCTGGCGGCTGTTCGCTCTGCTGTGAAGAAAACGCTGCTTCCGCCGGAAAATCGTAGTAAGTATTGCGAAACTCTCCCAGCAACCGACCATCGCGTGGTGCCACGAAGCGCAGCTTCTTTTGGCCCGTGAGTTGGACTTGGGGTCGTGGACCATCCTCGTCACCTGCTGGCTCGCGCGCCGCGGGCTGGTCCGGCGCCGCACCGATGCGAGAGGTGGTTCGGACACCTGAGCTGTCGGCGGGTTCGCTCCGGTCACGCCCGTCGAAGAGCTGCACGCCATCGTCGTCATGGTGACGATGAAATGGCTGATGGACCCAGTGTTTGCCTGAAGCACAACCCAGCGCAGCGGCGCATACGCTCAAAAGGGCGGTGAGCTGCACGCGCGCGTCGGTTTTTGGCCCCACAACTGTCGTCATCGTTCTTTGGGTTGCTCGGGAAGAGCGCCATTGCAAGCAAAAGGACCGTCGAGCGTGACGAGCGACCGTTGTGCCTCATTGTGGGCCAGCCAATGCTCGAGGATGTCCTCGGGCACGGCATGGTCACGCAGTGTCTGCTCCAGGATGCGCAAGCGCCGATTGAACTGTCCACCCATGATGCGATGCGGGCCGTGAGCGCTCTTTAGGGGGCGCCCCGTGTACATCAGATGAGCCCCCAAATGCTCACACGCGTACTCGAGTTCTAGTTGCTTGAGCCGGTCGATCGGCACCTTCTTGAAGAAAAAGCCGATCATGATGTCGCCTACGACCCGGTCGACGAAATCCGAGATGATGGGCTCGATGCCGAGCCGTCCACCCAGCCGCTCGAAGGGCGTCGTTTCCGCGCTGGATGGGGGACGGTCGGCGTGCATGAACGCTTCCTCAGGCGGCCTGGCCGCAGCACTTCTTGTACTTCTTGCCACTGCCGCAGCTGCAAGGGTCGTTGCGGCCTACTTTTGGGCCCTCGCGCTTGACTGGTGGCCCCGCGATCTGCTCACCATCCACAAACAACCAGGTGTCCCCGTGTTTACGAAACGTAGCTGACTCGCGATGCTGCACGGTGGTGCCACGCAGCTTGTAGGTTGCGCAGAAGTCCACGCGTCCAAAATTGTCGTCCGCTTGTCCCTTTTCGAGATCCAGGACCTCCAAACCTACCCACTCTGATTCCTTGGCCCACTGCTCGGTACCTTCCCGATCGATTTGACCGCGGGTGTCGGGGTCGTGGGTGTCCATGATGTAGTCGATGTCGCCTTCGACGAAAGCCGAGTAGCGGCTGCGCATCAGCTCTTCAGCTGTAGTGGGCTTTTTGGCCTTCTTGATGAAGGGTGCACAGCACGTTTCGAATGAGGATCCTTTTCCGCAGTGGCAGGTCACGTTAGTTCAATCTCCAATAAAATAATGAAACACCGCATCCGACTGGAGCAACCCCCGCATCGCTGTTTTCGTGGGCGAATGGGGCTAACTCGCAGCCGGGGCGAGAGCGCTCAGAAGCTTGCCGTGAATGCCACCGAATGCGCCGTTGGACAAGATCGCAATGGTGTCGCCCGGTTCTGCCAAGGAAAGGGCTTTCAAAATGATGCTGTCGACGTCATGCAGGGCCCAAGCCACCGGTCCCATGCCAAAAGGTGACGAGCGCACCGACCAGGCCGCACCGCGTTCGTTGATGTCGTGGGCCAGCATGACCACGTCGAGGCGTTCGTCCTCGGGCAGTTCGCTGCGGCCCACGGGCGCCAAGAGCACATGGCTGGCCGCATCAAAAGCGCGCTCGTATGCGTGCTGGTGCAAACCGCGGCAAGCCGTTGCGCTGCGTGGTTCAAAGATGGCAATCAGCTTTCCCATCTTGTGGCGAGCGCGCAAACCTTGCAGTGTCTCAGACACCGCGCTCGGGTGATGGGCGAAATCATCGTAAACGGTGACGCCGCGTGGCGTGCCGATGACCTCCTGGCGCCGCTTGACCCCTTGGAATGCGGCCAGGGGTCGCATGAGTGCGCTGAGCGGTGCGCCGTAACCCTGGGCACAGGCAGCGAGCGCCGCCACGCTGTTCTTGAGGTTGTGTGTGCCAGACAAGGGACACAAAAATCGCCCCGCGAAGACCCCGCCGGCAAACAGGTCAAAGCTGGTGCCGGTTTCATCGGTCTGGGCGGGCGCTGCGAGCCAATGGGGCGCAACGCCGTGATGGTTTTCACCCTCTACGCCATAATAGGCCACAGGGCAGGGCGCATGCGTCGACGCCTCGACCACGTGCTTGTCGCCCGCATAGGCGACCAACAATCCGCTCGGTTTTAGACCGCGTACGAAGCGCTCAAACGCCAGTTGGTAGTCGGCAAACTGCGGGTAGATGTCGATGTGGTCGTGTTCGAGCGAGGTGATGATCGCGACGTCGGCGTCGTAGTGCAGAAATTTGGCTGTTTTTTCCCAAAATGCAGTGTCGTACTCATCACCCTCGAGCACAAACGGGGTTCTGCGCGCGTTCTTGGGCGCGGTCGAATGAAACAGGCGCCGTTTGCCAGCCGGACGAAAACTGCGCCCCTGTGCTTTGGGCACCCCACCTACCAAGTAGCCCGGTTCAAGTCCCGCAGCCGTCAGAAGTTCGGCGCAGAGTGTGCTTGTGGTGGTCTTGCCGTGTGTGCCCGCCACGACCAGCGAGGAGGTTTGTGGAAGGACATAGCGACGGAGGGCATCGGCGATGTGCATGCGCTCGATCCCTAGCTCTCTGGCATGCTGGACTTGGGGGTTGTCTTTTCGACACACGTTACCCACGATCAAGGCTTCAGGCCGCTGCCCATTGTGGCTCTTGCCATCGAGCAGCTGCGGGTCGAAGCCCTCGAAGCAGCGCACCCCCCACTCGCGCAGTGCAGGGCCCATCGGCGGGAAAAAGGCTGTATCGCTGCCCGCCACGTCGTGCCCCATCTCGCTCAATAGCCCGGCGAGTGAACCCATCGCGGTCCCAGCGATGGCTGAAATAAAAATGCGCATCGGCCTAACTATTTCCTCACTTCTACGATTGTCGTGGTCTCGGCCGGGTCAACCACTACCCCATGCCAATCCGGGGGCAAGCTAGGCGAACTCCAATTGAACAGGTACTGACCGTCCTCGGGCGAGACCTCAATGTTACCCTCGGTGTGCTCGATCCCAAACCGATCGTGATGGGGCGCGGCATGGAGCCATTGTCCACTTTCGAGTTCGAGGGCCCAGGGCACGTCGCGCGCCTGTGCTTCGGTGCCGGCCGGGGTGCGGCGTGTGATGTATTTGCCCACGACGCGAAAGGTCCCGCGCGCGGTCGAGGCGGTTTGCTTTGGATCGCCCGTCCGGTCGCGGCCCACGCTCACTAGCGTGGCAAAAACAGGCTTTTTCCCCTCATAAGCCACGGCGATGCCGGTGATCACGCTGATGTCGATCCACTTCTGATCATCTCGGGCAAAATCAGGGAACTCGTGGCGGTCACGGATGACAGTCACGTCGCGGTGACGCACCCAGGTTTCGTCGTCGAGCGCCCAAAAACGCTCTCCTTGCACGGTGCGGAAGCGCCCACTGAGTGCAAGCCGAGTGTGGTACTCGAGTTGGTCGAGCTTTTCTGCTTGGTCGCCATTGAGCTTCCAGCGACATACGCCGCGCCGCACGACGTAGCCCAGGGGTAGGCCTTGTTGGTCGCCCAGCAGAAGGCCATTGAAAGCAGAGGCTTGCAAGGGACGCAGGTCATCGGCCCGCACGAAATGGCCATCCGTGAGTAGGCCCAAACGCTGTGGTTCTTGGGACTCGTCCGGTGCCGTCCAGGAGCCCACCACGGCCAACACGGTGCCCCTACCTAGGCGGCCTTGGGCGAGCACGGTGTTGCGCGGGCCCCGCGCATAAAGGGCGGTCATTTGGCTCGTCTTGGCGTAGGTGTAAGGGAGGGATTTTTCGCGCTGGGCCACGAGCCCCATCGCGCGCAGGGTGGGGTGATTCAAATCGGTAGTGGTTGCTTGCTCCGTGCACACGTAACCGTGGGGAGCGACGGCGTACCAACCTTGAGTGCATTGATCGTTGTCATAAGCACGTTCACTGCGTGCCACCGTTTCGCCCGCGTGCAGATAACCGAGCACGGCTGATTTCTTGTGCGCGGCCACATGAATGGGGCTCAGATCGATCAGCGCGCCAATGCGCCGCCCTTGGTCGTTGGTTGGACCCAGATCGGGCTGCTCAAAGGCCGTGTTGTCCTCGAGATGCGCGAGGGCAGGACCTTTGTCCTTGCAACCCCAGAGCCCAGTGGTCAACAGCAGGCACAGCGCAGAGCTTGTGACCCTGCTCGGACATGGTCTGATGATCACTCGAGGCGCCATGGCTCCGGCCTGCCACAAGCCGGGGTGACTGGCCCAATTTTTTACAGCATCAGCCGTCGTTGCGCGGCGCGCGCACCAAGACGACCCGCTGGTGGCCGCCATAATCCTTGACGCGTTCCGGATCGGTGAATCCAGACTGCACGAACAGGCTCTGCACTTCTTCGGCTTGGCCAGCACCCACTTCGACCGCCAGGACGCCGCCGGGGACCAGGCTGCCAAGAGCACCCTTGGCGAGTCGAGGATAGAAATCGAGACCTCGGTTTCCCCCTGCCAAGGCTAGGCGAGGCTCAAAATCGCGCACCGTGGCGTCCAGGGTCTCCAGCTCGGCCTCAGAGATGTACGGCGGGTTGCTCACGATCAATTCGAACCGCTCTTTGGCCGGCAGTGGTTCAAACAGATCCCCAACGAGGAATCGCACTCCCCACAGTGCGCCGTGATAGACGGCGTTCTTGCGCGCGACCAAAATCGCGTCGCCGCTCACGTCGACGCCTGTCACGCGCCAAGTGGGGCGACGCTTGGCGAAGCTGATGGCAATGCACCCGCTGCCCGTGCACAGATCGAGCGCTCGACCAAACAGCGCGCGATGTTGCGTCTTTTGCAGCGCGGCTTCCACCAGGATCTCCGTGTCGGCGCGCGGAATGAGCACACGTGGGTCGACAAAAAACTTGCGCCCAAAAAATTCGCGGTGACCCACGATGTAGGCCAATGGCTCGCCGCTTCTGCGGCGCAAAATGTTCTGACGAAACTGTGCGAGGTCTTGCTCACCTAGCGGCGCTGCACCTTCGACGATCAAACGCACACGGTCGAGCTGCAGGACGTCACCGAGCAATAACTCCGCCTCCAAGCGCGGGTGGTCGAAGCCCTTCTTGCGAAAATCTTCGCTCGCCCAAAGCAAGGCTTTTTGGATCGTCCAGGGCGCAGGGGAGGCGACGTCAGTCACGGGACAACGCCCTTAACAAAAATGACGGCAACTTTCGATTGTTCTCAGCTTGCCAGCGCTCGCCGCGAAAAAATGGGCATCTTTCACGTGCTCGCTGCTTAAAGGTCATTGGCCGACGGGGCCGGACAGACGCGTGGCGTGCAACGCTCGGACTTTTCATCCCGGCGGTGCCAGGCTCCCGCCCGAAATACCAAGGTGGTCCCGCCTTCGATGCGTTCGTAGTTGGTGGTGGGTGGCGCGTAGTAGCAGCCACTACGAACCAGCACCCATTGGCCCTTGTCCCACACCCAGTTATTGCCCACAGGGTGATAGTGTCCGTCCAGGTATTGGCAACGAGGGTTGCGGCGCAGCGGGACCACTTCAAGTTTGGCGCTGGGGGGTGCTTCAGCGACCGGCACCGGCGCAGGCTCGCTGTCCGGGCGATGAGGACCACGTGGCACCGTGATGGCAGAAGGCCCACAGCCGAGCCCAAGAAAAATAGCCAGGCAGGCGCAAGCGAGCCCGGCAATGGGCGAGCGCTCACAGCAGGAATTGGGCACGCACAAGGCTCCGCAATGGCTCATAAAAGAATAATAGTTCAAGTAGGGTCAGCACCAAAAATGGTCCAAATGCCACCCGTGCGCCGCCGGGCGCTTCGTCAGGCGGCAGGCCGAGTGGATCAGCGTGGAGTTCCTGCAACAAGGCTTGTTTCGCGTCGCCTTCGGCAGACTCAATGGCCGCGAGTAGTTCTTCGCGTTGGGCAGTCACCGCTCTGGGCTCGGTGATCTTGCCGTGCCAGAGCAGGGTCGCTGCTGTCACGAGGGTGCCCTGCAGCGCGCCACCAAATAGTGTCAAAAGCGCGCCCCAAGGCCCAAACCACGCGCCTGCAAGCGCCATGAGCTTGGCGTCACCCAGGCCCATGCCCGGGAAACCGCGCAGCTTTTGGTGCAACCAGATGAAAAGAAACCACAGCCCGACAAAGCCCAGAGCAGCGCCGAGAGCACTCTCGATCAAGGTGACCTCACTGCGCAGCGGGGACGACAGCAAGCCCAGCAGCATGCCGCCCCAAGTGAGTGAATCCGGCAAGATCATGTGCTCCAAGTCGATGGCGGCTGCGGCGATCAAGCCCAGGGCAAGCGCAAGATACAGCCAAAATAGACCGCCCGCCTGCAGGAGCGTCAACTCGTGCCGATACGGTAACAGTTTCATGGTCACCACCGCGCCTGCTGCGAGTCCACCAATCAATTCGACGAGCGGGTAGCGCACGCTGATTTTTTGATGACAGCAACGCGAGCGCCCAGCCAACCACAGGTAAGCGAGCACGGGCACGTTGTCATAGGGCGCGATCTTCGTTCCACAGTGAGGGCATTGTGAACCCGGGTAGGCCAGCGAGAGACCGCGCGGCAGGCGGTAGATCACCACGTTGAGAAAGCTGCCGCACAGAAGGCCGAATACTACGCCCAAGCCAAGGACGAGGGAGTTGGGCAATAGATCGAGAAACACGGTCTCCACGCGCTCGAAAATAGCGGGTCACACTGCAAAACAAAACCGCGTGGGCACCGGCTCGCTCGCGAAGACCTCAGTTGAGCATGGATGACTGCGTTCACCCGCGAAGGCCGCGGTCCGCCTTTGAAGCCTGAGGTTTCTTTATTGAAGCCCGCATGTCTGGCTCCGCACGCTTCGGACGAGCTCAAGCAGGCGAACTCATCCCGTATGGGGTGCAAGGAGCGAAAATCGCTAAAAAATTCTGTCCAGCCGGGGTGAAACGGCGCCACCGCGTCGTGAAAGCCTCCGCCGCAAAAGCCCGCAGCAGGCGCCACAGTCGCAAGAACGACGTGGTCGCAAAACAAAAGGACCTGGCCGAAGCAACAGTGAGCGGTAGTCGCAAAAAGACCTAAATGTTCTCAAAACGCCAGATCGCTCGAAATGGTAGGCACTGGATTTGATCTCAGGTAAACTGCTCAATTGTAGGCAAGCTCCCACATTCAACCTTCGGTTCCGCGTGGTCATCGCCATAGAGCCGGGGTCACTCTCGTTGAAGTATCTGGCCCGGGAGCTCTGATGAGTGGTTCGAACTGCAAATACGCAGGGGTGAGTTATGAAACCGATCGAGATAGTGTGTGGTTCCTGCGCGGTGATCATGCGTCTGGGCGATGAGTTGCTCGAGCGTGTGCAAGGGCATGCCGGTCGGATCACCTGCAAACGTTGCAGCAACAAGGTCGCGATTGACGCGCGCGGAAGCTTCTTGTTGGTGAAAAGTGGCGGCCAGCTGCTGGAAGAGACAACCCGGCCGGGGCCATTTTTTAGCGATCAATCGGCGCTGTCGAGTGAGCCGGCGGTCACTGTGGCTCAACATTGGAGCGAATTTCCCACGGAAGCGGACGCGTCATCTGAAGGTCCTGTGTCGTCCGAGGTGCCTTCGGTGCGGCTCTCGATGGCGCCTCCAGTTCCGGATGAGCTCAAGCGCCGGCGCGCGGTGTCCCGCGCTGCAGTGGAGGCGCCTGTTGCGGCTGGGGTTGCGGTGGAGCGGCTGATGGAAGCGCCCGCTCCGATGCTTCACGAGGACGGGGACTCCTTGTCGCCCCATGCCTTTGGTGAGGTAGAGAGCGCACCCAGCTCTGAAGACTACCCCTTGCGTTTGCCCGAGAATTTCAAGTCTTCGCCCATGAGCAGCTTGCGGGACGAGACCTTCAAGTCCTTGTACCCCGAGCCTCAACGCATCTATCCGAGCCGCTCAGGAGAGAGCCGATTTGCGCGGAAAATTCGGGAAAACGCTCCCAAGCCGCCCAAGTTGAGCCTGCCCCCTCCGCCTGTCGGACCATTGCCTTTGGTTGAGCCCGTCGCCGCCCCGCTGGCACCGGAGTCTCAGGCGGGCAATTGGGCACCCTGGGCCTTGGCTGCGGCGGCCATCATCGGACTGGTCGTTAATCTGACGTTTGGCCCAAGTCACGAGCGCGCGCGGCCCGCTGCGTCAGCAGCCAGTCAAAAGGACGCGGAGACGGCCCGGAGCGCGGTGCAACTGCATGCACTGCGCGGCTCCTTCGACAAGCTGAGCTTCATGGTGTTTGACGCCGATGCCAATTGGGTGGAACTGACCGCTGCGGATGCTTTCACGCCCAAACTGGTCACCGTCGCTCACCCTGGGCTGAATGAGCCGCACCCAACCACAGACCCAGCAGCTGCCAGTGACCCCGCGAGTGCGTCCAGGGACCCAGCAGCCGCACCGTCCGATCAGGGCGCATCCAAGCTGCCCGCGTCGCAGCCTGAGTCGGAGCCAGCCCCCGAGATCATTCAGTTTAGCCCCAGCGCGGCCGCCGAAGCGATGCAACAGGCGGCGGTGCTCGCGAGCAGCTGTCGTAAGCCGGGTGATCCATCTGGTGAAGCGCGTCTGACCATTACCTTCGCGCCCAGTGGGCGCGTGACCAGTGCCCAAGTGTCCGGGCCACCTTTCGCTGGCACCACGACCGGTGGTTGCATCGCCAAACAGTTTCGGGGCAGCAAGGTCCCTGCGTTCTCCGGGGAGCGGGTGACGCTGACCAAGGTCGTGACCATTCACTGAGGTTTGTGGGCAAATTTCAGTGACCTGGCTTGCCGAGGTGCCTGAGCGGCGCTCGATGCTATGTGGCCTTGCCCATGACCGACGCCGACTTGAGCCAGTTGAAATTCAACGAGCTGGGGCTGATCCCCGCCATCGTCCAAGATCGCCTCACAGGTGAGGTACGCATGATGGCGTGGATGAACCAGGAGGCGGTCAAGGCTACGTTGGATACACGCCGCGCGACCTTCTTCAGCCGCTCGCGCAACCGACTGTGGGTGAAAGGCGAAGAGAGCGGAAACGTGCTGCACGTTGAGCGCGTGTACGCGGACTGCGACGGTGACACGCTGCTCGTGCTGTGTGATCCAGTGGGACCGTCGTGCCACACCGGTCGTGACAACTGCTTCTTCAATCCAATCGAGGAGGGTCCGGTGGAGTCAGCAAAACCACTGACCCAGCGCCTGGAGTTGGTACTCGAACAGCGCAAGACGAGCACGACTGAGCGCAGCTACACCCGCTCGCTGTTTGATGGTGGTGCCGAGAAAATAGGACGAAAGCTCCGCGAAGAGGCGGACGAAGTGGCGCGCGCCATTGATCAAGAGACACCTGACCGAGTAGCGAGTGAGGCCGCTGACGTGCTCTATCATCTGCTGGTGGGCCTACGTTATCGCAATGTGAGTTTTATTGATGTGCTTCGAGTGCTGGCCGGACGATTTGGTGTAGGCGGGCACGACGAGAAGGCCAGTCGCGGCTCCTGAGGGCCAAGGCTTTGCCTTGGAACGTAAGTGGCTGTAGGCGCACAGCTTCGTGGAGTGCATAGCTAAGTGCGACAATTGTTGGCGGCGGCTCTGGGATTGGGCGCCGGCGTCAGGTTAAAATGAGCAGGCCATGACGAAGGTCCTCATCATCGAAAGTGACAGCGCATTTGCCCAAGTCCTGTCCACAGGTTTGGCTGGGTATGGCTGCACGTCGCAGGTGGTTGAAGACGGCGAAATAGGCATCGATGCAGCCACACGCGACAAGCCGGATCTCATCCTGTTGTCGATTGAGCTCGCACGGATGAGTGGCTTTTCTGTCTGTAACAAGTTGAAGCGCCACGCAGAGCTAAAGTCCGTGCCGCTTGCGCTGATGAGCAATGAGGCGACAGAGGAGACGTTTGAGCAACACAAGCGGTTGCGAACGCGGGCTGACGCGTACCTTCATAAACCAATCACGGTGGATGAACTGGTCGATCAGGTGCAAGACCTCGTGAAGTTGGTCAAGCAGTCGTCGGGCGACGACGTGATCATCGACGAGGAAGTATTGATTGACGACGAGGTGAACATTGAAGAGAGCCCTGGCTCTATCGACGAAGCGGCCGAGCAAGCGTTTGGCAACTTGGTGATCCCCATGCCCGCGCGCGGCTCCGTGGCGCCGCCACCTCCGCCCTCGGCCCGACCCAGAGCAATGCCTGAAGAGATGGAGGAGCTCGAGCTGGAGGACGACGGTCACATGGCCGTTGCTGAAAGAGGTGCGGCGGCGCTTTTGGGTGACGACTCCAAGGATCAGCAGCAGGTCAGCAAGGCACTGGAGGCGACGGCCAAGTCCCAAGCCCAGGTATCGCAATTGAACCAGGAGCTTGCGACCAAGTCGGAGCAGATTGCCGAGCTAGAGGCCAGCTTGGCCTCGGCGCGTGCGGCAGCCGAGGCGGAGGCTGACGCCAAGCTGCAGGTTGCCCAAAAGAAGGACGCTGAAATTGAGCTGCTGCAAGTGGAGCTAGAGACCCTGCGCCGTAAGCTGGAGTCCAATGAGGCGGCGGGCACAGCGCGCGAGTTTCTGGATCTCCGCGAAAAGCTCAACAAGAAGGACAAGGAGATCATCGACATTCGCGATGAACTCACCACCAAGGAGAAGGCGCTCATCAAGGCCAACGACGAGGCCATCTTCGTCGGACGTGAGAAAGCCGACCTGATTGACCAAGTGACCGCACTTTCGGCCAACAAGTTGGAGCTCGAGCGCAACAACCAAGCGCTCACCCAAGACAAGGAACAGGCACAGAAGCGCGGCGATGACTTCAAGACGAAGAGCGAGCGCCTTCAAAGTGAGCTCGACAACAAGTCCGCCGACCTCAAGACGGCGATTTTGAACCATGAAAATGCCATGGCTACCAAGGACGCCGAGATGGCAGCCTTGCGTGTGGACCACCAAGACGCGATGCAGGTTGCGGCTGAGCAGGCCGAGGCCAACAAGAGCGCCGCGGTGAGTCAGGCCATTGCCCAGACCGAGGAAAAGGCGGCGGGCGAAAAGGAGCGCGCGCTCATTGACGCGGCGGCGCTGGCCAAGCGTGAGCAAGAGCAGGCATTGGTTGCGCGCGGAGTCGAACTCAAAGCAGAACACGATGCGAAGTTGGCGGCACTGCATCGTGCCAATGAGGAGTCGCTGCGCAAGTTGCGTGCCGAACACGCTTACGACAAGGAACAGGAGCAACAGGCCGCCAAGGCGCGTCTGGAGGCGCGCGAGCGAGAGTTGTTGACCGAAAAGGACCTGGCGCTCGCGGAGTTGGGGGCCCAGAAGCTCGCTGCCGAGCAAGAACGCGACCAAAAAATCGCCGAGTTGACCGGGACCTTGAGCGAGCGCACGACTGAGCGCGACAGCGCACGCAGCACGATCTTGGACCGAGAAGGAACGATAGCGCAGCTGGAAGCCAAGATCGCCGCACTGCTCGCCGAGATCGCCGAGCTGACCGAACGGCTTCACGCGGAATCAGGCTTGCTGGGCCAAGCCCGAGAGAAATGGTCGCTGGATGCTGGCGCTATTGCGGTGGCGCGCCAGGCGCTGGACCAGGCCATGGCGCAGCTGGAGCAGGCGCAGGCACGACCCATGCCGTAGCGCCGCTGGGGCCAGGGGCCGCTGGCGTTACTTTTTGCCCTACCTATTTTTCGAAGCGCACCCAACGCCCATTGAGCAGACGTTCATGAGGCAAGTAGCGAGCTTTGTATTCCATGCTGCTGCAGCCGGCGATGTAGAGACCCAAATACAAATACGTGAGCTCCCATTTTCTGCAGATCTCCAGCTGCTTCAGGATGGAATAGGTGCCGATGCTCAGATCAGCCTCGCGCGGATCGTAACAGCAGTACACCGCAGACAGAGCGTCGTGACTGCGATCGCAGATGGCGATGCCGACGAGGGTCTTGTCGCGGTAATAGCTGAGCTCGAACGTGTCACAACACGTGGCAACCAGGAAATCGCGGTAGCCATCTTCGTCGATGGGCGGCTGACCATCACGCAAGTTTCGTTCGCTCTTGTGAATATTGTACAGCTGCACGCGTCGTGCATCGACCACTGGGGGCCCCATGCGCATGGTCAATTGCGCATCACCCTTACGCAGGATGCGACGCTGTCCGGTGTTGGGAGTGTAATCGGCTTGGAGCCGAATGGGCTCACAGGCCACGCACCCGGGGCAGCTGGGACGATACAATACGAAGCCTTGGCGACGGTCCCCGCGCTCCAAACGCAGCCCAAATTCTTCCGGAGACAGGGGCCGCGACGGGAGGCGCAGCGGCAGACGAGCGGTTTGGTCTTTTAGGTAGGGGCAGGTCTGCTCCCGGTCGTACACAACCAGCTCTGGTGGGGAACCCTCGACGATCTTTGGTGTCGGAACGTTGGGACCAGCCATTGCCTCTAGGGTGGCACGTCTCGGTCACACCGAAAAGGGGATCACGGGAGGGATCCAGCGGAAATTTGGGAACAGATTGTTTCCACCAGACTGCAGAACGCGTTGCTGCTTTTCTGCGCCTCGCGGGCTACATCGTCGTGTTTGAGTTGGCCAGGAGCGCGTCCGGCGGCGAAATTGGTGATGCAGCTGATACCCAAAACGCGCATTTGCAAGTGCCGCGCCGCGATCACTTCGTGCACCGTGCTCATCCCCACTGCAGAAGCGCCCCACTGGTCCAGCAGGTTGATCTCCGCTGGTGTTTCATAGCTCGGGCCGAGCACGCCCGCGTACACGCCTTGTTCTATCGGAAGGCCAATGATCTGGGCGGAGCGCTGAGCCAGGGAAAGGAGAGCGCGGTCGTACACCTCAGTCATGTCGGGAAAGCGTGGCCCCAGGCGCGCGTCGTTGGGCCCAACCAAGGGATTTTGCCCTGTAAAATTGATGTGATCACGGATCAGCATGAAGGTGCCCGGGCCAAAGCCGGCAGCGATTCCGCCCGACGCGTTGGTCACGATCAACACATCGGCACCCAAAGCGCGCAGCAGACGCACGCCAAACACGACTTTGTCCGGACCGTGGCCCTCATACAAGTGGACGCGACCGCTCAGGCACGCCACGGTCTGACCACCCAAGCGACCCACGATGAGCTGCCCCCCGTGCCCCAGAACACTGGGCCGTGGCATATGCGCGATCGTCGCATAGTCCAATCTCGACGCCTGCTCGATGCGGTGTTCAAGTTGACCCAGGCCTGAACCGAGGATGATCCCCACACGTGGCGCGCTCAGATGGGGGAGCTGTCGCTCGACCGAGGCGCGCGCCTGCTCGACCTCGTCATAACCGGCCGGGTTGTCGGATTTCATGGGTCAGATGATGGTGGCCTCTGGCTCGGGAAAGCAAGAGGTCCGCAGCGTGGGTGGCGCAAACAGGACGATGTCAGGCTCGCGGCTATTTTTTATGGAGCAACATCGTGCGCCCCTCACCCATCACCCAGCGCATGGTCTGTTCATCGTCGACGATGAGCTCCAGTTCAGAGCTCTCACCCTCGCTGCTCAAGACGTTCAACTTGACTGTTCGATCCTCGATCGCGGCGAGTTCATAGACGCCAATCTTGGGCGTCTGCGCTGGGAGCGTGACCTTGAGTCGTCGTCCCGAGAATTCCAAGCTCGTGCCGCGGGCCCAGCCGGTAGCCGCCGCCGTCACACCTGGATCGAAATTTTCGACAGCGCTACCGAGCCATTGCCCTTGCAACGCCCGCTCAGCGGGGTGCCCACACGCCGTGACCAGAGCAAGCAACCCACAAAGTAGGGCGGCCTTGCTGCTCAGACAGGAGAGCGGGGAGGAGCCAGGTGGATGAGCAGCGAATGAGAGCCAACGACGCACGCTAACCGTTTTATCAACCCCGCGACCACTCGGCCCAATTTTCGGGTCGCACCACGTGGGGTTGCTCCGGGCAGTGCCCTGGGTCACCTCGCTCATTCGCGAGGCCTCCGCGTTTCTTGTTAGACCAGGGGCCCCGCAGCCCCAGGTCTAGTCCTCGGCGCGTTCCGCGAGCAAACTCAGCAACCCTCTCCGAACAAGTGCCCCCGATGTGGCGGAGCCACGAGGCGCCGCGTCCCCGCCGCGAGCAACGTGCGAGCGCCGGCGACCCGGCGGTAGTTAGGGGTGAGCTTTTGGAATTTACTTCCAAAAGCGAGGGGGGCTGGAAGCCCCCCTAAAAACTCAGACAACACCGCGCCCCCAAGCTGTAGTCCATGTAGCTGGGGTCGTGACTATCGATGGCAGCGTCGCACCCCGCCTTGGTCGCGCGCGCATAGAATCCGCCCAAAAACGTACCCTCCGGATCGGAGATCCACTCATCCAGATTGCCCACCATGTCGTAGATCCCGTCACCTCCCCATGCGCTCACACAACGCTCAGTGGTCCCGGTGAGACGCAGCAATGGGCCTTGCTGGTCGTGGGTAAGATTGAGGCGTGGGTCCAGGTGATTTTTCGATGAGTTTCCGTGCAACAGCTGCGCTGGGTGATGTTCGCGATGCACGTTGCACGTCCCCGCTTCGTATTCATAACCGTAGGGGAATTGGCTGTTGTGCTCTCCGCGGCAAGCGTTGACCCACTCGGCGCGGGTGCACAGCCGCTTGCCCGCGTTGACGCAGGCCAGCTCGGCCGAATGAAACGACAGATACCCGGCGGGCAAGACGCGGGCTTGCGACACGGCACGTGGTTGAAAATCCTCGGTGAGCTGAAAGCCCGGAGGGTCCGGTAAGCTGAGCGTCGTACCCAGAACGCCGCGGGGTGCCGTTGTTTCCTCGTGCCAGCGCTCATAAAGTGAGACGGAAAAGTGCTTGCTGGGCGGGTAGTGGGGAGAGAGATCGCGTCCCTGTTTCACATCGAGCAGATGCACCTCAAAACGATCGATGCAGTAGCTGCCCGAGACGAGCACCATCTCGGCGGGGCAACGCCCAGCCTGCGGCGCGAGGCCGGCGCTGTGTTCCGCTACCCCGTAGGCCGGATGATCGGGCGCACTCAGGTCGACCGCGTCCGGGTTGGTGGCGCCGGGCACGTACAGTCGTTCGAGAGCTGGTTCAGCGGACGGCGCGGGGCTTGGCTGAGGTTCTGTGCGCTTGCGATCACATCCGCTCACTGCTGCGAGCAAGGTCCACGCGAGCAGCGCGCGCTGCACCACCCTCGCCGCATCGCCCGTGGCGGGCACCACAACGTCCCTGCGAATCGTCAGCGCCCCTAGGATTTAGGATCGCCCGCGGTAGACGATCAAACCGTGACTCAAGTCGTAGGGGGAAACAGCTACACGTACCCGGTCACCGGGGAGAACTCGGATGTGATGACGACGCATACGACCGGAAAGCTGTGCCCGCACAATGGCTCCACCTTGATCAACCTTGATGGTGTACTGTCCACCGCCCAGTGCATCTTGGATGCTGCCTTCCATCTCAAGTAAGTCGCCTTTACTCATTCGTTGTCTCGCTGTCCTCTCGGGTTCCTTGGGTGCGCGGGAAGCTGACATACGACCCCCTTGCGCGCAAGAAACGGTCCAACTCCTGGGTTTCACAAGCGGGTTTCGGTTTCTTGACGCCACACGCGCCAGATGTTGAGCAAATTTCTGGGCTTAGGCTATGACCCGGCTCGGAGTACCCCTACGCGTGTTTCCCGCTACACTTTTTGACTTCAACGGAGTGCTCGTCGACGACGAACACGTACATTTAGAAGCATTTCGCGATGCGGTGCGACCGCTCGGCATCAACATCTCGGACCAAGAGTACTGGGACGAGTACTTGGGGTTTGATGACGTGGGTGCTTTTACGGCGCTGCTCCGCAAGGCCGGGCTCGATGCGAGTCTGCCGCGGGTGCTGGATTTGGTCGAGGCCAAACGACCGCTTTACATGGCTCGTGCCGAGACTTCGCTCAAAGCGTTCCCTGGAGCGGCGACGCTCGTGCGGCGCCAAGCTCTGCGCGGACCGGTGGGCATCATATCCGGGGCGCTACGTGACGAGATCGAATTTGGACTCGTGCAGTTGGGTGTCGCCGACGTAGTGCGTCACATCACCTCCGCGGAGGACACCGCCGCATCCAAACCGGATCCAGAAGGCTACCGGCTCGGCATTGAGTGGTTGCTTGAATCGCTCAGTCTGGAGCAGGCCCAGCGGGCCTTGGTGATTGAAGATTCGCTCGACGGGATCGCCGCGGCCAAGGCGGCCGGTTTGCCGGTGATCGCGGTGGCGCACAGCTACGGTCGCGCCGAATTGGAGTCCTCGGGGGCCGACATGGTGGTGGCGACCATTGGACAGATTGACGACCGCAAGCTCACGCAACTCTACCAAGAATTGTACGGGTGACCGTGACGGGGCCGGTGCGCAGCTGGTGGCGCCTTGGGTGGATAGGGGCGCTCATTTCCTCGGCCGCGGCCGGGTCCCCTGCGGGACAGCCTGACCCAGCGCTTCTGGCCGTGGAGGCGCCGGCGCGGCTGGGTCTCACACATCGCTATGCAGGGCCACCAACTCGAGTGCTCCACATCCCCCATCATGCTGCGGGATGGCGACAGGCGGGGCTCGCTCCCATTCGAGGTGTCACCATAGGCCCGATTGAGAGCTACCTGCAGCCCGGACGTGGCTACGGATCTGTCCGTTTTGCGGAGATGCTCGACGAGGTGGCACGCCTGGGTGGCAATTGGATCAGCCTGACCGCGTTTGCGCGCATGGCCGACAACAAGAGTGTGGGAATTGATGCCGCCTTCGAGCAACCGTGGTCGGTGACGCGGCAGGCGATCCTGCGTTCAGTCCAACTCGCGCATGCCCGCGGTTTCAGGGTGTTTTTGGTGCCCCACTTGTGGTTGGAAAGTGGACAATGGCGGGCCGAAATGGCCCACGCGTCACCCGCACGCTTCTTACAATTCGCGCGCAACTACACGCAGCTGGTGCTCGCTTGGGCAAAGCTGGCCGAGGAGGCCGGGGTGGACCTGTTTGCTGTCGGGGTGGAGCTGCGTAGTTGGGTCACAACGAGCCGCGCGGGGAGCTTCGTCGAGCTCATCGCCGAGGTGCGCGACGTCTATCATGGACCCATCACGTATGCCGCCAACTGGGACGATGTTGACGACACCGTGGTGTGGGGTGAACTGGACGTGATTGGCATCAACGCATTTTACCCGCTACATTGGGAAGACAACGCCAGTTACGCGCAGGTCGAGGCTGGTGGATACCGCGTCCGCGCGCAAGTCGAAGCGCTTGCGCAACGTTATGAGCGGTCCGTGGTGTTTAGCGAGTTTGGCTATACCACGCGCAAGAATACCGAGATCAAACCGTGGCTGTGGCCCGAGGAGTTGGGCCGGGTGACGCGTGACGAAGACGCTCAGGAGCGGGCGTATGAGGCGCTCTTGGGGGCCATGCACGAAGCACCCGGCTTCAATGGAACATTCGTGTGGCGCATGTACGCTGACCCGGCCGATTTATCGCAAGAGCCAGATTGGGGATTCTCCCCCTGGGGTAAACGGGCAGCGGGTCAGCTGCGTCGCACCTACCGCCGCGCTGAGCGTGACGAGGCCTTCCGCTCCGACCACCTATTTTGAGGTCTGGGGGCAGTTGCCCCTGGACACAACTTGCGCTCAACTTCCGTTATGGACTTGGATGCACTTCGCGCGTTCATCGCCCTCGCGGATACGGGTTCGTTTTCCCAGGCGGCACGCTCGGTGGATTGGGCGCTGTCCACGCTCAAGAAACGCGTCGACGAATTGGAGACGAGCAACGGCGTTGAGCTGCTGCGCCGCGCCGCCGATGGGGTGCGCATGACACGTGCTGGGGAACTGCTCGCGGATAAGGGCCGTGCGGTACTGCGTGAGTCCAAGACGGTGATTGACGCGGTGCGGGCGCTGGAGCTAAGCAACAAACTCATCACCATTGAGCTGCCGCTTGGTTTGCCGCCGACGGTGGAGCAAGTGGCGCATCGCACCTTTCGTAAGGCGGTTCCATCACTCAGGTTTCGTGTGCGCTACAACACCGGCACGTTTGATCCAACGACGGACGCCAGCTTCGTGCTGCATCTGGGTCCAGTCGCCAAGCGTACCGAGGCGAGTGAAGGCGGCGCCCATTCGGATTCTCAGCCGCCGCCAAGCATGGATGGTTGGTTGCACACGCGCGTGGCCAAGATGAACATCGGCTTGGCCGCCAGCAAGAGCTACTTGGACGCCCACGGCACCCCGCAAACGCTGGATGCGCTGCTCGGCCATGACCTGCTGGTGTGGGAACGCGTGGGCATCGACCCCATGCTACTTCCTTGTCAGTCGCGGCCCGAAGGCCTGAAGATTGTTCCCGTGCTGGTTTCGCCCAGCGCCAATTTGATTCGACGTTTCGCTCAGGCAGACGACGGCATCGCCTTTTTGCCCAGCTCACGAGTCCTGCGTTTCGTCGATGAAAAAGATCCGCTGGTCCGTGTCCTGGAACGAGAGGTCGTCGACCATTTTGAATTGTGGATGGCCGTGCACAGCAGTGATCGCACTGGGTCCCTTGGGGCGCTGGGCCAGGCCTTGGCTCGGCTCATCAAGTCGATGTACGTGGCGCCCGCCTGAAGTACTTGGAACAACCAGTCAAATGAAGAATCGTCGGGTCGTGATTGTGGGGGGCGGATTTGCTGGCATCAATTGTGCTCGTGAGCTGGGCAATGTGTCCGGCGTCGAGGTCACGCTGATCGATCGGCGCAATCATCATTTGTTTCAACCGCTCCTTTACCAAGTGGCCATGGCTGGACTGAGCCCTGCCGACATCGCGGTGCCCATCCGCGCCTTACTCGCCGACTTTCGCAATGTCTTCGTCGTGCAAGGCGACGTAGAAGCCATCACCCTACCCGAAGCGAACCAACCGGGTTCAGTGCACGCGGCCCGTCACGACTATCCGTTCGACTACCTGGTCTTGGCCGCAGGGGCGCAGCACGCCTATTTTGGCCACGAAGAATGGGAGGAGAACGCTCCGGGCCTCAAGAGCCTGGAGCAAGCGACCGAAATTCGACGTCGCGTGCTCAGTGCCTTCGAGCGCGCCGAGACGACCGAGATGCCCGACGAGCGGCGCGCGCAGTTGACCTTCGTCGTCGTAGGGGGCGGGCCGACAGGCGTTGAGCTCGCGGGAGCGATCGGTGAGATGAGCCGTTTCACATTGTCGCGCAACTTCAGGTCCATTGATCCCAAACTCACGCGCATCATGCTCGTCGAAGCAGGTCCGCGCATCCTGCCCAGTTTCTCGGAAGAGAGCGCCGCGCGCGCTACGCGCGACCTCGAGAAGCTCGGTGTCCAAGTGTGGACGTCCAGTCGCGTCACGGGAATTTCAGAAGATGGTGTGCAGGTCTCTGGTGAGACATTGCGCGCCAAGACGGTGCTTTGGGCAGCAGGCGTGCAAGCATCGCCCACGGGCGGTTGGTTGCCCGTGCCGCGCGACCAGGCGGGTCGCGTCATCGTCGAGCCTGATCTCTCGATTCCTGGCTTTCCTTGCATCTTCGTGGCGGGCGACCAGGCGTCGTTGCGCACCGAGCACATGCCCCAAGGCTTGCCCGGTGTGGCAACGGTGGCTCTTCAGCAAGGGCGCTTCCTTGGTCAGCTCATGAAACGTGACGCGCAGGGCAAGGCTCGTACGCCCTTCGTCTATTGGGACAAGGGACAGATGGCGACCATTGGGAGGCGGCGGGCGGTCCTCGAAAGTGGGGGCTTGCGCCTGAGCGGGCTCTTGGCCTGGTGGGCCTGGTTGTTGGTTCACATTTACTACCTGTCGGGCTTCCGCAATCGCATCTTCGTGCTGTTGTCGTGGGCGTGGTCGTACTTAACCTTCGCGCGAGGGGCGCGGCTGATCGTCAGCAAGGATTGGCGCTCCTATCCGTCGGCAACCAAGCTTTCGGCTCAATAAGCGTCGTGTGGGCGGGTGAGCCCTTGGGGCAACGCCAGATCGAGCTTCGGGACGTCGTGATCGGCGCTCAGATAGGCGTAGCGCGTGTAGTTTTCCAAGACTTGGTACACGTAGTTGCGCGTTTCTGTGTAGGGGATGCTGGCGATGAAGACGTCGAGTGGCAGGGACTGTCCAGTCTCGAGCCAGCGAAAGAGGGCGGAAGGCCCGGCATTGTAAGCGGCGACCGCCAACTCGACCCGTCCATCCACCATGTCGAGCAGACGCCGCAGATAATACACCCCATAACGAATGTTGGTGGCAGGTGAGGTCATGAGCACAGGATCGTACTTGGCACCCAACTCAGCGGCGATGCGCTCGGCGGTGGGCGGAATGATTTGCATGAGGCCAACCGCGTTCGCTGCTGACATCACTTGCGGTCGAAATGCACTCTCCTGGCGGATGACACCATAGATGAGCGGCTCGGGTACGTCGTAACGCCGACTGTGTTGTGCGACGAGCGCGCCGTAGGGCTGTGGGTACACGCAGTTCCAATGCCACGCTGTCTGCGCTCCCCGCGCGTACTTGAGGAGCGAAAAGTCGGCAGCAGATTGCGCTACTTGGTAGCGCCTTTGCGCACTCTCCAAGAGCCCATAGGTTTCACACAACGCCTCACCCGCCCGTTCACCAAAAACCGCCCGTAGGCTCTGCTCTTGATCGCGCAGCGCGAGCTCCGCCTCAGTATCCAGGCCGACGCGAGCCAGCCGCCAGACCTTCTCCGGTAAGGAGAGCCGCAGTGGAGCGCGCCCGAGCGTCGCCTCCTTGGCCGCCGGGGCTGGCAGGATCAAGGGTGGAGCCGTCATGCCCATTTGCTGCAAGCGACTGGCCGCGAGCATCGCGGCAGTGGACAGCGGTCGCAGCTCAATGACCTCGTGAAATAAAGCGGCCGCCTCGTTTGCCTGATCATTGCCGAGCAGAGCCACAGCTGTGAGCTGCAGTAGATTGGCCCGGTCCCGCTCTTTTTCGGTATGAGCCAGCACCGCATCCAGCGCGGCAATGGCCTGCGCGTAGTCGTGGGCAGCCAAGTGCGTGATAGCCAAGCCGTACTCCGCTTCGGCGCGGTGCTGCGCGCGCCGGCCGTAGCTCTTCAAATAGCGTTCAAAGCCGTGTGCTGCGGCCGCAAAGTCGCCCAGCGTCATGCGGACATGAGCGGCTTGGTACTGGGCGTGCTCGGCGTACGTGCCACCCAGGCCAGCGACGCGATCGTAGAGCTGCACCGCCTGTTCATCCTGCTGAGCGCGAGCCAGCGACTTGGCCTGATAATACAGGAATTCAACGCGGCGGGTTGGCTCGGTTTGCGCAGCTTGGGCGAACGAAGCGGCCGCACGTGCCGGGTCATCGCGGCTCTTGTACAGTGCCCAGGCGATGAGCCCGTCTTTGCCTCGAAAGCTGCCTCCCGCAGCCTCGATCAACAACAGTTCACGCTCGGTCGCTGCCAGAAAGCCCTGCTCGCTGAAGGTGCGCGCGCGACCCAAGCGCTCACTTTGGGTCAGGCGCTGCTTTGCATCCAAACGCGCGATGTGCTCGTCGTAGTCTTGGGGCAGTTGCATGCGTTCAGTTGGGATGTGCGCGGCGTGGAGCGCGAGCCACTTGAGCTCCGTCGCGGCCTGGGTGTTTTTTCCCTCAGCTTCCAGACTACGTGCTCGGAGCGCGCGAGCCCGCGCCAAAAGTTCACGATCCGCCGTGGACGTGGAGCGTCCCAGCGCAAGCACGACGTCGCTGGCCAACTTACGGGCCTCGGCCCAACTTGCATTCTGCTCATGAGCTTCAGCCAGGGAGAGCTTCTGCTGCGATGTGCTCGGGCGGAAGGTCGCGCCCATGAGCGAGACGTCGCGTCCAAGGCGCGCAGCGCGCGTCCGAACATGAACGACCTCTTCAGAAAAAGCTGGATAATCTTGCTCCAGTAACTCGATCTTGCGCAGCGCCGTGTCGACGTCCCCCAGCTCGAGCGCGGCCAAAGCACGGGCGTAGCGTAGCTCCGGGCTTTGCTGATCCAAAGGCGTCGCGGCGTCCATGAGCTCGGCCGCGCGCAAGAAATTGCCGTAGCGGAGTGCGGTCGCGTAGTTGCTCAGAGCGTCGGAGTCGAGCGGAGGCGCGGGTGTCGGGACCCCATCCACAATAGACGCGGCCGGGGTGGGCGCGTGCCGCGCGCTGATGTCTGTGGTGGTGGGTGTGATCAAACTGTTACCGTCCACCGCTTGATCGCCGGCAGGAGGTGCGAGCACATAGGGGCTGCGCGCGCATGAAGCGGCGAGGAGCATCCACAGCAAACCACCGCACGCGGCCCGTCCGAGCCACGACGAGATCGATCTGCGCCTGAGCGACGGCTTTCTGTGCCCCACCATGCGGCCCCCATTCTATCACACCCAGCGCATCACAGCATGCTCTGGGGGTCTACATCGAGCGTCCGGCGCACCTGGCGGTGGCTGGGCGCTCGGGCCACCGCGAGCAGAACCTGGCGCAGCGCGCTGCGCTCACGCGCCCGCAGCAAGAATCTGTACCGATAGCGATTGCGCAATCGGGCTAAGGGTGCGGCGGCCGGGCCCAGGACCTCCACCTGCTCATGTTGGTTGGCGAGCGCGGCTACCCGGCGCGCCTCACGCGCGACGGTCGCATCGTCGGGTCCATCGAAGCGCACCAAAGCGACGTGCACGAAAGGTGGGTACTCGACCTCTTTTCTGGCCTGCATCTCGTGAGCGATGAAGCCGCGCACATCGTGCTTTTGCGCGCACACGATGGCGGGGTGATTGACGCTGCGCGTCTGGATGAGGACGCGCCCCGGCTTGTCGGCACGTCCGGCGCGTCCAGCCACCTGAACCAAGAGGTGAAATGTGCGCTCAGCCGCGCGAAAGTCCGGCAAGCTGAGCGCGGCGTCGGCGTTGAGAACACCCACGAGCGTGACACCAGGCAAATCATGACCCTTGGTGACCATTTGGGTCCCAACCAAAATGTCCACTTCGCGCCTACGTACGCGTTCGATGATGGCCTCGCTCTTTTTCCCAGCGGCCACATCACGGTCGAGGCGCGCGATGCGCGCGTGGGGAAACGACTCTGCCAGCAGGGCCTCCACACGTTCTGTGCCCGTCCCTTCCTCGACCAGGTTGGCCCCACCGCAGGCGGCACAGCGCTCAGGCGGTTTGGTGTGGAACTCACAATAATGACACACAAGCCGAGCGCCGCGATCGCGGTGCAAAGTGAGCGCAACGGAACAATGCGGGCACAGTGCAATCTCACCGCAGCCGCTGCACAAGAGGCTAGGTGCAAAGCCGCGCCGATTGAGGAACAAGATGGCCTGGTCCTGGCTCGCGAGTGTGGCTTCCAGTGCGCGATGCAGGGGCAAACTCAGGAGCGGATCACCGCTTGGCCCTGGACCGAAACGAGTGAGATCGATCAACTCCACCTCGGGGAGGCGCGCGGTCTGGTGAGCGCGGCTGGGTAACTCCAGGCGCTGCATGCGTCCCTGGACCACGGCGGCTTCGCTCGACAAAGACGGAGTCGCCGAACCAACTACGCACACTGCCCCTGCGCGGTGCGCCCGCAGCAGGGCCATGTCACGTGCGTTGTAGCGCACTCCTTCTTCCTGCTTGTAGGAAGAGTCGTGCTCCTCATCCACGCAGATGAGTCCCAAGTGATTCACCGGGGCAAACAGCGCCGAGCGCGCGCCCACCACGACCTTCAGCCGGCCGCTGCGCAAGTCCTGCCAGGTGGCCAAGCGTGCCCGCTCTGAAAGCGCACTGTGCAGCACCGCGATCACATCGCCCAGGCGAGCGCGAAAGCGATGCACGAGCTGGGGAGTGAGCGCGATCTCGGGCACCAACAAGATGACGCCGCGGTCTTGCGCGAGCGCTTGCTCAGCCGCGTGTAAGTACACCTCCGTCTTGCCGGACGCCGTGACGCCGTCCAGTAAGAATTGCTCGCTTTGGCTCGAGTTGACGGCTTGGTTGATGGCCACGACCGCGCCCTGTTGGGCGGAGTTGAGTGTGGGCGGGGTGTCGCGCTGGATGGGGCCGGTGAGGAACGGATCGAGTTCTTGATCTCTGGTTGTGATCTCGACCACCTCAAGCTCAGACAACTTTTTGCACAGGGTGCGCGCCGTGGGTAAAACCTCGCAAAGCTTGCTGATTTCGCTGGGCCCCTGCGCGCTCAGTAACTCGACCAATTGCCGACTTTTTCCCCGCGGCAGAGCCACTGTCAAAGGATCAACATCAGGTCGCAGCTGCGCCACCTGGATACTGCGCCCCACCGCCTTGAGCTTCTTTCCCAGCTCCTGCTCGAGCTGCTCGGCAGTGGCTCGCTCCATCGCAGGCAAGGCCAGGCGCAATACCTCGCCCAACGGGGCGACGTAGTACCGAGCCAATTCTTGCAGAAACGTGCGCAGTTCGTCGTTCAAGATCGGAGTCTGATCGACGAGCTGTAAGATCGGTTTGATCTTGTCGAGCGGCACGTGCTCCGGTGCTGCGCAATCAATTTCAATCAAGACCCCGAGCACTTTGCGACGTCCTAACTCCACCAGCACGCGCGCGCCCGGACGCCCCATGAAGAGGGGATCGATCTGGTACGTGAACGCCTGCCCCAGCGGGACCGGGAGCGCGACACGAGCAAAACGAGGGGTCGCCGTCACGGAAGGTTGGTAGCAGTCTGCCGAGAGCTAGAGAACCCCCCCGACGTCGCGCCGAGCGCGCTCATGTGGTAAAGTTCACTGTGGGCGACCAAGCAGGGGATGAAAGCCGGCGGGCACGGGCTGAGGCACGACGGGCTGTGATGACCATTGAGGTGGTTCAGTTGGGAGAACGTAAACCTCTTCCCTACGCCAATAGTTCAGCCGAAGAACGTCTGGCGGCTGTCGATCACGCCTGAGAGGTCGATCAACGACGAGAGGCCTTTTTGCGCGCTGGATAAGGCGGCAAAGTTCCATCAAGCCGCCAGCTTTCCGCGGCCTTGATGGTCATTTTCTTGGCGTAGACTTGAAGAGCTGGAAGGAGCGCTTCATCAGGTCGGCCCTCTTCCGCGCTCATGGTCTGCGCGAGGAGAGCAGCCAAGAGATGCAAGGCTTCATGTCGAGACCAGCCTCTTTGTTTGAGTCGCTTCAACAGGTCTTGGCCGGATGTGAAGGTTCCGGCCAAAAGCGTAGTCTCGACGTGGCAGTGCAACAGGGCGTGAACGTCGACGATTTCGTCGTCGTCTGGCGCATGCCCATGATAAGCGCTGATGCTCGCCATCTTCTCATTGACGTGCAGCTTTGCCCAGCGCTCCGGATCGGGACCTCGACTATCATTGGGATCATAAAGAATAGGCTCACCCTGATCGTCGAGCGGAAACCCTGCACCGTACTGCTGTTCGAACAAGACGTCTTCGGTGTCGCTGTCCCGAGCGCTTTCGTCATCGACATCGTCGTCGTCGTCATCGTCGTCGTCGTCAAATTCGTGAAGGTCTTCGTCGAATCCGTTGGCAATGCGATCGAGCCGCTCATTCAGGATGTTTAGGTCGAATTCTTGCGGGTTGTACTTGCGCGGAAGCCACTGTCTTAACTCAGGATCGAGAGGCGTGCCGCCCAACAAGCTTGCCAGGAGTTCATTGTGACCCCACACGCCGCCCACGTCCTCGAGGGGACCACGCATCTCACCAGCCATCACGTGCACAAATGGAACGTCTGGCTTGCGGACTTTGGTGATCTCTAAATCGACAATCCAATCATCGCCAAAGTCATAGAGGTATTCACCCTTCTTTGATCGTCCCACAGCAAATTCGATCGAAGTGGTCGCGGGGCGGCCGTCATTCGGGTCCAAGGAATAACGTTCACCCAGAAATCGAAACTCCCACAGGTGGGCATATTCCCACTGAAATATGGTCTGAAGGATGCGATGTAATGCAACGAGCGTGAGATCGCCCGCGACAATCAGTTGTCGCCAAACTCGCGGCTCGGCGCCGCGTAGATTTGCCACCATTTCAAATTGCTGGCTCATGCGGGCCGACTCTACCAACGACCTGGTCGTGACGCGATGCTCGGGGGGAAGGCCCTTCACCGTGAAGTCTTACGCGCGTCGAGGGAAGGGGCGCCTGCGTAGGCTGTCGCGATTTGACCGGCCTGGTCGCGCCCCAGGGGGTCGAGTTCGGTGCTCACGTCCACCTATCAGGCTACCAACGGTGTACTCACCGGGTCCGCTGTCTGTTCTCTAGTGCAGCGTGTAGGATCAGACTACCAACGCCGTGCTCGCCGGGTTCACTATTTGCTCTTCAGTCACGGCTACCAAGTTTGCGCACGGTTCGACTTGCCACGCCCGTCGCTGCTCAATCGCCTTCTTCAAGTCAGTTCGCGTCAGTGGTCCTCTCAACAAGCTCATGGTGTGGCGCGGATGCAGCAGAATGTTGCCCACCTCGGGCTTGTGAGCGTTGCGCATCAAAAACCAGCGGGGCGCCAGGCGGCCCAGGGTGTGGGCCAGCGCCTTGGGATCGTCGAGGCCGCTCGCGCTTCCGGCTAGGCCATCGACGACGCGGGCGCGGTCGGCGTCGGTTTGCAGGCGTCCGATGCACCACACTCCCGCGTTGGAGAGTGCGCGATAGTCCAAGTCCATGGGGTTTTGCGTCGCGACGACCACCCCCACACCAAAGGCGCGCGCTTGTTTCATCAGCGCGACGAGCGGGCGTTTGGTGGGTGGATTGTGGGGGTGGGGCGGCAAGAAGCCGTACACCTCATCAAAGATGAGCAGCGCCTTGAGTTCACTGGAGCCGGGCAAGGTACGCACCCAGGACAGGATTTCTTCGAGCACCATGCCGAGCACCAGCAGGCGCTCTTCATCGTCCAGGTGAGCCACGCTGACGATGACGCTGGGGGTGCGCCCCATTTGTGGTGTGACCCAGGCGCCCACGTCCAGGCTGGCACCCTCGCGCCAGCTGGTGAAGGTGGGTGAGGCAAGCAGTGAGTTGAGCGCCGCGGCAAGTTCAGCCCGGTCGCGCTTCTTCAAGAAGGAGTTGATGGGCAGCGCACCAATGGTGGCGACGGGCGGGTTTTCCAGGTCATGCATCAGCGCAGGTAGTTCTGCGTTTTGGCCTGATTTGAAGCGCTCCTCCGCCAAGATGCAAAGCACCACGTGCTCCTTGCTTTTGGCTGGATCGGGGTCGCGCCCCAAGAGCCGCAGGACCAGGGACACCGCAGCCGAAAGCGCAGAGCGCGCTGTCTCCGGATCGCTGTCCCACAATGGCGAGCGTCGCTCCAAAGAGGACAAGATGTGGAGCGGCTCACCAGCAGAAGAACCGGGGGTGATGACGCGCACCTCCGAGCCGTGCACGAATGCTTGGAGCTGCGCGTCCCCGATGCCGCTTGCACCCAGCGCCTCTCGTCGCCGCTCGAGGTCGGCACGGATCGCGTCCTCCGGCGGAGCCGCGTGATCCGTGCCGAGCCATGGACCCCACAGCGTAGGATCCATGCGCGGGAAGGAGAGCAACAGGTTGGGCAAGTCACCTTTGACGTCGATCAAGATCGTGGGGATGCGCGCGCGCTGCGCCTCTTCCGCCAAGACCGTGACCAAGCCTGTCTTACCGCTGCCGGTCATGCCCACCACCACGCCGTGCGTGGTGAGGTGAGCCGTGGGCAGGTGCAGCATGGGGCCACCTTGGCTGCCACAAAGCGTGCGAAAACTGCCGAGATTGAGTGAAGAAGTAGGCTTGGTCACGGTCGTCAGGTCTCCAGGAGGTGCAGGGGTGATCGGGTGAGGCTTTGTCGCTTCGGCTCACGCCATGAAGGGTCCGCCGGGGCTGGTGAGGGACGCGTTGCTTGCGCCGTTGGTGATGGGCGCAGCGGGTAGTGCGCCGTTGCTCGCGGTGTTGGGGACATCGCTGGGGACGGTAGGCCCCGTCTCTGCGGTGGGTGCGCTGTCGTCCTTCTTCCGCCCTCCTCGCCCGGCGTACAGGCTGGGGATGATGGTATCCACGTCGGCCGAGTTCCAGCGCAAGAAGCTGACCGCGCGCCGCGCTTCACCGTAGGCCCGCGTGAACAGGGTAAACGCGCGATTGCGCTCGTCCAGACTTTGCGCCACGGCCGCTGGCCCCTGCTCCTTCAGCCCTACCGCCTGAATCAACCAACTCACTAACTTGTTGGCGCGTTCAAGCTCTGTCTCGGTCACGGCGCATTTGCCTGAGATGGCAGTCCAATGGGCTTTGAATACGTGCACCAACATTTGCAAATCCGCCTGCACGTTCTTAAAGCCAATGCTCCCCTTGAGGGGCACCAGTGCGTCCGCTGGGATGAGACCACGCTTGGCCAATGCGTTGGCGTCGGTCACCAACACATCACGCATCTGTGTGGCTTCATCGTAAATGGCGCGCACGTGATCTTGAGGCCTGGTCGCCACCAAGTGTGCGGTGTGAGCAAAGGAAGCGGCCATGGCGTACTGGGCCAGCTTGTCGATGGCGGCTTGGTCCAGCTGCGGCAACTCTGCCGCCATGCGGGGGCGCAGCGCCTTGAGTTCAGGGATGACACCGCACACTTG
>Ga0315912_10001176_pt1 | contig 34474 bp, 34 predicted proteins | sample VfabasoilMG_FD_204469 | JGI IMG/M metagenome (GOLD analysis project Ga0315912, IMG submission 204469) | Garden soil microbial communities collected in Santa Monica, California, United States - V. faba soil | ecosystem: Environmental > Terrestrial > Soil > Garden | place: USA: California... | reverse complement strand
CTGCGATACTAGATAACGCCAGCCCGAGCCGCATCCCTCCTAAGAGGGATGAAACTCAAGCACTTGAACACTTGAACCGGTTTGTGCGCACTGCTTCATGCTTGCATCAGCCCATCAAGTTGCTTACGTTTTGCTCGCATTTGGTGTCCTTGTCCACTGGAAAGCAGTGATCAGGAATGCCAGATGTGAAAGCCCGCAAGCCATTGCCGGCCAACCCAGTCGCCAGAGTAGCTCAGGGGTAGAGCAGAGGACTCATAAGCCTTTGGTCGCAGGTTCAATTCCTGCCTCTGGCACCACCTTCAAAATCACCGTTAATCCCGTGAGCAAAACCAGAATCAACCTCCCGGTCTTTCATTTTCCAACCGGTCGGAAGATCGGGTCGGCTCACAGTACGGGGTCGTTCGCTGAACTGGTTCGCGATGTGGCGAAGGATAAGGGCAATCCCCGCCGACTGCGCTCGGAAGCTAGCGCCGATTAACGATGCGGTGAATTTTCTTGCCGATCACTAGCCAAAAATCGGACTGCGTGGTAGTTTCAACGACATCCCTTTAGCACAAACAGCCAATGGCATTTTCCGTTGGCCGGGGAATACTCAAAGTCTCCAAAAAGCATGAAGATTGAATACGAGTTCGAGTCGGTAGCATTGCCCGAGTTAGTAATCTCGACCAAGGGCAGGCCGAATCCGGGGGACGAGCTGGTGAACTCGGTTACGCAGACGGCCGCGGCATCGTTTATTGTGGAGAAAGTCGAGGCAAACAGAATTGCGGTGAAAATACCGGGCAGTGAAGACACAGTTTTCCTGGCTTGGAATTGTTTGACGGACGCCCAGTGGAGCAAGCGCTTTGATTACGGGAAAACCCCTGTTGCGATTGGGCAGCTCCGGGCAATTGTGGTCGATGCAAATTGAATACGCTTTTGAGACTGCCGCGCTGCCGGAGTTGGTTATTTTGACCAACGGCAAGCCGAATCCCGGTGATGAGCTGGTGAACTCGCCTGCGGGCACGGTCGGTGCCTCATTTGTTGTGGAACGACTAATTGGCAGTCGGATCGAGGTCAAAATTCCGGGCGGCACCCAAACGATGCATTTGGCTTGCACCTGCATGACGCAATCGCAATGGGTTAGTCGATTCGCATAGAAAGCGGCGAGAATTTGAATCGCAGTTGACGTCGCGCTGCTTATTTTGCCCTAGAGGAGTTACAGCGAGGCGAGACCAAAGCTGCAACGCGCTCAGGAATCAAATAAGTGTTAGCACCGCGTGCGGATAATTCGTTACGTGATCAACAACAAATTGATCCCGCCCCAGCTCAGTGCAATCGCGCCGGCCGATGCCGTCTTTTGAGCCGGCGACGATGGCGGAAGGTGTTGATGACTGACAACAAAAACAACGCGAGCCCGCCCGAGAATAGAATTACTATCACCGGCCGGTTCTCCCACAAGCTGCTCACGAACTGGTAGAAGTCGTCGTTCATTACCCCACCCTACACCAATAACCCGGATTCAGCCATCACCCGGCTTTGCCTCGGCGGGAACAAATCCAAACCTGGGGGCTCATATTCTCCGAGCAATCGCTTCCGGCCGCGCCTTTCCATCGGGCAAAGTCTGGGTTTGCCGGGTGGACCATCGTAGGCAACTGGCCGGGGCGATTGCCGATTCCCAGCTTTGGACTTTCGCTCCCCGTCCACTTGTATCCAGTTGCAGCTTGTCTGTTGCCCGCCATCGGTAACCATCTCCGGATGACGACTTTGTTGCTCGCGACGCGCAACCTCCACAAGGTCGCGGAAATTCGTGCCATTCTCGGTCATGGTTTTCGCTGCCTGACGCTCATGGATTTTCCGACTGCGCCCGCGGTAATTGAAGATGCGAAGACGTTTGCCGGCAACGCGGCGAAGAAGGCCACCGAGTTGTCGCGGTGGCTCTCCCGAATTCGGGATTCAGAAACTGAGGGCGAAACCTCAATGGTGCTGGCGGATGACTCCGGGCTGGAAGTGGATGCGCTTAATGGGGCGCCCGGCGTTTACTCGGCGCGATTTGCCGCCCTGGATACTGGCGGCCAGGACAATTCCCGGGACATTGACAATAATGCGAAACTACTTCGATTGCTGAAGGACGTTCCCCCGGACAAGCGCACGGCGCGTTTTCGATGCGTCATCGCCCTCGCACCCATCCTCCGTGACCAGGTGGAAAATTCGTCACCCGTGTGCTACGCCGATGAACTAGAATTGCAAACGCAACTGTTTGACGGCACCTGCGAAGGTCGAATTTTGCCGGCGCCAATCGGAGCCGGTGGGTTTGGTTATGATCCGCTGTTTGTGCCGGACGGGTTTGACCAGTCGTTTGCGGAACTGGGCGAAGACATCAAGAACCGTCTCAGCCATCGCGCGAGGGCATTGGCTTGTCTCGCCACGCGTATCGTTACCGCGAGCTAAATTACAGCTCAACGCCCCAACCGGTAGAATACTCCGTTGCTCCGACCTGAATTGGTGAGGATGTTATCGTAGCCCACCAAAACTGGCAGGCTCGTCACACCACTCCAGTCCGCTGTTCCCAGATTGGTATGAGTCTGTAGTTGGTAGTCAGCGGCCCAGGCTGGCCATCTTAGAATGTCATTAGTGCCGCTCTTGGTCAGCACCAGCGAAGGCTGCACATACGCCAGCGAGGTCACGGTGGTTTCCGCGCCCTTGCTACTACGCACCCGGACTGATATCGGATAGGTGCCGGCGTTGGTATAGGTGTGAGCGCGCCGGGCTTCCTTCCAGCCGTTAAGATTGGTCGTCATCGCACCATTGTTGGTCGAATTGTCACCCCAATTGATGGCGGTGACGAAATTCGTGGTGGCACTGCCCGGAACCCCATTCGTGAACGAAACAATTAGATTCGAAAACGTGACTCCCGCCCGCGCCACGAAGCTCGTGGGTGCGACGATGATCGGCGAGTCGCCAACCGCTATGGTGTATTCTTGAAAATCATGGCCGAACGCGAAGGATGGGTCATTGGCCACCGCCACGTATATCTTTAAGGGGCCCGAATAATTATTACTCGGAACTAATATGAACTGCGGCCCGTTTGTCGGATAACGCGCAAAGTAAGAATTGGTTTCACCATTTTGATCGCGAAAATACGCGTCGAAATACTTCGGGTTGCCTTCCAGATCCGTGGACGCGATAAAATTCGTCAATCGACCATTGACCGGGACAAAAAGATTGGTAATGGCCGGCGTGTGCAGGAACGGTGGTGAGTTGTTTGCGGCATCGGAAACCGTGGTGGCTGTGAAGGTATTGGTCACGCGTCCGCCCGCGCCATCATCCGCGATGACGCGAATGGTTCCGGCAATTCCCACTGCATTCGTGCCCGTCAGCGTGATTACGGTATCCGTGTAGTTTGTGACAAAAGACGCCCGGGTAATGATTACGTCCCGTAGCGGCCGGGAAGTGCCATTGGTGGGTGTGTAATTGATGGTCGCCGCCACGTTGGAGCCGCGCAGTAGCTGCCCAAAAATGGTATGCGAAAAATCCAGCCAGCGCGGCCGCGACCGGGTGACGAAGAATTGCGATCCATTCAAATCGTCACCCGCGTTTGCCATGGCCAGTTGCCCGTAACCGCTGAAGATCAGGCGAGGATGAAACTCATCATCATACCGGAAGATCGGACCGCCTCCGCCATTCGTCGCCGGGTCGCCACCTTGAATCATGAAGTCAGCGATAACCCGATGAAAAATAGTGTTTGAGTTGAAATAACCCGCCATCGTCAGCCCTTGAAATACTTCCACCGTCCGCGGGGCGCGATCGCGAAAGAGCATGAAAGTCATTTCTCCGACGTTGGTGACCATGGCCAGCGCGCCGCGGAACGGCGTGAGATAAGCCCCGGGTGCGTTAGAAGCTGAAACTTGAACCACCGAGAGCTTCCAGAATGGGTTGTTCGTGTGAATCTCAACCACGATACGATTGGTACTGCTGGTCACAGTGTAGGTCAGTGGCCGCCCATTCGTGGAGGTCGCCGTGATCGGAATCGTGAGGGACTTGCCGGCTGGAATACTGGCGTTGGGAATCGGATCAATCACCGGACCAGCCAACGCGCTTGATGTCAGGCAACCCACCGCCAACAACAAACTGCCAAGCTTCGAACAATAAAACATACGCGTCGCATTATACACGAATTTGTCTTAATGGCACGGACTACTTCGGCACCGGCAACTGTTTCCGCAACGCCCGGTTGCTGGCGATCATGCGAAAGCGCTGCCGCTGGCCGGGGATCGGATCGAGCCAGAAACTTCCGCCGGCGCATTCAATGATCAGCCCGCCCGCGGCCACGTCCCAGAGATTGATCCCCCGCTCCACGTAAGCGTCAAGCCGGCCGGAAGCCACGTAGGTCAAGCCCAGCGCCGCGGCGCCGAACATCCGCACCTTGCGCGCTCGTCGCGCCAGCCAGTTGAAGTACGGCAAAGTCTGCTCCATGATGTAGCGGCTCTTGGAAAACCCGATCGAAACAATCGCCTCGCTCAGTTTCCGGCGCGCACTGGCGTGCACCGGCTGGCCGTTCAACCGGGCTGATTCTCCGCGAATGGCGGTCCACAATTCGTTCGTAAATGGATCAAACACCACGCCAACAATCGATTCGTAATCGGACCCGGGAATCACGCCCTGTGAACTACTGGTTTTCCCGCGGATCGCTTCTGCCTTCCGGATTTGCAATGCAATGGACACACAGGCGTGAGGAATCCCATAGGCAAAATTCACCGTGCCATCAATTGGGTCCACCACCCACCGCGCCGGGGCGTCCGCTGCCCCCGCATCGCCTTCCTCTCCGAGCAAGGCAACTTTGGGAAACACCGCATGCAACATCCGTTCGATGAGTTTCTGACAGCGAACGTCCAGTTCCAGCTTGATGTCATGGGAGGTCTCTGCATTCACGCGCTTGGCCTGACGCAAGTTTTGTCGCATCAGTTTGCCGGCCGCTTGAGCAGCGCGCACCGCGGCCTGCAGCGCCTTCCGTTGGTCCGCTTTCTTCATCCGTCGCAGTCTGGCGAAATGCTCCGGCAAAAGCGAGCGAAGTTCGGTTGCGCAAAGTTACCGGACGCGCCACTCTGCACTTGCGAGTTGGCGTCGCCCCGCCAAACTTGGATGGCTCGAAGCGAGCCCTGACTCAACCGCGTGGAACAGACCAAACCATTGCACCAACCGTTGTGGCGGACAATTCTAGTTGGCCGCAATCCGGTATTCACATCGGTCCGGATTGCCCTGCTGATCGGCGTTTGCGTAACGCTGCGGGTGTTTGTCTTCTGGCCCATTCGCGTGCAAGGACCAAGCATGTTACCCACGTACCGCGACAATCAGATCAGCGTGGTCAATCATCTCGCTTATCGCTGGGCCGAACCCAGACGCGGGGACATTGTGGCCATCCGGTTCAGCGGCCCCAGCATCCTGCTCATGAAACGGGTCGTGGGGTTGCCGGGCGAAACGGTCGCCTTTCGTGATGGCCGTTTGCTGGTCAATGGGGTCGAACTTGAGGAACCGTACGTCAAGAATCGCTGCTTCTGGAATCGCGCTTCCGAAACGTTGGATCCCGGCGAGTATTTCGTCGTTGGTGACAACCGGGTCATGCCCATTGAAGACCACGATTTCGGCGGCGCCACCCGCGACCGCATCATGGGTAAAGTTCTCTTATGAAATGGCTCTGGCGGACGGTGGCAATTCTCATTATCGGAGGCGCGGGCGTGTGGCTCTGGCTGACCCTCAATCCTAGCCCGCAGAAGGTCATTCGCGGACAGCTCCACCGATTGGCGGCCCAGGTTTCCTTCACCACCGCTGAGAGTGATATCGCCCGACTGGGAAAGATTGCTGGGATCACCCGCTTTTTTACGCCCGAGGTGGACGTGAAGCTCGCCTTCCGCGGTCGATCCGAGCAAGGCGTCATTACGCATGAATTCATCCAGGCCGGAACCGCCTCCCTCCGAGAAAACGCCCCGGGCGGCTTGCAGGTGGAGTTCCTCGACTTGAATGTCACAATGTCACCCGATCGGCGCGCCGCGACAGTGGAACTCACCCTGAAAGCCACCACGCCCGGTGATAATCAATTCAACGTTCAGGAAATGAAATTTGACCTCGGCCGAACCAATGATCAGTGGCTGATCTACCGCGTTGAAACGGTGCGCACGCTTAAATAATCTCCGCTGCCGCCCGGTCAGGTGCGCGTTGCCCATTCATGAACCAGCAAGCCGTTGATCATCTTATCCGCGTGGACGAGGTGCTCGCCCGTCATATCCGTCGGATCGGAGCGTGCGAACTGAAACCGCATCGCAACCGCGGCGTCTTTCGCGCGCTCGTGCAGGCGGTGACCCACCAGCAACTTAATGGCACGGCCGCAACCACGATTCTCAAACGCTTTATTGCCCTGTATCCAGGCAAACGCTTTCCGACCCCCGAAGACGTGCTGGCCACACCGGACGAGAAGCTGCGCAGCGCGGGCCTGTCGCGGGCCAAAACTGCCGCGATCAAGGACATCGCGGCCAAAGCGGTCGGCGGCGCAATCCCCGTGGCGCGCACCATCACGCGAATGGACAACGAAGAAATCATCGCACGGCTTACGACTATTCGTGGGGTCGGCCCGTGGACGGTGGAGATGCTGTTGATCTTTACGTTGGGCCGCCCGGATGTGCTGCCCGTTACGGACTTCGGCGTGCGCAAAGGATTTGCCCGGTTATATGCCCTGAAAGAGCTGCCGGCCCCCCAAGACCTGCTCTCTCACGGCGAACGCTGGCGGCCACATCGCAGTGCCGCCGCCTGGTATCTCTGGCGCGCGGCGGACCTGCCCGATTGAAGCGCCCATGATTGCCGCGTTCATCGCCACGTTCCTGTTTTCCTTTTCCATCCTCTGCGGCCATCGCGCGGCGCGCCTGGCGGGCGGCGTGGATGCTAATTTCTGGCGGCTTACCTGCTCGGCCACGTTTCTCGGAATCTGGTCTTACGGTTTTGGCATTGGTCTCGGGGGGTGAGGCGTTCCCGTGGTTCTTCCTCAGCGGCCTAATCGGCTTCGGGATCGGCGACGTGGCCTTGTATCAAGCATTGCCACGGCTCGGCTCACCGCTGACTTCGACGATGACGCAATGCCTGGCGCCCCCCTTCGCCGCAATTGCTGAATGGCTCTGGCTGGGACAGGCGCTGACCTGGCAACAATCCGTTGCCATCCTCGTCATCCTCGCTGGCGTGGCGCTCGCGTTGCTACCACGAAAAGTCATCCCGGGTGATGGCGCGCGAGTGATCAGCGGTGCGGGATTGCTTTGGGGTGTGGTCGCCGGCCTGGGAACGGGACTCGGCGCGGTCATCAGCCGAAAAGGATTCGCCGTGAGTGTCGCCGCAGAGGAACCATTAGATGGCGCGAATGCCGCGTTTCAACGGGTCATTGCCGGGCTGCTGTTTTCCGGACTCACTCTGCTCGTGGTGCGCTGGCAGCAACACGGTTATTCCACCCGGCCGCAGGACTTGCCGTCGGCCGCCGTGGCAGTGGAGAAATGGCGCAGGCTCTGGCCGTGGGTCGTGGGAAACTCGCTACTCGGATCCACCCTCGGCATCAGCTTCATGCAATGGGCGCTGAGTTCAAACACGTCCGCCGCGGTGGTGCTCGCGATCATTTCCACGACGCCGCTGGCTGTGATGCCATTGGCGCGCCTTTTCGAAGGCGAACACCTGGCCCGACGTTCGATGGTCGGTGCCATCATCGCCGTCAGCGGCGTGGTAGGACTGGTATTGACCCGGTGAATTTGCTCATCCTTGAGCGGTGGCGCTTTTCTGCAAAGGCAGCGTAAAAAAGAACTTGGCCCCCTTCCCCGGAGTGCTCTCCACCCAAACCCGTCCACCGTGGACTTGCACGATATGTTTCACGATAGACAACCCGAGCCCCGTGCCGCCGGCATCCCGGGAACGCGCCTGATCAACGCGATAAAATCGCTCAAACACCCGCTCGCACGTCTCCGGGGCCAGACCCGGACCGAAATCCTGCACGAAGACTTCTGCAAAATCCCCAGCTGCAACGGCACCCACCACGATCCGCCCGCCGCTGCTGCCATACTTGAACGCATTGTCCACCAGATTACTGAGCACCTGTTCGAATCGCCCTGCATCAGCACGGATAATCAAGTCCGGACACTGGGTTTCAATCCTCACGGTTCGCCCCGCCGCCCGCGCGCGAAAGTCATCACAAATCTTGGTGATCAATGGCCGAAGCTCGACCGCTCGCAAATCAAAACTGACGCCGCCGGATTCCAGCTCGGAAATCGTCAGGAGATCTTCGATGAGCAATTGCAGCCGCCCCGCGTTGCGTTCGATGGTTTGCAGAAAGCGATTCGCGATTTTGGGATCATCCATCGCCCCGTTCAACAAAGTCTCGGTGTACCCCTTGATATGTGAAAGGGGCGTGCGCAGTTCGTGGCTGACGTTGGCAACGAATTCCTGGCGCGTGCGCTCGAGGCGCTTGAGACCAGTGACATCGTGAAACACCAGAATCGTTCCGAGCTTGCGGCGTTCCTGATTGGAAACGGCTGCCGCGCAGACTTCCAGCCAGCGTTCCTCCTGGCCGGGCAGCTGGATTTCGTAATCCACCACGCGGCCCTCCACCGCCGCCCGCGCCACGATCTCAATCAGTTCATGCGAACGGGCCGCCTCCAGCAAGGCCCGGCCCCGCAAGACCCCGCTAACTTGGAACATTTCAACAAACGCCCCGTTGGCGAAGCGCACCGCATTGTTCTCGTCCAACACCAGGACGCCCTCAATCATGCTGTCGAACAGCGCGTCCTGCCGCGCCAGCGCCTCGGTGGACGAAGTCAGGTCCTGATGATCCCGCTCGGCCAATTGGGCGCGATGCCGCTCCTGTTCTTGACGGAATCGGGCGCGCCACCAGAAATGGAGTGCGGGAATTGCGATCAGACAAATGATCAGCGCAGGCAGCATGACCGAAAATAAGGCAGGGGTAGCGATTCAGTCGGCATGAACCCGACGGACAGGCGACAGGTCTCGGCTGGCTTCGCGCAATTCACTCCACGAAGCGATAGCCGACTCCGCGCACTGTATCGAGAAATTTCGCCGCGGGTCCAAGCTTCTCCCGCAGCCGTCGCATGTGGGTATCCACCGTGCGCGTATCAATCAAGTTGTCGTAATCCCACACATCGCGCAGCAAGGCGTCGCGGGTTTGGACGCGTCCCCGTCGCTGCGCCAGCACCGTGAGCAGCTTGAACTCAGTCGCAGTAAGATCGAACTTCTTTCCCTTCCAGCTGGCCAGATGTCGCGGCACGTCAATCAGCAGGTCGCCAAACTTCAGCGTCTGTTCCTCCTTTTCCTTGGGCTGACCGCGTTCCAAAAGTTTCTTCACGCGCAACACCAGTTCGCGCGGGCTGAATGGTTTGGTCAAATAGTCATCGGCGCCGAGTTCCAATCCGAGCACCCGGTCCAATTCCGTTGCCTTGGCCGTGAGCATGATGACGGGGATGTTGGCCGTGGCCGGATCGCGCCGAAGGAGCTTACAGACTTCGGTGCCATCAATTTCTGGCAACATGAGATCCAGCACGATGAGTGCGGGCTCTGTGGTTTTCGCTTTCTTCAGCGCCTCATCGCCATCGGACGCCGATACCACGCCGAAGCCCGCCTGCTTGAGGTTGAATTCGACGATTTCCACCGTCTCGGGTTCGTCGTCTACGATGAGGATTCTCGACTTCACTACCGTTTGAATAACAGGCCACAATTGGTCACACAATGCCGGCTTTGCAACGTGTGGGTGAAGTGAAGGTTACAATCCGGTGACAAACCGGCCTTTGGCGGAGCAGCGCAGCGGAGGAGGCTCGCGCCTCCCCCGCGCCGCGTCCAATGGGCACAGCCCATTGTGAACTCTTGAACTTCAACGCGGAAAAAGTCCACACCTCCCCGGCGTGCTTTCGAGCAAGTCCCGCCACCGGGCAAAACAATTCGCTGCTTTTGAGAGCTCGGGTCATCATGCGCGGGCCATGTTGGCGACAAATGACGATAAGGTTACGAATGGGTAAACTCCGTGGAGTCCAGGCTGAAGTGACCCCAAAGCGTTCACGGTTTATTTGTACGCCTTGAGCCGAGCGACCGTTGGGCGACGGCTCGGTTCCGCCCAATAGGGATTGGTGCGTCCGTCCCCCACTGCAACATCCAGGTTAACAACCATCCGCAGTCTGTTCACAGCCACGGAAAGCAATACCTTCACGCCGCCAGGCACTTCGGACGTGACTTTTTTTCAGCGAAGCGTGAAAGTGAATAGTCCGTTACGAAATCGTAACTTTGTCGGACCGATTCAATCTTCCACCATGCCTTCACATGTGACTGCGACACGCTTCAAACCCGGACACTTCCTCAACCGCGAGTTGAGCTGGCTGGAGTTTAATCAGCGCGTGCTGGATGAGGCACTGGACCGCCAGATTCCCCTGCTGGAAAGGGTGAAGTTCTTCTGCATAGTCAGTTCAAACCTGGACGAATTTTTTGAAGTGCGCGTTGCCGGATTGAAGCAGCAGATTGAAGCCAGGGTCACGGAGCGCACGGTGGACGGTTATTCGCCAGCTGAGTTATTCAAGGCCGTGACGCGCCGGGTGCGGCGGCTGGTGCGCGACCAATATGCCTGCTGGGCCAACGACCTGTTGCCAGCTTTGGAAGCGAATGGCTTTCACTTCCTGACCATCCCGCAACTGGATGAGCCGTCGCGGCAGTGGATCGAAGCCTTCTATCGCACCGAGGTCCGCCCTGCCCTGACTCCCCTGGCGATAGATTCCGCACACCCGTTTCCCCAGCTGCTCAACAAGTCGCTCAACTTGATCGTTTCCCTAAGCGGCACGGCGCGCGGACGCACGGCTCAACGATTGGCAGTCGTGCAAGTGCCGCGGGTGTTGCCTCGTTTGGTCCGCTTGCCCAGACCGGACGGCCGCCGCGAATACGTGCAGCTCGGCGAGATCATCGGCCATTTTCTCGGTGACTTGTTTCCGGGGATGCAAATTCGGGGATACTGGCGGTTTCGCGTGACCCGGAACAGCGAACTCTACATTGACGATGAGGAAGTAGCAAATCTGCTGGCCGCGGTGGAGAATGAATTGCAGCGTCGTCGTCGGGGCGACGCTGTGCGGCTTGAAATTGCACACGATTGCCCCACCGACGTCCGCGATGATTTGCTGCAACGATCGCGGCTGACGCAGGACGATCTGTACGCCTTGGATGGCCCATTGAGCCCAAGCTATCTGCTGACGCTGGCCGAGGGGGAACATTCGCCCGAGTTGCGTTATCCGGCGTTTGTTGCGCCCGTCGCCAAAACCTTGCAAAGCGAAACGGATTTATTTGGCATCATTCGCGAACGCGACGTCCTGCTGCATCATCCCTACGACAATTTCGAAAGTGTGGTGCAGTTTCTCCAACAGGCCGCGCAAGACCCCAAGGTCCTCGCCATCAAACAGACGCTGTATCGCACGGGGGGCGATGCGCGCATCGTTGGCGCGTTGATGGACGCCGTCAAGAACGGCAAGCAAGTCACCGCCGTGGTGGAGCTGCGCGCACGCTTTGATGAAGCGGACAACATCAAGTGGGCGCGCCGACTCGAAGAGGCCGGCGTGCATGTCGTCTATGGTCTGGTCGGCTACAAAATCCACGCCAAGGTGGCGCTCGCGGTGCGCCGCGATCCGGACCAAATCCGCCGCTATGTCCACCTCGCCACCGGCAACTACAATCCCACCACCGCGCGGCTTTACACCGACGCCGGCCTGCTGACCTGTCATCCGGAGATTGGCGAAGACGTGACGAGCTTGTTCAATTTGTTGACCGGGATCTGTCAGTTTCAAACTTTGAAGCATCTCATCGTGGCCCCATTCGACATGCACCCGCGTTTCTTTGCCATGATCGAGCGCGAAGCCGAGAACGCCCGCCGCGGCTTGCCGGCCCGCATCATTGCCAAGATGAATGCTTTGGTGGATCCGCGCTTGATTGAGGCGCTGTACCGGGCGTCGGAGGCGGGCGTAAAGATCGATTTGATCGTGCGGGGCATTTGCTGTCTGCGTCCCGGGGTGAAAGGCATCAGCGAAAACATCAGCGTGCGCAGCATTGTTGACCGTTTTCTCGAACACAGCCGCATTTTCTATTTTGAAAACGGATGCCAGCCGCGGGTCTTTCTGGGCAGCGCGGACTGGATGCCACGCAATTTCTTCCGCCGCATCGAGACTGTGTTTCCCGTGCTGGACGGCAACCTTCGAGAACGTGTCATTTCGGAATTGCTCGGCCTCTCCCTGCAAGACAATCAGCGCGCCCGCATCCTGCAATCTGACGGCGCTTACCGGCGGGCGACCGTCAAGGCCCGCCGCCCGGCGCGCCGGAGTCAGTTCGAGTTCATCCGAGTGGCGCAAGCCGGCGGCCCAAACGCCGCCCCGAATGGTACCCACCGCCGAAGGATGCCGGTGGTAAAGCTGGCTCGCCGCCCCTTCTGAATCTATGAAGTCTGCCGGGCACAAAACGTCGCCGCAGTTGCTGGCCCGGGCAATCCGCAAGTTGCGCCACCGGTATCGCGATCGGCTCGATCGGTGCCAGCGAGAATTCTCTCCCGCCGCGGTGCACGGCCTGCGCATCGCCACCCGCCGGCTTCTGGCGCTGTCCGATTTGTTGGAGTTGGTGGCGGCGCGGAAATCCACGCACAAACTACGCCGGTTGCTCAAGCAACGTCTGGATGCCTTCGATGACTTGCGAGACAACCAGGTGCAACAGAAATTCTTGGCTGAGTTCGTCGCCGCTGCCCCCGATGCAAAGGCCATCGAGCGCTGGCTTCGTCGCCGCGAGCGCAAACTCATCCAACACCTGGGAAGTGACGTCAAAGCACTGCGCCCCGGACGGATTGAACGCGTGCTCAAACGGACCGAACGCGAACTGGCCCAGCTCAGCGATCGCGAAGCCGGAACCTTGACCCCGAAAGTTTCACGCGCCCTCCACAATTCTTTTACAAAGGTCATCAACCTGGGCCGGCTCGCCCGTGCAGACCGGGTCCGCACTATTCACCGTTTGCGTATCGCCTTTAAGCATCACCGTTACCTGTGCGAGCTGGCCCGCCCACTCTGGCCACCGTTGGCGAAGGTGGATCTCAAAGCCATGCACCGACTCCAAACGCTGCTGGGAGAAGTCCAGGATTGTGAAGTAATGCTCGCCGGCATCCGGTCCGCCGTTGGGAAAGAGGCCCTCGCGCCGGCGACCGCGCGGCGAATGAAGCAACAGGTCGTCCATCGGCGCGAGCACCGGATCAAAACCGCCCTGGCAAAACTGAATGGGCTGCGGAACTTTGCCCCGGGGCCGTAACTGTCACAATTATGAAGCTCTATCTTCTCCGGCACGCAGAAGCGATTGAACGCGACGATCCGCGTTGCAAATCAGACGCCACGCGGCCGCTGACCCCAAAAGGCATCAAGCGCGCCAAACAGCTCGCCCACACCCTTCGGCAAATGCACGTCGGCGTGGACCTCATCCTCGCCAGCCCACTCGTCCGGGCGCGGGACACCGCAAAAATCGTCGCTCACGGCCTCCGGCTACCCGGGCAAGTGGAAATCACTTCGCACCTCGCGCCCGACGGTGATTTCGCCGCCCTGCTCACGGAAATCAATCAGCATCGGCCCGTACCCGATCAGGTAATGGTCGTGGGACACGAGCCATTTCTGAGCGAATTGATTGCCTTGCTCTGTGCGGGCGGCGAACTGGGATTGACTCTCAAGAAGTGTGGTCTTTGTCGTTTGGAGGTGGAGACACTACGACTGACGCGTTGTGCCACGTTGGAATGGTTGATTGGTCCACGCTGGATTGGAGCGCGGCGCGCCAATGTCGGCGGGCATGAGCTGACGGAAACCCGAACAGGCAAGAGTTGATCTGCCAACTATCCTGGCACACCCCGAACGAGGTGATCAAATGGGAGTAGGCATAGCCGGCGGTGGCGGCGGCGGTGGAGCCGACGCCTGGGCAGGCTTGGTCCGCCGGGTTCGCTTACGCGTTGCAGCCGGCTTCTTCCGCGCAGGAGTCCGACCTTTCGCTTTCGCCTTCTTTGGAAGTGAAACCCGATGTTGTTTGACCCATTCGTTGAGATCTTCGGCATGACGACGGGCCTTCTTCGCGGCCTTCCGCGCATACTTTCGGGCAAGCTTGAACGCTTTCTTCGCTGCCTTCATTAGTCGCTTCGCGTGCTGGGCGCGGCGCTTGGCAACCTCAGCGTGCCGCTCCGCCTGCTTGGCGTTGACGGTCAGTTTGAATTCCTGGGCAGACTTCGCCCCCGTAATGCGTGAAGCCGTCTTGTTCATAGCGTTGAGGCTTCCCATAAAACGCGCCCAAGCCAAGTCCGGAATTGTAACATTTACACTGGCGAACTACCCGCCCTTAAAAAGCAGCCGGCGGAGGAGTTGCTCCCGCCTCCTCCGCCGCTGCATGCAAGTGCCCGGCGCTAGTTCGCGCTCACCCGGAAGTAGAGCTCGCCGGTCGTGGGTACGGTGAACGTCAATGTGCCCCCAGTCCCCACCTGCGGATTTGCCGGCGCGGCGCCAATCGCCAGAAACCAACTGGCGGGACTCAGCGTGGCCGTTGATTCCAAGGTGTAGGTCACGCCAGCTTGCGACGTGAAACTGATGTTCACGTTCGGGTCGCTCGGCGTGATGGCCAACCATACTGGATTGGCCGTCGCCGTTGCCGCCACCAGGAAGCCGAGCGATGACAAGCCGGTCCAACCGTCGGCCCACGTGTCGTTCTGACTGAAGGCACCCCGATACGCTGCGCTGACGGGAGCGCCACTCAAGGCATTGGTCAACGCCGGGCTGTTTTCCACCGGGCGCGGATTCAACGCTGGGATGTCATTGGTGTAGCTGATGCCGGTCAGGAAGGGATTGAGCACCGAGTTCGCATTCGCAGCGTTAGTGATGGCGAACCAGCCGGTGCCATCGCTGGAGCCGTTGAGCACCCCGAAGATGATGTTGCTGATGCCGGCGAGCGTCGGATTGTTCGTGAAGTAATAGACACCATCGTTGTCCATCAACAATCCGGCGCGGAACTCTGTGAAGATCGAATTCACCGCCGTCGGCGCCGCTTCATCACGGGTGTTCCAGCCAATACCGCCGCCGAAGTTCGCGTCATTGGTGCCCCGGCCAATCAACGTGGCATTGAATACCTTCCATTGGCTGATCGGCTGTTCGCCCACCGCGCCTTGGTTGAGATCACCATCAGTCTCAAATCCGCGGCTGTCGGAACTGCCCGCCCACGGAGGCTTGATCCCGAACCAGAACTGGTTCGTCCCGCGATAACCCTGGTCGGTGTCGAAGTCATCATCTTCACAGAACGCGGCCACCAGGTGCTTTGTGTTCACCGTTCCGCCCCACCACTCAAAGCCGTCGTCAGAACTGTTCAACACCTCGATGTACTCAATGGTCGTCCCGCTGCCAACCGCGCCCATGGTCAGGCCGTTCAACTCGCGCGCCGGGGCAAACACCGTGCCGGGATAACGGATGGAGACGTAGCGGATGATGCCCGAGTCATCGAGATCATTGGTGCCCCCGAAGTAGTGCGCGTCATTCGCGCCGGCGGTGGTCGTACCTTCGAACCGCTCGTACTTGTTGATGCCGTTGGTCACATCGTTGCCCGCCGCAAACTGCGCGCTGTTGATCCGCGCCTTGCCGCACAACACCACGCCACCCCACTTGCCCGAGAGGTTGTATGGCAGGTCATTCGGATCGTTCAAATCGTCGGCATCGATCGTGAAGATGATCGGGCTGGTCACGGTGCCGGTCGCATAGAGTTTTCCGCCCCGCGCCACCCACAACGCCGAAACCAGATTCGGCACGCCGTCGCGCCCGATCAATTCGCCGGTCGAAGCCTTGATCACGGTGCCCGGTTGGATGTTCAGCACGGCATTGCTCTGGACATACACAACTGTCTTCAACAGGTAAGTGTTCGTGGCATACCACGTTTCGGTGCCAACCACGTCATTGGTCACCACAACGAATCCGCCTTGGGCCGGAACCAGGAAACCCAATTGCGATAGCGCCGTCCAACCGTCCGCCCAATCATCCGTTGGGCCGCCGAACGCGCCGCGATAAACCGTTGGCTTCAACACCGGAGAGATTACGCCGCGCACGTTGGTGAACGCCGGGCTCGCAACTTGCAGGCGCGGATTCAAGCCCAGCACATTGGTGTAACCAACTGCGCGCAGCAACGGATTGGCAATGCTGTTGGAATAGGTCGTGTTCGTGATCGCAAACCACCCGGTGGCGTCGGTCGCGGCATTCACCACGCCGAAGATGCTGTTGCTGATACCCGCGATCGCAGGCGGCGAATTGGTGAAGTGATAGATGCCGTCCGTGTCCATGAGGAGGCCGCCGGTGAAGGCGGTGAAAATGGAATTTACCGCGCTCGGGGCAGCTTCATCGCGGGCGTTCCAAGCCACGTTGCCGCCAAAGTTGGCATTGTTGGTACCGCGGCCAATCAACGTGGCGTTATAAACCAGCCACCGGCTGATGGGCGCTTCATTCACCGCCCCCTGATTGAGATCACCATCGGTTTCAAAACCGCGACTGTCCGTGCTGCCCTGCCACGGGGGCTTGATCCCAAACCAAAACTGATTCGTCCCGCGATAGCCCTGGTCGGTATCGAAGTCGTCGTCCTCACAGAATGCCGAAATGAGATACTTCGTGTTGACGCTGCCCCCCCACCATTCGAAGCCATCGTCGGAGCTGCAAATGACTTCCACGTGATCAATCGTCGTGCCACTACCCACGCCGCCCATCGTGAGACCGTTCATCTCGCGCGCCGGGGCAAACACCACCCCGGGATAACGAATGGACACGTAGCGAATGATGCCGGAGTCATCGGAATCATTACTGCCGCCAAAGTAGTGCACGTCATTTGTTCCCGCGGTCGTTGTGCCTTCGAAACGCTCGTACTTGTTGATGCCGTTGGTGGCATCGTTACCTGCAGCAAACTGCGCGCTGTTGATGCGCGCGCTGCCGCATACCACCAAGCCGCCCCAGAGACCAGACAATGGCGCCGTGGTCACATTGGTCACTCCGGGAGTTGGGACGTTGGTAATCGTGCCAGTCAGTAGATTGCCGTTCAGCGAATCCATTTCCGACGTGAAAATAATCGGACTGGTGACGGTGCCCGTTGCATACAATTTGCCACCGCGCGCCACCCAGAGGGCGGCGGTGAGGTTCGGAATGCCGTCCCGCGCAACCAGCGAGTTGGTGGGCGCAGCGGCCTTGATGACCGTGCCCGGTTCGATGCTCAATACGGAGTTGCTGTGAACATAGACCACAGTCTTTAGAAGATAGGTATTTGTGGCATACCATTGTTCGGCACCGAACACGTCATTCGTGACGGCGACGAGTTCGGCCCGTGCCAGGCTTGTGCCCAGCAGCGCCGTCACGATCAAGGGTGTCAGCAGTCGTTTCATTTTCATCGTAGGTTTTTGTGCAGTCGGTTTCTTTTGTGAGTCGCGATTACGAAGGAAAATCGTATCCGCCAGGAATTCTCGGACTGCGTGTTTATAGGCTCCTTGTGTTACCCGGAAAGGACGGGCTCGTTACGATTCCGTGACGGCGCCAGAGTGGTGCGCGCAGCCCCTCTAGAATTCACAACTCAGCGACAAGCCAAAAGTCATCCCCTTGGTGTAGCTCCGATTCACCTGCACTCCCTTGGGCCAGTACTCAGTGACCTCATACGTCGGATCGAGCAGGTTTTTGGCGGAGAATTTCATTTTCCAGTGCTTGCCCAGCTTTTGGGTAACGAACACATCGAGCGTGGGTGCGGGTTCCTCAATCCGGTCCGGCGTGCCCAAGCCCACCAGCACCAATCGTTGTCCCACCACCCCGCCCGACAAGGTCAACGAGGTGCCAGTCGACGCGATGTCCCACGTAAGGTCGCCATTGATGACATAATCCGGCTGGTCGTACATCGCGCGCACGGTGCTCGTGTCGCCCCAATACTGATTGCGCGTGTTTCGCTCCGTGGACGTCAGCGGCACTTCGGATTCCATGAACGCCGCGTTGAATCCGAGCGTAAGCGGCTTGAGGGGATTCCATAAATTGCCAAGGTTTTCCCGGATTTCACCTTCCACTCCCCGCACTTCGGCCTCGTCATAGTTCGCGTACTGCACGGTATCGTTGTTGACCGTGATGGCCCGCAACTCGATGGGGTTGGAAATCTGCTTGTAGAAGGCCGACACCGCGATCAGCGAACCGGGATGTGGATACCATTCAAGGCGCAAATCGTAGTTCTTGCTCGCCGACATCAGCAGATCCGGGTTGCCGATAATGGTCTGTCCCAGCGCCACGTCGTACATTTCCGCCCGGGCAATTTCGCGGTAAGTCGGACGCACAACAGTTTCCGACCATGCCGCGCGGAGCAGCAGATTTTCCTGCAAATAGATTGTAGCCGCCAACGAAGGCAGCCAGTCCTGCTGGGTGAGACTTGTAAGAAACTGCTCATCGTTCTTCGTCAGATTCACGACGTCCATCTGGATATCGGTATCCTCAAAACGCACGCCGCCCACCAGGCGCAACCATTCCAGCGCGAACCAATCGCCCATCGCATACGCCGCGGGAATCGTCACGCTGCCGTTGTAAACCCAGTTCGCCGGGAAATTGTAATACGAAATGAAGCTCTCGTTCTCCGGCGCGAGATAGATGTTGGGATCGCCGATGGTCGAAAACGGATGCCCCGGCAACATCCGGACATCGTACACTCGCGAATCATAAGCGCGCTCCGAATGACTGTAAGCTACGCCAGTTTTAAAACTGTTCTCCTTGTCATTATAGGACGGCACCGGAACGGTCACGTCGAGCCGCAGGCTTTGGTTGTCTTCTGACAGATCCCGAAAGATACGGGTCGGGCGGGACGGTTGCGTAGGACCGTCCGCGCCAAAAAACGGCACCGTTGGATCGGCAAAAAATTGGAAGATGCGATGATCGGGCTCCGATTGCGTCGTGGTGGACAACGCGCCCACCCAATCGAGCTGCACCCGATTCAAACCAGGAATCTCGTGGTGCCCATAGAGCTGGTAGTAAGTGAGATTGCGCTCGGTCCAGTGCAGAATTGATTGGTCCACGTAGCTCACCCCCGGCACCGTACTGAGCACCGAATCCTGGCCCTGCAATCGCCGCGCCTCATCCTCGGCCGTCTGCACATAAAGAAAGTTGAAACCGAAGTTGTGATACTCGTTGACCGTGTAACCCAGCGACACCATGCCCGACCACGTGTATTCGATCACGCTCTTGATGTCCTCCTTGTCGCTCTTGGCGTTGACTCCGTTCGGCGAGAAGAAGAAGGGCTCGTACGTGGTCACCCGGCCATTATCGTAATGCGTGTAATTATTCTTGTAGGTCAAGCTACCGAGATAACCAAACGTGCCTTCGTTGCCCACGGCGTGAGCATTACCGATGGACGTGAAGAACCCGCTGTTGAGCGGTGAATCCCCTTCCACCGGCGAGAACTGCCGCGACTTGAATGAATCCTTGATTGCCGGGTCAAGTTCCTGCGAGCCAGCCGGACTAGTTGCCGCCGCTGCTGCCGGCAACGCGCGCGTGCCATCGTCTTTCGCGCGCCAGTCCGACTTGCCGTGATCAGTCAGCAGGAAATCATCCTGCAAACTGGCCTGGGTGTTATACGAGCCGCCGAGTTCAAGATTGAATTCAAACTTGTCCGGATGATTCCGCGTGATGACATTGATCGCGCCGCCCGCAAAGCCGCCTGACATGTCGGGCGAAAATGTTTTGCTCACGTCAATTTGTTGAATGACCTTCGCAGGCAGCAAATCAAGCTGTGCCGCCTTGCGATCAGGATCGGCGCTGGGGATGTCCACGCCGTTCAACGTGCTGCTCGTGTAACGGTCGCCCAACCCGCGAATCACGGCGTACTTGCCGTCGGCAATGCTCACGCCCGTGACCTTGCCCAGCGCCTCCGCGGCGTCGCCCACGCCCAGTTTGGAGAACTGTTCCGAACCAATCGCCTCCATCATCGTGGAAGCCTTCTCCCGCTCGACAAGGATTTGCTCCGTCTGCTGGGTGAACTCCTCGGCGGTGACTTCGTATTCCTCCAGCTCGTAAAACTCCGGCCGGAGGTTGCCGTTCACCGTGGTCGGCTGACCAGCCAACACGCGCACGTCGGTAACGGCGATGGACGCATAGCCGGACTTCGAAATGCGTAACACCTGGTCCCCGATCGGCACGCCTTTGAGTTGATAACGCCCATCCGGGCCGGTCTGCGCCGCGAGGGTCGTTCCGCGCACCGTGATTGCCGCGCCCACCAGCGGTGTACCGTCCCAACTGCTGATGACAATGCCGGAAACGCTCCCCACATCCTGCGCCCAACCGCCGATTGCGAAGGCGGTGAAGCCGCTAAGGAGCAAAACAAAGCGTGTGAGGGTAGGAAAAACCCGCGCGCGGCGCGGCCGAGCAATTCCGCCGGTCCGGATACCAGCGCTTCCCATCCCCTCGGCAGTTTCGTGATTCGAACTGTCTCCCATGACGTATGAGTGATTGCCAGATTCTCGAACCGCTCAGGAACGTCCGCTGCCGCGTGCCAGTTGCTCGACCTTGTCGAGGTAGCGTTGCACATTGTCACGCGGTTTTGCTTTCTGTGCCTTCTTCAGGAGCTCCGCGGCTGGCGCGTACTTCTGCGACTGGACGAGCAGTTGCGCGTGCTTCACCAACGCGTCGGCCTCGTAGCCCGAGATGCCCGCCGCCGTTTGATAGCGGAACTCCGCCTTCTCCTTCTGCTCATTCTTCGCGTAGTAATCCCCGGCCAGCATCAATGCCTCGCCGTCAAGCGGGTCCTTCTGGATGATCTGTTCCAGCGTCGCGATGGCCTTGTCCCCACCGCCCGTGGACATCGCGACTTTTGATTCCAGCTTTAGTAACTTGAGTTCATCGGCTGCCGCCAGCGGCCCGCCGGTCGCGCGGATCTTTGCGAACAATTGCCGTGCTTCCTCCCACGCGCCGCGACTCACAAGAATCTGTGCAGGCCGCAATGCTTTCGCCGGACTTTGTCCCCCATCCTTGGCCATCGCGTCCAGGTAGGCGCTCAACGCGAGGTCGCGCGAATCCTGCGCCATGTAGAGGTCGCCGAGCAGATAGAGCGATTGCGCGTTGCCCTTGCCTAGGCGGCGCAGCATTTCGAGACTGACCGAAGCCTTTGCAGGTTGTTCCTTCTGGATGTAAAGGTTCGCCTGCAAACTCCAGAGGCTGTCACGATCGGGATATTGCCGGATCAATTCTTCCAGCACCGCGACGGCGTAATCGTAGTTCGCGTTGCCAATCGCGCTCTTCACCAGGCCAAGTTTGAAATCCAGATTCTCTGGCTCATAAACCAGCGCCTGCCGATAGGCCGCCTCCGCCGAGACCGGCCGATTCTGGCTGAGGTAACAAAAGCCCAGCAGGCCGAAGACCTTTCCATCGGCCCCGCCGAGCGCAATTGTCCGGGTGAGCGGTTTGATCGCCTCGGCGTACTTGCCGTCCCGAACCAGCGCAAACGAGAGATTCTTCTGCGCCCGACGGTAATCCGGGAACTTAGCCAGCGCGGCCTCGAAGTGCTTTACGGCGTTGGTCAGGTCTTCACGTTGGAAATAGACGTTGCCCAGAGTAAAATCAAAGACCGCACTCGCTTTTGGCCCGGTCAAACCTTCCAGCGTCGAGATGATCTTTTTCGGATCGCTGTTGGTGAGAATCGGAATGACGACGCGTCGATACGTCTCAAGCTCTTCCGGCTGCATCCGCGGCTCGGCTTCCGATGCAAAGCCGTAGCTGCCGATCAGGCGCCTGGAGAAATCCGGATCATTCCAAACGCTGGCGAGTTCGTGGGTCTCCGGCATGCGCGCAAAAGTGCCAGCCGCGGGAGCGTTGGTTGCCCCGGTCTTCGCGGCCACCGCTCGCGCGCTACCAATTGCCAATGTCAGCGCCGCCAGCCACCAGCAGTTCAAATTGCAATTTCGATTCATGGAATTCTTCAGTTCAAAGCTATCCGGTGGACACCCGGAACCGCATCGGCACCCGGATGTAGGTCCGCACCGCCTGTCCGTCTTTCATGCCCGGGCTGAATCGCCACCGCCGTATCGCTTCGAGCGCAGGCTTCTCAAACTCCGGTCGCGACGAATTCTCCACGCGCGGGTCCTCCACGCGTCCGGATTCATCGAGCACGAACACCAGGGTGACGACGCCCTCGACTTTGGCCTTGCGCAGTTCCGCCGGATAGTTTGGCGCAACCTGTGACACCGGCTCGGGCCGCTTTTCCAAATCGGAGACATCGAATGCCTCTTCGCCTACCGACTCCGCTGCGGTGAGGGAACGAATCTCGCCAAAGCCCGCGATGCCGCCGCCGGCGCCAACGGCCACTTCCAAATCTGCGCTCAACGGAATCTGTTGCGGCGTGTCCACTAGTTGCGGCTCTGGCGGCGCTTCCGGCGGTTTTTCCGTATCCTCAACCGGTGGCGGCTGCGCTTCTTCAATCTTCTCCTGCGCTTCCACCGCCGAGGTTTTGACCAGTTCCAGCGCCCGATCCGGTTTCGCCACGCGATGGGCGAACGGAATGAACCCGAACAGGATCGCCGTGAAGCCCACGCCAAGAATGATCGCCACCGGCAGTTTCGCGATGTTGCTCTCGTTCTGGTAAACCTTGCGCATCTCGAGTGGTGGGTGGGATCAACTCTTCTCCGTCGCGAGGCTCACGTCCTTCGCACCGCCGAGCTTCGCCTCGTCAATCACCTTGATGACCGTGCCCGAACGCGAATTTTCGTCGGACTGAATCACCACGGGCAACGCTTCCTTCGCGCACAACCGCTGCACGGTCGGCCGAACGCCACCGAGCCCGATTTCCTTTCCGCCATACGCCACCTTGCCTTCTGGTGTCACCGCGAAAATGATGCTGTTCTTGGCGGTCTGTTTGGCCGTGGCGGCCCGCGGCTTTTCCACCTGCACGCCCGGCTCTTCGATGAAGCTGGTGGTCGAAATGAAGAAGATCAGCAGGAACATGATGATGTCGATGAGCGGAATCAGATTCAGCTCAATGGACTCATCGGGCTCGGCCAGTTGGCGGCGGAATCTCATGCGCCCTCAGATGGCCGGACGCGCACCCGCGCGTGGAATTGGACGGTGTGAAACCCGGAAATCCGAATGGTCAGAATCCCGGAGCGGCACGCCGGGCGACCAGGGAATTCCGCGCTCACTGACATTGCCAACCGCGGCGCCAATGGCGGGGCGGCGGCAGCATATCGCGGCCTCGGGATGGGGATTCGGTTCGTCATCCGGGATGCAAAGTTAACTGCGTTGCGCCGCCACGCTCACGTCTTTCGCCCCACCCATGCGTGCTTCGTCAATGATCCGGATCATCAGTCCCGACCGGGAAGTCTCGCTGACCTGAATCACCACCGGCAGCGCTTCCTCGGTGCACAGGCGTTTCACCGTTGGGCGCACGCCGCTCAGGCCGATCTCCTTGCCCTCATGTGTGATTTTTCCATCCGGCGAGACGGCCAGCATGATTGAGCTCTGATCGTTCTGGCTGCTGCCCAGCGCCTGAGGTTTGTCCACGTTGAGGCTTTTCATCTCCATCATGCTCGTCGTCGAGATGAAGAAGATGAGCAGGAACATGATGATATCAATGAGCGGAATCAGGTTCAGCTCAATGGGCTCATCCGGCTCGGCCAGCCTGCGGCGAAATCTCATGCCGGCACCGCCTCAGGCTTGGCGGGCGCCGCGGGCGCAGTCGCCGCCGTGAGTTTGTTGTCCTCGCTGCGCACGAACACCCGCGTCATGCCGTGGAATTCAGGCCGGAAGTAGCGCAGCGTGATGCTCTCCAGCCGCGTAAGGAACGAAACAAATTCGCCACGCCAGCGCTTGGCAATCGTCGCCATCACCAGTCCGGGCACGGCAATCATCATTCCGGTTTGGGTAGCCACCAACGCTTCACTGATGCCTTTCGAGATCACTTCGGATGCCGACGCGCCGCCGGTGCCGATGGCTTGGAAGGTCAGCAACATGCCCAACACGGTGCCGAGCAATCCGAACAACGGCGCTGAGATCACCAGCACGTTGAGGAACGCAATGCGCCGGTCCAAATCGTGAACCACGAGTGCCTCGACTTCACGAAAGCGGCCTTCGATATCCTTGATCGAAGTGATTCCGTCTTGCGAATAACGCACGAGCTCGCGCGAATGAGCCGGCGCCCGGTCAGGTGACTCCACCCACTTGCGCAAATCGGCATCGGTCACTTTTGTCAACCCACGTCGATAGGCGCTGATCAACAAATGTGCGGCGCTGACATAGATCGCCAGCGACAACACCACCATCGCGATCATCACCCAGCCACCAGTTATCCAGGTGTGCCACATTGTTTGCAGGACTTCATTCATAAGCTGGCTCCAGGTTTTGATTGGTTTATCGGGAGAATGGATTGGCTTCCCGTTGCGGCACGCCGTTCACGAAGCCGACCGAAGTCTGCTCCATGCTGCCGAGGATGCTCTTGGCCTTTCGGCTTAAGCACGCATGCAGCAACAACGCGGGAATGGCCACGCCCATGCCCGTCGCGGTGGCTATGAGCGCCTCGGAGATGCCCGCGGCGAGCATCTTGGGATCACCGCTGCCGAAACTCGAAATCAACTTGAACGTCGCGATCATTCCCGTGACCGTACCGAGCAATCCGAGCAGCGGCCCGGTTGTGGCCGTGAGCGCGAGAAACGGCAACCCACGTTCGAGCTTGGTGCGCGCACCGAGCATTTTCTCGTAGAGAATCTCCTCGATGTATTCCCGCTTCTCGTCCACATGCTCGACGGCGGTGGTGAGCAATTCGCCGGCAATTCCCGGAATGTTCCGGGCGTGCTGCAACGCGCGCTCGCTCTCCTCACTTTGAACGTGTTTGAGGACGATCTGCAGATCCCGCTCTGTCGCCAGCCGCACGCGAGAAAATTGAAACCATTTGTAGGCCGCTAGCAGCAGCGATGCGAGCCCCAGTCCAAGCAAAGGAACCATTACTGGACCGCCTTCCGCCAGCCGGTGATACAAACTCACCTTCATCGCCGAGAGCTTGAAGGCGTTGCCCAGCGTCGGATCCAGCAACAGTTCCCCGCTGCCCGACGTCACCAACGTGCGACTGGTTTCCGCGAGCGATGCGTCGAGTCGCGCGATGGTGGGTTCCGCCTTGTTGAGCTCCTGCTGAAGCAATCCCGCGGCGTCGCCCGATGGACTCGCGAACATTGCGACCGGCCCGAACAACGCCACCTTGCCGCCTTGCACCAAACCACGATGATCGATCGCGCGACCTTCAAACGACTCACCGCCTTGCACGGTTTCGATGCGCTTCAGCGCGCCCACCAACAACTCGGAGCGCGTGCCCAGCTTTTCCACCGGGGACAAATCTGCCGAAGCCGCCGCCTGATCCACCCTCTGCAACAAAGCCTGGTAGCGCGGTTCTTCGATGAAGTTCAGGCGCGACCGGAATGCGCGGGCATACTCCGTGAGCAGCGAGTCAATGTATTTGACCTCGTCCGCTTGCCGCTTGGCGTCGGCTTTCAACGCGTTGAGTTCGACGAGCTGGTTCTCCTGAAAGCGCTGGGCTTTCGCGAGGTCGGCGCGGCGGGTGATCAGGAGTTGCTCCAGCTCGGTTATCTTACGCGCAAGCGGCAGGCGCTCTGACTCCAATTGCTGGCGCACAGTCGTCAACTCGGCGGTGGCCTGCTGCAAGTCCGACGCCGCACCGGCTTGCACTTCGTCGAGCGATTGCGCGGAGAGAACGAACGGACTGGCAATCGCAATCGCAAGGGCGAACTGCTGGAAGCAACGTTTCATCGAATGGGAAATAAGATTCGTCATGGAAGAGTTCAACGGATCGCCGCCGGGAGTTTCACGAAACGCGCCGTGCTTTCGTTGCGATAGATCTTGATGACCTCGCGCACGGCCGACGCGATCTCGTTGCGCGTGGTCCATTCCCAACCGTTCGCGCCCGGCGTGCCCGAACCGGCAAAGTCACCCGCCTCGTTGACAAAGTAAGCTGCGCCCAAGCCGACATAGACCGCATCGACCGCCGCCTCTTCGCCCTTGGGGTTCTTACGCTTCTCGCTGAAGACATTCACGGCGTTGTTGAACTTGTCGAGTTCGTTGAGCACGCCGACCAAGATTTGCACGCGCTCCGCGGCCAACATCTTGCTGTTCGCCGCGTCAGCGGGCAGCTTGGCGAGTTGCGGTTTGAGGATGTCCTGCAACGGCGCAGGCAGCCGTGCGGCAATCACGCGGACCTGGCCTTCAAACTCCGTCGCGAATTGCTTCGTCCGGTCCAGTGCTTCCGTGGACGTTTTTTGGAGCGCCAGCGCTTCCTGCATTTCCTTCGTGGCCTGCGAATTGTTGGTCGAGACCTTCATCATCTGATCGTCAATCGACTTCAACTCGCGTTCGTAGAGGGCGATGGTCTGCTCCAACGACTCCTTGTCTGTCTGCCAGTCGGCGCGGGTCTTGGAGATGAGTTGGCGCGTCTGCACCCACTGCTCAAGGGTGGAACGCGTTTGCGAGAGTGTGTCCGCCGAACCGTCCGCCAGGGCGGCCAGCGCGGACATCAGGGAAAGCACAACCGGGAATCGACATTTCATCCGTCGCCAGCCTGAAACGTTGCGGCAACGAAGCCATGGCGACTAGGTTACAAACCAGTGACAACGTCCACGCCAGGCAACTCGGGCATGAACGTTGCCGACTCGTAACGCCACCGCCCTTGGAGCGTTGCGAGCGCGCTCCAGCTTTCGCGCGAAGAATTGATCATTCGTAAAACACTTGAAACGCGACCGACTATGAACTCAATCCATCGCCCGAACCCAGCCCCGTTCATCTCGCTGCTGGTGCTGCGCACGCTGCGTCAATTGTCCAGCCGTCGGCCGTTCCCCCCGGAGGTAATGGCGCCCGCGCGGCTGCAACAAATGGAATTGCCGGCCCTGACGCGCCGCCGGATTGAGTCCGGTGAATCTGCCGCCAAACCTGCCCCAATTTCCTCGGCCAACTGAACGTTGCGCTGCGGTCGCAGGCGAACCGAAAACTCAGCGTCGTCAGCGCCATTTGCGCGGCTTGTCTTGAGCCGCTGATTCCGACATGCTGGGCGCGCATGTTTTCTTTCCAACAACTTTTCGGCAAAGGCGACAAATTCCTGGAACTCCTCGAGGCCGCTGCCCAGGAATCTCACGAAAGCGTTCGCCTCGTCATTCAGGTCATGAAATCGCCGCGCGACACGCGCAGCTTTGATGATCTGGTGCTGGCCCGGCGCAAAGAGAAGAAGATTTCCGAGCAGATCAGCGAAGAACTGGTGAAGACATTTGTCACCGGACTGGAGCGCGAAGATATCGAGTCGCTGGCCAGCCGGCTCTATCGCATTCCCAAGGCCGCGGAGAAACTTGCCGAGCGCTATCTCATGGCAGGCAAACACGTCGAGGGCATGGAGTTCTCCAAACAGGCGGACATGATGGAAAAGGCCACGGACGCCGTTCACAAGATGATTTCCACCCTGCACAACATGGAGGATCTGGAAAAGGTCAAGGAACTGAACGACCGGCTGCAATACGTCGAAGGCGAGGCCGACAAGTTGATGAACGATCTGCTGCGCGATCTTTATTCCGGCAAACACGACGCGCTCCGCGCCATCGTCATCCGTGACCTGTACGAACTCATCGAGAAAGTGGTGGACCGCTGCCGCGATGTCGGCAACGTGGTCATGCACATCGTCCTAAAGAATTCCTGACGCCACTCGATGACCCTCATCTTGACCGTCATCCTCGTGGCGTTGGTGTTCGAATACATCAACGGCTTCCACGACACGGCGAACTCAATCGCCACCGTGGTTTCAACGAAGGTGCTTTCGCCTCGTCAGGCTGTGGTCCTCGCCGCGTTCACGAACTTGCTTGGCGCGCTCTGGGGCACAGCCGTGGCCAAGACCATTGCCTCTGGCTTGGTGGATACCAAAATCGTCACTTCCGAAGTCATCGTCTGCGCCTTGCTGGGCGGCATCGTCTGGAATCTCATCACCTGGTGGTTCGGGCTACCGTCCAGTTCGTCCCACGCACTGGTGGGCGGCCTCTGCGGCGCGTGCCTGGCCGCCGCGCACAACAATTGGAATGTCATCATCTGGTCCATCCCCGGCAAGGAACACTGGTGGGAAGGCAAGGGCATCTTGTGGAAAGTGGTCGTGCCGATGGTCACTTCGCCGGTGCTGGGATTGACCGTTGGATTTCTGGTCATGGGACTGCTTTATTTTTTGCTGCGGAACTGGCGGCCCGTCACCGTCAATCGCACTTTCGGCAAACTCCAGCTGTTCAGCGCGGCCTACATGGGCTTCAGCCACGGCACGAACGACGCCCAGAAAACTATGGGTATCATCTTCCTTGCGTTGGTAGCCGGCACGACGAGCGGAACGTTCGATTCGTTCGGCCCGCGCTTGAGCTTTCTACACGCGCCGGAGAATCTGGGCTCGGTCGCCGCCTCGCACGTTGAGCTGGGCCGCCTTGACCAGGCGAAGGGGCACGATGCTTCCGCGGTTTCGCACTTTGCGAAGGCGGCCGATGGGAAAAACAACACTGGCAAATGGCTTCAAGCCGACGCGCTCAAGGCGGGGCGCGGCGTTAAACGTGATACCGCGAAGGCAGAAAAGCTTTTCGCCGAACTCGCCGCCGACAAGTTCGACGCGAGTTCAATCAAACCGCCGCAGCCCATCGCCCGCCAGTTCAAGGACGCGCCCGAGTCTCCCGAAGCTGCCACCGCGTGGCTCAAGGCCAAAGCCGATGCCAACAACGACGATGCAATTCTCGCCCTTGGCGTGGCTTATCTCGCCGGCAACGGGGTACCGAAAGATGAAGCGGAAGCTCGCCGGCTTTTCGAGCGGGCCACCGAGCGCAATCATCCCGCCGCGCACTACAATCTTGGTTTGATGGCGCTGAATGGAATTGGCGAACCGCGGAACGAGTCTGCCGCGATTCACCAGTTCAAGGCGTGTATCAGGGAGGAAGCGATTCCCATCTGGATCAAGGTGATTTGTGCACTCACGATGGCCGCGGGTACCGCCGCCGGCGGCTGGCGCATCATCAAAACTCTCGGCCACAAAATGGTAAAGCTGCACCCGGTACATGGTTTCGCCGCCGAAGCTACTGGTGCGTCTGTGTTGCTTGCGGCCGCATCGCTTGGCATGCCGGTGTCCACGACCCACGCAATCACCACTTCCATCATGGGTGTGGGCTGTGCCAAGGGGTTGAATCACCTCAAGCTCAAGGTGGTTGAGCGCATTCTGTGGGCCTGGGTGCTGACCATTCCCGCGAGTGGCTTGGTCGCGTATTTCCTGGTGCGAGCGGCGCGGTCGTTGGGGTGGATTGGTTGAGGCAGCGATTCGACATCCTGCGGCTGGTTCATTAACCTCATTTTCATGTCCGAACAATCCCTGAAAGTGCTGTGCGTGGTTGGCAGCTTGAACGAAACTTCGGTCACCCGCGTGGTACTCAATGCCGTGGCCGACCAATTCCGCGAGGCGGGTTGCACGGTTGATGTACTGGATCTCGACAAGGAACAGCTACCGCTCTACGACCCCGACACGGCCGAGGATCAACCCAACTTTGCCCCGCTTCAGCGCCGAGTTGCGCGCGCCGATGTCTTTGTGCTCGGCACGCCGGACTACCATGGGAGCATCAGCAGCGCGCTGAAGAATTTCCTCGACCACTTCTGGCATGAATTCACCGGTAAACTTTTCTGCCCGGTCGTCGCGTCGCACGAGAAAGGCCTTACCGTCATCGACCAGCTGCGGACCGTGGCCCGCCAATGTTACGCGTGGGCGCTGCCCTACGGCGTGTCGTTCATGGAGAAGGTCGACGTCGCCAACGGCGCGGTTGTCAGCGACGGACTGAAGAAGCGAATTACCATGCTGGTGCGCGATGCGCGTGTCTATGGCGCTCTACTGGCAAGTCAGCGCTTCGCCGATCTTGCCGGAACCGACCCAGGTTTTATGGAAAGACTGCGAAAGTATTGAACGTGGTCGCGACAGTTTCAAACGGGGTTTGCCACCGAGAATGAGACAGGCAAGATGCCTGTCCTACTTCACGCCAGCTTCCACGGCTTGCGATATTCGCGTGTGAGCAACCTGCTCGCTTCCTTGTCGCTGACGATCTTCTCGCGCTTCGGATCCCACTTGATCTTGTGGCCGGTCATCATGGCAATGAGACCAAGGTGTCCGGGAATGGCTGAATGATGCGCCACCTCCACCGGCGTGACCGTGCGCTGACGGGACTTCACGCAGTCGAGGAAGTTGCGGAAATGCGGGTTCGGCCCCTCAGTCAAAGGTAGCTTGATCTTGCGCAGGTCCTCCGGCAAACGCCGCGCGTCAGCCCAGGATTCGTTGGAAGATTCAAACGCATTACCGCGATTCACCCACACCCAACCGTCCGTGCCGATCCATTTCGTGCCGCCGCGGATATCCCTGTGCCCGCCGGCAATGACGAACTCAATGTCGTCGGGATACTTCGCGGTCACACGATATTTGGTGCAGGTATTCCAAACCGCATCGCGCGCGGGGAATTCACCCTGCCCTTCCACTTCCATCGGCCCAATGGTGTCGTCGTTGCCCAACCCCCAATGCGCGATGTCGCAGTGATGCCCAATCCAGTCAAGCAGCTGCCCGCCGCCGGTGTTGTAATTCCAACGCCAGTTCTTGTGCACCCGCGCTTCGATGTAGGGCTGCATCTGCGACGGGCCAATCCACATCTCGTAATCCAGTTCCGGCGGTGGCGCGGTGATCGCCATCTTTTCCTTCGTACCCATGAAATCGTTGTGCCCCGCGGGCAAACCCACTTCGACCCGCTTGATCTTGCCGATGAGTCCGTTGCGGACGATTTCGCACGCGTAATGAAAATGCCGTTCCGAGCGCTGCCATGAGCCGGTCTGCCAGATGCGCTTGTTTTTCTGCACCGCCTTCACAATGGCCTGTTGCTCGGCAATCGTCCGCGCCAGCGGTTTCTCACCGAAGATGTCCTTCTTGTTCTTCGCCGCCTCCACGGCCGTAAGCTCGTGCCAATGATCCGGCAAGGCCAGCATGACGGAATCAATGTCCTTGCGCGCCATCATCTCCCGATAGTCCGCGTAGCCCTTGCAATCCTTGTTCTTGTAGTGCCCATTGATAGAGTTGAGTGAGGCTTGCAGATGACTCTTGTCCACGTTGCAGGTCGCGACGACCTGACAATCGCCAAAGCTCATGAACGCGCTGGTGTTCCCCGGCCCTTGCATCCCCCAACCCGCCACGCCCATGGTGATGCGATTTGACGGCGCAGGTTTGCCTGCTTGGCCAAGCGCACTGGCCGGAATGATGGCGGGTGCGACCGCCGCGAGGCTGGACAAAGCAATAAACCGACGACGGCTTAACTTGGCGTCAAAGGGGATTTTTTTCATCCCAACAATGACGCCTGAAAGCAGCCCCAGATTCGAGGAAAAAACTTGATGACATGGAGGATGCTCCCGTGTGAAGCGGCGTGGCAGGCCCAAAAAGAAACGAGGACGCCGTTGCCAGCGCCCTCGTTTACATAGGTTGAGGTAGATTACTTCAGCTTGGCCAGCGTATCCTTGATCGCCTGAAAGTTTGGCAGGTCCTTGGGCGTGGGCGTCTGTTCGCTGTACTGGATGACGCCGCTCTTGTCCACAACGAACGCCGCCCGGGCCGATGTATCCCCCACACCCGCCAGCATCGGAAACACCACGCCGTAGGCCTTGGTGGTTTCCTTGTTCAAATCACTGGCCAGGGTAATGACGATCTTCTCCTTCTGGGCCCAAGCCTCCTGCGCGAACGGACTGTCCACGCTGACGGCAATGACCTCGGCGCCCAGGTCGGCATACGCGCTGATGCCTGAGCTGACGTCGCACATCTCCGCCGAGCAGACGCTGGTGAACGCGAGCGGGAAGAACAGGACCACGGTGTTCTTCTTGCCGAAATTATTGCTGAGCTTTACGTCCACCAACCCGGAGGCGGTCTTGGACTTGAGATTGAAATCCGGAGCTTTGCTGCCGACTGCAATTGCCATAATCGTTTTTCTGTTTGGATGTTTAACGGGTTAAACTGCGGCGCAAAGAATTGTCCAGCCCGCTCGCGGTGTCAAATGGCGATTGTGCTAGCCCTTGGCCTTGGTCATGGAGACTCGTTGGTGATCGTACCGTAAAGCATTCCCCCGCCACGTTGCCCTTTCCAAGTCCCCGAATAGGTTCGCTCGTAAATCATCACCCGGGCCGTGTAAGTTCCGCCGCCGGGAATCGCCAGATCGTTGACCTCCATGATGGCCGTGTCGCCGACGAATTTCATTTGGACCGGAATTGGCAGCGGGAATTCTCGGTCGCCGTACTTCATCCGGGCATTCACAATCCATTTGTCCCCGCTGCCCTTGATCACGTTGACAATATTGTATTTGTCGCCGGAGCGCTCTTCGCCCAATTGCCCGTCCTTGAGCGCTGCCCAGCGACCGGACAGATAAGCCTTGGTGAACAGCACCTTGAATCGCTCCTCGGGATCACTGGGCAACGATTGCGGGGCGGAATTGGTTTTGGTTGTGCTCTCGGGCTTGGATTCCTTGGCGGGTTCGGCTGGCGTTTGACCTTGAGCGAACAAGCGTGTGCCTGCTACGGAAACGGTCAGGGCCAGAAACAATGGGATGTAGAACGGGATTTTCATGGAGCGAGTAAACGACGTTCCAGCGCCCAGATTCATTCAAACAATCAAAGCGCCGCCAGCACTTCCGCGGCATGTTCTGCCGAATTCACTTTAGCCCAGATTTTTTTGATCCGCCCATCCGGGCCAATGAGAAACGTCACGCGGTGCGTGCCGAAGTAGTTCCGGCCCATGAAACTCTTCTGTCCCCACACGCCGTAGGCTTCCACGATTTTCCGGTCTTCGTCTGCCAGCAACCTGAACGGCAGCCTGAATTTCCTTACGAACTTGTCGTGCCCTTTCACTGGATCGGTGCTTACACCTAGGATAACCGCGCCCTGTCTCGTGAATTCAGCGAAGTGATCCCGGAACGCACAAGCTTCCTTGGTGCAACCTGGCGTGTCGTCCTTGGGGTAAAAAAACAGGATGACATTCTGGCCCTTGAAATCCGCGAGCGAGACCTGACCGCCGCCGCTCGTGGCGGCGGTGAAGTCAGGAGCTGGATCGCCTTCCTTGAGTTTGAGAACCGGTTCGCTGGCCATGAGTGTGAAAACGAGCAGTTCCAGATTCATCAGCCAGCATCCGGCGAATTGCCGCTGGGAAAGCTCTTGGGACTGGCGGCCAGTTGCCGCGCGCCATCCCAGATGTACCAGAGGCCCGAAACGCCAGTAAACGCCGCCGCGGTCGTGGTCAAGATTTTGGTCCAACGCACCCCGAGCGAGGCATCCCATTTAAGTAGCAGCCACAACACGCACGCCATTTGCAGCACGGTGGCGATCTTCCCCACCATCCGGGGCCGTACTTTGACCTTGCCGATGGTGATATAAACGACCCCCAGACCGATCAGCAGCAGAATGTCGCGTCCGATGATCGTGCCGGTCAGCCACAGCGGCATTGGGCCGAGCTGCGGCGCGTGGTTGAAACTGAGCACGACAACGGCGGAGACAAGCAACAACTTGTCGGCGAGCGGATCGAGAATGGTGCCCAGTTCACTGATTTGGTTGTACCGCCGCGCAATATAGCCATCCACGCCGTCACAGATGGAGGCGATCGCAAAGCACAGGATGGCCACCAGCCGGTGCGTCTCGTTTGCGGTCTGGACGTAGTACAGCACTTCGACCACAAAGAATGGAATCAACAGGATTCGCAGAATTGTGATTTTGTTGGCTGTGGTCATGAATCGCTCCGGGTTATCATGCGCGTCGGCAGCGGGAGTTCAAGCAATTGCTTGGGAAAAGCAGCTTGAGCTTGGAATTTCGCCGTCCGTTTCCTAGTCTGTCCGCACATGAGTGACACCAAACCTCTCGTAGCAATTTTAATGGGCAGCGACTCGGACTGGCCCGTAATGAAAACCGCCGCCGATGCGCTGAAGGAATTCGGCATCGCGTCGGAAGCGAAAGTGATCTCCGCGCATCGCGACCCCCGTGGTCTCGAAGAATTTGTCAGCGGCGCGCGCGCCCGCGGCATTCGCGCCTTCATCTGCGGCGCCGGTGGCGCAGCGCATCTGCCTGGCGTGACTGCGGCGTTCACCACGCTGCCCGTAATCGGCATACCCGTGATGGGCAAGTCGCTCGATGGCATGGACTCGTTGCTTTCAATCGTGCAGATGCCGCCCGGCGTGCCCGTCGCGACGGTGGGCATCAATGCCGGACGCAACGCCGGTTTGCTCGCGGCGCAGATTCTTGGCTGCGGCGACGCGGCGATGCAGCAGAAGCTCGATGCGTTCAAAGTGAAGTTGACCGAAGAATCACGCGCCAAGAACAAGACGTTGCAGCAAGTGTGAGTGGGATAGCCGCCGACGTGAGGA
>Ga0315912_10001175_pt1 | contig 34542 bp, 30 predicted proteins | sample VfabasoilMG_FD_204469 | JGI IMG/M metagenome (GOLD analysis project Ga0315912, IMG submission 204469) | Garden soil microbial communities collected in Santa Monica, California, United States - V. faba soil | ecosystem: Environmental > Terrestrial > Soil > Garden | place: USA: California... | reverse complement strand
CGGGATATGGAAAATGGTACCGTTGAAGTAGCCCGCCGTGATACCACGGAAAAGCAAGTGAAGAAACTTGACGTCGTTGCTGCCGAAATTCCAAAGTTGTTGGATGCCATCCAGACGAACATTTATGAGAAAGCGCTCAGCTTCCGCGGAGAAGTAACAACCCGCGTGGACAGCTATGCCGAGTTCAAAAAGATTCTCGACGAAAAAGGCGGATTTGTGTTAGCCCATTGGGATGGAACGCCGGAAACAGAAGCGGCGATAAAAGAAGAGACGAAAGCGACGATCCGCTGCATTCCACTGGATGCGAAGGAAGAAGCCGGCCAGTGCATGTACTCTGGAAAACCTTCTTCGAAGCGCGTGATGTTCGCACGCGCCTACTAGGATTAAATTGACATTAGATTCGTTGGCAGCTTAAACAAATAACGCTGCCGCCCGTCAACTTCGATAATTAATTTGCACATTGGCAAGTTGAAAATTGATCACTACCCATGGTCATGTGGATTATCATCATATCGCTACTACTCATCGGCCTCGCACTGATCATCGTGGAGCTGGTTTTTATTCCGGGCACTACGGTCGTCGGGTTGTTGGGATTGATTTTTACAGTGGTGGGAGTAGTCATCAGCTACAATCACTTTGGAAGCGACGTCGGATTTTACACATTGATGGGAACGGTGATCACAACCCTTGTAGCGCTGTTCTACAGTTTCCGATCTGGCGCCTGGGAGCGTTTTTCCCTGCGCTCATCCATTGACAGTAAAGTGAACGAAGGACTTACCGGACACCTCAAAGAAGGCGATGAAGGCGTGACCATGTCGGCGCTACGCCCCATGGGCAAAGGCGAGTTCGATGGCAAAACCTTTGAAGTGAAAACGCTCGGCCAATATTTAGAGGAAGGCCGCAAGATCCGCATCACCAGTATTCAATCAAATCAAATCATAGTAGAACCCCTTAACCATTAATATCCATGGATGCTGCCTATTACCTGATTGTGTTTTTCGTCGGTATAATTCTGTTTTTTGTTTTTCTCTATTTCGTACCGGTTAATCTCTGGATCACCGCTCGTTTCTCCGGCGTGAAAGTCGGATTATTTGAACTGGTATTCATGCGGATCAGGAAGGTACCGCCTCGCGTCGTTGTCGATTCTCTAATTACGGCGACTAAAGCAGGTCTTCAGATTACCACTACCGACCTGGAAACTCACTACCTCGCCGGTGGTAATGTGCCAAACGTAATTCGCGCTTTGATCTCTGCGGATAAAGCCAATATCAATTTGAGTTTCAAACAAGCTACTGCTATCGACCTCGCTGGTCGCGATGTATTTCAAGCGGTGCAGATCTCTGTTAATCCCAAGGTGATTACTACACCCAAAGTTGCAGCGGTTGCTTCGGATGGAATTCAGTTGATCGCTGTAGCAAGAGTCACCGTTCGCGCCAGCATTGCACAGTTGGTAGGGGGTGCCGGTGAGGATACGATTCTCGCCCGCGTTGGTGAAGGTATCGTTTCGTCTATCGGCTCGGCGAAGTCGCACAAGGAAGTATTGGAAAGTCCGGATAAGATTTCAAAACTCGTTTTGTCCCGCGGATTGGATTCAGGAACAGCATTCGAAATCCTTTCCATCGATATCGCCGACGTAGATGTAGGTGCTAACATTGGCGCTAAACTTCAGATCGACCAGGCTACTGCCGATTTAAAAGTCGCGGAAGCGAAAGCGGAAGAACGTCGCGCGATGGCCGTTGCCCTCGACCAGGAAATGAAAGCGAAGGCGCAGGAAGCGCGCGCGAAAGTAATCGAGGCGGAGGCAGAAATTCCGAAGGCCATCGCCAGCGCTTTTGTGAGTGGCAACCTCGGCATCATGGATTACTACAAAATGCAAAACATCCAGTCGGATACAGAAATGCGACAATCTATTTCTGGCTCTGGCAAAGGAGCGCCCGGTGCTCCTAAAAAGGATTAACGCCGAAAGGCTCGAAACGAATCCCCCGAAATTCGGGGGATTTTTTTTTGTCGTTACCGAAACCCAATTTCAGCATGTAATGGATCAAAATGACCCTTTCCTGTAAAACTGTAACCTTTCCGGAGCAATTTTCGAACAACCAGTATAAACCCCGAAGACTATGAGAAATATTTTGCTGCTGCTCCTTTCCTTTTGCTGCGTTACTATCGCGCTCGCCCAGGACAAGCCCATATTGGTGGATGCACCCTGGCTGAAACAGCATTTGAATGATCCCGGAGTCGTCGTACTCCAGGTAAGCTTCCTGCGAATAGATTATACCAAAGAACACATCGAGGGCGCTCGCTTCCTGTGGCCAGGGTGGCTTGCGCCGGATTCACCGGATGGAAGCTTCAATGCGCCTGATCCGGAAAAAGCTTCCGAGTGGCTTCGAACACTCGGTGTTTCCAATGACTCCCATGTCATTATCTGCTATCTAAGAAATGAAGTTGCGCCATCCGCACGAATGTTTTTGGAACTGGAGGAATTGGGAATGAAGGGCAAAGTATCTGTCCTGAATGGCGGACTGGATGCGTGGAAGAAGGAAGGTTATCCCGTTACGAAAGCTGAGCCCACTGTCAAGAAAGGTAATTTCAAACCCAAGCCTTCCGCCGGTTTGCTGGTTGATAGAAACTATGTGATGAATTCGATTGGCTCAAATGACAGAACGATTATCGACGCGCGCGCCAAGCGCTTTTACGATGGAGAGCCTGCCGGCCTTCCCCGCGACGGTCATATTAAGGGTGCATCCAACATCTTCTTTCAGGATCTTGTGGATCAGTCGAACTTTTTCAAGCCAGCAGACCAATTGAAGGGATACTTTGAGCCTGTTGTTCCTCCGGGCAAAGAGATTGTAACCTACTGTTTCATTGGTCAGACCGCCAGTGTGGTGTATCTCGCCGGCCGGGTGCTGGGCTACAACATGAAGTTGTACGACGGTTCGATGCAAGAATGGACGCGCATCGATGAACTGCCGATGGAATCAACACCCAAGCAATAAACGCTCAAAATATGTATTGTGGTTTCTTCGTGCCCTGGTGCCCTTGTGGCAAGAAAAGATTGTAAAATCTATTTTTGCCACGAAGGCACTAAGACACAAAGGGTCACCATGAGATTCTGTTAATTCTATTGGCTTTGTGGTTGCATAGTGCCTTTGTGTCTTGGTGGCAGAAAATGCCTTGGAGACGCGAAGGCACTGAGCTTTAAGATGAGTTGTAAAGAAAGGGGATAGTATTTGGCCCGGCTCTATTCCTGAAATATCTTTACGCGGAATGGAAGTCATTTATTTATTGATCGGTTTGGCGATAGGAGCGGTGGCTTCCTGGCTGATATTGAGATTCAAATCGTCTGCAGATGTGCAAAAAAATTCCGCCGCGGTATTGATTGAGCAGGAACGAAACAAAGAACTTCACAGTCAACTGGCCGAACTGAAACGCGACGTCGCCACCGAAAGAAACAAAGTATTGGAGGTTAACAACAGCCTGGCCACAACAGAAGCCGACTATCGCAACCTGGAAGAAAAACTGCGGGAGATGGAGACCATCAATGAAAGGTTTACCGCGCAGTTTAAGAATCTTGCCAATGAAATCTTTGAAGAGAAAAGCCGAAAATTCACCGAGCAGAACAAGAGCAACTTGTTCGATTTATTGAAACCGTTAGGGGAGAAGATCAACGAATTCGAAAAGAAAGTAGAGGAGACGCACAAGGATAACATCTCCCGGAGTTCAGCGTTGCGCGAGCAACTGGAGAACTTGCAGAAGCTCAACGTCCAGATGACGCGCGAAGCGGAGAACCTCACGCGCGCGCTTCGTGGCGATACCAAGACTCAGGGTGCCTGGGGTGAATTCATTCTTGAAAGCATTCTCGAAAAATCAGGATTGAGCCGGGATCGTGAATATAAAATCCAGGAGACGTTTACAACGGTTGAAGGACGGCTCCGTCCGGATGTGATTGTTTATTTGCCGGAAAACAAGCACGTCATCATCGATTCAAAGGTGAGCTTGACCGCGTACAACAATTTTGTAAATGCCGAATCCGAGGAGGACAAACTTCAGTTCTTGAAGCAGCACCTTATTTCCATACGCCAGCATTTGAGATTGTTGGGCGAGAAAAACTATCAAAACATCAGCGAGAGCAGCCTAGACTTTGTGATCATGTTTATTCCGATTGAACCCGCCTACATCTTGGCGATTCAAAGCGACAAGAAATTATACGAGGAAGCGCTGGAGAAGAGGGTAGTCTTTGTGAGCCCCACGTTATTGATTCCTTCGCTGCAACTGATCAAGAATACGTGGAAGCAGGAGTATCAAACCCGGCACGTGTTGGACATCGCCAGCCGTGCTGGAATGCTCTATGATAAGTTCGTTGGGTTCACGGAAGACTTGATCAATTTGGGCCGCCACATGGAACTGTCGAAAAAAGTGTACGAAGAGTCCATGAAGAAACTCACGACAGGTCCCGGCAACCTGGTGCGCAATATTGACGAATTGAAAAGGCTGGGTGCAAAAGCCAGTAAAACGATCGACTCAAATTTGTTAAAGCGCTCGGAAGATCAGACCGATCTTTTCAATCAATAGATTCTTCCAATATTATCAACGATCGTTTTCTTTAATTCCTGCGGATCGATAAGACCTTGCTTTCCGTAAATAATTTTTCCGCCCGGTGCGACGAATAAAGTATACGGTAATGCGCCTTCCCATTTTTTATCAAGCGCGTCAATGAACGCATACTTGTCGCCTTTGAAGATGTAGTTCTTCATCGATGCTTGCTTGCGCGTGAGGAATGTTAATGCATTTGGTTTCCGTTCAAACTCATCCATGCTGATTGTGATCAATTCGAAATCGCGGTTGCGATACATCCGGTTCATGGTAACAAATTCCGGAAACTCTGTAACGCATGGTCCGCACCACGTAGCCCATACATTGATCAGTTTATAGTTCGTGCCTTCATTTTTCAACAACGTCTTGAGCTGTGGAAGATCAAGATCATCGATACTGATTTTTTCTTTTGCCCATTCTTCCTGCGCCTTGTTTGCGTAGTCGCGTTTTTCAGGCCACTTGATGGAACAGCCAAACGTTTTTGTTTTTTCTACGGGAACAGGTTTGCCGGCGATCAGCGCGTCGAGTGCATTGCGCGTGTCGTGCGTCTTGGCGGTGCCAGGTTTTTCACCATCGTCAATCCTTCCGGTGTAACGCAATGTTCTGTTTTCATCAAAAATAAAAACGTGTGGAGTAGCCTGCGGGCCATAGAGACGCCCCGTGGCTGATGTTTCACCATCATAGAGGTAAGGAAAATTGTATTGCTTGTCTTTCGCCCTGATCTTCATGTCTTCGAAGGTATCGCTCAAGTCGGTCCATCCAAGTTCATCCAGGCGCACGGCCATGGGATCGTTGGGAGAGATTGCTACGAAGCCTACATTCTTCGGTCTGTAGTCGGTCACTAATTGCTTGATGCGGTCTTCGTAGGCCTGCGCCGTCGGACAATGGTTGCAGGTGAATACGATCGTCAACCACTTGTATTGGCTAAAGTCCTTCAGCGAATAGGTTTTACCATCCACGCCAGGAAGTGAGAAGTCCGGAGCTTTGGCGCCGATTTCCAATGGTGTCGGATCTGTGGTGGAAGAAGCGCCGACAAAAAACAGGATCACAAAAATGGAAAGGATATACTTGATCATAGGGTGTTCGGATTTTTGGATACTCAAGTTACAGAGATATTCATGAATAAGGATTTTTGGAATCGGCGGAGTTTGTCTGGAACCTTGATTCGTGTGCTATCTTTTTAATTATCTTTCATCCTTTCAAACATCGACTGGTCGGTTGTAACGGCCATTGAACGGCGGAGGAACACTATTGTGGTTCGAGCCGAGTTAATACATTTGTATTATGCTTATGCGGTATACTTTGATTTTTGTTTTGGTGTTGCTGGCCGGCGCGGCTGCGGCGCAATCATCAAAGAAGAGTAAGAAGAAAGGGGAGTCGAATTCGCTTCCACGAAGCGAACCTTCTTCGCCGACATCGCTTGATCCTACTTTCCCGCAAAAAGATTACACGCCAAAAAAGACAACGAAGAAGAAAACGTCCGGCGGTCCAACCTACGAGAGCGAACGTGAGTACTATGATCGGATGGCGCAGTTAGACAAGACGCGCAAGAAGAACGAACGTTATGCAGACACGCCGCAGTATACTGATCCAACTTACTTCGGCCACAAGCATCCACCGAAGAAACGGCCGCCCGGCAAGATGAAGTACTGCAAAGTTTGTGGCATCCGTCACTGAGTTCAAACGTTGGTTGGCGTCACGAAATTTATTTTACGAGCCACCCCCTCAACAAAAGTTGTGTTTATTTTCTTTTCCGCACTAACTTGCGGTAATGGACTTAGCTTCCTTCATTGAGCACACCAATCTTAGTCCTGTGCTGACCATCCGCGACATCGACCGACTGGTCGAAGAAGCAAAGCAATACAACTTCCGCGGCATCTGTGTTCCACCATTCTGGGTAAAGCGTGCACGACGCGAGATATCCACCGCGACCACGTTGTTGGTAACGGTTGCCGGTTTTCCGTTGGGTTATTCTATGACGGAAACGAAGTTGGATGAGATCAGCAGGGCCATCGACAATGGCGCGGATGAGATCGACGTAGTTTGGAATGTCACTTCCTTCAAGACACATCTGCCCTGGACAAAAATTGAAATCGCCAAATGCGCCAAGCTTACGCATGATCATCAAAAAATTCTGAAAGTGATCATCGAAACAGCATACCTCACCTTGGAAGAAATTGATGAGGCGTGCAAACTCTGCGCGGATGCCGGAGCGGATTTTGTAAAGACATCCACTGGCTTTGCTCCCGCTGGAGCGAACGCCGAACATATTGCCCGAATGAAAAAAGCGTTACCGCCAGGCGTTGCCATCAAAGCGTCTGGAGGAATCAAAACGCGTGAGCAGGCGATCAGCATGATCGAAGCCGGCGCTTCTCGCATTGGTACATCTTCAGGCATTTCCATTCTCGACACAACCAAACCCTAACCCCTACCTATGAGCAATTTTTTAGCGAACGTTTTTCCTGAGGAAAAGGACATTCCTGAGCCGTTTCGGATTTCCGAACCCATCGAACAACGTGAGTACCTGATCGACGGCCAGATGAAAACCTGGAATGGAAATCTCAATCCAGTGTTGAGTCCGGTCTTCGTCAAATCAGGAAGTGAGCACAAACAGAAAGTAATCGGCAGCACGCCACTATTAACATCCAAAGAATCACTTGAAGCACTGGACGCAGCCGTGAAAGCCTATGACATGGGTCACGGCTTCTGGCCCACGCGCAGTGTGGTGGAACGCATTGAACACGTGGAGAAATTTCTTGCCGCGATGCGAAAGCAACGCGATGTAGTCGTGAAGCTGCTCATGTGGGAGATTGGAAAATCACTGAAAGACTCCGAAAAAGAATTTGATCGCACCTGCGATTACATTGTTGATACCATCAAAGCCTACAAAGACCTGGATCGGAATTCAGCCAAGCTCATCGAAGAGCAAGGCTACATGGCCCAGATCCGGCGCGTGCCATTGGGCGTGTCGTTGTGCATGGGCCCGTTTAACTATCCGTTGAACGAAACGTTTACTACGCTGATCCCGGCACTCATCATGGGAAATACAGTGGTGTTCAAGCCCGCGAAGTACGGCGTCCTGCTGGTTCGTCCATTGATTGAAGCGTTCCGTGATAATTTTCCTCCTGGTGTTATCAACATTATTTATGGACGCGGCCGTGAAACAGTCGGCGCGCTCATGGAAACAGGAAAGATCGATGTGTTTGCTTTCATTGGCACCAACAAAGGAGCCAATGATTTGAAGCGCCTTCATCCGAAACCTCATCGCCTGAAAGCTATTCTGGGATTGGACGCGAAGAACCCTGCGATCGTTTTACCGGATGCCGACCTGGATACAGCAGTGACCGAATGTATCACGGGGAGTCTGTCGTTCAACGGACAGCGATGCACGGCATTAAAAATTCTTTTCGTCCATAAAAGTATTGTCGACACCTTCCTGGAGAAGTTTAACGCGGCCATTAAGAAATTAAAGCCTGGTATGCCGTGGGATGCCGGTGTCGGTCTGACGCCCTTGCCCGAACCAGGTAAAGTCGAGTTCCTCCGTGATCTTGTGGAAGATGCCAAGACACACGGTGCTCGTGTCGTGAATGAAGGCGGTGGAGATTTTCTTCAGTCATTTTTCTATCCCACGGTTTTATATCCGGTAAATGAAAAAATGAAAGTATATACGGAAGAGCAATTTGGGCCGGTGATTCCAATCGTGCCTTTTGGAGAAGATGAAAAGGCGATCCGGTATGTCGTGAATTCTAACTTTGGTCAGCAGGTCAGTATCTTCGGAACGGATTCAAAGCGTGTTGCCAAACTGATGGATGCGTTTGTCAACCAGGTGGGCCGTATTAATTTGAACACACAAAGTCAGCGGGGACCAGATACATTTCCTTTCAATGGTCGGAAGGATTCTGCCGAGGGAACATTATCAATCGCTGATGCGTTGCGCGTATTCTCGATCCGGACATTGGTGGCGACGAAGAACAGTGATGATAACAAGCAGATCATCGGGCAGATCATCCGCAATCGCGAGTCTGCGTTTTTGAGTACCGATTATATTTTTTAAGCATCAAGAAAAACACGGAAGATGTTTTCACACTTCCGTGTTTTTGAAGAGAATTAAATTTTGCTGGCTGCAGATTTCCCGGCGAGATATCCCTTCGTTGCAAAGTAGAGGATGTAGATATAGCAAGGGAACATCAATGCGAAGAATACATATTGGAAATTGAAATCTTCCTTCAGGTGCGCGAACACCTTGGGAATGATGGCGCCGCCGGCGATGCCCATGATCAACAACGCGGACCCCTTCTCAGTAAATTTTCCCAGGCCATTGATGGCGAGCGGCCAAATCGCAGGCCACATGAGCGCATTGGATAAACCCAGTGCCGCTACAAAGCCTACCGACACGTATCCGTGGGTTAGCAACGCTGCCGCGGTGAAAATGATGCCCGATATAGCAGAGTACTTAAGCGCGGCGGACTGCGATAAATACTTTGGAATGGTAGACAATCCGATCACATAGCCGATCAACATCGCACCCAATGTCAGCGACGTAAAATACTTCGTCTCATCGGATGAAATATTAAAACCTTTGCCATACGTTCCGATGGCATCACCTGCCATCACTTCAACACCAACATACAGGAAGAGGCACGCTACGCCGAGCCAGAGGTGTGGAAATTGAAAAATGCTAGTCTTGGTTTTTGATGATTCTCCAACGGGTTGTTGGTTGGCTTCTGATACTTTGATTTCAGGAAGCGCCGACTTTAAAATCCAAAACGAAAGGCCCACGAGGATAACCGCCATGACCAGGTAAGGAACGTAGATCTTTGCCGCGAATTCATTGAGCAGAAGTTCGCGCGCCTCTTCGGTAGGAGCTGCTTTCACATGCCCTTCAAACGCCGTTACGTCGGTGAGGATGAAGGCACCCAGGATAATGGGGCTGATAATGCCACCAACCTTATTACAAATTCCCATCACGCTGATTCGCTGCGCTGCGCTTTCAATGGGACCAACGATGCTGATATAAGGGTTCGAAGCTGTTTGCAGTAATGTCATCCCGGAGGCGATGATGAATAGCCCGGTGAGCGACATGCCATAGTTCCGCGCGGTGGCGAAATGACCAAAGACAAATGTGCCGATGGCCATGATTAATAGTCCGAGCGACATGCCTTTTTTCATGCCTGTCTTTTCGAGTATCCAGGATGAAGGAAGCGCGAGGACGAAGTAGGCCATGTAAAAGGCGAACGTCACCCAGAAGGCTTCACCATCCGTGTTGAGGTGGAAGGCCAATTTGACAAACGTGATCAGCGGACCATTAAGCCAGGTGACAAATCCGAAGATGAAGAATAGTACGCCAATGATAATCATCGGCACCAAGTATGAGTTCTTCTGGTCAGTCATATAGAATCGTCGGTTTGGTTTAGGGTTATTTAAACTTGGTGTGTCATGTGTGCGCATGACCGGTAAAGGTTATTTTTGCGCCGCGGTTACGCCCAATAAAGCTGATGGGAGGGACTTTAAAAAAGCTTGCTTTATATGAATGTTTGCGCGAACACAAGGGCTCTACACGACTGAAATAACGGAAAACATAATGGACACACCAAATCGCACACAAAAAAAACTGACACTACTGGTATTGGCTGCTGGAATTGGCAGCCGTTATGGCGGAATTAAACAGATCGACGGCTTCGGTCCCAACGGCGAAACCATCATGGACTACTCCCTCTTCGATGCCATCCGTGCCGGCTTCACGAAAGTGGTGTTCATCGTCCGCGACGAAATCCTGGACGTGGTAAAAGAAAAATTCCTGCCCAAGCTGAAAGGAAAGGTAGAGGTTGAATTCGTGATTCAGTCATTAGATAAGGTCGTGCCCGCTCCCTATCAGAATCCAGAACGTACCAAACCCTGGGGCACGGGTCATGCGATGTTGTGTGCACGCGATGTGATTCACGAACCCTTTGCGGTGATTAACGCAGACGACTTCTATGGAAAAGATTCATTTGCATCCCTGGCAGATTTCTTTCGTCAGGATGAATCCGGCAATCATGCGATGATTGGCTATCAATTGAAGAATGTATTATCGGATCATGGAAGCGTTTCGCGTGGCGTGGGCGAAAAGGATGGATCTGGATTTTTGAAATCCGTAGTAGAACGCGTAACGATCGTGAAGGAGAACGGAAAAATTATTTCCAAAGAGAAGGAAGGCGATCGCGAGCTCAGCGCCGATGCGCCCACCTCGATGAACTTTTGGGGATTTCATCCCAACATCTTCCCCTTGACGTCGTCGATGTTCGATGAGTTCCTCAAGAACAATCATCAAAACATCAAAGCTGAATTTTACATTCCGCTGATCGCGAACGAAATGATCAACCAGAACAAGGGTAAGATCAAAGTATTAGGTGGAGGAAATATTTGGTTTGGTGTGACGTACAAGGAGGACAAAGAGGAAGTTTCCAACCGGATAAAGGATCTCATCAAGAAAGGCGATTATCCCGAGAAGTTGTGGTAGTGGCTTAAGTACCAATTACCAAATCACAAATCCCGATAGCTATCGGGACAAACAATACCTAAAGCACCAAATTCTAAATCTCAAACGGCTTCGCTTTCGGATTTCGTTTGGAATTTGGAATTTGAATTTTTGAATTTGTTTGTCCCGATAGCTATCGGGATTGATGCTTGAGATTTGGTGCTTATGAAACACATCCTCACATCCTTCGGGCTTTCACCCACACTTGAGGTTTCCCGAATCAACACCGGGTACATCAATTTTACCTACAAGCTCACAGGCGAACGCTCATTCATTCTTCAACGGGTGAATAAGAATGTTTTCAAGAGGCCCGAAATCATTGCCAGCAATCTCAGGCTGGCCGCCGATCACCTGGCGAACGCGCATCCCGATTATCTATTTCTGTCCAGCATAAAATCTGTGGACGGACAGGAAATGGTTTACGACGATGAAGGCTTTCCCTGGCGATTGTTTCCCTATATCAGCAACACGATTACCATCGACAAGGTTGAAACGGAACAAGAAGCCTACAACGCCGCGCGGGGTTTTGGTTGGCTCACGAAAAATCTTTCAGGCTGCCATGTTTCGGCTTTCGAACCGACCATCGAAAGGTTTCATGATCTTTCGCTGCGCTATCAACAATTCGAGCACGCGCTGGAACACGCAGAACGGTCGCGAAAAGAAGAAGCGAAAGACGCTATCGATGCATCCAAACGATTTTCCTTCCTGGTGAAAGAATATGAAAACCTGATTGCGAGCAAGGCGCTGCTGTTGCGCATCACGCACAACGACACCAAGATTAACAATATTTTGTTTGATGCGTCCACGCGAGAAGCAGTGTGCGTGATTGACCTGGACACGTTAATGCCTGGATATTTTATTTACGACCTGGGCGACATGATCCGCACTTTCGTCAGCCCGGTTGATGAAGAAGAAAAGGATCTGAAGAAAATCGTCGTCAGGAAAAATATCTATGACGCCTTGTTACGGGGCTACCTGTTTGCCATGGATGATTCCTTGACAACGGAGGAACGGAAGGCGATACCATTCTCCGGCCAAATGATGACCTACATCATGGCGCTTCGTATGCTGGCAGATTTTCTCAATGGCGATGTATACTATCAAACCACGTATCCAAAGCAGAATTTGATACGGGCGCGCAATCAGCTCAGATTGCTGGAGTTGTTGAATTCCCTATAGGAAGTCGTTGGCGTTGGGCTTCGTCTTCGTGTCGTTAACAAATCGCCTGAACTGATCTTCACGATCTTTTTCGCACACGATCACAACATTGCCGAATTCGCCCACGAGGTATCCATTCAATCCCTGCACGACGATCAACTTGTCGGGTGAGCCTTTGACAATACAATTTCGCGTTTCGTACGTCAGCGTGTTCGCATTGATGACGTTGTTGTTTTCATCTTTCGCGGATATTTCATGGATAGAACTCCACGATCCCAGGTCGGACCAGGTGAAATTTCCGAGACACACATACACGTTCGTCGCTTTCTCCATCACACCATAATCAATGGAAATACTTTTCGATTGAGCATAGGTGGTGCGAACAGCCTCGGCTTCTTCTGAAGTATTCAATTTCGGTTTCACCATTTCGTCAAAGTTCTCTGACATTTCAGGCAGGTGCTGATGAAAAGCTTTTACGATGGCCTGAATGCCCCAGATAAAAATTCCAGAGTTCCATACGAAGTCGCCGCTCTCAATAAATTTCTTGGCGAGCGCCAGTTCAGGCTTTTCTGTAAAGGTCTTTACCTTCTTGGCAAAAGTCTTCTCGGTGTGATACTGAATGTAGCCATATCCCGTTTCAGGCCGCGTGGGGGTAATGCCCAGGGTGAAGAGCTTGTCTTGCGACTTGGCGTGATCAACTGCCTTCTTGATGATCTCCAGAAATTCCTGCTCCTTCAGAATGAGATGATCCGAGGGGGAAACCACCACGACAGCATCAGTGTTCTCCTGCGCGATTTTGTAGCTGGCATAAGCGATGCAAGGCGCGGTATTTTTTCTCATCGGCTCAGCCAGGATATGTTCTGGCTTGATCAACGGGAGTTGTTCCTTGACCAGGTCGACATGTTCTTCGTGCGTTACGACAAGTATGTTTTCAGCGGGACAAATCGGGAGAAAGCGATCAAAGGTCGATTGTAGGAGAGTTTTACCGGTACCAAGAACGTCTAGAAACTGCTTAGGCCTGGAGTTACGACTGTAGGGCCAGAAACGCACCCCGACGCCACCGGCCATCAGTACGACATATAAATTTTTGTTCATTCAGCTTTTAAGGATGAGACGTTTTGCAAAAGACGAAAGTCACAGAATTTTTTGAAAGAAAGATGCAAAATTTAAACAATTCCTTCTTTTAGCAAGTCGTGCAGATGGACAAACCCGGCAACCTTCACGCCGTCCACCACGACCAACTGGGTGATATTGTTCTCCTGCATTTGATGTAAGGCTTTGACAGCAAATTCATCTTTTTCAATTTTTTTTGGCGTTTTGGTCATAATGTCGCCCGCCTTAATGTTCGCGAGGTCGACGGTCTTTTGCAGCATGCGCCGCAGGTCACCGTCGGTGATGATCCCTAACAACGTTTTGTCAGCATCTACAACGGCGGTGCACCCTAGCCTTTTCGAGGAAATTTCGAGTATAACATCCTTTAAAGGCGTATCGCTGCTGACCAATGGTAATTGGTTGTGGGTGTAGAGGTCCGAGACTTTCAGGTAAAGTTGTTTTCCCAATGAACCGCCGGGGTGATATTCCGCGAAGTCGCGGCTGGTGAATCCGCGCAGTTCAAGAAGGCACACCGCCAAAGCGTCACCCAGGGCGAGGTGCGCAGTAGTACTCGTCGTAGGAGCGAGATTATGCGGGCAGGCTTCCTCTGCAATCGTTGCATTGAGAATAAAATTGGCTTGCTGCGCCAGGTATGAATTTGTGTTGCTCACGAGGGCAACAAGCTTCGAACCCCTTCGTTTGAGTAACGGAACCAAGACTTTGATTTCCGGAGTGTTTCCACTTTTGGAAATGCAAATGACAATATCATCCTGTTGAATCATTCCTAGATCCCCATGGATGGCATCGGCAGCGTGCATGAAAAGAGCGGGAGTTCCTGTAGAATTTAACGTCGCGACAATTTTATTGGCTATGATGGCGCTTTTGCCAATGCCTGTAACGACAACACGGCCCTTCGCCGAATAAATTTCGTTGACACAGGCTTCGAAGCTATCGTCAATTAATTGAGTTAAATTCTGAATTGCAGAGGATTCATTTATTAACACATCCCGTGCAATTTTTTTGATATTTTTTGCTAAATTCAATTCCTTTTCAAAGTTAGCTTTGTCTATGTGGCAAAGATACAATTAATCAAGACGATACGATGTTGGTAGAAGAGAAAGACTTGCTGAAAGAGAGACTGAAAGAGATTTTTGGTTACAGCCAGTTCCGGGGAAATCAAGAGACGATTATTCGGAATTTGCTTGATGGAAGAAATACATTCGTCATTATGCCCACCGGCGCTGGTAAATCATTGTGTTATCAGCTGCCCGCCATGATCCGTGAAGGATTGGCCATCGTCATATCTCCACTCATTGCATTAATGAAGAACCAGGTCGATCAAATGAACGCCTATGGTGTCAATGCACGCTTCATGAATTCAACCCTCAGCAAGGGTGAAATCACGCGGTTGAAGAAAGACTGCATGAACGGCGTCGTAAAACTGTTGTACGTTGCACCCGAGTCTTTGAATAAAGAAGAGACCATTGAGTTTTTGAAAAAAGTCAATGTGTCATTCGTAGCCATCGATGAGGCGCACTGTATTTCAGAATGGGGTCACGATTTCCGTCCGGAGTATCGACGGATTAAAACGATGATCCAGAATCTCGGCGACATGCCGGTAATTGCGCTCACCGCCACGGCAACTCCAAAAGTTCAAATAGACATTCAGAAGAACTTGCAGATGGAAGAAGCAGATGTATTCATCTCTTCGTTCAATCGCAAGAATTTATACTACGAGGTTCGTCCGAAGAAAGAAACCAAAAAGCAGCTGATCAAATTCCTGAAAGACAACAAAGGAAAGTCGGGTGTGATCTATTGCTTGAGCCGCAAGAAGGTTGAAGAGATCGCGCAGCTCATAAATGTAAACGGTTTCAAAGCCGCTCCTTATCACGCTGGTCTCGATCCGGACGTTCGCATTAAGAACCAGGACGACTTCCTCAACGAAGAAGTTGATATCATCGTCGCGACGATTGCTTTCGGTATGGGTATCGATAAACCAGATGTCCGGTTTGTTGTTCACTACGATGTGCCCAAGTCGCTCGAAGGTTACTACCAGGAGACGGGCCGCTCCGGCCGTGACGGACTGGAAGGTCACTGCCTCATGTTCTACAGTCACAACGACTTGAACAAGCTGGAGAAATTCAACAAAGACAAGCCTGTGCAGGAACGCGAGAACGCGCGCATCCTGTTGCAGGAAATGGAATACTATGCAGAGTCACCAGTATGCCGCCGGCGTCAGTTGCTTCACTACTTCGGTGAAGAGTACAAAGGTGAAAACTGTGGCATGTGCGACAACTGTGTTCATCCGCGCGAGCGTTTTGATGGAACGGAAGCTGTCAGGCTGGTGATCCAGGCGACGAAGATGACCAATGAGCGTTTTGGTCTCAATCACCTGGTCAATGTAATCCGCGGCATTGAAGACGAGTATGTGAAGAGTTATGGACACTTTGACTTGTCTGTTTATGGAAAAGGCTCTCACGAAGATGCCGACTATTGGAAGTCGATCATTCGTCAGACGCTCATTTATCAATTCCTGGAAAAAGACATCGACAATATCGGCGCACTGAGGATGACCGGAAAAGGCGCAGAGTTTTTAAAGAAGCCTTATCCGATCGAGCTCGCACGCGACCACGACTTTACTACGGAAATCGAAGAGGAGGAAGAATCAGCAGAGAAAGCGCCGGTGAACGCGAAAGCGTACGACGTCAAATTGTTTGAGATCCTCAAGACACTCCGTAAGAAAATTGCGAAGGAGAAGAACCTTCCGCCTTACGTAATCTTCCAGGATCCGTCACTCGAAGAAATGGCGACCACCTATCCGACCACCAAGGAAGACCTGGCACAGGTCAACGGCGTGGGAATGGGTAAGGTGAACAAGTTCGGTAAGGAGTTCCTCGAAGCCATCGAACAATACGTTGATGAAAACGACATTGAAACGGCGAACGAAGTTGTCGTGAAGTCGTCGGTGAACAAATCGAAGACAAAGATTTTCATCATCCAGCAAATCGACCGGAAAGTAGACCTGGAAGAAATCAGAGAAACGATCAACCTGTCGTTCGAAGACATGCTGACCGAGATCGAGAACATCTGCTACTCCGGAACGAAGCTGAATCTGAATTACTACATCGACCAGGTACTCGACCCGCATAAGCAGGACGACATCCATGACTACTTCATGGAAGCCGAGACCGATAACCTCGAAGCCGCGTTGAACGATGATTCCATCGCCGATTATTCTGAAGAGGAGATTCGGCTCATGCGCATCAAGTTCATGTCTGAGTACGCGAACTAATAACCGGTCAATCGCATCAAAGACCTTTCGGATAGTTTTCCGGAAGGTCTTTTTCTTTTCTATTCTTTTTAATACCCTTTGAGATACCTTTGGGCAGTTCAAAAATTCCACGCGCTATGAATCGCATACTTTTCCTGCTGATTGTTTTAGTACCCTTCGTCTCCAACGGACAGAAGACCTTCACCCGTCAGGATACACTGAGAGGATCCATCACACCTGAACGTGCATGGTGGGATGTTCAGAAGTATGAGATCACGGTTCAACCGGATTATTCAGCCAAAACCATTCAGGGAGAAAACGTATTGCATTTCAAAACCACGGCGGCTGGGCAGGTGATGCAAGTCGATCTGCAAGAACCCATGGAGTTGGCGGGCGCGCAATGGCAAGGTCAGGCATTGAAACTGGAGCGTCAGGGAAATGTTTATTACGTCACGTTCCCTCAGCCGCTGCAAGCAGGTACTGCGTCCAGCATCACGCTTGTTTATACCGGCAAGCCGCGCGAAGCGATTCGTCCACCGTGGGATGGCGGTTGGATTTGGTCAAAGGATAAAAAAGGCAGACCGTGGATGTCGGTAGCCTGTCAGGGATTGGGCGCCAGTGTTTGGTACCCTTGCAAGGATCATCAAAGCGACGAACCGGACCAAGGCGCTTCTTTAACGATGATCGTTCCCGATTCGTTGGTGGCCGTGGCCAATGGAAGAATGATCAATACCTCCAGCGCGAATGGACTGACTACTTCAACCTGGGCTGTTACCAATCCCATCAATAACTACAACATCATTCCCTACATCGGTCACTATGCGCATTGGCATGAAGACTATGCCGGCGAAAAAGGAAAACTGGATTGCGACTATTGGGTGATGGACTATGAACTCGAAAGGGCGAAGCAACAATTCCTGCAGGTACCGAAGATGTTGAAGTGCTTTGAGCATTGGTTCGGTCCCTATCCATTTTATGAAGATGGATACAAGCTGGTGCAATCACCTCACCTGGGCATGGAACATCAAAGCGCCGTCGCTTATGGAAATGATTTTAAAAACGGATACCGCGGCCGTGACCTTTCGCAGAGCGGCTGGGGATTGAAATGGGATTTCATCATCGTACACGAAAGCGGGCACGAGTGGTTCGGCAACAACATTACGTCCGATGACATCGCTGATATGTGGATCCATGAATCGTTTACAAACTATTCAGAGACCATTTTCACAACCTGTGAGTACGGCGTCGAAGCGGGTAACGATTATGTCGTGGGCACGCGGAAACTGATCTCCAACGACGAACCCATCGTAGGAATTTACGGCGTGAATGAAGGAGGAAGCGGCGACATGTATTACAAAGGCGGGAATATGATTCACACCATCCGCCAGCTGGTTGGCGACGATGAGAAATTCCGTCAGGTGCTGCGCGGGCTGAATACTACCTTTTGGCACCAGACCGTCACTTCCCAGGAACTGGAGGCATACATCAGCAAAACGACAGGGATCGACTGTTCGAAAGTCTTTGATCAATATCTACGAACCACCAAAGTTCCAACACTGGAGTATAAACGAGAGAAAGGAAAGCTTTCCTACCGGTGGACCAACTGTGTTCCAGGTTTCAACATGAAAGTAAAGGTGTCCCCAACAGGAACCTGGATTGAACCCACGAAGCAATGGAAGAAGCTCAAGGGCGCAACGACCCTCCAGATCGACCGAAACTTTTACGTGGAAGCCAAGGACGTAACGGCGGTTGGTAAATAGTTCTGAGGTTCGGGGTTCAAAGTTTGCTTTTTGAGCGGCTAAGCCCGATTCATGCCTTTTTCATTCGTCCTTCATCCTTTGTACCTCGTCAGTCTCCACGCCTTTGTACTTCCCACCTAGGCCGTTATCTTTGGGGTTGAACCTGTAAAGAGCCCCGATGAATATTCTTGTAATTGGTAACGGAGGTCGCGAGCACGCACTTGCCTGGAAAATCAGACAGAGTCCGCTGTGCGGAAAACTCTTCGTCGCCCCCGGTAACGCCGGTACTGCCCTGGAGGCTGAGAATGTTTCAATCGGAGTGGAGGATTTTGAGGGGCTGGGTAACTTCTGCGTCACACATTTTATTGAACTGGTAGTGGTTGGCCCCGAAGGACCGTTGGTCAAGGGCATCCGCGACCATTTCGAAAACGATCCCCGGTTGAATAAGATCCTGATGGTCGGGCCGGGTAAAGTCGGCGCACAGTTGGAAGGGAGTAAAGACTTTTCCAAGCAGTTTATGGTGCGCAACAACATCCCGACGGCCAAGGCGCGTTCATTCACCGCGGCCGATCTCAACCAGGCGTTTGATTACATTGCCACCTGCAAGCCTCCCATCGTGCTAAAGGCAGATGGTCTGGCTGCCGGAAAAGGTGTGATCATCAGTCTGAGCCAGGCTGAGGCAAAGGCGGTGGTAAAGGAGATGCTGGTGAACAAAAAATTTGGAGAAGCCAGTGCCAAAGTACTGATCGAAGAATTTCTCAACGGCATTGAACTTTCTGTTTTCGTATTGACGGATGGCAAAGATTATGTCATCCTTCCCGAGGCGAAAGACTACAAACGCATCGGCGACGGCGACAGTGGTCCTAATACCGGAGGAATGGGCGCTGTGTCGCCGGTGGTATTCGCCAGTACGTCGTTCATGAAGCGCGTGGAGGAAGAAGTAGTAAAGCCCACCATCTCCGGTCTTCACAAGGAGAAAATTGATTACAAGGGATTCATTTTCGTGGGGCTGATGAATGTTGGTGGAACACCTTATGTTATTGAATATAATGCCCGCATGGGCGATCCGGAAACACAGGCCGTGATGCCACGGATTAAAAGTGATTTTGTGGAACTGTTGGTGGCTGCTGCGAAAGGAGATATGAAAAACAAGTCTATCGAGATCGCCGACCATTTTGCGGTTACAGTCGCGTTGGTGTCCGGCGGATATCCCGGCGACTACGAAAAAGGAAAAGAGATCAACGGACTTGCGCATGCAGACCACGCGCTGGTGTTCCATGCCGGAACGAGAAAGAAAGAAGGAATGGTGCTGACCGACGGCGGTCGCGTCCTTGCTATTTCAGGAAAAGGAAATACATTGACTGAAGCCCGTGACAAGGCGTATTCAGCCGCTTCCCGTATCCGATGGGAAGGGCAATACTTTAGAAAAGATATCGGACTGGATTTGATGAATTATAAAGGATAAGCGGGAATGGGATGCTCATGTGGATCAAGCAAGAACGGCGGCACAACTGCCGGTTGCAAGAATAACGGCGCCTGTGGCACTGGCGGATGTAATAAGATGAATGTGTTTGACTGGCTGTCCAATATGGATATGCCCGGTGAAAGCAAATTCAACGTCATCGAAGTGCGTTTTAAAAACGGACGTAAAGAATTTTACAAGAACCCCGATAAACTTCAGTTGACTACAGGCGATGCCGTGGTGGTGGAAGTCCCGAATGGTCATCACATTGGCTATGTGTCCATGCAGGGTGAATTGGTTCGCCTGCAAATGCAAAAGAAGAAGGTAGCCAACGACGGTGAGATCAAGAAGGTTTACAGACTGGCCCACCAGAAAGACCTCGAAAAATTTGAGGAGGTAAAGAAGCGCGAACTCCCGACGCTCTACCGCACGCGCGAAATCATCCGAGACATTAAGTTGGACATGAAACTCTCAGACGTGGAGTATCAGGCCGATAATGTAAAGGCTACATTCTTTTATTCCGCCGAAGATCGCGTCGACTTCCGCGAGTTGATCAAAGTACTGGCCGGCGAATTCAAGATTCGTGTGGAGATGCGCCAGATCAGCCTCCGCCAGGAAGCAGGACGATTGGGCGGCATTGGTGTTTGCGGACGCGAACTGTGTTGCTCTACCTGGCTCAGTGACTTTAAGAACGTAGCGACGAGCGCCGCGCGATATCAAAACCTTTCGCTTAATCCCAGCAAACTCTCCGGACAATGTGGCCGTCTGAAATGCTGTCTGAATTACGAGCTGGAAACGTACATGGATGCCCTCGAGGATATTCCAAAAATTGAAGCGCCACTGCTGACGGAACGTGGAGAGGCCGTTCTGCAGAAAACAGATATCTTCCGAAAGATCATGTGGTTTGGTTTCAAAGAGGAGAACACGTGGTATCCCCTCAACATCGAGCGCGTGAACCATATCCTGAAGATGAACCAGGAAGGAAAGAAGCCCGCGACATTAGACATCGACATCGCAGAAGAAAAAATTTCCATTGGGCCGATCAACAGCGACCTGGATCAGATGGATAAAAAATTCAAGAACAAGTCGCGCCACAAGAAGAAGAAAAAGAAAGGTCCGGGCCCGGGCAATCCGAATGCTGGTGGCAATCCTAACCAAGGCAAGCCGAATCAAAACAATCCTGGTCAGGGCAAGCCTAACCAAGGCAATCCTAACCAGGGCAATCAGCAGCGTCGTCCGAATCCAAATCAGAATCGTGGCAACCGTCCGAATAATCAGAGACCGCGGCCGAACTCAGGACCAAACTCAGGCAATCCCCAATGAGAATTTTTTGGATGGCTTTGTTGGTGGGCTTGTGCCTCACCAGTTGTTCGGACAACCGCGTGTATGAAGAGTACACAGATTTCGAAAACCGGGAGTGGTTGGTCAGCGACAAACCTTCTTTCGAATTTGTTGTCGATGATACCTCCCTTCGCTACAATGTATTGGGAAATGTACGCAACGCAGTTTCTTATCCATACTCGAGAATGTTCATGAAGTATTCCCTGCAGGATTCAACCGGCAAGGAACTTCAGCACGCGCTGGTTTCTGAATTTTTGTTTGACACCAAAACAGGAAAGCCGCTCGGCAAAAGTGGCCTCGGCGATATCTACGATCATCAAACACCGCTGTTGAAAAACTACAGCTTTGCCACACCCGGAAAGTACAAGGTTGTGCTGGAGCAATTCATGCGAACTGATACACTAAGCGGCGTTCTGGCCGTTGGCCTCAGGCTTGAAAGGGCTGAGCCTTCCAGCGAAAAATAATTCATACCGCCTTTGTTGGTTTTCCACCCGGCTTACTGGAAGTGAAGCTAGTGTCTCTTATATTCGCTCTGACCATTTCATTACTGTTACCTCCAACTGCATTCACACCAAAGCACTTGTATGAGACTGTCGATCACAATTTGTTTTACTTTCTTAAACGCGTTGGTATTTGGTCAAATATCAGATACGACAGCGAGTGCCATTAAAGCGCTTCTCTTGCATGAGAAAGTAGCTGAAAAAATTTTCTTTGAGTATGATGTGCAGGGAAGTATGCCAGCTGGGAATTACGCATTTATTTGCCCGGACACCACCTTCCAAAGGGTTTACAAGGGAATTCTGGACGAGTTCCCATACTCACTAGCAACAGATGGATTGATTTATAAAAGAAAGTTTTACGCCGATTCAGTACGAGCTATCTATGTCAATGGTATCCTGGATTTCAGTCTTTACATTGTTTTTAGGAAGATTTCTGTGACTGCACAGACAGCAGACATTGTCTTTTTTACAACTTCGGGCTTCGATAAAGAGAGATTTAAAGGTCGATATGTGACAGTTACTGGACACCTCAGATTTGAAGACGGAAAATGGTTAGTGAGAACCGCTAAAATTGAAAAGACTGGATGGGTAGAATACTTTAAAATGAAAACGCTGCGTCCACTAAACAAGAAGTAAGGTCCGCACGTTCTCCAGTGATTCGTCAGCGTTTCGCAGCCTCAAGTGGCCTTAACTCGACCAGTTCCGGCAAAGATTTGTTCATCTTCAAAATCTTGATCTTATAACCTTCAAGATCAAATTCTTCGCCTTCTCTTAAATCGAATGGTTTGTGAAGCAACAGTAGCCCTGCTAATGTATCGTACTCTTCCGATTCATGGAAAGGTTCATCGAGAACCTTGTTGATGTCGTGGATCGACGAAGTGGCAATTACCTGATAAGTATTTCCTGTTTGTGTCACGATCAACGCTTCATGATCGTGTTCATCCTGGATTTCACCTACAAGTTCTTCCAGGATATCTTCCAGGGTAACGAGACCGATGGTTCCGCCGTATTCGCTGATCACGATCGCCATCTGTACTTTTTTCTTTTGAAAATCGCGCAGCAGGTGGTCGATCGGTTTGTTCTCCGTTACAAAGTAGGGAGGATGAACAATCTCAACGAGTGATTTATCGGTCTTGTTGATGAAGTGGTGAATGATGTCTTTCGAGTGAACGATACCGCGGATCTCGTCCAGGTTCTTTTCATACACTGGATAACGAGAGTATCCTTCCTTCATCATGGTTTGGACCGCCTCATCCAGGGAAGTATTTGAATTTAGACCGGAGATTTTTATCCGGGGCACCATGACCTGCTTGACGATGCGGTCGTCAAAATCGAATACATTTTGGATCAACTCGCGCTCATTGCTTTCAATGGCGCCGCCTTCTTCGCTTTCCGCAATGATTAATTTCAGTTCTTCTTCCGAGTGGATATCTTCCAGTTCGCTCACCGGTTTGACTCCGAAAAGTTTCAGGATCAGGTTGGCGAAACCATTCAGTAATGAAATGAAGGGTTTGAAAACGTAGTAGAAGATTCTCAGCGGCAAAGAAACGTTCAACGTGATCGACGTCGGGTATCGGATGGCCAGCGTTTTCGGCGCCAGTTCACCAAACACGATGTGCATAATGGTTAGCGTGATAAAAGCCACGGGCAAGGCGATGCTGTGGGCCGTGGATTCCGACATCGTGAAGCCAAGGCTGTTGATCAGGTTCAGGATGATCTTGGAGAATACATCTTCGCCCACCCAGCCAAGACCCAGGCTGGCCAGGGTAATCCCCAGTTGGGTGGCAGCCAAAAAGCCATCCAGGTTATCAATCATGATCTGGGCGGCCCTTTTCCGGGCTGTTCCGGCCTGCAGGGCTATTTGCGAAGACCGCACTTTGACGATCGCAAACTCAGCCGCAACGAAGAAACCATTAAGAAAAACGAGGAAAAGGGTCAAAAAAAGATCGAATGCCATTGGCGTCAACACCCCAAACTAAAGGTTTGTGGATTGGGGGTGAACTCCAAAGGTAACAATTTCCAGCGGGATGGCTTTTTGCAAGCCAAAGCGAACACACCGCAGGCAACTACCAGAAGAAGCGGCGACGTTGTTACTTCAAGCCAAAAAGCTCTTCGTTGAGCGCGTTCAGAGCCTTGTCCTTGTACTGTTTTTCTACCAGTACGGACACGTTGTTGACGCTTCCGCCACAGGACACCATGCGAATCGGTACATCGCCCAGCGCGTCGAACACTTTTTTCAGTGAGCTCTTCTGTTCGGTGATCTTGTTGCCCACAATGCAGATGATCGCCTGGTCTTTGTCGACTTCAATGGTGCCGAATTTCTTCAACTCGGTCTCGATGGAAGAGAGATGGGTATTGTTATCGATCGTTAATGACACGGCGACTTCTGATGTCGTGATCATGTCGATAGAGGTTTTATGGTTTTCGAACACCTCAAACACCTTGCGGAGGAAACCGTACGCCATCAGCATGCGCGACGACTTGATGTTGATCGCCGTGATGCCATCTTTGGCGGCCACGGCTTTGAACGATCCTTCCGTTCCTTTGCTGGTGATGATTGTTCCGAATGCTTTTTCATCCATCGTGTTCTTCAAGCGCACCGGTACATTGTACTTCTGCGCGGGAACGATGGTGGAAGGGTGAAGAATTTTGGCGCCGAAGTAGGCAAGCTCCGAAGCTTCATCGAAAGTAAGTTCAGAAATCGGAACGGTTTTCTTGACGATCCGCGGATCGTTGTTGTGCATGCCGTCAATGTCGGTCCAGATTTGGATTTCTTCTGCACGAATCGCTGCACCCACGAGCGATGCGGTATAGTCACTTCCGCCGCGCTTCAGGTTGTCGATTTCATTGCGGTGGTTTCGGCAGATGTATCCTTGTGTGATGATGATATCAACGGTGGATAAAGACTGAACGAGCGGCTTCAGGCGGTTCGATATTTTTTCGAGCTCGGGTTCCTCATTCTCATCGATAGACATGAAGTAAAGCGCCGGCAGCAATCGTGCACTGATCTTGCGCTCTTGCAGGTGCTGGTAAAATAATTCCGTCGACATCAGCTCGCCTTGCGCCAGCAACTCGCGATAGCTCTTCGTATCGAACTGGGCTGCCGCCAGCATGCGGATGAAAATAAAAAACCTGCTGATGATCTCCTCGCCGATGGCATGGAATGAATCACTTTCAAACAGATCCTTGACGAATACTTTATAGTGATTCTCCAATGTAGAGATCGCTTCTTCGGCTTTGGCAAATTGGCCCAGCAACAAATGGTCACCGATGGCGACCAGCGCATTGGTAGTACCCGACAGCGCGGAGAGCACAACGATTTTCTTACCAGGTGTTTCCAATACCAGGTTGGCAATTTTCTTCATGCGTTCAGGCTTCCCTACTGAGGTGCCTCCGAATTTCATGATGAGCATAGCGGCATGTTTTTTAAAGGGGGCAAATATAGCGATCGAAAAAAAATAAAAGTACCTTTCTGGTCAACCTTTTACAGATTATGCTAAAGTCGCTACTGTTTTTTGCTTTCTCTTCAGTTTTCATCGTAGCCTCTGCGCAACGCGCGCTACAGCCGTCAGATGTGAACCGCCTTACTTACGTTGATGAGCCGGAGGTATCACCCGATGGAAAATGGGTGGCCTACACCTTGTCGTCGCCGGATACTACGAAGGATTCCTATGATGACAATCTCTGGATGGCCGCGACCGATGGCAGTGCCACCATTCAGCTGACCTATAGCGAGGAGAGTGAAACCCGGCCGAAGTGGAGCCCTGATGGAAAAACGCTCTCCTTCCTTTCCGGACGTCAGGATGCGAAAGAAAAAGACCAGCTCTGGGTCCTGGATCGCCGTGGAGGCGAGGCGCGCATGATCACGGAGCTGAAAGTTTCTATCAGTGATTATGAATGGAGTCCCGATTCAAAAAAGATTCTCCTGGTCATTCGCGACCAGGAAGTGAAGCCGGACAGCATGAAAGAAAAACCGGCGAAGCCGATTGTGATCGATCGCTATCATTTCAAGGAAGATGTCGCGGGATATCTGGAGAGCCGGTATTCACAGTTTTACCTCTTTGATCTTGAGACGAAAAAACTGGACACGCTCACCACGGGAAAGTTCAACAACAGTGAGCCCGCCTGGTCGCCCGACGGAAAATTTATAGCGTTCAGCAGCAATCGTACGCCCGATGCTGACCGGAACACCAATTCAGACATTTGGATCATTGAACCGAAGAAAGGTAGTGTGCCCCGACAACTTACTACATGGGTTGACTACGACCGGAATCCCGTGTGGAGCCCCGATGGAAAGACCATAGCGTACTTGCGTTCGATATCTCCGGAATGGGATATTTATGATGAAGCCCACCTCGCCATCATTCCCGTTGCTGGCGGCACGCCAACCATTCTCTCTCAGAAATTAGATCGCCCCATAACCAACCCGCAGTGGAGCACCGATGGAAAAACCGTTGTTGCGCTCGTCGAAGACAATCGACGACGAATGGTTATGTCATTCGACCTTACTGGAAACTATACGCCGCTAACCACCGGCGACAGAAGTGTTACGGTAGTAAAGCCGCTCGCCGATAAAAAGTTTGTCGTGCAGATGGCAGAACCTTTAAGGCCGTCTGAACTGTATACCCTTTCTGACGGATCGTTCAAGGCGCTGACGCACCATCAAGACGAATTTCTCAAGCCGCTATCATTAGCATCGGTCGAAGGTTTTGAATTTAAGAACCGCGAAGGAATGACAGTAGGAGGCTTGCTGTACTGGCCGGCAGGAAAACCCAGAAAAGAAAAATTGCCGCTGATTCTCTGGATTCACGGTGGACCTGTCGCGCAAGATGAATTTGAATTCGACATGACCATGCAGATGCTGGCGTCCAAGGGGTATGCTGTCGCCACGATCAACTACCGTGGAAGCAACGGCCGCGGTTATGCTTTTGCGCGCGCGATCTTCGGCGACTGGGGCAACAAAGAAGTGGTGGATCTTCTCGACGGCGTGAACTACCTCATCAAGACTGGAGTAGCGGATGCGAATCGTTTAGGAATCGGAGGATGGAGCTACGGCGGCATCTTAACCGACTACGTCACAGCTACCGATCCAAGATTCAAAGCTGCCGCCAGTGGCGCAGGAAGTGCGCTGCAGTTGTCGATGTATGGAACAGATCAATACACGCAGCAATACGAAATGGAAGTAGGCGCGCCGTGGAAGAACCCGGATAAGTGGATAAAAATTTCTTATCCCTTCTTCAAAGTCGATCGCATCAATACGCCCACGCTTTACATGGTTGGTCAAAACGATTTCAATGTGCCAGCCGCCGGCAGCGAACAGATGTATCAGGCATTGAGATCAAGAGGCATAGAGACGCAATTGATTATCTACCCCGAGCAACATCACGGACTGACTGTGCCGAGTTATTGGGTGGATCGATACAAGAGATACTTGGAATGGTATGGGAAGTATTTGAAGTAGAGAAAATTGATTGGCGATTGGCGATTAGCGATTTGTGATTAGCGATTTAGCGCCGACGATCAAGTTGGAGAAAATCTTAAGGAATGAAATTGATGAGGAACGGATTAGCGATTTTTTGACTTTCAAATCGCCAATCACTAATCATCAATCGCTAATCGCCAATCGCATTAACAACAAAGCCCTCTGGGTTCTCCAGAGGGCTCGTCTTTTCTAAATAACTATCAGTAAACTATTTCTTGTCGTTCACTTCTTCGTACTCAACATCAGAGACGTTATTGCCGCCGCTGTTGTTGCTGTTGTTCGTGCCATCGTTGGATGCGCCTGCTGTCGGTCCACCGGCAGGTGCGTTGCCAGCCTGGTACATTTCTGTAGCGGCGGCTTGCCAAGCGTTGTTCAGGTCGTTCATGGCATTTTCAATGCCGGAGATATCCTGCGTTTTGTGAGCTGCCTTCAGTCTTTCGAGCGCACTGTGAATGGTAGTCTTGTTTGAGTCCGATAGCTTATCGCCATATTCCTTCAACTGCTTTTCAGTTTGGAAAATCAGGGAGTCAGCCTTGTTGATCGTTTCAACGCGGTCCTTCGCTTTGCGGTCTGAATCCGCATTCGCCTGCGCTTCCTGCCTCATCTTGTTGATCTCCTGATCCGTCAAACCTGACGAAGCTTCGATGCGGATCTTCTGCTCTTTGCCTGTTCCTCTATCCTTCGCGGATACGTGGAGGATACCGTTCGCATCAATGTCGAACGTAACTTCTACCTGCGGTACACCGCGGGGAGCTGGCGGAATTCCATCCAAATGGAAGCGACCAATCGTACGATTGTCTTTCGCCATCGGACGTTCTCCCTGAAGTACATGTATTTCAACAGAAGGTTGATTGTCGGCTGCCGTCGAGAACGTTTCAGATTTTTTCGAAGGAATAGTAGTATTCGATTCGATGAGCCTGGTCATCACACCACCCAGCGTTTCAATTCCCAGTGAAAGCGGCGTAACATCCAACAGGAGTACATCCTTCACTTCGCCAGTCAACACACCACCTTGAATGGCTGCACCAACCGCCACGACTTCGTCCGGGTTAACACCCTTTGAAGGTTTCTTTCCGAAGAATTTCTCTACCTCATCGACGATGCGCGGAATGCGGGTTGAACCGCCCACCAGGATTACCTCATCGATTTGGCCAACAGAAACACCAGCATCCTGAACTGCTTTGCGGCAAGGTTCCAGCGTTCTGCGCACGAGGTCGTCCACCAGCTGTTCAAACTTAGCGCGGCTTAATTTTTTCACCAAGTGCTTGGGTACACCATCCACGGAAGTGATGTAAGGAAGATTAACTTCCGTTTCCATGGAACTGGAAAGTTCAATCTTGGCTTTCTCAGCAGCTTCTTTCAAACGCTGAAGCGCCATCGGATCTTTACGAAGATCCTGTCCTTCATCTTTCTGAAATTCTTCCGCGAGCCAGTTCATAATGCGCATGTCGAAGTCATCGCCACCCAGGTGAACATCACCGTTGGTTGATTTTACTTCGAAGACGCCATCACCCAATTCAAGAATTGAAATATCGAATGTACCACCACCAAGGTCATACACTGCGATCTTCATATCGTGGTTTTTCTTGTCCAATCCGTAGGCAAGTGCCGCAGCCGTGGGCTCGTTGATGATACGCTTCACATCAAGACCGGCGATCTGGCCAGCTTCTTTCGTAGCCTGGCGCTCAGCATCGTTAAAATATGCGGGCACGGTAATGACCGCTTCGGTTACGGTTGTTCCCAGGTAGTCTTCTGCGGTGCTCTTCATTTTTTGAAGAACCATCGCTGAAATCTCCTGAGGCGTGTAAAGGCGATCGCCAATGCGCACGCGGACGACGTTGTTGTTTCCGGATTCAACCTGGTAAGACACCATCTTCTTTTCGTCGTTCACTTCATCAAACTTCTTACCCATGAAGCGCTTGATGGATTGAACGGTATTCTTCGGATTGGTAATGGCCTGGCGCTTGGCGGGGTCGCCTACCTTGCGCTCACCTTTGCCGTTATCCAAAAAAGCGACAATAGACGGAGTGGTTCTCCGACCCTCGCTATTGGCGATAACCACCGGTTCGCTGCCTTCCATCACGGACACGCAGGAGTTGGTAGTTCCTAAGTCTATTCCAATTATTTTTCCCATAGTAAAGTATGTTCAGTAGTTAGTTTACAGATTAAGTCAGAAGCCCATCTTCAATGGTTATGCCAAGGCGGTTTTTGAGCTAAAATGTGACACAATGACAGGGCCTTTACCGGGTTTTGATGGACCAAACGAGTCAATAAAGTTCGATTATACCGGTAAACCTACGCCACCCTGCCAAGTTCTGAATCGTTGACCAATTTTGTGGTTTAAATATTCAATTCAGAATGAAAAGGATTTCTTTGTTCGCTGTCATAGCCTTGGCTGTTGGAATTACGGCCTGTTCGAGCAAGACCATTATTGTTAAGAGCAAGACACCTCCTCCCGGACAAGAGAAAAAGTCGACTGCGCCTGGCCAGGTAAAGAAAGAGACCGGCAGCCAGTCCGCTAAGCCGTACGCTCCCGGCCAACAGAAGAAAAAGAACTAGACCTTATTGCGACCACCGCGTTGGGGTTCTGTCCCACCGGTGAGCCTTTAATTTTTGTTGGAGGGCTCCGTCCAATTTTTTTCCATCGCTGCAGGAAATGTTCATCTCCACATTTCTCACTTTGCGCATACCGGGAATAATGGTGTGTACATCGTCATTACAGAGGATGAATCGGAGGGCCATTTCTGCCATGGTCATGCCTGGTGGGACGAGTGGCTTTAACGCATCCGCGTGTTCGACGCTGGGGATGAGATTATCGGGAACGAAATAGGTAGACCGCCAATCATCCTTTGGAAAAACGGTCTCCTTCGTCAGCATTCCGGTGAGCGTACCCTCATCAAATGGTACGCGGGCGATGATGCCGATATTCAATTCACGACAGAGCGGAAATAATTTGTCCTCGGGATTTTGGTCGAAGATGTTGTAAATCACCTGGACGGAATCGATCATTCCGGTCTTCAGTGTATTGAGCACGTTGTCGGGCTCCCAGCGATTTACGCTTACGCCAAAGTGCTTCACTTTACCTTCCTTCTTCAATTTCTCGACAGCGGTTTTCCACTCATCGCGTCCTGCCCAACCGTCTTCCCAAACGTGAAACTGCTGCAAGTCAATGCAGTCGACGGCGAGGTTCTTTAAGCTCTTTTCGGTGTATTCGATGATGTGTGACGCGGGGAAGCATTCTTCGATCGTAAAGGTCGGCCGGGAAGGCCAGGTGAAATTCTTTGCAGGAATTTTGGTGGCACAGTAGAGTGTCTTCGAGGGGTGCTGCTTCAGCAATTTTCCCAGAATACTTTCACTTTTGCCTTCCGCATAGGCCCAGGCGGTGTCAAAAAAATTGCAGCCGAGTTCAACTGACCGGGTCAGCGCTTGGTCGATCTCCTGTTGTTCGCCGCCTTTCCAGCCTGCAAGACCCCACATACCGTAGCCGATTTCACTTACCTTCCAGTTAGTTCTTCCGAATTTTCTGTACTGCATCGATTTTTCTTTTTTTTCGAAGGTAGGTTTTTAGGTTCAGGTTATGGCCGGTCAACGGCAGACTTTTTCTACCTTTGCCGCCGAATTGTGAACAATGAATTTGGATCAAGAGATAGCGCGCCGCCGAACCTTCGGCATCATCAGTCACCCCGATGCAGGAAAAACTACGTTAACGGAAAAACTCCTGTTGTTTGGTGGAGCCATTCAAAAAGCCGGCGCGGTGAAGTCGAGCAAGATAAAGGATCACGCCCGGTCCGACTGGATGGAGATTGAAAAGCAACGCGGTATTTCCGTCGCGACGTCGGTGATGGGTTTTAACTACAAGGATGTCAAGATTAATCTACTCGACACCCCTGGTCACCAGGATTTCGCGGAAGACACCTATCGAACGCTGACCGCGGTAGACAGCGTGATCATGGTAATCGACTGCGTGAAAGGCGTTGAGATTCAAACCGAAAAATTGATGGAAGTATGCCGCATGCGAAACACGCCGGTGATTTGCTTCATCAACAAACTCGATCGAGAAGGCCGCGATCCATTCGAACTGCTGGACGAGATCGAAGAAAAACTCAACATCAAAGTTCGCCCTTTGAGCTGGCCCATCAGTATGGGTAAAACGTTCAAAGGCGTTTACAGTTTGTATGAAAAAAGCCTGCACCTGTTTACTGGCAGCAAGATCACCGTGGAGGAGGGCATCGAAGTAAAAGACATTCATGAATCAATTGTAGATGACTACGTCGGGGAGTCGAATGCCAAGCAACTTCGCGCAGATGTTGAGTTGATCGAAGGTGTTTATCCCGATTTCAACATTCAAGACTACCTGGAAGGCAAAGTGGCGCCCGTATTTTTTGGGAGCGCCGTGAACAACTTCGGGGTGAAGGAATTGCTGGATACATTCATACGCATTGCGCCACCGCCTATTCCACGTGAGACGACCTTGCGCGTTGTTCGTCCGGACGAGCAAAAATTCTCCGGCTTTGTTTTCAAGATCCACGCCAACATGGATCCCAAGCACCGAAACCGGATTGCATTTATTCGGATATGTTCCGGGAAATTTGAGCGCGGCAGTAATTACTACCATGTGCGGCAGGAAAAGAATTTAAGATTTTCCAACGCCACAGCCTTCATGGCACAGGATCGTGAGACGGTAGAGGAGGCATGGCCTGGAGATATCGTTGGTATTTACGACACTGGAAATCTTAAAATAGGCGACACGCTCACGGAAGGCGAAAAGTCTTTCTACACGGGCATCCCCAGTTTTTCACCTGAAATTTTCAAGGAGGTGATCAACACCGACGCGATGAAGACAAAGCAATTGGAAAAAGGATTGCTTCAGTTGATGGAGGAAGGCGTGGCGCAGTTGTTCACTTACCAGTTGGGCAAACGCAAAGTAGTCGGTGTGGTCGGCGCCCTCCAGTTTGAGGTAATTCAATTCCGTTTGAAAAATGAATACGGCGCTTCGTGTCAGTTCGTCTCACAGGGTATTTACAAGGCGTGCTGGATCAGCAGCAAGAACCAACAGAAGCTCGACGAATTTATCGACTCCAAGCAGCGCCACATCGCCCGCGACAAAGAAGATAAATTGGTCTTTATGGCGGAGTCGAGAGCCTGGTTGCAAATGGTTCAGGATAATTTTCCGGATATTGAATTCCACTTTGCTTCGGAATTCTGATTCGACCCTATGCCGCTTCCATTCACGGTTTTATTTGAAGACAACCATCTACTGGTCGTGAACAAATCGAGCGGCATTCTCGTGCAAGGCGACGCTACAGGTGATATACCACTCGTAGAGTTCGGCAAGCAATACATTAAAGAAAAATACGCTAAGCCTGGTGAGGTTTTCCTGGGCGTCGTCCACCGCCTCGACCGGCCGGTGAGTGGCGTGGTGGTACTGGCGCGTACCTCAAAAGCGTTGGAACGCATGAATGCGTTGTTTCGCGATCGCGAGACTGAAAAAATATATTGGGCGATTGTCCGCAAGAAACCGACGTCGCCCGAAGGTACGCTCGTTCACTGGCTATCGAAGGATGAGAAGAAGAACAAGACCACGGCTTATTCCAGTGAAAAGCCGGGAGCGCTGCGTTCGGAGTTAACGTACAAAGTATTGGCCTCGGGTCCGGGCTGCTGGCTGCTTCAAGTCAATCCCGTTACGGGAAGGCCACACCAGATCCGCGTGCAGTTGGCCAGCATGGGATGTGTTATCGGTGGAGACCTGAAGTATGGTGACACGCAGGCGAACGACGACGGTAGCATCTATCTTCACGCGAGGCAACTCTCTTTTCTCCACCCCGTAAAGAAGGAACGGATTTCCTTTGAGGCTCCACTACCAGACGTGGGGTTGTGGAAAAATTTCCCAAACTTTGGCAACCAAGTATGATGGAGAAGACTTCCTGGCTAGAACGTTTGAAACAGCGGTGGAATTTGGGAAGCATCTTCCAGGTATTGATGGTTCTTGTGGTTTTTGGTTGCACCGGGATCACCGTATTGGTAATCAAACAACCCATACTTCATTTGCTGGCTGGCGATAGTGGCGACAGCTTAACGGCATCCATATTATACTATCTCCTGATTTTGCCTCTTTATAACGTATTATTGTTGGCTTATGGATTTTTATTCGGCCAATTCACTTTTTTTTGGGAATTCGAGAAACGATTTTTTAACCGGATATTTTCTAAATTTAATCATCCAAAAAAATAAAGATTATGAGAAAGCATTTACTTCTTATCGGCGCCGTGGTTGTAGCAGCCGCTTGTTCTTCGCCGAAGTACACGTACAACTTTGATCACTACGATTACAACAGTGGAAAGAAGAAGTTTACCCCCGAGTCCGGTAGCACTCAGGAAGCTGTCGCTGCCAACCCTGTGACGATCGAAGATCAGACCCTGGTTGCAACAACGGAACCTATGGTTGCTCCTACAGAAGCCAATACCGTTGAGGCACAAAAGGCAGCCGCTGACTTGTCACGGGATTATAAGTCCATGACAAAGGAAGAGAAGAAAGCCTTCCGCAAAGAAGCTAAAGCACAGATCAAGCAATACGTTAAGGCCGTGAAGTCTGGCGACAAAGGTCAGATTGACCAGGCCGCTCAGGCCATGGACAAGCACCTCAAGCTTGCCGCTATTTTTGGCGCCGTAGGTTTGGTAGCCCTGATTATCGGTGGTGACGTGTTCTGGATTATCGGAGGTATCGCCCTGTTGATTGGCGTGGTGTTCTTCGTGATGTGGCTCTCGCGACAGTAACTAGAACGAACAAAGACTTACAAAAAAGACCCGGCGTGTGTCGGGTTTTTTTTATTCAATTTGGTCGGTGATGGTGATTTCGGATCCGCTGACAAAGTTCGCGTATTTGCGCAGTGGCCGAAACGCAGGCCCACCGGTTGGATTTCCGGAAAGATCAAACGTTGATCCACAACAAGAATCTTTCAGGAACAAACCTGATGCATCCACATCAACCGTTGCGCAGGCATCGTTTGGATGGTAAGAGCAATTGCGTTCAAACGCATAATAGGTCGAGCTATTCACGCGGTAGAGAAAAATTCCACGAACGCCGCCATCGTTAATGTATTGGTATCCCTTACTCTGCAGCGATGCGTATTCGGGAAGCAACGTGTTAATAATAATGTCCGGAAACGCTACCACTGGAATGGCATCGTCACCCATATCCGGTGCGCACGCCAACGACAGGAGAAAAATGGTAGAGAGAATTCTGGATTTTCTCATGCTTGTGGATAATCGTAAAATCCTTTTCCAGTTTTTTTACCAAGGTATCCTGCGTCAACCTTTTGTTTTTGCAATCGGCTGGGTCTAAATTTTGGGTCGTGATGAAATGCTTCGTATACCGATTCTGTTACCGAGTA